>ERZ773235.102-NODE-102-length-117148-cov-8.412049_pt1 | contig 117148 bp, 117 predicted proteins | sample MGYA00580522_ERZ773235 | MGnify/ENA primary metagenome ERZ773235 (study PRJEB29015, sample SAMEA2737797) | human gut metagenome | biome: human gut; feature: human-associated habitat; material: faeces | place: China | collected 2012 ... | reverse complement strand
TTGGTAATCCTTACATAGATATATTTATATCTAGAGTCTAAATGAAAGGAGGATTTGTTAATATGGATGCTAGAGAAACTTTAAAACTATCTTTATATTGTTCATAAAAATCATATAAATAATTACATAGCTTATTTTTTTCTATCTCAAATTGACTAACATCTTCTGTTAATAATATTCCATCATCAACATCAGGCTTACTATTTGCTAAGTACATTGCTACCGGAAAAACTCCATAATCATCTGCCATCTTTGATGCTACTGCTATTTTAAGTATTTTTTTAATAAGTCCCATTTTCTAACTCCTAGCCGCACCATCAACAGGCAAAATAGCTCCCGTTATATAACTTGCCATATCACTAGCTAAAAATAAAAATGCATTTGCAACATCTTCCGCCCTTCCTATCCTACCTAATGGAATGGTTTTAATAAGTGGCTTTATTACGTTATCTGGTACACTTTTCATCATATCAGTAAGTATTATACCAGGTGCTACTGCATTTACCCTTATACCGTCTTTACCAAGTTCTCTTGCAAGTGATTTAGTAAGACCATTTACAGCAAACTTACTAGCAGGATAACCACATCCAGATGGCTGGCCATATATACTTACCATAGATGATGTATTAAGTATTACGCCACCTTTATTTTCCTTCATAATTAGACTTACCGCCTTTGAACAATTAAATACCGCATTAACATTTAAATCCATTATCTTTTTAAAATCTTCTTCCTTGTATTCATAAATACTTTCTCTAGCACTTATTCCAGCATTATTAACTAATATATCTATCTTTCCATATAAATCCTTTATTTTATTAAATACTTCTTCTACCTCTTTTAAATTAGTTAAATCTGGATAAAATCCTTTTACATCATAATCTTTATTTTCTTTTCTTAAACTCTCCAAAGCCTTTGATACAGTTTCACTTTTTGAACCAAATATAACTACCTTACAGCCGTTTTCTAAAAACTTTTTAGCAGTAGCATACCCTATTCCTCTAGTTGCTCCTGTTATAACTGCTACCTTATCTTTTAACATATTAAACCTCCTATTTATACTTTAATTTTAACTTATTTTTACCAATATAACAAGAAAAGAAAGCAATGCATTTACTTTCTTTTTAATATTTACTTTTTTATATTGTAATAATTGTACACTTTAGTTTGATTCAACATTTATATCTTCATTATATTTTATAATATTTTATAATGAATTTGGTTTCTAATTTATTTGACTCAACTGATATAGTACCTTTATCCTCTTCTATAATTGTTTTAGCTAAAGCAAGACCAATACCTATACTATCAGTTTTAGTATTTTTACACTTATAAAATCTTTCAAAAATATGTTTTATATCTTTTTTTGCTATACCTTCACCAAAGTCTATTACTTCAATCATAGAATAAACATTATTATTTTCAATATTTATTATTATGTTTGAATTATTTTTAGAGTGTTCTATAGCATTTTTAATTATATTAGTAAGAGCTTCAATTTGCCATTTATCATCACATATTATTTTAGAATTTTCTTTTATATTTAATTTTATATTTATATTTCTTAAATCACATAAAGTAGAAACGTTTTTAATTGATTCTTCAATAATTGTTTTCAAATCATTTTCTTGTTTTACAAAGTGAATCGCATTAGCATCAAACTTTGATAATTTTAGAAGTGATTGTACTAAAAAGTTAATATTTAAAACATTTCTTTTTATATCAACAATAAAATCATTTCTAATTTTTTCTTCCATATTTGAATCTTCAATAATATTATCTAACATAACTAATATACTAGTAAGTGGTGTTTTTAATTGATGAGAAATATCTTCCAATGATTTTTTTAAATTAAGCTTATCTTTACTAGAATTTTCAGCAGCTTCTTTTAACATTATAGTGGTTTTATATATTTCATTTTTTAAAATTGATAACTCATCTTCTGAAATTGAATCAATTTGTATTTCATAATTTTTCTTATTAATCTGTTCTATACACTTAATTATATCTTTTATATCCTTCTCCTTCTTATAATTATATCTAATATATATAATAAGTAAAATAACAACAGTTATTGTTAAAAAAGATAAATTAATAGCTAAAAATTTATGATAATCTCTATCATTTTTAATTAATATAGATTTATTATTTACATCAATTCCATATTTATTAAAGAAGTCATTTGTTTTTAACGTATCATTATTTAGTATTTTAATAATTTCTTTATCAGTTATTTTAGGATAGTCTTTTTTTATTACATTTATAATAGCAGAAATCTTGTTATTAAAGTTTTTAGTATAAGTTTTATATTCATATATATTTAAAAATAAGAACAAAACAAATAAACATATAAATACAATTAATGTAGAAATAATATATTTTTTTAATTCAATTTTATTCTTCATCAATTCTATACCCAATTCCTTTAATAGTAGTTATAATATCAGTTCCTATTTTTTCTCTTATTCTTTTAAAATAAACTGTTATAGTATGATCATCTACATAATTTCCAGTCCAATCCCAAATTTTATCTAATATTACATTTCTACTAACAACTTTATTAATATTTAAAAATAATAAATTAACTAATTTTAATTCTAATGCAGTAAGTTCAATAATGATATTATCTTTTTTTAAAACTAATTTATCCATATCATAAGAAATATTTTTTATTTTAATAACACTTTTCTTATCTGATCTTAATAATATTTTATTAACCCTTGCCATTAATTCACGAGTGGAAAAAGGTTTTGTTATATAATCTTCCGCGCCAACATTTAAACCTCTAACAATATCATCTTCTTCATCTTTAGCTGTTAAAAAAATAGTAGGAATTTTCAAATCCTTAATAGTATTTTCAAATAAGTTAAAGCCATTTCCATCTGGTAAAGTAATATCAAGTATTATTAAATCAATATTAAAGTTAGAAAGTAAATATTCTTTTGAGTCTTCTACCGTAGTTTTTACAATTAAATTATGATTATCTTTTTTAAAAGAGTATGTAAGACCTTTAATAATTGATTCTGTATCTTCAATAAGTAAAATATTCATATATATAGTACCTTTCTTTAAATATAATTATATCACAATATAAGGAGCTTTCGCCCCTTATACTAGATATTCTCATTTCTAATTGTTTCAATAGTATTTTGCTTGTTTATTTTACTCATAGAATACTTCATAATTAATGAAATAAGTATAAATACAACTGCTACAGCAATTAATATTGCCTCAATAGGAAGTTTATAAGGCATTCCTGATTCTTCTGATAAGAAATGATAAATAACGTATGATAATGCTATTCCAATAGGTATACCAAAGAATAGAGATTTAATACCAATAAACAAGCTTTCTAATCGAATCATTCTGTTAAATTCTTTAGTTGTCATACCAACAGATTTTAACATAGTAAACTCTTGTTTTCGTAGTTCCATATTAGTAGTAATGGTATTAAAAATATTAGTTATACCAATTAATGAAATTACAATTATAAAACCATAAAGAAATATTCCTACTAAAGTAAATAAGTTACTCATTATTTTAACATTTTCATCTACGTTATTAACGTTATAATCTTCACCCTTTAAAAAATCATCAAGATCATCTTGTAATTTATTAGCATCATTTGATTTATAATAGATTGCTAGTGGTTTAGATTTGAAATTAGCATCAAACATTTCATCACTAATAATTAAACACTCCATATCAACACCTTTCAAACCAAAAGGTCTAACATCAGAAGTTGCTCCAATTTCTATTTTTATTGTTTTATTTTCATCAGTAGTAGCATCAATAATGTCACCTTTATTAAAGTTAAAAGCTCTCATATATTTAGTAGTTAGCTTATTATTTTTATTATAGTTAGATACATATTCTTTATCGACAAGTATAGCTTTGTTTTTAAATTCATTATAATTCAAACCTAATGAATCAACATATTTTTTAAATTGTTCTTCTCCAATAGAAATTATAGATACATAAGTAGGATTATTTTCATCAATTGCTAAATTTAAAAACTTAGCATATTCTTTGTTGTAGTGATTTCCTGTAAAAGATATTTCGCTACTTCTAAATATTGTATAATCTTCTATATTATCTAATTTAGTTGTTTCTATAAATTTATTATAAGATTCATTATTTGTAATAGTTGTAGATAATGAAATATTAAAATCAGACATTTCTAATTCATGATCCACTTGTTGAAATGCTAATTTCATAAATCCTGATAGAGCGATAAATACAAATACAGAAACAATTATTGATATTACTGTAGTTCTATATTTTTTCTTATTTCTTTTTAAATTCTTAAATGATATCTCGCCACCTATACCAAATATATTTTTTATTAATTTTGGTGATTTAACCTTTTTGGGATTTATTTTAATATTAGCACTATTTCTAATGGAATCTATTGGAGATACTTTAGATGCTCGTTTTGCACTTTTAAAAGCTGAGAAATAAATAGTTACTATACCAAGTATTATAGCTGCTAAAACAGATAGCCATGAGAAAGAAAATACTAATCTTAAGCCTTCCGCAAATGAACCATCTAAATAATAATTACTTATGGTAATAAGTATATACGATGCTATAAAACCAAGTAATAGACCTAAAGGAATACCAATTAATCCTAATATGGTAGCTTCATAAAAAACATTTCTTTTAATTTGTCTTTTAGTAGCTCCAATACTTCTTAACATACCATATTGTTTTATTTTCTCTGTAATAGAAATATCAAAACTATTTTTTATACAAAATATTGAAGTGAACACAATTATTCCTATTACAATTCCCACAACAATACTTAAACCACCAATACCACTGTTTGAAATAGGATTAGCTTCTAAAGCAATTAAATAGGAATTAATATTTATATCACTATATTTTGATTTATTCATTTGATTTGAATATTCTTTTAATTCTTTATTTGACGCTTGTTTATCATCATTATTATTAACTTTCTTAAATAATTTTGCATCAACTCCTAATATATTAGCAATAGTTTCATAACTATTTTTTACACCATCTTTTGAAAATCTTGTATATACATCAACAATTCCATTTATTTTATTTTCATCAAGATAAGTTATAAATGTATAACCAGGTGCAGAATAATATTCTATATTAGTAGCTGGTCTTCCTATAATACCAACTATTTTATAAGTTTTAGAAGTAGTATCTACAATGGATTCTTTATTTTCTTCTTCCAAAGATTTTTGATATGGATTATTTTGATCTAATTCATTTCCATTAGAATCTACCCTTTTTCCAACGTCTAACGTAATAGAATCGCCAATATTTAAAAATAATCTACCATTTGTTTTTAAATGGGTTGGTATTACTATTTCGTTTTCATTTCGAGGAAGTCTTCCATCCAATAGTTTGACAGATAAATTTTTTAAAGAGTTTTTAGTAAATCCTTTTATACAAGCATAAGGTTTATATTCATTTTTAGAGTCTATTTTAGCAAAACCAACATCTTTAGTAATATTGATAGTTTCTATATTTCTATTGTTTTCAAATATATCAATATCACTAATAGGAACTTTGTAAAATGCAGCGTGAAAGTTTCCTTTTTCGTGTGTTTCATATTTAATTAATGATTTTATACCACTAGAGTATATAGATGATACGGCAGTGATTAAAGCAACTGATAGCATAATACCAATAATTGTAACAATAGTTCTTTTTTTATTTAATTTAAGATTTTTTATTGTCAATTTGTTAAGCAAGTTCATAATTATACCTCCGATATAATTTTTCCATCTTCAATTTTAATTATCCTATCAGCTACTTTTGCAATTTCCATATTGTGTGTAATCATAATAATCGTTTGATTAAGCTCTTTATTTGATTTTTTTAATAGAGCAACTATTTCATCACTTGATTTAGAATCTAAGTTACCAGTTGGCTCATCAGCAAGTATAATTGTAGGATTAGTAATTAAAGCACGACCAATACTTGTTCTTTGTTGCTGTCCACCAGATAATTCATTAGGAAGATGCAATCTTCTATTTTGTAATCCTAACAGTTTTAACATTTCATTTAGTTTTTCTTTATCAATCTCACGATTATCCAAAGAAAGTGGCAATGTTATATTTTCTTCTACATTTAATATAGGTATTAAATTATAGAATTGATATATTAATCCTACCTGTCTTCTTCTAAATATAGCAAGTTTATCATCATTAAAATTAAATATATCTTTACCATCAATGAATACTTTTCCAGAAGTTGGTCTATCAACTCCTCCAATTAAATGTAATAGTGTTGATTTACCTGAACCTGATGCACCAACTATTGCTACGAATTCACCCTTTTCTACAGAAAAAGATACATGATCTAACGCAACAACTTTTGTTGAATCTTTTCCGTAAATTTTAGTTAAGTTTTCTACTTTTAAAATTTCCATAAAAATATTTCTCCTTTTCTTATAAACATTATATTATAATTAAAGTTACAACTAAGTTACAAAATTAAAAAATTATTATAAAAGAAAACATCAATATTATTTTCTAACTTTTAGCTGCATCAATAATAAGTAAAATATCTCCCATTATATGACTAACTAAAAATAAGAATGCATTTAAAACTTTACATTTATTTTTACCAATATAACAAGAAAAGAAAGCAAGGTATTTGCTTTCTTTTAAATTATTACTTATTATACTTAGCAAGTTCTTCTCTTAGCATTTCCATTGTTTTAGCTGGATTTGCTTTACCACGAGTTTTTTTCATAACCTGACCTACAAAGAAGTCTATCATTCTGGTTTTTTCAGGATTATATTCCCTTGCCTGTTCATCATTTTCTTTTAATACTTCCATAACAACATCATGAATAGATGCATCATCAGTAATTTGCATCATACCTTTTTCTTTTACGATTATGTTAGGCTCTTTGCCTGATTCAATCATGTCTTCAAATACTTCTTTAGCTTGCTTTGATGATATTGTTTTTTTATCAATTAAATCAATTAATTCTTTTATCATTTCTGGTTTAACAGGAACTTCTTCTAACTTCATTTCATTTTCATTTAAGTATCCCATAAGCATACCAGTTACCCAGTTACAAGCCTTTTTAGGATCTGCTCCTAAACTTACACAATCATTAAAGAAGTCAGAGTTTTCCTTTACTTTAACAAGTACTTCTGAATCATACTCTGATAAGTTAAATTCATTCATGTACTTTTGTTTTCTTTCAAGTCTAAGCATAGGAATATTTTTTCTTATTTCATCAAGTAATTCATCTGTAACCTTAATTGGTGGGATGTTTGGCTCAATAAAGTATTTATAGTCTACCGCATCAGCCTTATCTCTCATCTTAAATGTTTCACCAGTTTCATCATCAAAACGTCTTGTTTCTTGTTCTACTTTTCCGCCGTTTTGAAGTATTTCTGATTGTCTTTCTATTTCAAAGTCAATTGCACGCCCTACATTATAAAATGAGTTAATGTTTTTCATTTCAACTTTGGTACCTAACTTGTCAGTGTCTGAAATTGATACGTTAACGTCGCATCTCATTTGTCCCCTGTCACTTCTTGCTTCCGAAACCCCGCAGTAAACAATTAGTGAGCGGTAAGTCTCAAGGAATGCTAATGCTTCTTCTTTAGAGTGCAAGCAAGGCTCTGTTACAGTTTCAAGTAATGGCACACAAGATCTGTTATAATCTATTAAAGAATATGTATCATAGTGATCTAGTGATGCCGTATCTTCTTCTAGATGTGTATCGTGAATTAAAACCTTTTTTATTTGTCCGTGGGCTTCTATATCAACTGCTCCATTTATACCTACAGGTTTAGTCATTTGAGTTATTTGATATCCTTTTGGTAAATCTGGATAGTAATAGTTTTTTCTATCAAATAGCATAACGTCTGGAGTAGTACAATTCATTGCCATAGAAACAATAAGTGCTCTTTTCCAAGCTTCCTTATTAGCGATAGGAAGTATTCCAGGGAAACCTAAATCTTGATATGCAACGTGGCTGTTAGGTGCTTCAGTGTACCCATTAATTGAAGGAGAAAAAACCTTTGAGTTAGAATCAAGTTCACAGTGAACTTCAAGTCCTATTGTTACTTTATACATAATTAGTTTTCCTCCTTTACTGAAAGTGGTACGAAACCAATTTTTTCTTCTAGTTTGTTTGCGATGTTACATACTACATCATCTGTCTTTATAGGTCCAGTTATGTTTATTGCAACTGGCATATCATCTATAATTCCAGATGGGATTGTAATTGATGGGAAGCCTCCAAAGTTTCCTATTGCAAGATGGTTTTCTAAAAGTAAATACTTTTCTGATAACCTGTCCTTTTCATCTGTAAAACGTGGTGCGATAGAGCCTGAATTTGGCATAATTAATCCATCATATTCTTTAAATAAGTTTGTCATAGCATCTACTACTAATCTTCTTATTCTTTGAGCGTTTTTAAATAATTTTTCTTGGTTTTCTTTTTGAAGAATAAATGATCCAATAACGAATCTTCTTCTTATTAATTCAGAAAATCCCTCAGTTCTAGTATTTATCATAACCTCACCTGGAGTGTGTCCTTCTTTTCTGTTACCAAACGGAATTCCAGTTAAATTTGAATTATTACTAGTTGCTTCCGCACAAGATATTGCCATATAAGATGGATAAATACCATTTAATATCTTTTTATCTATAGACTCTTCTTTAACTTCAATACCTAATTCTTTAGCATATGAAAGCACTTTTAAGAAGTTATCATAGTATTTTTTATCATCTTTTAATTCGTCTACTATTTCTTTAATATAAAATAGTTTTCTTCCACTTACATCTTTATTTAGATTTTCTACAAAGTTTATGTTTGATGAGTCAAACGAGGTCATATCGTTATCATCCATTCCTTTGATGTTATCCATAACGCACGCTACATCTTTAACGTATTTTGCGAAGCATCCAACGTGGTCTAGGCTTGATGCAAAGGCAAATAATCCCCAGCGTGATACAAGGCCATATGTTGGTTTATATCCTACTACTCCGCCGTACCCTGCTGGCTTACGGATAGAGTCTCCGGTATCTGAACCAAGTGCATAAGGAACAATACCACGAGCTACAGCAGAAGCTGATCCTGCTGATGAACCACCTATCATACGAGACTTATCCCAAGGGTTTCTAACAATTCCAGTGTGTCCTGTTGTACCAGTTCCTCCCATAGCAAGTTCATCAAGTACCGTTTTACCAATCATAACCATACCAGAATCTTTCAACTTTTTAACAGCACTTGCGTCAAATACTGGAACGTAGTTTGATAAGATGTTTGATGATGCGGTTGTAAGTACGTCTTTTGTTGAGAAGTTATCTTTAATAGCACAAGGTATGCCGGATAAAACGTTATCTGTAACTTCACTTTCTTTTGCATCGTCAATAATTGTTACAAAACTGTTTAACTCATCTTGATACTTGTGAGCTCTTTTAAGTGATTCTTCTGTTAATTCTTTACTCGTTACAGCGCCACTTTTTAAAGCTTCGTGTATTTCTTGTAAACTTTTATCTAAAATACTCATTAGCTTTCACCTCCTACTACTTTAGGAACTTTTATTTCATCATATACTGTATCACTTGCGTTTTTAACTGCATCATCAGTTGTTAACGTGCTTGTTGCAACATCTTCTCTTAAATGTGCTTCTTCATTAATAAATGGAAAAGTCATCGGTTCTACTTTTTCTATTCCGTCTATTTCTGTTATTAAATCCATGTGTTTTAAAATAGTTTCAAATTCCTTTTCGAATGATGGGAACTCTTCTTCTTTCATTTTAAACATAAGTTTAAGTGCATAATCTTGTATGTTATCTCTTGTTATTTTTTGCATTTTATAAAAGTCTCCTTATCTTAGTTTAATGTGTGTTTCTCTAAGTTGCTGTTCTGTAACTTCATTTGGTGTACCAGTAAGTACGTCTTCACCATTTTGATTTAATGGGAATGCAACCGTTTCTCTTACACTTTCTTCTTCACCTAACATCATAAGTGATCTATCTATTCCAAGTGCCATACCTGCATGTGGTGGGCATCCGTATTTAAATGCTGTATAAAGTGCACTAAATTTTTTCTTGATGTCTTCTTCTGTATATCCAGCAAGAGAAAATGCCTTTAGTAAAACTTCTGGTCTGTTGTTTCTAACTGCTCCTGAAACAAGTTCAACACCATTACATACAACGTCAAACTGATCTGCATAAATATCTAATGGATCCATGGTTTCTAGTGCCTTCATGCCTCCTCTTGGCATACTAAATGGATTGTGCATAAAGTCTAGTTTGCCGGTTATTTCACTTATTTCATACATTGGCATATCCGTTACAAAGCAGAATTCAAATAGATTATTATCCATTAAGTCTAGCTTACGACCTAATTCTGTTCTAATTAAACCTGCGTTTTTACAAACAACATCGTGTCTTTTATCAGCGATAAAGAAAAGTACGCTTCCAGTTTTTAAACCTGCCTTGCGGGATAATGCTTTTCTATCATCTTCCGTTAGGAATTTATCAATAGGTCCTTTAAGGCTTTTATCTTCCATAACTGATATGTAACCAATACCAGGCATATCAATTGATTTTGCATAGTCTACTATTTCATTAAACCAGCTGTTTGGTTTAGATGCTATATCGTCTACTTTAATAGCACGAACGATAGAATCTCTAAATGGTCTAAAGCTTGTTTCTTTAAATACGTCTGATACGTCAATAATTTCAAGTGGGTTTCTTAAATCTGGTTTGTCAGTACCATACTTAATCATTGATTCGTTATAAGGAATTCTTTTAAAGTGACCTTCTGTTACTTTTCTTTTACCAAATTCTCTAAAGAATGCAGGATATACCTCTTCTGCAACAGCCATAACGTCTTCTTGGTCCGCAAAAGCCATTTCCATATCTAGTTGGTAGAATTCTCCAACAAGTCTTTCTTTTCTTCCGTCTTCATCTCTAAAACAAGGTGCTAATTGGAAGTATTTATCAAAACCTGATGCCATTAGAAGTTGTTTAAATTGTTGTGGTGCTTGTGGAAGAGCGTAAAACTTTCCCTTATGCTTTCTTGATGGGATAATAAAGTCTCTTGCACCTTCTGGTGATGATGAAGTGATAATTGGAGTTGTTATCTCTAAAAATCCTAGCTCCATCATTTTGTTTCTTAAAAAGTTGAAAGCTTTAGAACGCATAACGATTTTCTCATGAACCTTTGGATTTCTTAAGTCTAAGAAACGGTATTTTAATCTTACGTCTTCTGCTACTTTTTTTGATTCATCTATTTCAAATGGTAAAGTTTTTGCAGTGTCTGATAATAATTCTAGTTCTTCTACTACTACTTCTATTTCTCCCGTTGGTATTTTTTTGTTTACTGTATCAATATCTCTTTTAACTACTTTTCCGGTAACTTTAATAACGGTCTCTTTTGTTACTCCTTTAAGCATTGTATCATCATGAACAACTATTTGTGTTACTCCATAATGATCTCTTAAATCGATAAACATAACACCACCATGGTCTCTTATACCTAATACAAAACCTGCTAGTGTAACTTTTTTATCTAAATCTTTAATTGTCAATTCTCCGCATGTGTTTGTTCTATATGTACTCATTTTTTATTTTTCCTTTCTGTTTTCTAAAAATTCTTTTACTTTAAGTGTTGCAAAGTTACCATCTATAAATAGAGGAACTTCGTTTCCATATAAATCGGTACCTGTAATGTTTAAATCCGGTGTACCTACCATAAAATCAACGTGATTTTTACTTTGGTTAATACCATTTTTAAGCAACTCATGATCACCCATTAATTCGCCATTTGGTATGCAGCCTGGAAATCCTTTTCCCAGTGCTAAATGACAAGATGCATTTTCATCAATCAGTATTGAATTAAATATCATATTTATATTTGATATCGGTGAATCATAATCAACGAAAGCGCATTCTCCTAAATGATCCATACCATCAAGGTCTTTTATTAATTCAAGTAATGTATCGTTGTCGTTACTGGCTGATGCTTCTTCTACTTTTCCATCTTTAAATGTTAACTTAAATTCATCAATTATTTTTCCTTTTATTGGAAGTGGTCTACTTGAACATACGATTCCATTTACCTTAGTTCTATCAGGTGTTGTAAAAACTTCCTCGGTTGGCATATTAACTATTAAATCTTTCGTTTTATCAAAACTTTTTTTAGCTGCTCCCCACCAAATAACATTCTTTGGAAGACCTATTTCCAAGTCGGTACCATTTTTGCTTTTATATTTTAATTTAACTAACTTTAGTTTATTTAATAAATCTCTTTTTTGGGTATTATCTTTAATTTTATCATCCCAAGCTTTTATGACATCTTCTTGGTCTACTAATGTCATTTTAAAAATTAAGTTCCACAATTCATCTTCACTTGATAAATTTAGTTTGTCAGCCCACTGTTTTGTTGCTACTGCTGCGATACACCAAGGAAATTTATATATACCTCTTGCTTTTACAGCATCTTCTTGGGTTTCAATCTTAACCTTGCTCATCATTTTTTTCTTATCTGATGGCACTTCATTAAGCATTGGATAAGAATATGAAGTTAAAGATAATAAGGAACCACCTTTGTCATAGACATCCTTTATTATCCTTCTATTGAAGTAAGGTTCTTTTTCTATTTCATCTAAACTTGAATTCATTAGTATGTCTTTTGTTTTTTTACCGTCGTAACAAACGTGATATATGTCTGTTATTCCAATTCTTTTTGCTTCTTCTATCACTATTTTAACAAAATCCTGTTGCTCTGTTAAGTAGCTAATTAATAAAGGTTCTCCAGCTTTCATAGACAAACATCTTTGAATCAGAAATTTAGCATATTTTCTTTTTTTCTCATCCATAGCAACACCTCCTTTTAAGAAAATAAAAAACAGCAAATCATCCCATAGGGACGAATAGCTGTTTGTATCCGTGGTACCACCCAGTTTACTATTTTATTTAAATAGTCACTTTATAAAACGTTAACGGGTTATCTTCCGTCTTAGCCTACTTTAATTAAATTTCGGTAAGAAGCTCCGAGGTGTTCTTTCATTAAACTATCTTACTGATATTCCACCATCATCAGTTCTCTTTATAGAATCGCTTAATTACTTTTCCTCATCAAGGCGAAAAAATTAATTATATTTAAATTATATCATATTTTCTTTGTTTTATAACAAAAAAATAGTTTTTTCAATAATTTTACATGTTTTTTTGCATTTGGGTTATATTTTCTGCATGATTATAATAATTGCAATATTTTCTTAATTCTTCAACAAATTCTGGAAACATAACAGAATTAAGATATAATTTTTTCAATTTCGGATTGCTTTCAATCATTTCTTTAATAACAGGATTATCTGTGTATTCTCTTCTTATAACATCAAATAGCATTTGAGCATTGTACTCATATAGTTGTTTTGGCAACTTATTCGAGTACTTAAAACGGCCAATATCAGTAATTGTTATTTCATTATCAGTAAAATTCATGTTAAAATTTTTCCAATCTCCTACTTCTATACCAGCCTCACTAATAAGATTTATATCATGTCTTAAAAGTAATGTTGAATAAATTAGATCCATGAAAGAAACTTCTTGAATTTTCTTTGACACCTTATTTCCACAAGCAAACCTTGCTTTTCCTCCCAAAATAAAACTAGAATTGGCATATAAATCATCAAAAAAGCAAAATGAAGTCTGATTTATTTTACTGCCTATTAATAAATCATATTTATCTGTAAAATCATGAGGCACTCTAAAACATTTTGCAACATTTTTACCATCCTCGAGTAAACCAACAACAGATTGTTCTCCAAAACCCAAGATTTTTGTAAATTTATTTGTTATATCAGTAGCACTATTTATTTTTATCATAATATTTTCCACCCCCCCAAAAAAAACTTTTTATAAGCATATAATATATCATAAATATAACGAATAATCAATTGTTATCTGTTAACCTTCAGGTCGTAATTTTAGACAAGAAAAAAAGTAGCGACGTGCTACTTTATATTTTTAGTGGCGCTTCAAGTAGGACTCGAACCTACGACCTGCCGGTTAACAGCCGGATGCTCTACCAACTGAGCTATTGAAGCAGATATGGATGTTTTATCTCAAACAACGTAATTAATTATATTATTTATATCCGGCTTTGTCAAGCACTTTTTTAAGTAAAACTTTACTTTATTATATTTTGTGCTAGAATAGTGGTTACAAAAAGGGAGAAGTGTATGAAAACAATTGATTATAATGAACTTGATATCATTAGTTATAACCACAATAGTGGTAGCTTTGCAGAAATTGATAAATGCATATTTAATGGTGAAATTTATGCATTAAAACGTTTTACTAATGGAAAATATCTAAACGGCAAAAGAAGAAAGATAAGTGAGTTAAACAGCATAAATGATAGTCATTTGATAACGCCAAAATTTTGGGTTAAAAACGAAGAAAGTAAAAATCAGTATTTAGCAAAGTTTTGCGATGGAGATCCGCTTGAGTTTGAAAAAAATACGAACGTAGTTGCTAAACTAAAACATGCTAAGAATTTGATAGAGAAAATGCATTCATACAAAATTATTCATGGAGACTTAAATATCTCAAACCTTTTATTCAGTGGTGATGAGCCTTTTATAATTGATTTTGACAATGTATCTTTAAATAATAGTAATGTAGATATATCAAGTCTAAACGATTATTCAGCTGATTATATAAAAAGATTAGGAATTAATAAAGGATTAGATGTATACCTTTTTAATTTACTCACCTACGCTATATTAAATGAAACTGACTACTACCGTGTAAGAAGCAATGTGTTAGCAAAAAAATATGGTGTTTTTGATTTTAAAGACGGAATTAAATTGTGTAATCTTTTTTCTCTAGAAAAAGGATATTCTGATGGTGATTATTTAATTGATATGATTTCAAATGAAGATGTTAAGAGTATTTAGCATCTTTTTTATTTTACGAACGGGAGCCTATCAATTTTTTGATTTAAAGTGTTTTCATCTATATAGTAAGGATCAGAATTAAATAAATCTAATTTATATTCTAAGTTAAGTAATATTCTTTTTATATCAAAGAAGTTTTTATATTTCTTTAAATGAATGCATAATAAAACTTTATCTATTATTTCTTGTTCAGTTTTACTACTCACCTCATAATTCATCAAATCAGAAATTAAGTAACTAAGGAATAAATTATCATTGCATTTTAAAATATCATATATAATGTTATATAATCTACTAGTTTTACTATTATCATCAGTTTCATAGTTATCTAATATTTTTATAATTAGTTTTTTATTAATGTCTACTTTTAATGAAACTATTTTAAAATCGTCTTTTGCGTATATACATCTTTTTCTCATTCCTCTTTCTGCCGCCTTTCAAAATAATTATATGAAATGGCTCGTCGGTCTATTACATAATGAATTAAAAAAACACTTAAGAAAAACTTAAGTGTAACTTGCTTGGTTGCGGGAGTAGGATTTGAACCTACGACCTTCGGGTTATGAGCCCGACGAGCTACCGAACTGCTCCATCCCGCGATGTAAATATTAAGTGGCGGAGAAAGAGGGATTCGAACCCCCGCGCCGGTTACCCGACCTCCCGGTTTTCAAGACCGGTCCCTTCAACCAGACTTGGGTATTTCTCCATCTACAATTATTATATGCACGTGGTTAAAAATAATACATTATTAACCAGACAGCAATAAGATTATAGCACATATATTTTTTGTTTGTCAACACCCATTTTAAGGTAAATAAAAAGCAGGCAAATTTCATAGTGCCCGCTTGATATTCATGTCTCTTTCGCTCATTTACTTAATTTAGCAATTTCGTTTGTTAAATCTTTTAACGAGCTACCATATCATTCACCTATCCTCTCTATTTTATTTTTATCTATATTAATAACTTTTCATTGTTTTTTTAACTTTGTTTGTTTTTCTACAACAACTATGTCATAGCCTTTCTACCTTATTATTATTTTTGTATATAATGTTTATTTTTTCATATTTCTTATAGGCATCTCCTCGCTTTCTATTTTAAGTATAACTTTTAAATATTAAAATACTATGTCATATTTATTAAGATTTATTAGAAAGCAACAAAAAAAAACTAACCATTAAGGTTAGTTAATTTCAAGTGGTGCCCGAGGCCGGACTTGAACCGGCACGAGGTTTAACACTCGCAGGATTTTAAGTCCTGTGCGTCTACCAATTCCGCCACTCGGGCGTGGTGTCCTGTATGCGACTTGAACGCATGACCCTCTGATTAAAAGTCAGATGCTCTACCAACTGAGCTAACAGGACAGATGTAAAATAATAAGTGGTTGCCTCGGCAAGATTCGAACTTGCGCATGTCAGAGTCAAAGTCTGATGCCTTACCACTTGGCGACGAGGCAATTCTAAAGTGGTGGGGAGAAATGGATTCGAACCATTGAACCCGAAGGAACAGATTTACAGTCTGCCGCGTTTAACCACTTCGCTACCTCCCCAATTTATGGTGCCGAAAGCAGGACTTGAACCCGCAACCTACTGATTACAAGTCAGTTGCTCTACCAGTTGAGCTATTTCGGCATTAATGGTGGACGCTATAGGACTCGAACCTATGACCCCTTGCTTGTAAGGCAAGTGCTCTAACCAACTGAGCTAAGCATCCAAATTCACATACGTGAGAACGTATATAAATATATCAGTATTTTTGATAATTGTCAAGTAAGTTTTAAGAATTTTTGTTAATCTCTTCCATTTTTTTGTCAATCCAACCCGGCAAAGCTGATTTAAGTAAGTAAAATCCAAAAACAGTTTCCTTGATCTTATTCTTCTTATTCTTATACAAATTTGGATTAACATCCTTCGCAGACAATCTAAGCTGATTACTTTTACCATCGCAATTTAATATTTTAACGTTTATTATATCCCCTATACCAACGTAATCATTTATGTTTTTAACAAATTTATCAGTAAACTCAGAAATATGTATTAAGCCGCTATATTCATCATCTATGGCAGCGAATGCACCATACCTTTCAACCGCTGTTATTCTGGCCTTTACAACGTCTCCTTCCTTATATTTATTCATAAATACACCTCTACCACTAATTATATCACAACTTAATATTTAAAACAAACAATGCTTTACAACATAAATTAAGTGCTGTATAATTTATTTGGTGATTAAATTGAAAAAAACAGAAGAAAAAATAATGGAAGTTTTAAATAAAATAAGACCATATTTAAACCAAGACGGTGGTGACGTTGAGTTTGTCAAATTCGAAGACGGAATATGTTATGTAAAATTACAAGGTGCTTGTGCGGGGTGTATGTTTGCTGATATGACTATTAGTAATACCGTTGAAGAAATACTTACCGCTGAAGTTCCAGAAGTTATTAAAGTAATAAATTACGAAGAAGTTTAAATGAAACTTCTTTTTATTATCCAATCAACTCCCGGAATATATTTATTATATTTTTTTACTAAAAAATTATAAACCCAAAGTAAGAATTGTTCATATTCATCGGACATAGAAACAACCTCTTCTATTTTTCGTTCATCAGCGTTCTCATTTATTATTTTACCCTGAATATCAAAAAAATATGACGGATAAAGTAGTCTTCCATAAAATAATAAAGCTTCTTTATAACTCATATAATTGTTAGCAAAAAATTCGTTTACTATTTCTTTAGCATCCATTTTTTCAAAGAATGCTTTTTTTACATACTCAGATACATCCCTCACCCTATAATCACAAACAAAACCTATTGGATTATAAAGTTCAAATAATGTTCCTTCTGGCTCAATCCTTTTATGACATATGCTAAGAGGTGCATTATCTTCTAATAAATTTGCCATTCTAACATATGATATAGCATTTTCTGCAAGTCCTATATAATAATTTGCAAAGGTACACAAATTTGGGTATTTTTTTCCTATCTCGTTTATTTGGGTTTCTAAATAATCATTTTTTGTTTCCCAAAGATTTACCCAGTCATATCTTGCTATTATATTATCACACTTTACATTTATGGAATTATTATTAATATGGCATATTTCAGATAAAGTTATTCCAGCATTTTTATTTACGAATATTTCCATTAAAACATAAGGAATGTTATTTATGTATGTTAAAATTTTATTTTCATTATTTAATTTCATTTCGTGGACAAGTAAGTTTTGTTTAATCATTTGTTTATTAATTTGATATAAGCTTTCTATATCAGAAAGTGGTCTTTCAAACATCATAAAAACATACTCACTATTTAAGTAGTTAAAAAAGTAACTGTTTTTTTTATGTATTATTTCATCTGGATGAAGACTATAATAATAGGCAAGTATGTTATTCATAAAAAAGGCCTCCTATTAATTATTATGTAAAACTTAAGAGTAATAGAAGTTAAAAAAAGAAGCTTATTTAGCTTCTTCAGTTGCCCTAGTTTCTCTAATTACAGTAACTTTTACTGTACCGGGATATTGCATTTCATTTTCAATTCTTGTTTTTATGTCACGTGCCGTTTTATAGCTTCCTATATCATCTACTTTTGAAGGTTCAACTATTACACGTAATTCTCTTCCGGCTTGCATTGCGTATGCTTTTTCAACACCGTCAAAGTCTTTCGCGATTGATTCAAGTTGTTCTAATCTCTTAACATAGTTTTCTAATGAATCGTTTCTAGCACCTGGTCTTGCTGCTGACAAGCTATCTGCAATTGCGACCAAAACGGATATTATATTGTTTGCATCTTTATCCCCGTGGTGAGATTCTATAGCATTAATAACAATACTATCTTCACCATATTTTTTAGCTAAGTCTGCACCTATTTCTACGTGGCTTCCCTCAACTTCAAAATCTATTGCTTTTCCTATGTCATGAAGTAGTCCTGCTCTTTTTGCAAGTGCTACATTTTCACCTAGTTCAGCTGCCATAATTCCTGCTAAATGTGCAACTTCTTTTGAGTGTTGTAAAGCATTTTGCCCGTAACTAGTTCTGAAATTTAGTTTACCTACTATTGTTACTAATTCAGGGTCAAGTTTTGTTATTCCAAGTTCGAACATAGCTTCTTCACCATATTCTCTTATTTTTACGTTCATTTCTTTGCAGACTTTATCATATAATTCTTCAATTCTTGCTGGATGAATTCTGCCATCTTTAATTAGTGTTTCTATCGTTTGTCTTGCAATTTCTCTTCTTAAAGGATCGAAGCTTGATAATACGATTGCTTCAGGGGTATCATCTATTATAAGGTCAACACCAGTTACTGCCTCAATTGTTCTTATGTTTCTTCCTTCTCTTCCGATTATTCTACCTTTCATATCATCATTAGGCAAGGTAACTACGCTAACGGTTTGTTCGTTAGTTACATCGGATGCGTATTTTTGCATTGATTCAGCTAGTAAGTTTTTAGCCTTTTTATCAACCTCTAGCTTAGCTTCCGCTTCTTTTTCCTTGATGTAAGCTGAAATTTCAGCACTCATTGAAAGTTCAACTTGCTTCATTATTTCTTCTTTAGCTTTCTTTTTTGAGAAACCAGATATTTTTTCTAGTTTATCTATTTGTTCTTTAATTATGTTTTCAACTTTTTCTTCTAATTTTTGAATATCTTTTTGTTTCTGGATAATTCCATTTTCTTTTTCATCTAGCATTTGCTCACGGTTTTGAAGTAGTTCATCACGCTTTGCAATGCCGTCTTCACGTTTTATTAAACGTTCTTCATTTTCTTTTAAATCTTGTTTTTTTTCTTTTATTTCTTTTTCTGTTTCAAGTTTTAATTTATAAGATTCTTCTTTAGCTTCTAAAAGTGCATCGCGTTTTGATTTTTCTGCATCTTTTTTTGCTTTTTCAATTATATTTGAAGCCTTATGTTCTTCATTTTTCTTTTTTAATGCAGTTATTATAAAGGCTATAACCGCACCTATAAATATTCCAACTATTAGAAGTAAAGAGAAAATAAGTGCATTTCCCATATTTACCTCCACTTTATTTATTTTACATCTGCATAAATATCTCTACTTATACAATTCTATTTTAATATTTTAAAAGCTCATAGTCAAGGTAAATAAGTTTTATAATTTATTTCTTTACTTTAATATACAGTTTTTCTTTATGCACTGTTTTTGCGCCAAGGTTAATGATTGCGTATCCTACCATTTCACCATCTTTGTATTTTTTCTTATCTTTTATTTTATAGTTTATGTTTATTAAATCTTTTTCTTCTTTTGTTATTGGGTAATAGTAATCGTCTTTTGCGTATATTTTTTTGTTAGGAAGATTAATTTTGTTTCGATTAAAAATTTTTTCCATAGAGTAATTTTTAAATGCATATTCATATAACTCTTTGTGATTTTTAAAATCATTTGGATCGTTTAAGGTTACTGCTATTAAATCTAAATTCCCATTGCTTGCTGATGTAACTAGAGTTCTTCTTGCTCTATCAGTGTATCCGGTTTTTCCACCTGTTGTATATTTATACGTGTATAAAAGTTTATTTTTATTAGTCCAAATATATGTTTTTTCGTCTGTTTTAACGGTATGTTTTTTACAACCAGTAATTTTCCTAAATGTAGGATCGGAATTTGCGTAGCGCATTAAAAGAGCCATATCGTATGCGGTTGAATAGTTTTTTGTTTTTTCATCTAACCCGTGTGGATTAGAAAACGTGGTGTTTTTCATACCGATTTGTTTTGCCTTTTTGTTCATTATTTTAACGAATTTTTCTTCTCCGCCAAGATAATCCGCAATCATAAGAGCAGCATCATTACCACTTTGCATCATAAGACCATAAACCATGTCTTTAAGTTTCATTTTTTCGCCAATACTTAGGTATATATTTGAGCCGTATGATTCTAACACCTTATCAGTTACGGTTACGGTTTTGTTTAATTTTCCCGATTCTACTGCAATTATTCCGGTCATTATTTTTGTAGTTGAAGCGATTAGTTTTTTCTTATTCATGTTTTTTGAAACAAGCACTCTTTTTGTATCTTGTTCCATAAGTACGGCTGATTCTCCTAGACTATAAGCGTTTATTTTTACCGGAAGTAACAATAAGACTGTTATTAATAAAAGTATTTTCTTCAATTTCATCACCTATGTAATTGTATGAATTGAAATTTAAAAAAAATACTTCTTTTGAAGTATTTTTTATATTATTTAGATAATAGTTCACAGACTAAAGAACTTAACTCTGTTGGATTAGAAATCGGAAGTCCTTCAATTAATCTTGCCTCATCATATAAAATTTTAGTGTATTTTTTTAGCATTTCTTTATCTGTTTTGTATAATTCTTTTATTTTTTTAGCAATATCATGTTCCTCATTTATTTCAAGAACTAATTTAGCATTTACATGTTCATCTGTTGGCATTGCATTAATTACTTTTTGCATTTCTACGGTAACTTCACCATCACTTGTTAAGCAAAGTGGATGCTTTTTTAATTTATTTGTGTATCTTATTTGTGAAACTTCATCGTTTAAAGATTCCTTCATAAATGAAAACATCTCTTTATCTTCTTCGTTTTTCTTTTTTAGAGCTTCTTTTTCTTCTTCGCTTGATAAATCAAAGTCATTTGATGCTACGTTAACAAACTTTTTGTCTTCGTATTTATCAAGCATTTTAAGTACGAATTCATCAACGTAATCTGTTAAATATAATACTTCCTTATTTTTATCTTTTAGACTTTCTACTTGTGGCATCATGTCTATTTTACTTATAGTCTCACCGCATGCATAGTAAATTGCATCATCTTCTTTATCCATCTTATTTACGTATTCTTTTAATGTTATGTTTTTCTTTTCCTTTGATGAATAGAAAATAACAAGTTCTTTTAGTTCATCTTTTTTAGCACCATAATTATCATAAATGCCATATTTTATATTGACACCAAATGTTTTAAAGAATTCTTCGTATTTATCTCTTTCGTTTTCAAGCATTAAGGAAAGTTCTTTTAAAACTTTCTTTTCAATTGTTTTTGCAATAACTTTTAATTGTCTGTTTTGCTGAAGCATTTCTCTTGATATGTTAAGTGATAAATCTGGAGAATCTACAACACCTTTTACAAAGTTTAAATAATCTGGAAGTAAGTCTTCGCATTTTTCCATTATTAAAACTCCGTTTGAATAAAGTTCTAGTCCTTTTTTATAGTCTTTTGTGTAAAAGTCGTATGGTGGGTTTTGTGGTATGAACATAAGTGCGTCATAACTAATTAAACCTTCAGCTTTAGTATGAATTACCTTAAGTGGCTTTGTATAATCTAAAAATTTATCTTGATAGAAGTTAAAGTATTCTTCTTCTTTTATTTTGTTTTTGTTTTTCTTCCATAAAGGAATCATGCTATTTATTGGATCAGTTAACGTTTCTTTACCTGTTTTTTCATCTTTTGTTTCCATTTTTATTGGATAAGTTACGTAATCTGAGTATTTTTTTATAAGTGCTTGAATCTTAAATTCTTCTAGGAATTCGTCGTAGTTTTCACCTTCGGTATTTTCTTTTATATGAAGAGTTATTTTTGTTCCTACATCACTTTTATCTATTTTTTCTATTTCGTATCCACTAGCACCCTTAGATACCCACTTATAAGCATCACAGCCTGTTTTTTTACTTTCTACGCATACTTTATCAGCAACCATAAAACTTGAATAAAATCCTACACCGAATTGTCCTATTATGTTTATCTTATCTTCTTTAGTTAAGCCTTCTTTAAATGCTAAAGAACCGCTTTTTGCAATGGTACCTAAATTTTCTGATAACTCGCTTTCTGTCATACCAATACCATTATCTTCTATAGTAAGTAATCTTTTTTCTTTGTCTATTTTAAGTTTTACGAATAATTTTTTCTTATCAACCTTTAATTTTTTGTTTGTTAATGATTCATAGTATAACTTATCTAATGCGTCAGAAGCATTTGAAATAAGTTCCCTTAAGAATATTTCTTTATTAGTATAAATTGAATTAATCATTAAATCTAATAATTTTTTTGATTCTGCTTTAAATTGTCTTTTAGACATATTAGTCATCTCCTTGTTTATTTAAATCACAATTAAATTATAGTACCAACTATTAGCACTGTCAAGATGTTAGTGCTAATAAAATTATTAAAAAAAATTAAGAACTTTTTGCTCTTAATTTTAGTATAATCCGTGTAATTTAGATATATCATCGCTTGATAATTCATCTACGGTCCATATTCCAGCTTTCTTAGTTAAAGAAAGATCTATAGTATGAGTTGTTGTATCTTTTACGTCTTGCATTTTTTCTATTTTATAATCCATATATTTTTCTTCAGAGAATTTACCATCTTGGCCATTAAATTTTTCTGGATTGTTTTTTAATTCTTCTTCAGCTTTTAAAATTGCACTGCGATAATTAAGTACCGTAACTTCAGTAGTTACCGTTGCAGTATCGTCTTTTACCTTAGTATCTTTTATTACGTAAGCGAACTGGTCGTATTGTTTTTCCATTAGCTTTTGATACTTCATTTTTTGGTCATTTGTTAAATCTTCGTTTTCTATTGTTTCTTTTAATTGAGTTATTATGTTATCGTCTTTAGCTCTATATTTTTCAAAGAATGTTTCTACTGCTTTGTCTGGCTTGTTATCGTTAATTGCACAACTGCATCCAGTAAAAAGTAATAATGCACATAAAACTACTAATACCGTTTTAATACCATTTTTCATCTATTTTTTCCTCCTTCTGGTATTAACTTGGCATATAAAATAATTTTTATACTAATTTTTTAAAACTTTAATTAATGTTTTTAGTGTTTCTATCACGTTTAAATTAGCTTTTAGAACCTCATTTTTTAAGTTTTTATAAGCTTTTTCATTATCTTCTTCCACCTTATTAAAACACTCAAAATACATGTATTTTATTTCATCATTTTTTTTACTTTCGTGTATTTTGTCTAAATATTTTGATAAAAGTAAAACTATTTTTGCCTCACGCCTTGTAAGGCCACTTATTTTTTTTGATTTTTTAATAACGTTATAATCTATTTCTTTTAAAGGTACATCTTCTTTTAAAACATCCTCTTCCTCATCAAATAAAAGCTTACTTTTTCCTATTATCTCTCCATTATCGTTAAGCAAAATTGAAAGTGCCACATCATCGTTATAAATTACACAAGCGTATTTAACTTTTTTTACAGTTCTTCCAAAAAAGATTTCTGTTTTATCTTTTATTTGATCTAAAAAATTTTTTGAAACTACAGCATCATTATAGAAAATATCATAAAGCGCGCTATCACTAACTTTTATAGAGGGTATTTTTTTTACGTGTTTTACGTCATCTTCTTTATTCCACTCATAAAATTCATATGGAATTTTTTTAAAATTAACTAAAATATCATAAATGTTTTTCATTTTTTTCTCCTTTATTTAAAATAGATAAATTAATGAGTATAAATCCTACCAAAAGGTAGTAAAACTCAGGTAATTTAACTATATAGCTTATGTATTCTTTAAAATTATACCCAAAAGCAAATAAATTTATGTATAAAATCATTGTCGAAAAACCAAGTACCATAAGTCCAAAACCTGTTATAAATAAAAAAATCTTTAAAGTTATTTTAATCACCTATTAAATAATATTTATTTTAAGTCAAAATTAGTATATAATGTAATAGATAAATAGGAGGATATAATGAACATTATAAAAGTTTTACAATACGTATTTTTAGGTATATTACAAGGTTTTACTGAGCCTATTCCAATATCGTCTAGTGGACATCTTTTAATAGCAAAAAAGTTATTTAATTTTAAGATGCTTAATGACATGAACTTTGAAATAGTTGTTAACTTTGGTTCTTTTTTAGCAATTGTATTTTTATATAGAAAAGAAATAATAAAGATAATATCACACTTTTTTGGTTATTTAAAAACTAAGAAGAACGAATATAAAGAAAATTATAAGTATGCTTGGTTAATAGTTATAGGAACCATTCCAGCAGGACTTTTCGGAATAATATTTAAAGATAAGATAGATTTGTTATCTAACAATGTTAAACTAGTTGGAATTGCTCTTTTAATTACGGCACTTGCTTTATTTTTAATAAAGGATTTTAAGGGTAAGAAGGATAAAAAGGACTTATCGGTAATGGATGCTATAACGGTTGGATTATTTCAAGTAGTAGCTTTATTTCCAGGAATTTCTAGAAGTGGTTCAACGGTAGTTGGCGCAATGACTCGTGATTTTAAAAGAAATACCGCTGTTAATTACTCATTTATGCTTTACTTACCTATTAGCATGGCAACCATGGCTTTAGGTGTTAAGGATTTAATTAACACTTCAAACATAGGTGAACTTGTAATGCCATACACACTTGGTATGATAGCAAGTTGTATCGTAACTTATTTCAGTGCTAAATGGTTTATTAACATAATGAAAAAGGGAAAATTAGGATATTTTGCTTTATATTGTTTAATAGTAGGTATACTTGTTATATTGTTTGTAAAATAAAAAGGCCTAATCTTAGGTCTTTTTTAGTTATAGTAAAATACCAATTATTATAACAATAATAAGTAATACTATTGATATAACTATCTTTTTTATTACGCTTTTCTTTTCTTCTTCAGTTAAATTATCCATAAAGTAAGCCTCCTTGATTATAAGTTAATATTATCATAAATATATAAAAACTTCAACTTAAAGGTGTAATAGAAAGTTCTCTAAACCAACTATTTTATCTACCTTACCAGTTTTGATTTCATAGTCTAAATTATGAAGTTTTTTTAATATATCTTTTAATTCAAAGTCTGGGTAATTAGTTTCTAAAGCAAGTTTTACGCGGTATGGATGAACCTTTAAAGTACTTGCAATATCTTTACTCATAAAGCCTTCTTTAGATAGCAGTTTACTTTGGTATACAAGTGTAAACTGGCTTGCTAAAAGTGCAATTATTTTAATTGGTTCTTCTTTTAGAATCATTAAATCATTATAGCAAGAAAAAATCTTTTTAAAATCTTTTTTCATAATTGCATCACTTAAATCAAAAACGTTATCATTAAAACCTTTACTACTTATGTTTAAAATATCTTCTATAAAAATTTCTTTATCAGTATCTTTATAAATAATCATTTTATTTATTTCACTAAGTAATATATCAACGTTTTTACCCACGTAATCTACAAAGTAAGAGGCTGTTTTATAGTCTATTTTATATCCGTTATTCAAAAATTCTTTTATAACAAATTTTGGTAAATCTTTTTCATCTATTGATTCTTTATGAATTACGGTTACGTTTTTCTTTAGTAGTTTAACTATCTTTTTTCTTTCATCTAACTTATCTTGCACAACTGTTAAAATTACTATATTATCGTGATTTTCAGCATTAACATAACTTGTTAGGTAATCTATATCATGGTTGACACTTGTATTTGTACCCGTTAAAAATAATGCATTTTCCCCTATTACAGCCTTTTTATCGCCAAATAAAGACATGCAAGATGCTTCTTCTATTACCTCACTTACATTACTAGCTGATAAATCATACTTTACAACATCTATTATGCCATTTGTTATTTTATCTATTTCTCTTTTAATTAAACCGTAATCATTTCCATATATTAAATAAGTATTCATATTTACCACCTAAAAATATTATATCATTTTTATCATATATTTTATTATTTTTCTGAATTAAAGTTTATGATATGGCACTTTCTAAATAAATTACTTTTATATCTTCTTTTCTTTGTCTTAAATTCTTCTTTTGAAATAACTTTTATTGTATTAATTCCCATTGTATTTTTTACTACTAACAAATTATTTTTATTGCATAATTCTAGCAATTTATTAAAAAATTGAGCATCACTTTTATAAAATTCAGTATGTATGTGTGTAAATGAATCCCAATATTCCCATTTAAATATTTTATACCTTTTTTCTACATACAATATGTCACTAGATACAAAAAGTCTATATTTTTGATCACAGGAATATATGTAAATGGAATCATGTTCATCACCTGCCCAGCAAACATCACATATTTTTTTTAATTTATTATAAACATCAAAAATATTTTCCATATTAGCCTCACCATAATATATCTTTATTATAACATCATTATACAAAAAAAAGAAACTATGCTAGTTTCTCTAATAATTCAGCCTTTTTCATTGAAGTGTACCCTTCGATACCCTTTTCTTTAGCCATCTTCTTAAGTTCTGCAACTGTTAATTTTGATATATCGCTGCTTTCTTCCTTTTTAGGAGCAGCTTTTTTAGTTTCTTTCTTTTCTTCTTTTACTTCTTTTTTAGATGTTTTAACTTCTGCTTTTGCTTCCTTAGGCATCTTTCCTTCTAAAGCATCTTTTGCAACCTTAACTAATTCTGCGAATGCTTTAGGTTCGTTAATTGCTATTTCAGAAAGCATTTTACGGTTTATAGCAACACCTGCTTTTGATAATCCGTTTATGAATTTTGAATAACTAATTTCGTTTTCACGGCATGCAGCGTTGATACGTACTATCCATAATTTTCTGAAGTTACGTTTATTTTGCTTTCTATCTCTATATGCATATACGTATGAATGCATTACTTGTTCTTTTGCAGTTTTGAATAATCTATGTTTGCTACCAAAGTAACCTTTAGCTTGTTTTAATACCTTTTTACGACGTGCTTTTGTTACAGCACCATTTTTTACTCTTGCCATTATTTATTTCCTCCTTAATTCCTATATACTATAAAGTATCAATTATTCTCTTTAATCTGTTTGAATCTGCCTTACTTAAAGCTGATTTAGCTCTTTTTGTTCTGTTAAATGCAGAAGTTTTGCTACCAGTGTTATGTCTTGAACCTGGATGTCCTACTGTAATAGAACCACTTTGTCTTACATTTAAAACTTTTTTAGTACCCTTATGAGTCTTTTGTGTTTTCTTTGCCATAATATAATTCCTCCTATTTCTTAACTGGGCTAAGCATAGCCATCATATTTCTTCCATCAAGTGTTGGAGCACCTTCTAATGTTCCAACTTCTTTTAATTCATCTGCAAATCTTAGTAATACTTCTTTACCTTTATCGGTAAATTGCATTTCACGTCCTCTAAAACGTATGGATAATTTGATTTTATGACCTTTTTCTAAATATTTTTTTGCATTATTTAACTTAGTGTTAAAGTCATGTACATCAATGTTTGGTGACAAGCGGTATTCCTTCATTTCAGCATTATTTTCTTTTTGTCTTTTTTGAGATTCTTTTTGCTTTTTCTTCTTTTCGTATTTGAACTTATTATAGTCCATTAACTTACATACAGGATTTTCTCCGTTATTAATTAAAACTAAATCAAAGCCAGCATAAGAAGCAAGCGTTAAAGCTTCATCCTTTGATTTAATACCAAGTTGTTCACCATTTGGGCCAATTACAAGCATTTGTTTTGCTCTTATTTGTTCATTAATTGGCATGTCTTTTTCTTTTGCTATATCAAGCACCTCCAAAATAAAAAGTGAATACGACATTAGTATCCACCTTAAAAAACGCTTGTTTATTTATCTATTTTTATTTGGCGTTTAACCCACTGTTTAATTACAATCGGGTGAGATGAATACTCGTCTTCTTTCCTTCATATCAAAATTACTCTACTAGTATACAACATATTTTATTATATTGCAAGTAATTTTATTACTTTTTTAATGTTAAACAACTTCCTATATCAGTTGATATTTCATTAATTTTGCATTTTAATTCTTCTTTAGTTCCAAAATTATCAATAACGTAATCAAAATAATTATCATCTATATATTGAGGTTTTCTAGACTTAATATCATAGTAAGTATCTCTATCGTAACTACTTGAATAGTGAACGTTATCTCCTATTACATTATAATCAAACATATCATAATCCATTACTCTTTTAAGAATTCTGTCTATGTTATTATCATCATTTGAATTTAGTTTTATTTTAATCAATTCGTAATTAAACATATCACTTATTTTTATAAATCTTTGAAATTTTTCACAAGTATTTAAATCTGCATCAAATACAAAACTTTTTCTATTTAAAATAATTTTTAGCAATCTTTCTTTGTTTATTTTATCAACATTTTTCTGTATTTGTTCAAATGACATTCCACTTTCGTATTTATAAAAATAATTTCTAACATAATCATTACTTAATACAAATATTCCAAGATCCTTTGATAATTCTTTAGCGACGTATGTTTTACCACTACCAGGTAAACCAGATAAAGTTATTAGACATGGTTTTTTATATTTTTTTACGTTATCAAAATTCATTTCTTTTAAAAATTTTTTCATAAATATCACCTCATTAAATGCTTGTTATTATATCACAAAAAAATAAAAAACAAATATAATACTTTTTATCTTAAAGTCTCTATTTGTTTTTCATAGTCTTCTTCGTTCGTAACGTAAGAACCTGAAACTACCATACTACATCCCGCTTTTTTACACAAGTCAATGGTATCTTTATTAACACCACCATCAATGCTTATTAATAAATCTTTAGGGGCAACTTTTTTTAATTGCTTTATCTTACTTATCACTTCTTTTTTAAAGGTTTGGCCACCTTTTCCTGGAGTAACACTCATAAATAAAACCAAATCTATATCATTTATATAAGGCATAAGCTTTTCTATGCTAGTTTCTGGATTTATTGCAAGACCTACTTTTGTTTTGCTTTCCTTAACATATTTAATCAAGTTTGAATCTTTTATTATTTCTACGTGAAACGTAAGTAAATATGGCTTAAGAGTTAAATACTTTTCTATCATACTATAATCTTGTACCATCATATGAACATCAAGCTTTTTTTTAGAAAGTTGTGCTACCTTTTTATAATCTTCAAACAAAAAGGCTTTATTTTTAACAAACTTTCCGTCCATTACGTCAACATGAAGAAAGTCTGCACTTGATTCATTAACTTTTTTTATAGCATAATCTAATCTATTACATTCTTTTAATATTGATACAGAAACTTTCATATTCCTACCTCTTTAACTCTTCTATGCTTTCTATAAATTTCTTATAGTTTTCATATCTTGTTTTTCTTATTTTACCATTTTCTACTAATTCTTTTATATAACATCCATCTTCTTTTAAATGCATGCAGTCTTTATATTTACATTTGTCTTCATTTTCGTAAAATTCTTTAAAGTTATCTTTTATATCTTTTTTATCCATTCCGTTAAAATTAAGGGATGAAAAACCTGGAGTATCTGCAACTAAGCCGCCTGCTACTTCTAGAAGTTCAACGTGTCTTGTTGTGTGTCTTCCTCTACCTAATGCTTTAGAAATTTCCCCTGTCGCTAAATTTAAATCTTTTTTTAAACTATTTAACAAAGATGACTTTCCAACTCCTGTTTGGCCTGTTAAAACGCTTAATTTACCTTTTAAAAGGCTTTCTATGTTAGTTAGATCATTGTTTATAAAAACCTTATATCCAATACTTTTATAATAATTAATTGCCTCGTCTATTTCACGTGTAGAATCTAAAAGATCATACTTAGTAAAACAAATAACCGGAACAACGTTATTATACTCTATTACAACAAGCATTTTATCTAGTAAGTTACTAGAAAAATTAGGCTCTTTGCAACTTACTAAAATTATTGCCTCATCTATGTTTGCAATAGGAGGCCTTATAAGTTCATTTTTTCTTGGTAGTATATTAGTTATTATGCATTTTTCTAAATCAAAATCAACCATATCACCAACTAAAGGAGAAATTTTTTGATATCTAAATTTCCCAATTGATGAACATTCGTAATACTTTTTATCGCATTCAACGGTCCACTTATTACTTATTAGTTTTATTACTCTACCTTTCATCTACTCTTCCCCATCTGTTACTGCTTTGGTAGTTGTTGTAGTTGCTTCTGGCTTTTTAGATACAACAACTTTAAATGTTTCTCCGTCAAACACTTCTTCACCTGCTTTTGGAGATTGCGCAAGTATTATATTTTCTTCTCCATCAGACTCTTTATAAGTAACCTTTATTGTTAATCCATATTTTTCACAAAATTCTTCTGCTCTATCAAGTGTCCATGAATCAGTTACCATATCAGGATAAGTAGATAATATCTTAGGAATGTATAAAATTATTTTTTCTCCCTTTGATAGTTTTTCTCCTTGTTTTACACTTTGGTCTATAACTAGCTGTTTTTTATTAGTATAACTAGACGAATCTTCTACTTCTTTTTCTTCAATTGTTACCTTTATTCCAAGTAATTCTAACTTAGCCTTTACTTCGTATGCATTTTGACCTGTATAGTCTTCTACCTTAGTTTTACTTGTTCCAGATGAATAATATATGGTTACAGTTGTTCCTTTTTTTGCATATCTATTTTTAGCTGGATCCGTTTCGATTACTAAGTTTTCATCAACGTCGTCACTTGCTTTCTTTTTAGAATCAACCTTAAAGCCTTCTTTTTTAAGCATCTTTTCAGCCTTTGATATTTCCATACCAGATACATCAGGCACTTCTATATCTTTTGATGAACTAAGTTTTGGAAAAACAATAATAATAAGAATAAAGGCTGCTGCTAAAACGCCAATTATTGAAAATAGTATGGCAAGTCTTTTTTTGTTACCTCTTTCTATTTTCTCATCTTCCGTTATTTGTTTGATTTCAGGCTCTTCTTTTGTACTTTTCTTAGTTTCTTTTAAAGTATTTGCCCTTGTATCAGAAAAGTCTGTTTCAGGATATTTAAATGTTATTCTCTCTTCATTTTCCCTATCTTCATCTAAACAAGTTTTTATATCATCAGCCATCTCCCTAACGTCATGATATCTGTTTTTAGGATTTTTAGCGGCTGCTTTTAATATTATGTTCTCAACTGATTGAGGCACAACTGGGTTTAACTCGCGTACTGAAGGAAGTGGTTCTTTCATGTGTTTTAAAGCTATTTCAACTGCGCTATCGCCTCTAAAAGGAACTCTTCCAGTTAGCATTTCAAACATTAAAATTCCAAGTGAATAAATGTCGCTTCTAATTGTTGAACCTTTTCCACTTGCTTGTTCTGGTGGAAGGTAATGAACGCTTCCCATAACTGAGTTTGTTTGGGTTAATTGAGCACTATTTAAGGCCATTGCTATACCAAAGTCAGTTATTTTAACAAGGCCACTATCTTTTATCATTATGTTTTGGGGTTTAATATCACGGTGTATTATGTATGAATCGTGGGCACTTTTAAGTGCATCTAATAACTGAAGCATAATATCCATTGTCTCAGGAAGAGATAAAACTCCACGTTTTTTTATTAATTGTTTTAAAGTTTTACCCTCGATATATTCCATTACGATGTAAAAGTTTCCATCATCTTCACCAACGTCATATATCTCAACTATGTTAGGATGAGATAATGATGAGGCTGATAGTGCTTCCCTTTGAAATCTTCTTACAAATTTTTCATCACCTGCAAGGTCTCCTCTTAAAACCTTTACCGCAACACGTCTATCTAAAATGGTATCACGAGCTAAATAAACATTAGCCATTCCACCTTCACCAATAAGTTTTAAAATTTCATAACGATCATTTATTAATTGCCCTTTTGCAATCATAACTATTCACCACTTTCCTTTTGTAAACATGCGATGGATATGTTATCAGTTCCACCCCTTAAATTACTCTTTTTAATTAATTTAACTATTTTTTCTTCGATTGTTAAATCACTATTTAATACTTTTTCTATTTGACTTACGCTAAGCATGTTAGTTAAACCATCACTACACAAGAATATTCCGTCACATGATGTATCAACATCAAATATATCTACGTCTATTGGATTGTTAGCTCCAAGAGCTCTCATAAGTACGTTTTTTCTTGGATGGTTTACTGCTTCTTCCTTGGTTAATTCACCTGTTTCAACCAAAAGATTAACTAGCGTATGATCCTTTGTTACCTTGTATAAATTTCCACCCTTAAATACAAATCCAGAAGAATCTCCAACGTTACCAAATAAAATATAATCTTTTGTTACAATAGAAAGAACAAGAGTTGTACCCATTCCCTTACTTTCAGGAAATTCATCAGTATACTTAAATATATCATCATTTAACTTACTTACATTTTCTCTTATCCAGTTAACCGCAGCATCTTTTTCGCCTACTGAGGATAAGTTTTTAAACTTTTCAGTAAGACCATTTACAACGATTGATGATGCAACTTCACCTGCTTTGTGGCCACCCATTCCGTCTGCTACAACAAGCAAATACTCACCAGATAAATTTTTAACAATCATAACAGAATCTTCATTATGGGTTCTAACCTTTCCCGTATCAGATATATAATATGCTTTCATTTTTAACTTTCCTTTCCTATCTGTTCACTTCTAAGTTGTCCGCAAGCTGCAGATACTTTAGAACCAAACTCTCTTCTTATGGTAACGTTTATGTTTCCTTCTTTTAATATATCATAAAATCTATTAATTGTCACTTTAGGAGAAGTTTTATACTCTATGTGTGAAGTTTCGTTATATGGTATTAAATTAACGTAGCAATTAACTCCTTTAAGCAAATTGACAAGCTTTATGGCACACTCTTCGCTATCGTTTACACCCTTTAATAAAATATATTCAAAAGTTACGCGGCGATTAGTTTTTGCAATATAATCTCTTACCGCATCCATTATATCTCCTATTTTATAAGCTTTATTAATAGGCATTATTTTATCTCTTACTAAATCAGTTGGAGCATGAAGACTTATCGCTAAATTAACGCCAACCTTTTCTTTTGTAAACTCTTTTATTTTAGGAACAATACCGCAAGTTGATACGGTAATATGTCTTATTCCTATGTTTATTCCCTTAGGATCATTTATTATGTTAATAAATTTCATTACATTATCATAATTATCAAATGGTTCTCCTATACCCATTAAAACAACGTGACTTACTCTTTCTTTTATATCTTCTTCTACTTTTAGTATTTGAAGCACTAACTCAAACGCAAATAGATTCCTTACCTTTTTTAGTCTACCACTTTCACAAAAACGGCATCCCATATTACAACCAACCTCAGTTGATACACATAAGCTGTTGCCATAATCATGATTCATTAAAACAGCTTCTATTTTGTTTCCATCATAAAGTTCAAATAAATATTTTTTAACGTCAACATCACTTTGCTTTTTAACTAGTTTAATCGTATCCATACTAAAGTTTTCTTTTAAATACTTAATCAAATCTTTTTTTAAATTGGTCATTAAATCAAATGATGTAACTCTTTTTATATAAAGCCAGTCAAAAACTTGTGCTGCTCTAAATTTAGTTTCACCAATTTCTAAAAAATAATTTTCTAAATCTTGTTTTGTATAATTATAAATATTGTTCATAAATACTCCTTTATATCAATAATAATTATACCAAATATAAAGATAAAGGTTAATTAAATTAAGCAAATATTATAAAGAAAATGATTAATTAATGCGCTATTTACACACTTTTATGTATATATTTTATTTTAATAGAAAATACTATTTATGGAGGTTATGAAAATGGATGATAGTAATAAAAGTATTAAATGTGAAGTAGAATCTTGTAAGTATAACAATAAAGCTGACAGTTATTGTACTTTAAATGAAATAAAAGTAAGCTCAACATGTGATAACTGTAATGCTAGAAAAAAAGAAACAATCTGCGATAGTTTTGAAGAAAAAAATAGCTAACCAAAGCTATTTTTTATCATATTTATCCATGTTTTCACATATTAAAGCATCAGTATATTTTCTTGATAAATCGTAATCTTTTTTATTCTTTATGGTCCATATAACTATTTTCTTTTTATCTTTTTTAAGTGATAAATAATTATTTGGAAGACCTTTTACATCATATGAAATAAAATCAGTTTTAAAAAATAAATCAAGTATCAAAGTTTTTCCAATAATGCTTTTTAAGCGGTTTGAATCATTTTTAAAATTACTGGATAATAATCCAATTGGAATATTTTTAGTATTTCTTTTAAGCCATAAAAGAGACATAGGATAAAAACTTTGAATGGCATAAAGGCCTTTATAATTAGAAAGTTCATTTATAAGTATTTTCTCTAAAACGCCATATCTATTATGATACTTAGTTTCTATTAAAATTGGAACTCTACCATTTACTAGTTTTATAACATCACTAAATAATGGCACTTTTAGTGTTGTATCAAAAAGATTATACTTTAATAATTCTTTATAGGTTAAATCTTTAACCTTTTTATTTACGCCGCATACTCTTTTTAAGTTATCATCATGAAACACAACTAATTTTTTATCCTTAGTTAAACGAACGTCAAGTTCTATCGAGTAATTATTATCAATCGCTTTTTTAAAGGCTAAAACAGAGTTTTCTGGAATGCCTTTTTTATTGTTGTGGTATCCTCGGTGCGCGATTAAATTGCGCGATAAAAATTCAAGATCTTTCATATCATCACCTGTTACTATTTTATTATTTCACACCACTCTTTTTCTTTAAAACCCACAAATACTTTATCTTTAGTAACTAAAATAGGTCTTTTAACTAGCATACCATCACTCAATAATAAATCTAGTTTTTCGTCATATGACAATTCTACATCATCAATTAACAATAAGCCAGAAGAGGGCTTATCCAATAACCCAATTATATTGAGTAACGTGGATTTGCCACTCCCTGAATGCCCCATAATAGCGTAGAATTTACCTGGATAGAATTTTTTATTAACATTATTTAACACTATTATTTCTTTTTTTGAATTTGTAAACTTTTTAGTGATACCACTTAATTCGATCACAATATTTCCTCCTTCTATGCTGCTGGGTACATATAAACTGCATTAGATTTTACACCATCATAATAATTTCTACCACCAGTAGAATTATTATAAATATCACTAAAGAAAGTATAAGTTCTATAACCAGCTTCATATGTCCCCATACGTACTTCTTTACAAGTTCCATATGTATACAAAGATGTAACATATTTATAAGAACGTCCTGTAGATACATCCCACAAATCAAGTCCCATAGTTGTAGAACCACTCTTTCGTACTCTACCACTTGAAGTATTAAAACCATCTACAGCAATACTAATTTTATTTAACCCTTGTTTATAATTACGCGATGCGCCACTATGAATAGTACCATATGGCAGATTAAGAGTTGATTTCCATCCTGCTGCACTAACACTACTAGTTAACGATATAGATGTAATTACGCCAAGTAATACAAGAAATACTAAGTTTTTTACTTTTTTCATAATTTTCTCCTTTCTCAATATTTCTATTTAATATTTAGAAAGATCCAAATCCGAAATACAACCATTATAATTCATAATATTAAATATACTGACAACCAAAACTTTATGCTATTTATTTTAAAAATTGTCCGGACTTATAATTAAAATAAAAAAAGTATTGATTAATAGTAATCCACCTCCATGGGATTATAATAATCAATACCGTACATATTCCGTTCTTAATTGTCATCTTAATAACAACATTTTTTCTATCATTAGTCAATATAATTAATATCTAAATTTTCCGTTTTGCAAATACCATTATTGTAACAATATTTTATTTCTATTTTCATATCTTTTTTAAATGTATTCGCCGTTGATTGAAGAAATGCATCCGACTCATATAGTTCTCCGCCATCAAAGCTTTCTTCAATAAAATACTTTTCGAGTTCATGAGATAAATTTGATTTTTTCAAAGGTGTCACTTCATTCGTAAATAATGATATATTTTTAAATTTTAAATTTATCAAATAAGAACTTACATCATTATAATTTTTTAGTTTATTTACTAATTTAAAATTTTTAATCAAAAGACTTTTTTTATTATTTTCACCATAATAAACTTTTCCTGTTTCAAAAGCAAAATGCTCTGATGAACCTGTAAATCTATATGTATAATTATCATCATGACTATATCCATAATCGTTTTTAAATTCAATATTTTCATTTGAAACATTACTACAACCATTTAACATTAAAATGCAAAAGGCACAAATAAATAATAATATTCTTTTCATTAATTTCATCTCCTTTCAGTTTTTTAAAAGGCAGAATTTATCCTTAATATAAATACTGCCTCTTAAATAACACATATATATTTGAAGTATAATATATTGATATTTAAAAGTCAATTTAATATCATTTATTTTATTAAAAACAATAAAGCATCTAATCTTAACTGTGGTATAATGTAAGAGGAGGAAAAAGTATGAAAAAAAAATATTTTATCATTTTAACAATAATCATCATTATCATATTTGGAATCTTTATTTTTAGTAATTTACTATCGAATCCCAAAATAAAGGAAAAAAATGTAGACGAAAAAAAATATAGTGAATTAAACATAGTATCCGAATATAATGAATATGTAGTAGTATTAAACAATAGCAGTAGTGAGATGGATACATTTGAAGTTTTTAAAAATACTGAACGTGACTTATACAAAAAAGTTTTTTCACTACCAGAAGAATTTAATTTAGAAAAACGCTTTATATGCTGGAATGATAATAAATTATACATTATTAAAGATGGAGCTAGAGCCTATGATTTATCAACAGGGAAAAGAATTTACACTGGAGATTTAAATAAAATAATGAATAATACTACTGGTAGAATAGATAATGTATTAGGATCAGATGAAAATTTTATTTACTACACATATACTTACAAAGCAGATCATTTTTATGGCAAAATAAGTTATAATTTAAAAGATGTTATTATGGTACAAGAAGATGATATTCCAAAAAAATTTAAACATTAAAAAAGAGAATAATACTAAATAAGTATTTTTTCTCTTTTTATTTTACCATAATGCTCTATCATAGCCATTAACACCGTTTTTCATATCTAAATTAACAAAAGCCCCATTAGAATTTTTAGAATCCAAGTATTCCCATGTATCGGAACTATTTAAGCGTACCTTTTCAAAATACATATATCCATTGTTTTTAGCACCTGCATTCCCTGCATCTTTTATTTGAGAACCAACAGCTAGAGTACCAATTTTATCTTCATTTGATCTTAATAGTCTAATTCTTTTTTATTTGGATTATTTAGTTTTATATCTCTATGTTCGTATGCTACGCAATTATCTTTTAAATATTTTTCTGCCTTTTTACAAGTAGAACATTTAGGATAACATATAAAAGTATTCATAATTAATCCTCCTTAAATAAATCGTTAAAAGTCTTTGGCACATCACATAAAAAGTTCATTTTTCTTTTAGTTTTAGGATTTATAATCTCAAGGTTATAAGCATGAAGCATAAGTCTTTTAAAATGACTTTTTTTATTTCCGTATTTTTTATCGCCCACTATCGGAGTATCTATATCACTCATATGAACCCTTATTTGGTTTTTACGACCAGTTTTTATTTCAATATCTAACATAGAATACTTTTTGCTTTCTTTTAAAACCTTATACTTAGTAATAGCTAATTTTCCATTTTTAGAGTCGTTGCTGGAATATACCAAAAGTGTTTTTGTCTCCTTTAAATAAGATTTAATAGTACCACTTTTTTCTTTTAAAACACCTTCTACAACTGCAATATATCCTCTTTTTATACATAATTTATCCCAAGCATTTTGATAATTGTATTTAACACTTTGATTTTTAGCAAACATAACAATACCTGACGTATCTTTATCTAGTCTATGAATTATAAATACTTTAGCTTTCGGATTACTTTTTTTAACATATGATGATACCTCATGAAATAGCGTTTTTTCCTTTTCTTTAGGAGTTGACACAGTAAGCATTCCACTTGGCTTATTTACAACTAATATCTCTTTATCTTCATATATTATATCTAATTTCTTTTTTCTCTTTTTCATAACAAACCTCTTATATAGATTATAACACAAAAAGAAGCCTTATCTAAGCTCCCTTAATAAATATAAATACAATTATTACTAATAGTAATAATATTGATATTCCAAGCAATATAAATAAAATCTTATTTGTTCTATCTAATTTTGATTTTAACTTTATAACTGATAAATCTAGTGCCTTTGTTTTTTCTAAAAGTTCATCTAAACTTAAAACTTCTGTTTTATCCGTTGCCTTTTTATTCATAATTAAACGCTCCTTTTTAAGAAAAAAGTGACAATTAACGTCACTTTAATAATTAATAATTATTTGCTTTTTTCTCAAAGAAACTTTGTGGATGAGCGCATACTGGACATACTTTGGGAGCTTCTTCTCCTACGTATACATATCCGCAATTACGGCAAATCCAAACTGTTTCTTCACCCTTTTTAAATACTAAATCATCATTTACATTTCCTAATAATTTCATGTATCTTTCTTCATGATGTTTTTCTATTTTAGCTACTTCTTCAAAAAGAGTTGCTATCTTATCAAATCCTTCTTCTTTTGCAGTTTGGGCAAACTCTTTATACATGTCTGTCCACTCATAGTTTTCACCTTCTGCTGCTGCTTTTAAGTTTTCTTTTGTTGAAGGAATATCTCCGCCATTAAGTAGTTTAAACCATATCTTAGCGTGTTCTTTTTCATTATTAGCAGTTTCTTCAAAAATACTAGCTATTTGTTCATATCCTTCTTTTTTAGCCTTACTAGCAAAATATGTATATTTATTTCTTGCTTGACTTTCTCCTGCAAATGCAGCCATTAAATTACTTTCTGTTTTACTTCCTTTTAATTCCATAATTAATAATTCCTTTCTTTTTTACATTTTTCACATATTCCATTTATATTAAAACTACTATCAGTAATTTTAAAACCTGTTTTACTTTCTATTTCTTTTATTTCTTTCTGATCAAGTTTTGGCGTGATATCTATTACCTTACCACACTTCGTACATTTTAAATGGTTATGCAAACATAACGTTTTATCAAATCTATCATTACCATCATCAAGTTCTATTTTTCTTATTAATCCTTCTTTTGCCAAAGTATTTAAGTTTCTATAAACTGTACCTAAACTTACGTTAGGTATTTTTAATTTTACTAGTTCATAAATTTCTTTAGCATCTGGATGATTATTAGAATTTAAAACCGTATTTAACACTTCTTCACTCTGTTTCGAATACCTCATATATAGCTCCTAAATAGTAATGATTACTACTTAAGTATACTTTAAATTAAATTATATGTCAATGGTTTTATTTGTTTTTTTCTCTATTTTGTAATTAACATATTCTCTTAATAGTGTGTATAAAACAGATGATATTGGTATACTTATTATCATTCCAATAAAGCCAAATATAGAGCCTCCAATTAATACTGCAACAAGAGCCCAAAGAGCTGGAAGGCCAACTTGTTTACCAACTATCTTAGGATATGTAAAATTATCATCGAATTGTTGAAGAGCAAAAAATGCTATCGTATACCATAATGCATTCATTGGATTTGATACCGCAACTAAAAGTGCTCCAATAACAAGAGTAATAAATGCTCCAACATAAGGTATTAAAGCTGTAACAGCAAATAAAACACCTAAAATTAATGCATAAGGTAACTTTATTATTGATAAAATTATAAAGAATTCAAAACCAGTTAATGCGGCATCTAAGCATTGACCAGTTAAAAACTTAGTAAACGTAACATTAGTTAGTTTAACTATTCTAACTACTTCATTTGATGCTTTTAAAGGCATAAATGCTTTTAATAATTTCTTTGTTTGTCTAGTTAAATTTTCTTTATCTGCTAGTATATAAATTGCAATAATAAATCCAAGGAAGAACATAACAAGTTTCGATATAGTACTTGATAAAAAAGATACTACAACATTTACTATGTTACCCATATGAATTCCGCTTGTTGACAATATATTTTTAACGTCAATGTTTTTGATATAATCTTTAAAGCCTGGATATAATTCTTGAGCTTTATTTGATATATCGTTTACCCAGTTGAAATTAGATGGTAAGTTACGACTTATTTGCCCCACTGCTTCTATAACTTCAGGAATTATTAAAAATAATATAAGCCCTAAAATACCAAAGATTAAAACAATAGATAATATAAGAGAAATTAATCTTATAAACTTCTTATGCTTTCTTTTATCAATATTAAATATTTTTCTTTCAATTTGTTTCATTGGAACATTTATTATAAATGCTATTGCAATTCCAACTATTATAGGCATTGCAAGTTTTAATACGAATTTTATAAAATCAAAAAATAAATTATAATTAAACACGCACCATAAAACTATACCTGCAAAAATAATAAGCTCCGTTAATTGTTTTTTTAACTTTTTAGTCATACGTTTTCTCCTTTCTACTTTCCTTATAATTATAACATGTTTTTCTTTTTTAGTATAATTGCAATTATTATTGATAAAACAAATGAAAAAGCAATTATTAAAATAAAGCTTATGTTAGATTTTCCCATATCTCCTAAAGGAACATTCATTCCTATAAATGATGAAACCATAGTAGGTATTGAAAATACTATTGTAATTCCCGCTAAAAACTTCATTACATCATTTAAATTATTAGAAATTATAGTTGCGTAAGTATCTGTCATACTAGTTAATATTTCACGGTATATACTAGCCATTTCAATTGCTTGTTTATTTTCTATCATTGCATCTTCTAACAAGTCCATATCATCTTCATAAAGAGTAAGTACGTTTCCTTTTACAAGTTTTTCAAGCACTACGTCATTAGCTTTTAAAGAAGTAGAAAAATAAACCAATGTTTTTTCAATGTTAAGAAGGTCAACTAATTCTTTGTTATCGGTAGACTTATGAAGTGTTTCTTCTTTTTTATTTATATAATTATTAATTGAGGTAAGTTCTTTTTGATAAACACCTGCTACCCTAAGTAAGATTTGAATTACAAATTTCGTTCTTTTTTTAATATCAAAATTTTTTATTCGATTATTTTTAAAGTCATCTAAAAACGTCTGTTTTTTAAGGGATATTGTAATAAAATACCCATCATTATTAATTATTATACCAAGAGGATCTGTATTATATTTATGTTTATATCTTGAATCCGTCATATAAGGTGTATCAACTACTATTAAAGTTGCGTTTTCACCTATCTCAGTTCTAGGCAGTTCTTCGTCATCGGTAAGTTTCATAAGTAAATCTAAATCCGTATTTGTCTTTTCTGATACCTCTTTTATCTCATCATCAGTTGGTTTTATTAAATCTATCCAGCAACCTTTTCTTAAATTTTCTAGTTCTTTAAATTTCTTTTTGCTATCAGTTGTATAAATATTTATCAATTCAATCACTTCCTTTATTAATATCTAAATATAAATTATCTTAATGGATGTTTATACTTTTTTGTTTTAGAAACAACTAAATATTTATTTTCATCAAGACTTCTAAACTTTTTTCTTTCATCCTGCGGCATATCATATATTTTTTCTGCTATATCAATATGTAATATACCAAATAAATGGTCATACTCATGTGAAAGCACCGTTGCCTTAAATATTTTTCATCATATTTCATATTCATATATTTCTCCATGAGTAGGTTTAAACTCTAAAAAATCCGTATTAGAATCATAACCTATTATATTATAATTAATCGCTCTTATAGTTGCAGCGTGAGATACTATTAAAACCGTCTTATAATTTTTTTCTTTTAAGTTGTTTAGAAAAGATGATGTTCTTTTAAGTATATCTTTAACTGGTTCTACACCATATGAATCATTATTTAGTTTATAATCCCAGAATTTTAATTTTTCATATTCAGCATATTTTTTTCCTTCAAATTCTCCTAAATTTCTTTCAATTAAAAGTTCATCAGTAATAATTTTATACTTATTATCTGTTACTATGCTAGCAGTTTCTAAAGTTCTTTTAAGAGGAGATGAAATACATATATCAAAGTTTATATCTTTTAACTTTTCTCTTATATCTTTTGCCTCTTTTTTTCCAGTTTCACTAAGTTTTATATTAACCCGGCCCTGCATCAATCCTTTTTCGTTCCAAGGTGTTCTTCCATGTCTAATTACGTATAATTTCATATTAATCCCCCTTTAATATTTTTATATATTTTTCCTTTTCTAAATCACTTATAAATGCTGCATTAATAGCGTTTATGTTAAAGGTTAAAAAGTCTTTATCAGTAAAGCCAAAGCAAGATTTAAGACGTTCATACTCATTGGATAAAGAAACGTTTGATACCGTGTTATTATCAGTACTAACAGTTATTAAAACACCCTTTTCATATAACTTTTTTATAGGATGATTCTTATATATTTCTACTGCTTTAGTTTGAAAATTACTTGTTGGACAAACCTCTAAAGTAACTTTATTTTTTATAACTTCACTTGTAGCATAATTATCTTCTATTATTCTAATTCCATGGCCTATTCTTTTTGCCCCAAAACTTATTGCATCTAATACACTACTTGCATCATCTGCTTCTCCGGCATGAATTGTAAAAGGAATATTCTTTTCTTTAGCTATCTTAAATAACTCTTCATAATCCTTTGTTTTAAAGTGTTTTTCATCACCTGCTAAATCAAGTGCAACTACACCCTTATTTAGATATTTTTCTGCAACTTCTATCGTTTTTAAATTATTTATATAACTTGCGCCCCTCATCATACATAAAATTACGTTTATTTTTATGTTACACTTTTTAAAACCTTCTATAACAGAAAGCACAATATCATCATAAGATAATCCTTTTTTTGTATGTAATTGTGGTGCAAATCTAACTTCTGCATATATTATGTCATCTTTTTCTAAATCTTCGCCTAATTCCCTTGCGATTCTACTTAAATTTTCTTTTGTTTGCATAACTTTTATTGGCATATCAAACTTAGTTAAATATTCTGTTAAACTACTATTATAATCATTTACATGTAACTTATTTTCTATGTCCTTTTCATTTACACCTAGAAGTTCTGCTACCGTACTTTCTCTTACACTTCCATCTAAATGTAAATGTAATTCTACCTTTTTCATATCCACTCTCCTTAATTATAATTATAACTCATTTTTATTTCAAAAAAAATATTAATCAAATAAATGATTAATATTCTTGTTTTATTTTTTCTTACTTTCCCTTAAGGCTGCTAACACAACAAGAACAACACCTGTTATAAGTAAATATACCCACCAAGGCATTTTACCCCACAATTCAAAAGTTTGAATTATAACCGTTAAAATAAGTGTTACATAACCAGTTACACTATAAGATTTATATTTGAATACTAATCCTATAATTATACTTAAAACAGATATAATACCAAGTGTTAAACCCACTTGAAGACTTATATTAAATATAAATATAATAAACATAATAGGTAGTATTACACTCTCAATTATAGTAGATATTGTATTATCTAATTTAAATACTTTTCTAGATAACACCGTAATTGGAATCATCCATATAAACAAGTTTAATATAATTCTTACAGTATATATGTTAACTGATTTTATAATAATGCTTAGCGGATAAACCATAAATGAAATTACAGTATATTTCATTCTTTCATCAGCATATATTAAACATAAAATGATAAGTAAAACAAAACTTATAGCAAACGAAATAAAATTATTGAATCCTAAATTATTAACAAGTGAAATAATAAGTAACAAGCTTACAATACTATGAAATGCTTCAAATATTATATTTCTTTTTTCATAAAGAATTCTAAATAATATTTGATTTATTACCAATAATGTTATTATACCTATCATATATAAATTATCTAACTTATCATAAGATACACTTATGAATGAAATAACGCTAAAAAATATTAAATAATTAAAATATGTTTTAGATGATAAAGTATATTCTTTTTTTAATAAAAGTGCTACTACATATAACAAAATTAGATATATAAATACCAAAATCGAGTTAGAAATCATGGCTCCTAAAACCGAAACGAACACTAATTCTAATGTTATTTTTTCTTTTTCACTTATTCTATTTAAAAGCTTTCTTGTAAAAATAAGCATAAATGGAATTAAGATAATTAAAGATAAATCATTTCTAATAGAACGGCTTAACCCCAAAGTGCTCATAGCCATAATTATTGGAATACTAACTAATGATAAATATAAATATTTTTTATTATTAGTTTTATTTAATATTGCAAAAATTATTAAAAGTATAGTTGTAATTAGACTGCTTATTAAAGTATACTTATTTAATCCAATTAACACACTAGATAAAGATAATATACATAAAGCATCTAAAAGATTCTTAGAAAATTCATCCTTACTCATAAGACTATATATAATTAATAATAAATATATTATAAATGCAGTTACAAAATACATAACGCTAGAAAAATATGAACATAAACTTTGAATAAAAAGTCCGATTATAAGAATTATAAGATAACAATTTTTAACTTTATTTTTACGTATAGTAGAAACTATTGTTGCAATTATTAAACAAGCATTTATAACCATTATTACATCTATTGCTTTTATATTTTTTATTATAAAAGGTTGAATTAAAATACCTATTGCAAGCATTATCAAATATATTGGTTCAAATATGATATTAATAATTTTTAACTTATCTTTATTTAAAGATCCTATAAAAGTTAACACTATATATATAAAAGAAATTATAGGTGCCATTATAACGCATTCTTTAACAAAGCAAATGATAAATATTCCAAGAAAACCTTGTATGTAACTTACTATAATAGATGTTGTTTTCACATAATTATTATTAGAGATATAATAAACTATATATGATATAAGTCCTGATATTACAAAAGCAAATGAAGATGTTAAAAGGTTTTTAGAAAACATTACAAACCAAATAACAAGCATTGTTTCATACAAAACAGAAAATATGCTTAATACTTCATTATCTTTTGGTCTACTTATTATAAAGTTAAGTGACAATGATATTATAAAAAATACTAAATAAAGTTTTTCTAATAATAAATTATTTGAAAATAATTGATTAAAAGAAAAGTAAAAATATGCAAAAGTAAAGATAATACTTACTAATATATTAAAAATATTAAATTCTTTTAAATTATTAAATATCTTATTTTTAAATATATTTATTAACATTAAAATAAATGATGTAATTACAAACGTTAAACAAGCATTTTTAATTATCCCATAAATGAGCAAAAATATTCCTGTAAAAAAACATATAAGAGAAAACAAATATTTATTACTTTTTATAATATTTTTTCTAATAAATGTAACTAAAGCTTCCATTAAAAATGTAACACTTAAAAATAAGGTACTATATTTACCAGTTAGTGAAAATAAATTTCCAAACAAATTAAAGTATCCTGCACATAAAAATGTTGTCGGAAGTAAAATAGTACTTATTAACGTTAAAGCATTTCCTGTTTTTTTAACTTTAAAAACATACTTTAATAAAATTCCAAGTACAAAAAACAAAAGTGTTTCCCCACCTAAAATCAAGACTTTAATAAAGTTAGAATACAACTTCCAAGTTGAAGTTGCAAATATTATTGATGCCAAAATAATTAAAAATACACCTATGCTAAGCATCAATTGAAATCCACAAGTTTTTTCTTTTTCTTTTTTTATACTACCATTTTGATTATAAAAATTAATATTGCTATTATTATTAGTTGTATTATTATTTTTATTAGTAAAATAAAAAACTAAAAACAATCCAAGTGATAATATACCAATTAATCCATACATAAAACCAACTCCTTATCATAACTAAATTATATCACAAATAAAAAGCCTATAAAAGGCTTTTAGGAGCGTTATAAATAATAAGTTCATGTTGACATCTAGTTGCAACAACATAGTATAAATATCTTTCTTTTTTAGTATACATATTATCTTTAGAAGTATATGAAATTACTGAATCAAATTCTAATCCTTTTGCTAAATAACTAGGTACTATAACTAAGTTTTTATTAAATTTCTTATCCTTATCTTCCATTAAACTAATTTCATTTATTTGTTGTTTTAGAAAATCATAAAGCATTATAGCATCTTCCTTATCCTTCGTTATAATGGCAAGAGACTTATACTTATCCTTTAAATTATTAATATCATTTATTAAATATTTTATATCATCTCTAAATTTAACTGGGATATTACTTTCTCGTCTTATTGCACTAATGTGTTTTAAACCTAATATTTTATTTGTATACTCTATTATCTCCTTAGATGAACGATACGTTTTATTAAGCTCTACATACTTACTATTATCATTTAATATATTTGTTAAAACTTCTAAAGTTTCATACTTTTGATAAGGATTAATTGTCTGATTAACATCTCCTAATATCGTAAATGACGCTCTTTTAAATATTTTACTTAATATTACATACTGCATTTCATTATAGTCTTGAGCTTCATCTATTACTATCTGTTTTATTAAATTACTATACGGAAAACCATTAAGTAATCCTTTTAAGTAAATAAAGCATAAGGCATCCTCATAATTTATTTTCTTAATGTTAAGTTTTATGTTTTCTTCACTTTTATAAACACTTACAAATGATTTGCTTATATAAAGTTCAGTATATAATTTTCTATAATCTGGTTTTATGTTAATATTTTCTTTTATGTTTTTTATAAAAGTTCTTTTCATTTTACCAACACTTAATCCTAACTTATCACATAAGTGTTCTGCCATTAATTCTATTCTAGAAAAAAGTGGCATCTTATTATATCTTTCTTTTAAAAGATAATTTAAATAAACTTTTTCTATTTTTTGAAACTTAGTTTCTATATCATTTGTTATCATTATTTTATCTTCTATTTCTTTTACGTATCCTTCTATTATAGGAATCATTTTATTTGATAATTTAAATTTTACAAACTCTTCATTAGGTTCGTTTTTAGTATAATATTTTTCAATAAAGTCGGTAAATGTCTCTACACTTTTAAATTCTTTTATGTATTTAATTGCAAAATCATGAAACGTTGTTTCACCAGTATTTTCTTCACCTAGTTCTGGAAGTACATCATAGATATATTCAGAAAATACGTTATTTGGTGAAAATATCAAAACGTTAGATGACCTTAAATTTTTTATTTTATAAAGTAAAAAAGCTATTCTGTGAAGTGCAACTGACGTTTTTCCTGAACCTGCTATCCCCTGCACTATTAAATGTTTATTTTTAGTATTTCTTATTATCTCATTTTGTTCTTCTTGAATTGTGTTTACTATGTTTTTCATCTTATCAGATGATTTATCTGAAAGTACTTCTTGTAAGCACTCATCTACTACGTTTAGGTCATTATCAAATACCCTAACTAATTTATTATTTTCTATTTTATATTGTCTTCTAAGTGATATATCACCATTAATTTCTCCTTCTGGAGCTTCGTACTTTGCCTTTCCTATTCCATAATCATAAAATAGTGAAGCAATTGGACTACGCCAGTCATAAACTATGTAATCTAAGTCTTTTTCTACATTAGTAAGTCCAATATAGACTTTTCTTAAATCACACCCATTTTCCGTAAAATCAACTCTTCCAAAGTAAGGAGAATACTCTATTTTTAAGAGTTTTCTATAGTAATCCATCTTCATAAGCATAAAACTTGCTTCAAATTCTGATGACATAAGACCAGTTTGCATTTCAGATGCATCAATACTTCCCTTATCTTCCCATAAAACCTTTCTAAATTCAGTTAACTTTTCTTTTTTAACGTGAATTTCTTTTCCTAAAACATCTATTTGATTAGATATTTCCTTCGATGTATTTTCAAGGTAGTTTTCTTCTAGCTTTAACTCATCTTTTGATAAAGCCATACGTTATCACTTCCTTTCCACAACAAAAAAGCCAGATATTTCTATCCAGTAGGTATAAAATATATAACTTTCTTGCAAAAACGTCACTTTAATTATATCTAATCTAAAAAGAAATGCAAGCATTATATTACAAAATAAATCATTTATTTACATTTTTTTCAACTACGCATCCTGGAATTCCTACAACCGTTGTACAATTAGCGACATCTTTTAGAACAACCGCGTTTGCACCTATCTTAGCATTTTTACCAATTGTAATATTACCAAGCACCTTAGCTCCACTTCCTATTAAAACGCCAGATAAAATAGTTGGGTGCCTTTTTTTAGTTTTTTCTTTTCCCGTTCCTCCTAAAGTTACACCATGAAATATTGTTACATCATCATGAATAATAGCTGTTTCACCTATTACAACACCAAAACCATGATCAATAAATAAGCCCTTATTAATGGTTGCACCAGGATGAATTTCTATTCCTGTTCTTCTTTTTGCAAACTCTGATATTAACCTAGCTAAAAAGTATAGTTTATGTCTGTAAAAGAAGTTTGATATCTTATGATAAAATTGTGCTCTAAACGACGGATATAAAAATACTTCTAAAGTTCTTTTAATTGCTGGATCTTTTATTTTTATTGTCTTTATCTGGTCTTTAATAAAAGAAAACATATATAATCACCACTGTATAATATGAAAGTACATATAAACCTGGCTATGCATATAAAACAAAAAAAATAGCTTAAAAATAAGCTACTCTTTTACATCTACACCACCGAATATGGCTGTTACGTTTATGTATATTGTTTTTTTATTGTCACTATTTTTATTTGATGTTTTATTATTTACCCCACCAAACAAAGATGAAGAATGAATAATAATATTAACATCATCTGGTACAGTTAAATCTATTCCTCCAAAAACTGCATAACAATTTATTACTGTATCATCTTTTAATGAAGTGTTTTTTAAATCTAGTTTTATACCACCAAATATAGAATAACAATTAGCACCTTTAAAGTCTTTAGTTTTAACAACTTCTTTTACACCACCAAATATACCATTATAATTAATCATTTTATCTTTACTTATTTTTTTAACCTTCTTTTTACCTAGTGATGATAAAATAAATGATATACCCGCTCCAATTAATATAATAGCAAAAATAAGTCTTCCGTTTATATTTCCAATAATTTTAAGTCCTGATAACAAATATATAACACCAATTAAGGTTAAAATAGCGTTAAACAAATCTAGTTTTTTTGTTCTTATTATGCCTTCTATCCCTAAAACCATTAAAATAACAGGCCATATAATATTCCAGTTTATATCAATATCAAAACCTGGGCATAACATCTTTACTATAAAATACACTCCTAATAAAATTAAAATAATTCCAATTAACATAAAACATACCCTCCTAATAAAATAATACTATATATTTTAAAAAAAAGAAATCCTAAGATTCCTTCTTTATATATTTTAATTCTCCCATACGTGAAGTTGGAACAAAACCTGCTGGTGCATTTATTACATCAGGAATTCTATTTACTATGCTAGCACACGTAAGTTCTACCGTATTCGGTTTATTTATAACTAGCGTAGTATCACAATCGCCATAAATAGTCCATTCGTTTTTATCAAATTCATCTTTATTGTAAACTTTACCTATGCACTCTGTTTCAAGTGTTATGCCTTCTTTAGTTTCAGTTGTAACAATAGCACTCATACCAGTTGCCATGCCTTCCTTTACGGTTATGCCAAGAGTTTCTGATTCTATGTCATAACTATTAAACGTTGGAACGCATTTTTGTCTTTGACTCGTAACTGTTAGCCCTAACTTATCACAAAGCCAACCGTTTACGTTCCACATATATGACGGAGCATAATTGCCACTTTCTATTATTTTATTTCTTTCTTCATCTGAAATGTTATCACTAGATGCAATTTCTTTTTCAAATTCTTCTTTTGTTAAACCTGCACCATGAGCTTTAGCAAGTGCTATTCCGTAGTCTTCTACGTTGTATGAAGAACTACCTTTTATTTTTGTTACGTTATGACTTGCTCCCATAATACAAGTAATTAAATTACCCCAAAAAGCATCTTGGTATCCACTACCTGTTATAGTGCAATTATTTTCTTTAGCAAGTTTATCTATTTTTTTAGTTAAAGTTGGATTAGAGTTTTCTGGATAAAACGCTTCTTCACAAGTAGTAACTGCATTACATCCACATTTAGCACAAGTTAAAAGTGCATCTTCTAAGTCACTTAATAAGCTCATCGTTGTTACAATAACACAATCTGGTTTTAGTTCGTTTAGTAATTTTTCTGCATCTTTAGCATCACTTACTAAAACTCCTGTCTTTCCGGTTTTGGTAATGTCACCTATATCCATACCAATTACTTTTTCATTTACATCTACAGCTCCTATAATTTCTCCACCATTTTCCATTACGTAGCGCATGGTGTATACGCTCATCTTTCCACAGCCATACTGAAATATTTTCTTTCCGTTCATATTTTTGCCTACCTTTCTTAATTATATTATAACATTTTACATTTGCGAAAAACATCAAAATAAAGAAAAAAGCTACGTTTTTTATACGTAACTTTACATTATTAGTCATTATCTGTTTCATTATTAGTCATGTAACTTGATAATAATTCATCTATGCTAGTACCAGTCATAGTTTTTATATCATTATTTAACTTTTTATAACTATCTTGACTAGTAAATTTAGTTAATATACTTAAGATATCTTTACTAAGCTTTTCACTATCTACTGCATTTTTATATTCTTCTATTTCTACCTTCGTATTATAGCTTACAGTATATTTAAGGTCTAATCCAATTGATAAATCACCATTAGTTATCTTAACTTTATAATTGTTATCATCTAATAACTTTACTTCTACCTTTGTATCTTCGCTTTCTAAAGATATTTTTTTAGTTTCATTTGTTAATCCTTTAGTATGTAAAGATACTTTAATACCATTAAATTCTCCATCGTCTATATCTTTTAAATCTTCTTTTACTTCGGATTCTTCTTCATCATTCATATTTGCATATGACTTAATAAACTCTTTATTGTTAAGTAATTTATTAGATATATCTTTAGAAATCATCTTATAGTTATCACCCGTTAAATCAATTGTAACAACTCTATAACAATCTTTATTTTTTGTAGTTATATATTTATCTTTTAATGATGAATTAAAAGCATCAATATATCCTTTCACAACCACTTTTAGATATTTCGTATCTGACTTTTTAAATACATCAGAAAAATCATTATCCTTTATTTTTACTGGATTATCATATAAATTATTTAATTTAACGTATAAATCATTTTTATACTGCATATCAACATCTAATAAACTACTCTTATCGTAATCTAGTCCTAGATTATATTTTAACGTCTTATTTTTATAATCTATCGCTCCAGATAGCGCAAATTCTATTTTATTAATTATTGTTTCTAAATTTTTATCATTAGCATTATTTACAGTTGGAACAACTTTTAAGTTCATACTTATAGAATCATAATTAACACCACTATTTTTTTCAAATGAATTATAAAGACTATTTGTATAACCAGTTATTATTCTTTTTGGTGAACTTAAATAAAAGTATCCACTAATTAGTAATGCTAGTATTAAAATTATAATCGATACTAATATAACTATTCCTTTCTTACTCTTTTTTTCCTTTACGTTTACCTCTTTTACATCCATAAGTTAATCTCCTTTACTTTACAATTTCATTATAACAATTCAAACATTATTTTACAATACATAATTTTTAATATATAATTAATTTAGGTGATAAAATATGGATACTAATCTTAGTTTTTATGAATTATTAGGTGTTAAAAATGACGCTACGGAAGATGAAATAAAACAAGCTTATAAAAAACAAATGAAAAAATGGCATCCTGATATTAATAAGGATCCTAATGCTGTTAACATATCTTCTAGAATAAACGAAGCTAAAGAAATCTTGTTAGATCCTATTAAAAGATATGATTATGACGAATATTTAAAGAAAAAAGTTAATGAAACATATAATAGATACACACAAAAGAAAAATAAAGAAGAATATAGTGCTAATGAAAAAGAAAAGAATTATGAAGATAAAAAGGTAACTAAATGGCAATATTTAAAAGAATGGCTTAAATATGCAAGAGTATCAAAGTTTAGAAAAGTAATAGGTGTTACCGGAGTTTTATTAGAAAGTCTTTTATGCTTTATAATAAAATGTTTAATAATTGTAATAGCTTACGTAACAACATTAGGTAGTCTTATGATAAGAGAAATTTATAGATATTTATCCCCTATTTTTGGAATTCTTGCCGTTTTAGTTATAGGTACTATATTTACTAATGGATTTGATAAGGCAATTAGTGATAACAAAAACATCATGATGCCTGCTATAATTGCCATTTTAGTTTATATAGCAAGTTTTATTCTTCCTCTTTTATCAAAGCTTTTGTTATCAGCTAAAACATTTGATATATTGTACAATAAAATTGATATAAATCTATTTAAAGCTTCAGTTGGATACAAGAATTAGCGAATTTCACTTGACCAATTAATTAATATAGTGTAAAATTAATTTGTCAGTGGAGTGATACTCAAGAGGCTGAAGAGGCGCCCCTGCTAAGGGTGTAGGCTGGGCAACTGGCGCGAGGGTTCAAATCCCTCTCACTCCGCCATATATATTAAAAATAAAAATCTCTAATTAGAGATTTTTTTATTTATATAAATATTTCAGGTATTTGAACCTCGCTTTTTTTTATTAAATACTTTTACTTTTCCATTTTTACATAAATTATCATAATAATGTTTAATCTTATCTTTATCTAAATTAGCTAAACTTGTATATTTATAAAAAGAATTAGAAAGTTTTTCTAAAACTTTTTCATTTCCTTCTATTTGAACTAAAAAAGTATTCAAATCATTATCTATATATTTTAATATATGTCTATCTTCTATATCAATATCATTTTCATTATCAAACATATATTTATTATATTCATAATATATTTCAGTCAAATCATAAAGTATTTCCTTATAATTATCTATACAAATATCCCTTAAAGTACGTAAATCAGCTAATAATTCTGATGTTGAATGTGCTACTGCTAATTTTTTATCTTTTATAGATAATAGTTTTTCTCTATATATTATTTTAGCATCTTCTAAATCATAACGTCTAGCAGAAGATAATTTATCAAATATATAGTTATCGGTTATAAATGAGCCAAATACATCATCATTTTCAAGCGTTAAAAGAACTTCTTTTTTAGTCAATAAAGTAAAATCAGAAAAAACAGTAGATTTATCTATTGCGTCTAATAAAACCATATCATTTTCTAGTAAATATTTCTTAAACTCATCTATAGATTTCATATTTTTTATATATTCATAATTAGTTTTTATATCGAAATCATCAGGAAAAGAAAAATAATCATAATAATTTAAATACATACTATCAGTATATAAAACACTTACTATAAAATCAAAATAAGAACTTTCCTTTAACTTTGTAATAATATCTATATTATCTTTTACTTCTTCTTCATCATAAATGTTTATATTTTTAAAATTATTTTTTAACATATCTCTTATTTTATCATTTGGATTATTAATTATTTCTTTTCTTTTGCATGATTTTAAATAATTTATTATTTCATTTTTATTTTTATCATCTAAAAGTTCATAGGATAAATAATCTCTTATAACAGATTCTAAAAATTCTGAATCAGATGAAGCATATAAAATTGAACCTGGAGTATCATACTCTAAAAAGTCCATAATATCTATTGCATTTTCATCCATTTTGCTATCACTTAATAACAGATATCTGTTATACATATAATAAGTATTTATAATATCAATCATAATGGATTTATAATTATCTATATTATTATCATATAAATCTAAGATATTATCTACCGCATAACATATTGCATCTTCTAAAGCTACATTATGATTAAAACAATCTTTATATGATCTATTATATTCACCAATTATATCTTTTACAGTAAAATTTTTATTATATGATAAAACGTCCATAAAATAAGTAGGCGCTAACTTAATTATTTTTTTTGATTTTTCGAGTGATTTTAAAACGTATTTTTTCTTAATAAAATAGCAAAAATTATTAAAATAAATAACATCTTTTATCATCATTTTTAAAGTTTCTTTATCTAATTTATTAATAAAGTCATCTAAAGAAGAAAAGTCAAGCAATCTTGACATATTCATTTTAGCTTCATCATCTTCTTTAAATCTACTATAAGTTAAATAGTTTATCATAAAAGATGTTAAATAAATTACACTTATATCCATCTTGTTATCTTTTTTATTATTCATAACTTCACAAAAAAACTCATCTATTTTTTGATCAAATTCTTCACTGTTTTTAGAATAAAATTTTTTTGATATCTTATTTCTTATGATATCATTAATATTTTCTTTCATAAACAAAACTCCCCATTAATTTTATTATATTTATTAACTATTTAAACGTCAACAATAAATGAATAATATATTAAAGTTTGTTAAAAATAATATTAGAAAGGATTGATATTATGAAAAACAAAAACAAGAAAAAAGAATGCAAAAATTGTTCAAAAAAAGACGTAATAGATAAAAAGATAGAAACCACTAAAAATGGTTTAGAATACTATAAAGACGTAGAATCTAAAAAAGATGATGAATAATAAACAAAAAAACACCAATTGGTGTTTTTTTTCTATCTTAACTTACCTTTAAAGCCTTTAGTACCCTTAGTACCATTAAATCCTTGTAATATGTTAGATTCAAAAATAGTAGTTTTCTTTAACTTTTTCTTATATCTTTTAACTGCTATATTTATCATGTCATCTAAAAGTTCATCGTATTCTTTATTAAGTGGTGTCCATAAATAGAACGCTAAACTTCCTGGAATGGTATTAAGTTCATTAACATAATATTTTTTAGACTTTTTATCATATAGATAATCTATTCTAACTACCCCACTTGCTCCTAATACTTTAAATGCTTTCTTAGAAGTTTCTTCTATTTCCTTAGTTAGTTTTTCAGGTATATTAGCTGGAATAATTCTTGATGCTGATGCCATCCCTTTTGATGGAGCACTTTTCTTAGCTAAGCCTTTTTTAGCCCCATTACCAATATACTTATCTTTAAATGATAATATTTCGTCATGTCCCATAACTTGTTCTATTACTGATGCTTCAGCATATGAATTTGATCCTAGTACACTACAGTTAAGTTCTGTCATATTTGGAATTATTTCTTCTACTAATATTTTATCATCATATTTTATAGCATCTTCTATTGCTTCTTTTACTTTTTCTTCATCATGAGCAACTTCAATACCAATACTAGAACCTTGTCTTGCTGGTTTTACTATTACTGGATAACCTAACTTTTTAATATTAGCTAGTATCTTTGCTTGATCTTCAAAGTACTCGTTATCATAAAACCAAGTGTATTTAGGAACAGGAACGCCTTCTCTTTCTAATATTTGTTTTTGGAAAACCTTATCTTGTCCTATAGTACAACCATATATATCACTACCAGTATATGGAACGCCAAAAGTCTCAAGCATACCTTGTACGTTACCATCCTCCATGTTATAACCATGTACGCAAGGAATTACTATATCAACGGTAGCTACTATCCTTTTAAATAACCCTTTTTTACTTTGAAGAGCTAATGCACCATCCTTGTTATAACATACAACGTTCTTACAATAACGTCTTAATAAATCTGGTTCCTTATATACATCCATTTCCTTAAGAGGTGCACCTGTATACATTTCATTTTCCTTAGTTAAATACATAGGAACTATGTCGTATTTATCCTTATTTAAATGTTCCATTGCTTGTACAGCAGTTATTATACTAACTTCATGTTCTGTTGTTTTTCCACCATATAAAACTCCAACTCTTATTTTCATAATATCAACTCCTATTCATTATATATATCTGGTAAATCATTTTCTATTAAGCAGTATGTTTCTTTTCCACTTGATAGGCTTTTAACAAGTGCAAATGCTTCTTTAGTACTTTTTACAACATATATGTTTTTGCTATCAAACTTAACTTCTTTTAAACCTTCTTTAATTGGCTTTGTAATTTTTTCACCAACAAGTATTACTACGTCGGCCGAACCCTTCATATAAGTACCAAACTTTTTATTAAGTTCATAAGACTTATCACCAAGTTCAACCATACCAGGCGTCATAACTATTCTAAGCCCTGGCATACTTTCAAGTACGTTTAATGCCATATGAGAACCAACCGGATTAGAGTTATAAGAATCATCTATATAAGTTATGTTTCCAGCTTCTCTAAGTTCTAGTCTGTGCTCTACGCTTCGAACATTTAAAACTGCTTTTTGCATTTGTTCTATTGAAAGACCAAATTCCTTTGAAAGTGCAAGTGAAGCTAAAATGTTATATATATTATTATAACCTAATAGTTTAGTTGTAAACGAATATTTCTTCTTATCACCTTTAAAGACAACGTTAAATGTTGTACCTTTATTAGAAGTTTTAATATCTAAGGCTCTTACATCAGCATCCTTATTATCAATACCTATCCAAATAATTTTACAATCATTTTTTAATTTATAATTAACTTGAAGTTCATCATCAGCATTTAAAACGCCAACCCCATCAGAAGGAAGACTTTCAATAAGCTCAAATTTTCCTTTTTGTATGTTTTCTTGAGATCCAAATATTTCTATATGAGCCGTACCTATTTTAGTTAAAATGCCATACTTAGGTTTTACAAGGTCACACAACTCTTTTATTTCTCCTACTTTATAAGCTCCCATTTCCGCAATCAATATATCATCAAACTTATCTAAGTAATTATTAACCGTTATAATAAGTCCGTATGGAGTATTAAAGTTCTTAGGACTTGGAAGTGCATTATACTTAACGTTTAATATATCACTTAGTATATTTTTACTACTTGTTTTTCCGTAGCTTCCAGTAATTCCTATAACCTTTAAATTATTCATGGATTTAAGCTTACTTACAGCTTTATTTTTATATGATAAGTAAACTAACTTTTCAACTGGTTTATTAATTATTATCGATATCATTAAAACAAAATTTAACAATATTTCATAAATAAATAAAGTCAAGTAAATTAAGTTTACGTTTCTAACACAATATAGACCAAACAAAATAAGTGCAAGTATTATTACGTTAGTTATAATTAATCTTTTAACTCTTGCTGTAACTTTAAGTCCTATTTTTGTATCAGAACTTTTATTTTCTTTCATCTTAATAATTAGAATAATCAAAGATACAACAAAAAAGTAAATTTCCGTAATTAATCTTGAATCTAATTTAAGTAATATAAGTAATAAATACGTAATTACTACAACTAGTGAGCACTTAAGAGGCGTCTTAAAGCTTTTCATATCCTTAATTGTCCATTTTAAAAACCTATGATCATCATTATATAGATTTTGCTGTGCCATATGAAGTGATTTTTTAAAATCATAAATAAGCAAAACTATAAATGGTATTAAACTTATATAAAACATTTCTTACACATCCTTACCTTATAAAATTATTTATTATGTTTATTGTTTGATTAAGTCTTTCTAAGTATGCATAATGCGTACAACCCTCATACAAGATAAGACCACAATCAGGTATTAATCTTTCGTATTCTTTTGTATCTTCTTCTGGAACTTCACTATCCATATTTCCATAAATCAAAATTACCGGAGCCTTTATTTTTTTAGCATCCTCTGATAAATCTTCATTAACGGTCTTAACTAAAACGTCTTTCATAATAGGACTTGCTGCCTTATAATCTCTTGAACCTATATGATTTTTAGCCCAACCTTCTAAGTTTTTTATAACCGGAACTTTTTTTAATGACTTTAAAATCTTTGTTTTAAGACCTTTCTTGTCGTGTCCTCTAAGTGCCGGAGAAAGAAGTATTACTTTTTTAACATCATTTCTAGAAGCAAACTTAACTGATACTCTACCACCAAATGAATGTCCTATTAATATTGGATTTTTAACCTTTAACTTTTTTAATAATTCTTCTATTAAAATGGTGTAATCATTAACATCCATTACCCTTTTTGGTTCAGGACTTAACCCAAAGCCAGGAAAATCCACTATTATAATTCTATATTCATTCTTAAAAGGCTCTCCAAGCATTTGCATCATTTCTATGTTTTGTCCCCATCCATGAAGCAATACAATAGCGTCCTTCTTTTTATTTCCGTAATCTAAATAATTTACATATTGTCCATTTATATCCAAGTTAATCACCTATTCCTATTATGGTTAAATCTTCTTTACATATTATAACATTTTTATCATAAAAATAAAACAAAATAAGACTTATTTCTTATTTTGTTTACTCTTATTTAGACCTCTTCTTATTACCTTCGTGATATCATTATGCTTCATTTCATCTTTAAGGCAGGCATCTAAATCTCCATTTGCAAGAGTGTAATATTTATAATATCCGTTTTCTTCCTTTTCATAAACATAATAATTATTATCATATTTATCAGAAAACTCAATTACTCCATCTGTATAAAGAATACCATTAAATAATGCATCATCATCTAAATCATATCAAAAAAGAATAAGTTCTTTAGTCACGTTATCAAGATTTTCTATGCTTTCTTTATAATCATCTTCATTAATGTTAAACATCGTGTTACTTATTACTGTTATAATTCCAGATATACTAGATACTATAAAAGAAAACTTAAAAGACTTTTCATTACCAAATAAAATTTGAGAAAACAAAGCACAAGATAAAGTATAAGCTGATATATTTTTAGCCTCTCTTCTTTTATCTCCTATATATACTTCGTAAAAGTTATCTGATAATTTTCTATTATTATATTTTTTCATATTAATGTTTTCCATTTCTTCTAGTGTTATTTTTTTTTCTTTCTAAGAATGCTTTTGTTAACTATGTCAGTTATATCTGAAATGTTATTTTCATTATCACAATAATGATAAGCTACTCCATCATCATAACTTGTTTGAATAATATTATCACACTCAGAAACCTTTATTAAGCTTACATTATCATCTTCAATTATATCTAAATTTTCCACAAAACACATAGATATAAACATACCATTTTCAATAAAATTATTAGTTAACTCAAAAAGCTTTTTCTGATTAAAATATGATTTTATGCTTTTGATACTTACATATGTCATAGTGGAAAGAGCAAAGGCATATAAACCATTAATAACTTCATTAACATGCAACGCGTCAACATTTACTTTGCAAAACAGCGTAATTGTGCCTAACACTACATTTACTATCGGTATAATAAAAACGCCTTTAACAAATTTACTTGGTTTATAATTAGAACTTTTTATAGTATTTGTTAGTGTATTATTTTTTATAAGTCTATATTTTTTCATAACAATTTCATTCCTTTTTAACAGGTTTATATACTATCAAAAAGTCTTATCTAAGTCAACAAATATGCATATCTTATTTGTATTATCAAGCAAAAAAAGAATAGCATAAGCTATCCTTTTACAACTACGTTAACTATTTTGTTTTTAATAACTATAACTTTTACTATTTCTTTTCCTTCTGTATGTTTCTTAACATTATCATTACTTAATGCTTTTTCTTTTATAACAGCTTCAGTATCATCTATGTTAATTGTAATAGTTCCTCTTAATTTACCATTAACTTGAACTGCTATATCAAACGTTTTAAGAGTAAGTTTATCTTCATCCCAAGTAGGCCATTTGCTTTCACATAATGGTTTATAACCCATCATTTCGTTTAATTCTTCAGTTATATGAGGTGCTACCGGATTCATTAAAGTAAGTAATAATCTAAAGTCTTCTTTAGTTATAGAGTCCTTAGCATCATACTCATTTGTTAAAATCATAAGAGATGAAACATAAGTGTTATAACCCATTCTTCCTAAGTCTGTTGTAACAGCCTTAATTGTTTTATTTTGAATAACTTCAAAGTCTTTTGTTAAGCCTTCTTTATCGTTTAACTTATCATATAATCTTATTACTTTATCAATAAATCTCTTACATCCTCTTAATGATTCAGTACTCCAAGGTGCATCTTGTCTATAATCTCCCATAAACATTTCATATACTCTTAAAGTATCTGCGCCATATTCACTTACAATATCATCAGGATTAATTACGTTACCCTTACTCTTAGACATTTTCTCACCATTAGAACCTAACACCATTCCGTGAGATACACGTGTCCAAATCATTTCCTTATGTGGTACTAATCCTATGTTATATAAGAACTGTACCCAGAATCTAGCATAAAGTAAGTGTCTTGCAGTATGCTCCATACCACCATTATACCAATCTACTCTGTTCCAGTATTTCATAGCATCCATTGATGCAAAAGCCTTATCATTATGTGGATCCATAAATCTTAAGAAATACCAAGAAGAACCTGCCCAGTTAGGCATAGTATCAGTTTCACGTTTAGCATCAGCTCCGCATTTAGGACATTTACAATTTACCCAGTCTGTTATTTTAGCAAGTGGACTTTCTCCATCATCAGTTGGTTCATATTCTGCAATATCAGGAAGTAATAATGGTAAATCTTTTTCATCCATTGGAACCCATCCACATTTAGGACAGTTAATCATTGGAATTGGTTCTCCCCAGAATCTTTGTCTAGAGAAAATCCAGTCTCTCATTTTATAGTTGTTTACCTTTCTTGCAATTCCCATATTTACTAATTTCTCAGTAATTTTAGGTTTTGCTTCTTCGACAGTAAGACCATCAAATTCACAAGAATTTATAAGTTTACAACCCTTGCCTAGGTAATCATTTTTTTCAAAAGCACAAAGTGTTGTATCACGTCCATCAATTACCTGAATCATTTCTATGTTATGTTCTTTTGCATATTCAAAATCTCTTTGGTCATGAGTTGGAACAGCCATAACCGCACCAGTACCATAATTTCCTAATACAAAGTCTCCTAAATATACAGGAACTTTTTTACCATTAACTGGGTTTATAGCTTCAATACCTTTAACTAGACAACCACTCTTTCCTTTATTTAATTCGGTTCTATCCATATCAGATTTCATAGAAGTTTCTTTAATATAAGCTTCTACTTCTTCTTTATTTTCAACTCTTGGCATTAATTCTTTTATTAATTTTCCATCTGGTGCAATTACAAAGAAAGTAATACCATAAATAGTTTCTATACAAGTAGTAAAAATAGAAAACTTTCCACCACCTACTATATCTATATCAACTTCAACACCAGTTGATTTACCAATCCAGTTTATTTGACCTAGTTTTACTCTTTCGGCAAAGTTAGTATCATCAAGACCTTTAAGTAAGTCTTCAGCATAACTACTCATCTTAAGCATCCACTGACTCTTTTCTTTTTGAACTACCGCTGAACCACATCTTTCACATACTCCGCCTGCTGCATCTTCATTTGATAAAACAGTCTTACAAGTAGGACACCAGTTAACAGGAATGGTATCTTTATAAGCCATATTATGTTTATAAAATTGTAGGAATTGCCACTGCGTCCATTTATAATATTCTGGATCAGTTGTAGAAAACTCACGTGACCAGTCAAATGAAAAACCAAGTGTTTTCATTTGCGTTTTAAAAGTTTTTATGTTTTCCTTAACAGCTTCTTTAGGATGAATATGATTTTTTATTGCATATTGTTCTGCTGGCGCTCCAAAAGCATCCCATCCCATTGGATATAAAACGTTTTTGCCTTGCATTCTCTTCATTCTTGCAATTGCATCTTGCGCTGTGTAACTTCTTACGTGTCCAACGTGTAATCCTGCTCCTGATGGATAAGGAAACTCAACTAATATGTAGTAAGGATCCTTTGTTTTATCACCAGTTACGGCTTTAAAACTATTATTATCTTCCCAGTATTTTTGCCATTTTTTTTCTATTTCTTTAAAATTATATTCCATTATCTTTCACTCTCCTTTTTATAGTACATTGCAATTAAATGATATACTCCTGCGAATAGTGGAAATACCAATATAAACGCTACTAATAATCTTATATATATGTTATCAATCATTTTCGTTGATGTAAAAAGTATTGCAACTATTAATGAATCAAATAGCAAGAGGGTTTTACAAACTCTTTTATAACCTAATTTTACAACATCAATATTATATTTAAAAACCAGGTATTTAATATTTGCAGGCATTTTATTCCTGTTATATTTCTTAATCTTTTTAAAAGAAAATAAATATGTACCAAAATAAACAATTAAAAATACTATTAAAAATTCTAACACCGTTTTAGCTACTTCTACCATAATAAGCCTCCCTTTAAAAAAAATCATCCTTTAATAAAGGACGATTTAATAATTAATAACCGCGGTACCACCTTAATTTATACTTAAATAAGTATACGCTTAAATTACCAGTAACGAGGTAAACCGTATCATATTACTCTTGTTTCACATAATAACTCCGAAGCTAGTTCAGCAACTATTTCTTACCTATTTACACCAACCATAAGTTCTCTTTAAAGAAATAAATAGCCTAATACTCTTCATCAACGCTTTAACACTTAATAGTATATTATATTTTGTTTTTAAATTCAAGGCTTTAATGATTTAAGTTTTATTTTTTAAGCTAGCACTTATAAATTTGATTCTGCTTTTTCAATTAATTCATCCGTTAAGTTCTCTTTTATTATTACATCTGTAAATCCATCTTCTATATAGTGATTTCTTAAGTGCTTTTTACCATTACCTAGCATAACAACAACTTTAGAATTAAATTTCTTATTCTTCCTTAATTCTTCTAAAGTTCCTAATGCAGATTCATTTTTAAGCTCATCATCTATTATTATCAAGTTGTATATTTCTCCTGATTTTATTTTATAAATACAGTCTTTACCGCTCATAGTAGTATTAATATCAACGTTATATTTTGATAATGTATCAGAAATTTTAAATAACTCTTCTTTATCATCATCAACTATAAGAACTCTTTTTCTACCAAATACATCTGATGAATATTTTTCTATATCTTTCATTATATCTGTTTTTTCTTTTATATCACATTTTTGATCTATTACAATTGTAAAAGTTGATCCTTTATTTTCTTCACTTTTTATGTTAAAGCTTCCTCCTAATAATTTTATGGACTTAATTGTCGCTACTAAATCCATATCAAGTTTATCTAGTTTTACAACTTCTTCATTAGAAAGTTCTCTATTATCATCTAAAATCGTATTTACTTTATCTATGCTCATTCCGCATCCAGTATCTTCTATATTTATAATTAATCTTGCAACATCATATCTTACTATCGCACTTAAACTTACATTTATAAACCCAGTTTTGGTGTTATTTATACTATTAGTTAAAACTGATATTAAAATTTGTTTTAATCTTACGTCATCTCCATAAAGAATAGCGGGTATATTAGAATTTATATCGAATTTTAATGATACATTTTCATTTTTATTTAAAGTTTTTGCAATACCTTCTACCACTTCAAACAAGGTATAAACGTTATACTCGTTGTTAAATATTTTAATTTTGCTTGCATCCATTGAAGATATATCTAACACATTATTTATTTTAAATAATACTCCGTTTGCACTATTTCTAATGATTTTTATGGCATCTTTTTGATCTTTTTCATTTAATTTATAAAAGCTATCAGATAACATTAAAATATTTTTAGCCGGTTCTTTAATATCTTCTGTCACTTCAAATAAAAACCTAGATTTATCTTCCATTTGCTTTTCAACTAGCTCTTTATTTCTTAGTAATTCATTTACCATTTTTAAATCTGGATTTTCTATTGTGAAGTACATAAGTACCGTAACAAAAGCAAAAGCCGAATTAATAATTGTTATACCTGGATTAATCTGTCTTATTATAAATACAAATACCATCATTATAATAAGCATGAAAAGAGGATAATACTTCTTATCTTTTATATTTTTTATGTTAGATAGAACACTAAAAATATCAACAATTATAAATAAACCTCCCATTAATAGTAATACATTAGTTGCGGGTCCATAGGAGTATATATAATTTCCGTCATTAAAATAATATATTGGCAAATTAATAATTATTATAGACATTATTAAGTACATTACTGTTAAAACACCAATTATTTTTCCCTTATTATTTTTTAATTTCTTATTAAATTTTAACCTACTTTCAAAAGATATAAAAAACATATACTCGGTAAACAAAAACTCCCACAATAATAAATAAACTAAAAATCCTTTATTTACTATCTCATTTAAAATTTTATATGCGTTAGAAACATCTTTATGTGCTACAAAATAAAAACATAAAAGCTCAGTTACCAATCCTATCATAGTAATAATAACAAGCCTGCTATACAACTTATTTTCTGTGCTTTTTATTTTACTCTTTGAAAAATAAACAGTTCCTACAAGCAAACAAAAAAGTAGCATGCAACAAATAACAGTTATTCCAATTATCATGTCATCACTTCCATCATAAATATTTACTACCACTATACTACACTTACATTATATCATGTATATATGATAGTGTAAATTAATAAAATATATAACAAAAAAGATAGGTTGTTCCTATCTTATATACAATATTCATTACTTTTTTACTAGTTTTTTAGTAGCTGCTAATTGTTTTTCATAATCTTCTTTTTCCAATTTAAGATAATCTATTTTACCAATTGGAGTTAAAGGTAAAGACTCGTTAAACTCAATTTCACAAGGCCAATAATATTCTGGCAATTGTTCTTCACATAGCATAAGTATTTCATTTTCTATAGCCTCTGGATTACGATCTGTTTCATTTAATACTACGTGAACTTTAGGAAGCTTTCCTTGAGAAAAGGAAAAATCTCTTAATCCAACAGCCTTGCAAGATTGAACCGAAGGATGTTTAACTACTACATCCTCTATTAGACTTGGGAATATTTTAAAACCATCTGGTCTAATTATCATTCTTTTTAATCTATCTACAATGTATAAATTTCCGTCAGCATCCATATATCCAATATCACCAGAATGAACCCATACGTTACCGTCTTCATGTTTCCTTAAAATTTTATTTGTTTCTTCATCATTGTTAAAATAACCAAGCATAGTATTAGGTCCAGTTATGCAAACTTCACCTTTCTCATTATATCCAAGCTCTTCTCCTGTTTTAGGATCAAAAATAGATATAGTTGTATTAGGAAATGGTATTCCTACACTTCCTATTTTATTTGTTTCATTTGATGTACATGCCGCTACGGCAGCATTAACCTCCGTCATACCATAACCCTTTACAACCTTATATTCACAATTATGTTCACGTAAAAATTCATTGGTTTCTTTCTCTAAGTTTTCATCCATCTTGTCACCACCAACAGTTGGTGCAATTACATAAGATAAATCTTCATTTTTTAATTTCTTACTATGTATTATATTACCATAATGAGATGGAACTCCAACCATATGATTTGGTTTATTTTCAAGCAATAATTCATCAAATTTATTAGGATCAAATTGCGGAATTAAAATTACTTCCATACCACAAGAAAGAGGTAAATGTAATCCATTACCAATTCCATATGCTATAAAAGGTGGCATTATGTTTAACCAACTATGTTCTCTTTTAAAATCATAACCTGCGTTTTCACATTGAAACGAAGCAGCATTTACACTAAAATTAGATAATACAACACCCTTTGATGGGCCAGTTGTTCCACCGGTATGTACTATTAACAATGGTTTGTCTTTTTCATAATTTGGATATGGTTCATAATTTTCCTTTTTACCTGCCTTAAAAAACTTAGACCAAGGTATACATTCACCACTTTTTGAAAAACTACTTTCATTTTTTTTCATATCGTTAAAATAGTCTAATATTATGTCTTTTTTCTTTGGCTCTTTTTCATGTTTACTTTTAGCTGCTTCTTTTTTATCTTCATATATACTATTTATATCTTTAGAAGCTTTTTTTAACATAATGCCAAGTGGTAAAGAATCAGTTGGAGATACTGTAATTATTTTTTCTATAGTTGTTTTCTTCTTTGCATCCCTTGCTTTATCAGCTGCAACATCAATCATAATAAGCATTTTTGATTTTGCTTCATTAATGTAATTTTCTATTCCTTCCTTACTTGTTCTAGGATCAACCATATTTGCTATAGCACCAATTTTACTTAACGCATAATAAACATATATGGTTTCTGGAATAGTTGGCATACAAATAGTTACTATATCCCCTTCCCTTATACCATAAGCTCTAAAGGCCCTTGCTGTTTGATCAATATTTTTTAACAATTGTCCATAAGTTATTTTTTTACCGAAGTAGTTTAAGGCAATTCTATTTGGATATTTTTTATTATTTTCTGTAATATATTCATAAATCGTCTTTTCTGGTAATTTTTTATTTAATACTTCTTCATCATAATATTTAAGCCATGGTTTATCTATCGATGGCTTACCTGTCATTTTTTCCATATTTCCCCCATAAAAAATATATATTTTTTTATTTACTGCAGTGATAATATAACATTTCTTTTGAAAAAAAGCAAATTTTTAATAACTTTCTTATAATTCTAACCATACTAGAGTCTTTCTTTTTACTATAATAACCGTTTATACATTTTTTAATTCATGTTATAATTTTTATTGGTGAATGAAAATGTTTAAGTATAGTTTAGATAATAAAATGTATCATACCCTTAATTATGAATTAACAAAAACTTTTAATACAAGGGTATTTAAAGTAAGTTTAAATGGTAACTTTTCTTGTCCTAATTTTAAAAATGGTTCTGGATGTATTTTTTGTTCTGCTAAAGGATCTGGAGATTTTGCTGGAGATAAAAACAAAAGCATAACAGAGCAATTTGCCGAAGTTAAGGAAAAATTAAATAATAAATGGCCTGATACTAAATACATTGCGTATTTCCAGGCTAATACAAATACTTATGCTCCTGTTTCTGTTTTAAAGAAAAAGTATGAAGAAGCATTAAAAATTCCTAACGTAGTTGGATTAAATATTGGAACAAGACCAGATGCAATAACAGATGAATGTTTAGAGTATCTAAAGAAACTAAATAAAAGAACGTATCTTACGGTAGAGCTTGGTCTTCAAAGTATGCATGATAAAACTCTTAAATTAATAAACAGGGGTCACGATTTAAAATGTTTTGATACCTGCGTAAAAAAGCTAAAGGAAAATAATATTAAAGTTGTAGTTCACATAATAAATGGTCTTCCTTACGAAACTTATGATATGATGATTGATACCGTAAGACACTTAAATAAATTAAAAATAGATGGAATTAAAATACATATGCTTCACGTACTTAAAAACACAGAGTTAGAAAAAATGTATAACAAAAATCATTTTCATATTCTAACAAAAGAAGAATACGTAAAAATAGTATGCGATCAGATAGAAGAATTAAATGATAACATAACTATTCACAGGTTAACCGGAGATGGTGCTAAAGATGATTTAGTAGCACCTATTTGGACTCTTAAAAAAGTATCAGTTTTAAATGACATAGATAAGGAACTTAAAAAACGTGGAACTTACCAAGGATTTAATAAGAGCATATTAAACAGAGTTAACTTAATATGTGAAAAGTTTATAAAACCTGGTGATATAACGGTTGATGCTACTTGTGGTAATGGATTTGATACATTAAGACTATCTAAGTTATCTAAAAAGGTATTTGCTTTCGATATTCAAAAAGAAGCTATTAAAAGAACCAAAAAAATACTAGATGATAATAACGTATGTAACGTTACTTTAATAAATGATAGCAACGAAAATATAAGAAAAGACTTAAAAGAATATGATAAAAAAGTAAGTCTTATTATGTTTAATTTAGGATACTTGCCTAATTTTAATAAAGATGTTATGACAAATGCCAAAACCAGTTTAAAATCCATTAAAGAAAGTATTAAAATGCTTAACAAAAAAGGAATTATACTAGTTACTTGTTATCCTCATAAAGAAGGTGTAAAAGAATCTAAAGCCATAATTAATTATTTGGATAAAAATAATATTAACTACATTATATATAGAAATACAAATAATAAAAACGCACCATTTTTAATAGAAATAAGAAACGATTAAAATTTCGTTTCTTATTTTATTTCACACTCTAAATTGTTGTCATTTATAAACGGTATTATATCTTCTTTATAAGCTAACAAACTAATAGAATCTACTTTAAAACCACTAGTTAATCTAGATTTGTTAAAGTAATCATCTTTTTGTTCATAAACACTATCTATACACCAATCAATAGAATCACAGTTAACTTTGATATTTTCCCTATCAGTATATATGTTATATATATAATAATCTTTGTCATATGTATAAAATAACTTTTTTAAATTATTACTATTTATTCCGTCTTTAAAATTTATTTTAACAAATATAGCTCCATCTCTATTTTTATCTAGATAAGATACAACATTACTTGTTTTATTATCTTTATTATTAAATAAAATGAGTACATAAACACCAATTAAAAACAACAAAAAAAGATACTTCTTCATAATAAACCACCATTCCATTTTTATTATGTATGAAATATCTTTTTAAATACTTAAATTACATGCTTTTATGAATTTCTTCTTCCATTTTTGATTCTGTATTGCCAACATAAGTTCCAGAATTAGCATATGTTTTGTTATTTTTTAAATCATCTAAGATCTTATTTAATTCTCTATCATCTACTTTTTTAGGCTCAGAATGATCTCTTCTTTCATTTACCTCACCTAATATAGAAGTAATTTCTTTTTCTTTAGAAGAATTTCTTTTTTCATCTAAAGTTTTGATCATATCTTCAACTTCTCTATTTGTCTTTTCATCGTCATCATCATTATGATTACTATTAAAGTTATTATTTAAACTTTCAATAGGAGGTCTATTGCTTGTATCATATGATAGGTAATCGTCAGGAGACATCTTACCAGCCATATGATATAATTTATTGCTTATATTTTTACGAGTTTCATAAACTGAATCTTCTACTCTTTCTTTAGCTTCACTAATGCTAGACATAATTTTCTCTTTTGTTTTATTAACAAGACTAACTATTCTATTTTTTAAACTTGCCTTCTTTTGGGCTGCATTACTTATTTTATTAAATAATTTTTGTTCACAAGAGGCTATTTTACTTACCGCATCATTACTATTTATTTTTAAAATGTTTACACCATCTAAGTTTTCCACAGCAAAATCAGCTTTTCTTAGTTTATTACTTCTTATTATGTTTTCTAGGAAATTATTAAATTTACTTTTTGGAAGATTTGCAACATACCCATTAGCCGCTTTATCAAGCATTTCTTTAGATATTACTATTTTGTTTACTTCTTTTAAATCTACATTACTTTTATTTATAATATTATCTAACTTTTCTTTAGAAACTCCTAAATCATTTGACGCATTTAAAACCATTTCATTTTCTCTTCTTTGTTCTAAACGTTCTACTCTTTTTCTTCCCATTTCAATTTCTTTTTGTTTTTCGATTAATTCTTGTTCTTTTTTTTCAAGGTTATCATTCATGCTTTTTATTGAACTATAATTATCATCAAACTTAGAAAAATCATATGAGTTACTGTTTTCTTTAGGTTCTTCCTTTTTTTCTTCAGGTTTATCTTCTTTTGGCAATTCTACGTTTCTATTATTTACGATCTCATTAATTTTATCCATAGCAGAGTTTGCTATTTTTTCATATTCATTTATATTAGAATTATCTAGTACTGGAGCTTCGAATGGCTTTACGTCATTTATAGTATTAACACTGTTTATCTTTGTAATTAAATCTTTTGCAGAATCAGAAATATTTTTTTCTTGTGCAAGTTCTATATCAATAAAATATTTTGGATCAATATTATTACTTATAAAGGCATTTTTAATCTTATCATATGATGATTTATACTTACCATCTTCTTTTATTTTTTTTGAAACTACTTCTGACATATTCTTATATAATTCTTCATTTCCTAATTCAATAACTATATTTAAATACTTATTATCACTTGTTAATTCATCAAATTTTTCTTCTATTTTTTCCTTAGTATAATACTTAGTTATCCATGGAGTATAAGCTTTTTTATAAGTATTTATGTATTGACCATAATTTTCTTTTACATAATCATAAAAAGTTGTAATTAAAGGAATATAATCCTCTATTTTCTTTGCAGCGTTAATTTTTTTCTGAGTTACATGAGCTAATTTATTTAAAGAATTAGCATTTTTCTCTTCAGCATCATTAGCCTTTAATTCATTATAAAATTCTGTGTTCATAGTGTTCTCCTATTCTTCGGATAATTCTTGAATTGCCTTTTGAATCATATCCCAGTCTTCTTTATCAGTTACTGCATCAAGCACATTAACTCCGTTTTCCTCTTTAATTAATGAAGCATAAATATCTACGCTTTCTGCCTTATCATCGAAAGTATATAGTAAAAATGATTTAGAATTATCAGGTTTCTTTAAAATAGTAATTACCTTTATTTCCATTTCCTTACCTTCTGGGTTTGTTATCTTAAGTGTTTCCAAGTCTTTCATATTAAATCTCCTTCCTATTCTATAACTATAATTATAAGATATTTTGTTATATTTTGCAAGTATACAAAAAAGAGAACTAAAAAATTCTCTTTTATAAACTATCAATCCAAGATTTGACTTTATTGGTGTCTTCCATAGTATTACCATTAAAATTTATTGTAATAGCATCTTTTATATTGCTTTCTTTAGCATAACGTTTAACATCATCTAATGCCTCACCAAGCCAGCTACCATTAGTTATAAAAGAATCTATCACCTTTCTTTTTAACCATCGCAGTTTTTGCAAAAATTGAACTATCTAATTATTTTCTTATCTAATATAAATATTCTATGCATATGCACATACTTTATTATTATAAAATAAACCAAGTTATTTTAGTTTACTTTTTAATATAATAATTAATATAACTAGTATAATACTTATAATAAACAAAATAGCACAACACATTCCGAACAAATTAAAATTTAAGCCACTAATATTCTTTCCTGTTTCAGGATCCGGAAAGCAAAGAATTACTCCTATAAATATAACAAGGACAGATAGAACATATAGTGATACTACACAAATTCCTAATATTTTTAATATTTTTTTCTTTTTTGCTAATTTTATATCTATAATAAAATCATCTAATTTATTTCCACAATTAGTGCAATATAGATTATTTTCCCCTACTTGCATTCCACATTTATTACATATCACTAATTTCTCCTTTATTTTACAAGCTCATAATATCGAATACCCCCACCTTGGTCAAAAATTTTATAAATTTTGTGGAAATTTATTGTAAAGGTTGCACAAAAAATTTTAGTTGTAAAAATTTCTATTACCCTATCAAACTATCATATATAAAAAAAGTTACTAAGAATTATGTAAATTCTTAATAACTTTTCTATTACGTATTTACTATTTACAAGTAAATCCTTCCTTCTTGTAACCACTTATAATAGAATTTTTATAACTTTCAGATGCAGAATATCCTAACCCCATATATTTGTTATAAGTTATTGTTATTTTATTATCATTTCTATCAATAACAGTATCATATCCAAGGGAAGTGGTTTTAAGTTTAACATGATTACTTGTACAATCCACATCATTAATCATACAATATGATCCAAACGTTTCATTCATATAACTATTATACTTACTATCAGTTAAACCATTATTAGTATATTCAATAACTAATTTATTATGTTCACTTAATTGATAAGTTGATCCGTCATCAGCTTTATAGTTAAACGTTCCTTCAAAAATAATAGTTTTTTTAATATTGTTTTCTTCTTCAGACATAATACATGTATAATCTAAATTAGAATTACTTGAGCTTTTTAATAAACTACCTATTACAACAATAATTAGAACTACTAAAACTACCATTCCAATTATCATAAATATTTTGTTCATTTTTTTATTCGAGTTATTAACTTGATTCATAGAATTATTATAATTGTTATATTGATTATTCATTGACGATTGATTATCATAAATCATGTTATTAATCGGCTGGTTATTAGTTAGATGGTTATTTATTTCTGGATTTCCTAGATTATTTATACCACCATTATTTTGAAAATCATTCATTATTTTACTCTCTTATTTCAGTTTATTATTAAGCACCTATAATTGATCTTACAACACTAATGAACAAAGAATAAGCTAATAAACAAATTATTGAAGTGCCAACACTTGGTTTACCTTTTTTACTGCATAACGCAACCAAATCATTTTCACTTAATGAAGGATTATCACTTTTTATTTTTTGAACTCTTTTTTTAGCATCTTTTAAGTACCATTTGTTAAAGTTAAAGCTAACTATAATGTCTAATGCTATATTTGTTACTGCAGAAATAGTTGCAAGAGTAGCATCATTAAACGTAGCAAACTTTACAAATAAAGCAACTAAAAAGTTAATCAAAAGCATAATAAAAGTTAGTGAATAATATTTCCTATACGCAGTATACAAATACCCAAAGAAAAATGCTGGCACAGAGAACTTTTTATTTTTTATTATTTGATATTTCTTTCCAACATAAGCCTCTAATAATTTATCATCTAATGGGGCTTGATTGGTAGCCATATTATTACTGTTATTTACTCCTTTCTTAAGATTTACTTCATTTTGTGTGTTTTCCATAATACAAATTCCTCCTTTATTTTACATGTTTATAATATCAAATACCCCCCCCCCGTCAAGAATTTTTGACATATTGTGGAAAATTATTGTAAAGTTTTGTACAAAAAAATATTTCAGTTAAGAAATATCTTTTTTAATCTAGTCTAGGCGTTAACACTTCATAACCATCTTTTGTAACTAAAATGGTATGTTCAAAATGGGCTGCTGGATTACCATCTAATGTTTTAACTCCCCAGTCATCATCAAGTAAATATATGTCATCTTTTCCGCCATAATTAAGCATTGGTTCGATACATATTACCATGCCTTCCTTTAATCTAGGACCAGTACCTTTTGTCCCATAGTTTGGAATATCAGGTGCCTCATGCATATCAGTTCCAATACCATGACCGCATAATTCTTTTACTATACCTAAATTATGGTTTCTTGCATACACTTCAACAGCATGTGATATATCTCCTATACGGTTACCTGGTTTTACCATTTTTACACCTTCATATAAAGCTTTTTCTGTATGTTCCATTAAATACTTCTTTTCATCCGATATATTACCAACGGCATATGTCCAAGCAGCATCTCCTTGGTATCCTTTATAACCTATTACAACATCAATTGTAATTATGTCTCCATTTTTTAATTTAGTATTATCTGGTATACCGTGAACTACCATATCATTTACACTAGTACATAAAGTAGCTGGAAAACCTTCATACCCCTTGCATGATGGAACTCCGTTATTTTTTAATATGAATTCTTCTGCTAAACGGTCAAGTTCTTTAGTTGTTATGCCCTCTTTTATAAATGGTTTTAAATATTTATGCATCTTTGAAACAAGCATTCCAGCATGTCTCATAAGTTCTATTTCTCTTTCATCTTTTATAGTTATCATATAAATTCCCTTTCTATCTAATTATTATACATCAATAATTTTAAAATTGGTATTTATTTTAAACTATTTACCAAATCTATTTTATTTACCCTTTTAGCTAAAAACTTAGAAGAAAAGTACGATACTAAATACATAAGCAATAAATACTAAAACTTAAGTTATAGGTTTTATGTAAACTCCAAAATCATAGTTCTCATCTAAGCAAACTTTAAATAAGTATGATGTTAAAAAGTATCCCAAAGGAAGTCCTATTATAGTTGATATTATGCATATAATACTATTTTGCTTAGTAAATATATTTTTTATTTTTCTAGAGTTAAAGCCTAATACCTTAAGTGTTGCAAACTGATATTCTTTTTCTGAATATGAAAGAATTCCCATGTTATAAATTATTACAACTCCAAGTAAAATAGCAAATAATATTATTATGATAATCATCTCTCTCATCATTGATAGCATACTTTTAATTGCGGTTTTAAGTTCATCTATTCCTTGAACCACATTTACACCATTTATTTGTTTAACGTTTTTTAAATCCTTATTGGTATAAATTGAATCTGGTTTATAATTAATTCCTATACTTTCTATATAAGACCTAGTAGCAGTTACACCTTGAACTTCTGGATCACGAATGTAACCTACTATTTTTGATTTATAATAAGTTTTACTTCCGTACACGCGCCAAGATATTTTATCTCCTATTTTTAAATTATACTTATCGCTAAATTTATAAGTTACGTAAACACCGTCATTTCTATCTAACGTTTTAAACTTATAATCTTTATTTGCAAAACGAACATATCCGTTAGAATCATCTACAAATAATGTATTAGCCTCTCTATTATCATTATCATCTTTTATTTCAATGTTAAGGGTCATACTAGTATTATTACCATATTTATTCGTTAATTCATCTATTCTACTTTGCTTTACGTTTTCTTTTAAGTTAAGTTTATAATCGAAGTTATATAAATCATCAAACTGTATTTTAATAAAGTTATTCATGCTGTTTAGCATACCAAGTGCACAAACTATTAACGTGCAGCATCCAACGATACCAATAACACCAGTTATGGTTCTAAATTTATTTCTTATTATGTCCCTTAAGTTCCATTTACTAGAAAAACTCATGTTCTTAAAAATACCCTTAGTTGTTATGTTAAGACTTTTTTCGTTAACGCTTGGAAGCTCATTTCTTAGGCTGTCTGCCGGTTTTTTTCTAAGTTCTTTATAACAAGTTAAAAACGTAATTATAGAAGTTACTATAACAACTAATAACGAGGCAACATAAGTAAGTGGTTTAATAAATACCCTTCCTTCTGGCATTTCAAAGAATGACATTTCAATATTTAAAAATACGCTCCCTAAAAAATATCTACCAAGTAATATTCCAAGTAATGCACCTAATAAAGCAACCCAAAAGCCATATCCAACATAATGCCTTGTTATTTTATATTTAGAAAATCCTAAAGCTTTAAGGGTACCAATTTCTAACTTTTGGTTTTTAATAATACGGGTCATTGTTGTTATAACAGAAAGCATCGCAATAAATAAGAATAATCCAGAAAATATTCCAACGTATGCCGCTCCCTCATCTATCTCACCTTGATACATAGCGTACGATGATGTCTTTTCAATAGATATAGTAGCCTTTGCATTTTCTACTCTTTTTTCTATTTCATCTTTTACTTTATTTACATCTTTTTTTGTTTTTACATCTACCATTACGTAATTATATGGTATGTTATCTTCAAAGTTAAACGTAGGATTTAATTTGTTAAACTCTTCATCACTTATTTTTTTTCCTAACTTACTGCTTAACTTATTTTTAGCCTCATCTTTTATAAACCCTTCAAGTTCATTTGATGACATGTATAAAAATCCATAAGTTTTATGATTAGGCATTATTTGTGATTCATCTTTTACGTCATAGACATGATCCGGAACATATATAAGACCATTTACCTTTTCATTAAACACGTACTTTTCATATTTAAATGAGATTTTATCTCCTACTTTTATGTTGTTTTCTTTCGCATAAAAGTAATCTAACCATACACCACCTTTTTCCTTATCAAATGATGTACCATCTTTTACATAAAACTTTGATATGTTATTTTCCTCTATAACATTAACCAAATATGATTTATTATTATCTTTAGCACCATTCATAGTTAACGTAAGTTTTCTTTCAGCGTCTACTACGTTATCTATGCTTTTTATGTCATTTAAATCATCTTTCGTAAAAGACGTACCAATTACGTTTACATCAGGTAAGTTATTTTTGGTATAAAATCTATTTGCAGTATCAGTCATACCATCCATATATGCCTCTATTCCTGCATATACCATTACACCTACCATAACCATTAATAGTATCGTGATAAACTGGGATTTATTTTTTAAAACATCCCTTATCATTTTCTTCTTTAACATATTACCACACTACTTCATCTATATTTTTTGGATGTTTATTTACTTTGTTTGACTCTATTTTACCATTTTTAAGTCTTATAACACGGTCTGCTACATCAGCAATTAACGAGTTATGAGTAACTATTATAACGGTATTTTCTCCCGTTTTTAAATCACATTGTTTCTTTAAAAGTTTAAGTACTTCCGCTCCTGTTTTACTATCTAACGCACCCGTTGGTTCATCACATAAAAGCAAAACTGGATCTTTTGCTATTGCACGCGCTATTGAAACACGCTGCATTTCACCACCTGATAGTTGGTTTGGAAACTTATTTAAGTGTTTTTCTAATCCTACTTCTTTAAGTATCTTCTTAGCGTTCTTAGGCTTTTTTACTATGTCATTTACTAATTTTACATTTTCAAGTACCGTAAGAGTTGGAAGAATATTATAAAATTGAAATATAAACCCTACGTTTTCTGCGCGGTATAGGGTAAGTTTATCATCGTTATAGCTAGAGATTAACTTATCATCTACCTTTATGGTTCCTTTAGTTACGGTATCCATACCTCCCAAAAGATTTAATAAGGTTGATTTCCCCGCTCCTGAAGGCCCTAATATTACGACAAACTCTCCTTTATTAATATCAAAAGATACATTATCTAAGGCATTAAGTTTTTTTTCGCCAACGTTATATGTTTTAGTAACGTTTTTAAGTTCAATTAATTTCTTCATGATTTATCCCTTTCTAAATATGAAACTTTTATCACATTTCAATTTTATTATACTTTTATTTATTTTATGAGTCAATGAAATATGAATAATCTTTCATATTTTAGCAATTGATTTATTACCTTTTGAAATGTATAATGGTGGTAAGGAAGGACTTGGTCTTATGAAAACGGTTAGAACACCTAAGCAGAAACGCTCAGTAGAAAAAAAATTAAAGATAATAGAAAAAGGTTTTGAGCTAATGTGTGATAATGGATACTATAAAACAAATACCAATGATATTGCTAAATATACAAATGTATCAACGGGAATTATATATCAATATTTCACTGATAAAAAAGACATTTTTATGGAAGGTGTTAAAAATTATTCAGAGAAAATAATGTACCCTATTTTAAGTGTTTTAGAAAGCAAAAAAGTAGATTTAGAAAACATAGATGAAACGGTAAATAAAATGATAGATGAACTAGTTAAAGCACATACTATGTCTAAAAAAGCTCACGAAGAATTACTTGCAATGAGTCATATAGATACTGACGTTTCTAGCATTTTAAAGATGCAAGATATTAAAACAACAGAAAAAATAGTTGGTTTACTTAAAGAAAACAATATAAATATTTCTAATCCTTTAGAAAAAGTTCACATAATAACAAACATCTTAGATAATTTTTGCCATGAAGTTGTATATCATAGGCATAAAAAAATAAATTATGACATAATGAAGAAAGAAGTTATAAAAGTAATAATTAATATGGTAAAAGAAAAAGAGGCTGACAATTAAGTCAGTCTCTATATTTTTATTATTTGAAATCAAGTGGAATATCGCTTACTGCTACCGAGATTCCCTCTTTATAAAATGATGTTTTATCTTTATCATCTTTAAATAATTTATAGTGTAATAAATATGAGCAAAAACTTGCTTTTTCATTTATATTCCAAGGATAGTAATAATGATCATTTACATATATTTCTTTGCCAGTGTATAAAATATATGGGATTTTTTGTAAACTTTGTTTTTCTTTAAGAACTCTATATATAGGGCCTCCATAAAATTCTTTCTTGTAAGGAACCCTATCATCAATTATATATGTTTCTTTATCAACAAATTCAAGATCATCCATTCTATTTTTATCTGTATAAACATCAAGCGTCAATGCTTTCATACACGTAAGTTTCTTATTTTTAATAAAGTCTTCAAATTTAGTGTGTAAAAAGTCTTCATATATAAGTAATTCATCTTGATTAATCATTAGGAATTTATGATTAGTACCATAAAAATCTAAAATTTGTTGTTTTAATCCACAAATCTTAGTAAAGTTACAATTTTCTTTGATGCTCCAAAATGAGATATTAACTTTTTTTGCATAACTATTTAAGATTTTTGATGAGTTATCTGTTGAATTATTATTAACTAGTACAAAATTTCTAATACCTATACTAATATAATGTTCTATCCATCTTTTAGCAAAATTTTCAAAATTATCATAAAAACAAACTAAGATAATACTACTATCAAATATTGCACTTTTTTTCATACTTAATTTTTTTTCATTTAACCCAGATATAAAACTTGAAAAATAGTCATCAGAAAATTCTACATTGTTAAACTCTTTTTTTACTATCTTGATTAAGTTTTCTTTTAAATTGGTATTTATATTTAACGAATTAATTTGATTAATTCGTTCTCTTATTTTTACTAACTTAATATCATTTAATTTTTTAATATGTTTAAAAAGTGGATTAAAATCGACATTGGCAAATTCTTCTATCTTACCTGTTTTAATATGAGGAGTTTTAATCTTTAATATCCTTTTCATATATGAAGTAATTGAACCATGAGAAATGATCATTATTGTATTACTAGGAAAATTATTCATATAAACATCTTTTAAAAAGTTACATAATCTAAGTTCTATATCATACTTATTTTCACCATACTCTCCAAATCTAATGAAATAATCTCCAGCAATCTGCATTTTTCTTGTTCTATCAAGGTCTTCATTATTTTTCATTCCAGAATATTTTCCATTATTTATCTCACGTATTCTTTTTTCTATTATAAAATCTAAAGCCTTGTACTTTTGTGAAACTAAATGTGCGGTTTCAATTGTTCTAGGAAGTGGTGAAACATAGATTTTATCAATTTTACTAGGTAGTTTCTCTATGGATTCTAAAACGGTTTTTCTACCTTCTTCTGTTAAAGTAGACCAATAAATTTCTTTATCAGAAATTATTCCCTTAACATTATCAGTTGCATTTCCATGTCTCATAAAAATAATGTTCATTTTACCACCTCTATTATTCAATTTAAAATTCTAATTACTACTTTCCATCACGTTTATCATTCATAGTATTAATCCAAAATCTTTGAATATATTTTTTGGTAATATCATCATAAAATGACTTTTCAAGTTTACCACCATTTTTTTCTATAACTTTTCTTGATGCAACATTATCCTCTAAACATGTAATTAATACTTTTTCTATTTTTTGTTTTTTATACTTTTCTAAAGCTAAAGATAATGCCTTAGTTGCACAACCTTTTTTTCTTTCTTCTGGTTTTATATAATATGCAACATGTCCTAACCTAGAAAAATAATTATCATTTAATTCATGTCTCAAATCAATTGTTCCAACAAGTTTATTATTATCTATTATGAAATAAACAGTAGCAGGAACATCCCTGTTTGCTATTTTAATACCATTTCTTCTATTTTCTAGCCTTTTTAACATATCTTGGTAATTTTCACCATTTCTGTATGCATTTCCCATCTCTGATACGTCTTTATTTTTTATGGCACTATCTACAAGTTCATAGTATTGTGCTTTATATTTTTCACAAGGTAAAACTAAGTTCATAATACACCTCTATCAAATATTTACGTTTTTAAAAGATATAGTTAATTATTTTCTATCATCATAATCTTCTAAAAAACTTTTATATGTCCCGTCCTTTTTAGTTCCTAAAATACAGTTTAAGTTTATGTTATCCATACTTTTAAAGATGTTATTATCGACGTTAGGATTTACTTTCTTTAATGATTTAACTAAATTTTTCATTTCTTTTCGTTTACTTGTTCCATCATCTAGTATCGTGCAATTTTCAGTAAAACGACAAGCACAGTTTATAAACGTTAATTTGTTAGAATTTTTCCACGTAATTATAGCATCTTCCTTAACTAAATAAAGCGGTCTAATAAGCTCTAATCCCTCAAAGTTATCACTATGAAGTTTAGGCATCATTGTTTTAATTTCCGAACCATAAAACATTGATAAAAGAGTTGTTTCAATAACGTCATTAAAGTGATGCCCTAACGCTATTTTGTTACAGCCTAATTCTTTGGCTTTACTATACAAATATCCTCTTCTCATTCTAGCACATAAATAGCAAGGGCTTTTTTCTATATCTTTTACAGTATCAAATATATTACTTTCAAATATTTCTATTGGAACGTTTAATATTTTGGCATTATCTTCTATCATTTTCCTATTTAATTCATTATATCCTGGATCCATTACAACGTAGTGCGCCTTAAATGGAAAGCGTCCATGTTTTTGTAATTCTTCTATACACTTAGCAAGCAAAAAAGAGTCCTTACCACCGGATATACAAACCATAATATTATCATTTTCTTTAATAAGCTCATAATCACCTACTGCTTTAACAAACTTACTCCATATCTCTTTTCTATATGTTTTTATTATACTTCTTTCTATTTCTTTATACTTTTCCATAACTTTCACTTCCATATAAACTAATTATAAACTATACAAAGAAAAAAGCAAATAAAAAGAGCTTTTATGCTCTTTAAAACTCTACGCTTTTATTTGTATTATAAACTTTACCATCAATACTAATATAAACTGAATAAGTACCACTTAAACCTTCACTATTAATATACTTAGTAACCGTTATTCCGTTTTTATTTTCTTCTTCAGTAAACACATCAACACACAATGCTGTGTAAGGATGCTTACTTACGTTTATTTTATAATATGAAGATTTTAAGTTTTTATATAGTATTACGTTAACATCTGATCCTCTTTTAAACTTACCTGTAACAGATAGTCTATCTTCTTCTTTAACAAGTTTTATATCGTGTTTTCTATATTCATTATCCTGTTTTTTAACGCTATATAATGAAAGCATTTCATTTTTAGTTACATTTGTTTTTCCAAGAGAACCTAGACGTTTTGCACTTTTAATTTTTAGCTCATCCAAATTACTATATAAACTCATTTTTTCTACTCTATAATTATTAGTTGGAAGTACAAGTTCAAATATAACTTTATTATCTAAAACCTCTACTGTATCAGATGTAAGTTTAGTATTTCCACTTGTTAATCCTGCTGGCTTGTTAGACTGAATGCCATCAACTTCTACAATACCACCAGAATGAACTATATAATGATTATTATCTATATAATCAACATCTGATATGTAAGGAGAATAAAACTTACTTCCTCTTTCTTTGCCATATTCATATACTTGTTTTATAGTCATATTTTTAGTATCAATTTCATACATAACGCCTCTTGAATATGACTTATCTGCTGATACATAGTTTTCTTTAATCTTTGATTTATTGTTTCCATTATCAAATATGAATACATATCCTTCAGGTGTTATCATAGCAGCATGCTGCGACCATTGCCACTCAAAGTTATCACCTATAGGTTTAAAGAAATACTTCTGATATTCTTTGCTCCAAGAGGTACTATCTCCTATTATCCAGTTTAATTTACCTGTTTTATAACTTATGTTAATAACGGCATCTTGGTGTCTACCAGATAACGTTATAGAATCTGTTTTAGCATCATACCAAACTGAATTATTATGAAACCAGTCATATTCTATCCAGTTTTCGCTCTTACCATCATTCATGTTTAAAATGTTTTTTAAATCAAATGTTTTTACTACATTTCCTGTTTTTCTGTCTAACTCGACAACATAATCTTCAACCGTACCATTTTTATTATTAAAATCATCACTTGCTACTAAAAGATTACCACTTGGAAGTTCAAAATAATCATGATGGTATCCGCCTTTAATAGAATACTCATTATATATTTTACCAAGTAAATCAATTTCATATAAACCAGTCATATAATATGGAGTATTAATTAATCTTTCAGTGCTAATTAACATATGACCATTCTTTAGTCTTGTATTATCCCACAAAGCATAACTTGTTAAATACCATCTGACATCACCGTTTACATCATATGCCAAAGTATATCCTTTAGCGGATGGTGTGTAAAAGTATAAATCATTAGTAAGTTTTGATGTATCTTTTTTAACACTTGTTGGTAATACAAAATTATCTGGCAGTTTATCTGTTTTTATGGTAAGTTCCTTTTTATTTGTACCACACTCAAGTACTACTTTGTTTTCATAATCTGCATATAATCCATATACTGGAATATAGTGAGACTTTGCTTTAGAAAAAGTATTTGTATAAGTTGTTAAATCATCTTTACCTTTTATTGTTATTTTAACAGAACAATCATTTTCAGTTTCAAACATAACAAGTGCTGTTAAAGGAGATACCTTATAAGGATTTAACAAAACCTTTGGATTATCAAATGTGTAACCTTTACTATCAAAATCTCGTTCATACTCTGCTTGATTAGTTACCATACTTTTAGTTTCTTTTATTTTATCTTTATTAGTTAACTTTATATTTCTAATTTGAAGCAAAATAAGTGCCACTAAAATAATTAATATAATAACTAAAATAACTACTGGTGTTTTCTTTTGTTTTTTTATTTTCTTCATTATTATCCCTCCTACAAGATAATTTTATTATAACTTAACATATTACTCAATAAAGAGGCAGTTTAGTTTACTAAAGCACAGGTTTAGTTTTACTTACCACAATTTTCATCTATGTTTAAAGGTACATGATATGTTGTTATAACATCATCCATGCCAGTTGCTTCAATATCTAGATAAACGCTTCCTTTTTTATAATTTTTACATACTTTATCGTATTTTATATTAAATGAAACATCTTTTAAGTAACGATCTAATTTTAAACCTTCTTTATTAGATTTTTCAAACGTACTAACTCTTTTGTTTATGTCGCCTTCCATTTCATATAAAGTGCATTTAAAATTCTTGTATAATTTCTTGTCTTTTTTTCCACAGTAAGAAAGTTCTGATATGTATATTGATGATGATATATTGTTATACGCAATAACTCCTTTTATATTAAAATCTTCACACTCAGCATGAAGCTTTTTAAATTCAAAAGTACTATTTTTTTTAATGCTAAAAATAATTGAAAAAGCCGAAATTAATAAAAGTATAATCATAATTAAAATGACAATTATTTTGTTTCGTTTATTATTATTATTTTTAACGCTTTTTCCTTCTAGAAAGTCATTAATGTTTAAGTTATACTTATCACATATTTCTTTTAATACGTTTATATCAGGAAGATTTTTACCATTTTCCCATTTTGAAACTGCTTGATACGTAACGTTAAATTCTTTGGCAAACTCATTTTGAGTCAAATTATTTTTCTTTCGCAAGTCTTTTATTAACTTTGATATTTTATCTTGATTCATAAATTCTTTTCCTATCTTTTTTCTTTACTTCTTTTATCCTGAATTATTTCCATTTCCTTTTCTGTTATTAAAGTAACATTATTTTCTTTTGCCCAAGATACACAATTTTTTAAAACCGTATTTAAAAATACTCTTGGAACCTTAATCAATCTTTTACAAGCATCATCTGTAAATTTTACTTTATCATCTACTCTTGAAGCAGCATATTTAACAGTATCTAAGCTTATTCCTTTAGACTTTGGAATAGCACGTTTTTTAGCTTTCCTTGGTTTAACATACCAAAAATATTTATTATCACGATATCCATAGTCAACCGGAATATTTGGAAAACTAGATGCCTTAACACCATTTATTATCGCTTCATATTGTTTTGGTTTTATTAATATATTATCTATTTTTAAAATAAAATGTGCTCCAAACTTACTTGTTATACCATTAAAGTCATGAAAAGGTGCGTTATATTCATCCATTACTTTATCATTTGATGCATTATCTAAATCTGATACCCAGGTGCATTCAAATACTTGATAAGCTTCCTTAATAATTTTTGGATATGAATTTTTACTATCACTTAATGCTCTTTTTCCATCAGTTAATGTAAATATACAATCTTTCATTTTTTCGCTAGTCGTTTCACCTGGATAACCAAGTCTTACAGCCTCATTAAAATATTTAGCTTCTCCTGTTATAAAATTAATTGCACATTTTTTCGTTCTTAATATATTTTTGCAAGTATTAGAAGAATTTCTACAACATAAAACCATTGCATAATAATCTTTACCCGCAATATAATATGGAAAACAAAGCGAATATGCTCCTAAGTTTGTTTCTCCATCAGTACTTAACGTTGAAATAAGTGTTGTTGGCATTGGAAAAAAGCTTGATGTTTGATAGAAATTATCAACCATTCTTATATCCTTAAAACCATTTATTAAATCCTTATCTTTCATGTTAATCACCTATCCTTACATCAATTATAACATAATATGATTGGTTTAATAAAAAAAAGAGGAGCCTTAAGGCTCCAAGGGGGTTTTGGTTGTACTTTCAACTAAATCGTAAAAGTACCTTGCGTGATATCATCACGCTATTATAATAATATAGACTTTTAATCAAATTGTCAATGATTTTTTTGTGTATTTTATTCAACCGTAACAGACTTAGCCAAGTTCTTTGGTTTATCAATACTGCAGCCTTTTAACTTAGCAAGTTCGTATGCAATCATCTGAAGTGGAATTACTGCAAGAAGTGGTTCAAATATATCATTTACCTTTGGTATAACTACTTTTTCATCATATACTTCATTATCCTCTATATTTTGATTTGTTATGCAAATTACATTAGCACCTCTTGACTTTACTTCTTTTATATTACTAATAGTTTTAGGTGCTATTTTCTCATCTGTAATTATTGCAACAACAGGAGTTTTATCTTCTATTAATGATATCGTACCATGTTTTAATTCACCTGCAGCATAAGCTTCACTATGTGTATAAGATATCTCCTTTAATTTTAAAGAACCTTCCTCTGCTAGAGCATAATCGACACCTCTACCAATAAAGAATATATCATTTTGATCTTTTATATCTTCTGCTATTTTTTTATAAACATCTGTTCTATTTAATAACTCTTCTATATAATCAGGAAGTTTTTTAGCATCTTTTAATATTTCAATAATCTCATCTTTATTAGTTAAATCCTTTTTATAAGACAAATTAAGTGCTATTAAAGATAATAATGCAACTTGGGCTGAGTAAGCTTTAGTTGTTGCAACTGCTATTTCTTGTCCTGCTTCTGTATAAAGCACCATTTTAGCTTCTCTTGCTATAGTACTTCCCTTAGCATTAACTATTCCTAATGTATCATTACCATTTTTCTTTGCAATGTTTAAAGCTTCTAATGTATCTGCTGTTTCACCTGATTGTGATACAACAATTACTAATTCATCATCTTTTAAAAACTGCTTTCCATATCTAAACTCACTTGCAGTATCTACTCTAACTTCTACGTTAGCATACTTTTCAATCATTTGTTTTCCAACTAAACCAGCATGAGTTGCACTACCACACGCAACTATTCTTATTCTTCCATATTTAGAAAAATCCGGCATTTTCTCTATCAAGCTATCCATACCATTTGATATGTATTTTTCAGTAGTTTTTTTAAATACTTCTGGTTGTTCATGCATCTCTTTTAACATGAAATGATCATATCCTTGCTTATCTATTGCATTATTATCAAAATTAAATTCTTTTATTTCGTAATCTTTTTCTTTTCCTTCATGATATAGTTTTATTGAATCATTAGTTATTTTAGCATAATCTCCATCTTCTAAAACAATATGTTTTTTTGTCTTATTAAGTATTGCTGGAACATCTGATGCAATATAATTTTCATCATCATTTATCCCGATTATTAATGGACTTTTATTTTTTATTGTGTATAACACATCTTTTTCATCATCACAAATAATACCTAAAGCATAAGATCCTTCTAACATCTCTTTTACTTTTCTAATTGTTTTTAACATATCCTTTTCTGCCCTATAAACGTAATCTATTAAGGCCGCAACCACCTCAGTATCTGTTTCTGACTTAAACTCATATCCTTTATTTTTTAAATCATTTCTTAATTTGTCATAATTTTCTACTATTCCATTATGAACTATAGTAATTTTACCTACTTTATGAGGATGTGCATTATTGCGTGTTGCCTTACCATGAGTAGCCCACCTTGTATGACCTATTCCAAGATTTGATTTAACATCAAAGTTAACATCCTCCCTAAGGTTTGCTATTTTTCCTTCTTTTTTTATTACCTCTATACCATTATTATTTACAAAAGCGATTCCTGCCGAATCATATCCTCTATATTCAAGACGTTCTAAGCCGTCAATTAAAACACGTACAGACTCTCCTTTATTCCCTACGTAACCTATTATTCCACACATATTATTTTTCTCCTTTTAAAAAATGTATAATAAAAACAACTGTGTGAAATACTCCTCTGTTATAATTTTGATTTTATCTTTTAAAAGTATTTCTTACGATTCACAAATCCGCTATGGCATCCGCCGAACATTTCGATAACCATAGTCCTCGTCACCCACTTTTGGGTCTGGCGCTAAATAAATAAGTATCCTCCAAGTACTTCTCTTTATTTTTATATATTATATTATATAAAAAAGAAGGTGTTTTGACAACCCCTAAAAAAAACTAAAAAATTAAATTATCATAAAAACAACTCACTATGACTACCAATCGAAAACAAAATTAAAATACGATCATCGTAACTATATTTATAAATCAGTAACCAATCAGGCTTTATATGGCACTCACGACATCCCTTATAGTATTTATCATCAATAAGTGCGTGGTCCTTATACTTTGCATTCAACTTTTTGCCATTTGATAAAACATTTAAAACTTTTCGAAATTCATTTATATCTTTTCCCTGTTTTAGTGCCTTTTTTAATTGTTTTCTAAATATAGTGGTAGACTTTATACTATATTTTGTTTTGCTTGGAGATAAAATCACTTAATAACATCCTCGATAAAATCATCTACATTATTAAAACTTTTTGCTTCTATCTTTTCGTCTAAAATATCATTTCCCTCTTTTAATGCTTGCCTTAAATCCTCATTAGGTACTCTATTTAAGCTTGGAATAAATGGTATTCTTCCATCCCTTACGCTTTGTGATAAAAACATATTTAACGCAACACTTGTGTTCATACCAAGTTTTCTAAACAGCTCATCTGCTTGTTTCTTTAATTTTTTATCAACCCTAAAGCTCATATTTATTGTACTAGCTAATTTCTCCATGCAGATCATCTTCTTTCTTTTAAGATTGTAATACATTATACATACATTGTCAATATGATAATTTAAATATTACACCTTCCTTATAAATACACAAAATAATATTTTTCTACATAATTTTTTGTATAGAAAATTTACTTTGCATAGAAAGAACTCGATAATAAAATAAAGTTCTTTCATATCTATAGTTAGACATTTTTTTAAAAATCCCCCCTAAAAATCTCTAAAAATATTAAAAAAATAAATAATAGTAAATTAACATTATTTACTATTATTTAATACACAAGACTTGAATCTTGATATAAAACTATGTTTTTAACATTTTTACTTACCTTTTTTAATATATCATTATCATCATCTATTAATATTTTAAATCCATCTTGACTATTTAAAAAGTTAATTTTTAAATCAGCCGAAGAAATATCTTTATACGTTTCTTTAGATATTATATGTCTATTACTCTTTGGAAAAAATGGTGCATGATTATCTAACCAAACATTTTTATCTCTTATCTCGAAATTTCTCTTACAAATAGATAAAATATGTATATCAACATTTTTAATTCGTGATATTTCTTCTAGTAATTTTACGTTATTTAAAAGAGGTCTTTTATTTAAGAAATCAAGCGGTTTTCCAAAATCATATTCTGCTATCACGCCATCCATATCAACATATAAATTAACTTTTTTATTAAATGCATATTCTTTTATTTCTTCTACTATTTTCATTTTTTCTCCTTTATTTAAACAGACAGTTAACGTCATCTCTTACCTTTACTAACAAATCATAATCTTTTCTTACATCTGACAATTTAAATGATAAAGCCCCACTTTGCCTACTTCCAAATAAATCTCCTTGCCCTCTTAGTTTAAAGTCTGCTTCACTTATTTTGTAACCATCATTTTCTTCTTCCATTATTTTAAGTCTTTTAGTATCTTTATCACTTATTAAATAGCAATAAGACTGAAGACTATTTCTACCTACTCTTCCCCTTAATTGATGAAGCGTAGAAAGTCCAAATCTATCAGCATCAAAAATAACCATAACAGTTGCATTTTTAACGTCTACTCCAACTTCAATAACGGTAGTTGATATAAGAATATCTATATTCCCTTTAGCATACTCATCCATTACTTTTTCTTTTTCTTCATTTGTCATTTTTCCATGTAATACTTCTACATTATAATTTTTAAAAGCAAGATTAAACTTATGCTTTAAATCATACACGTTAGCATAATTACTATCATCATTTTCTTCTATCATAGGTGCAATAACATATACTTGATTTTGATTTTTCAAGGCTTTATATATTCCTTCTAAAACATCCTTTATTTCATCTTCTTTTTTTACCTTGGTAATAACTGGGATTCTACCACTTGGTTTTGTCTTAATACTTGACGTATCAGTGTCTCCATAAATAGTTAATGCATAAGTTCTTGGAATTGGTGTTGCACTCATCATTAAAACCTCTACGTTTAAACCTTTGTTTTTTAAAGTCTGGCGCTGATTAACTCCAAATCTATGTTGTTCATCTGTTATGACAAGACCCAAATTATTCCACACCACCTTATCACTTATTAGGGCGTGCGTTCCAATTAACATATCTATTTCATTTTTTTCTATCTTTTCATATACTTTCCTTTTTTCTTTTAAAGTCATTTTACCTGTTAAAAGGCCTACTTTAAAGTTTGTATCTTTAAATAAATCACAAGCATTCTTATAATGCTGACGCGCTAAAACCTCAGTAGGTGCCATAAAAGAAGTTTGGTATCCACCGGTATATAAAGCATAAGAAATAATAAATGCTACAATTGTTTTGCCTGAACCAACATCCCCTTGTAATAATCTGTTCATTAATGTGTCACCACAAATTTCATCAAGCATTTTAAAGACTATCTTTTCTTGGTCACTCGTTAATTTAAAAGGCAAAGAATTAATAAAGTCATTAACCATATTTAAAGATACTTCTTTTTTATAAACGTCTTTATGAACCTCATTTTTTATTTTTAACAGTTTAATATTTTTCATATAAGTAAATATTTCTTCGTACTTAAGAGTTTTAAGTGCGGTCTTTAAACTTTTCTCATCTTTTGGATTATGAATTATTCTAATTGCTTCATCTTCACTCATTAAATTATATTTACTAATTAACTCTTTAGGTATATTATTATTTTCTTTAACTACACTTAATGCTTTCTTAATAAACGCATTCATCTGTTTAGATGTAATACCTTTACATAAGTGATAAACAGGTTCTATCTCAACTTTATTTAAATTTCCTAACCTTATATTAGTGGCTACTATAGTTTCCTTTTTAGGATCATATTTTCCAATTATTGTAACTTCTTTTCCAATAATAATATTTTGTTTTAAAAAAGCTCTATTAAATATTACAACTTTAACTATTTTATTTTGAACATTACACCTAAATGTTAACCTATTCATTTTACCTCTAAAAAAGTTTAAAGTTGGCATAGACTCTACTATCCCATCACTTACAAATTCATCATAATACTTAGGATTATTAATGTCTCTTTTAGCAAAAATTAAAAAACGATAAGGGTAATTTCTTATTAAATCTTCTGCGCTATATATTCCTAAATTATTTAATGTTTTAGCAGTTTTAGGCCCTATCTTATCTAGTTTTTCAAGTTCCATGATATCACCATTTTTTCTTTCTAATACAATTATAACAAACGAATGTTTGAAAAATCAATCATGCGTTAAACTTTTTTAAAAAAATAATAAAAAAAGGTTGACTTTTACACCCTTTTCGATTAGTATAAATGGCACCAGCTCTGGAAAAACCATAGCTGGCGCTAGTATCACAACTAGCCAACCCCTTTTTATTCTTTTTGAGATTGCATGGGAAACCGTGTGATCTCCTTTTTTTTGAATTTTTTTTAAAATTTAGTTAATACTATTTAAAAAAGAGGGATAATATGACAATACCAAAAACAAAAGAAAAAATAATTGAAGAAATAAAAAAAAGAACTGGAGACGCACCTGATGTAACATACAAAAATTACCCAATTGGAGATAAAATAATTACACTTATATATTCAAATAGTGTAAGTAGTCAAAATGATATAAATGATTTTATCTTAAGAAGATTAGATGAAGAAGGAAATAAACTTTTAGATAAAGATATCTTTTCATACGTTAAAAATTATATTCCAAATAATACTGCTATCTTAATAAGCACAATAAAAGATGCTTTATATTATCTTTTTAATGGTTTTACACTAGTTTTATTTGATGATGAAAAGAAAATAATTGCGTTTGAAAATAAAGCTAATCTAACAAGTAGTGTTCAAAGAAGTGAAAATGAAAAAAGTCTTAAAGGACCGCTTGATGCCTTTACCGAAAATTATCAATCAAACATCGGAATGATAAGAAGAAGACTAAAAACGGAAGATTTATGGATTAAGGAAGTAACTGTTGGTGAAAAAAGTAAAACAAAAGTTGCTCTTTTTTATTTAAATGGTGTATGTGATAAAAAATTAGTTGATAAAATATATAAAAAAATTAAAAATATAAAAATCGATTACGTAGGAAATTCTAATTATATAATTGATGCCATAAGTAATTCTAATAGAGCGATATTTCCTATTACACTTCCAACCGAAAGACCTGATTTAGCGTGCCAAATGCTTCTTCAGGGAAGATGCGTTCTTATGTGTGAAAACTCAAATGAAGTTATAATATTACCTTGCACCTTTATTGATTTTTTTAAAACACCAGATGATTATTACGAAAAAAGTCTTAACGCATTTGCAAGCAGAGTAATAAGAATTGTATCTATGTTATTAAGTCTTCTAACGCCCGCTATTTACATTTCTCTTATGGCTTACAATCTAGAAGCTATACCAAGTGGTCTTTTAATTAATTTTTCAATTCAAAGAGATGGCGTTCCATTTACTACGGTATTTGAAATATTAGTTATGAGTTTTATGTTCCAAGTATTAAGAGAAAGTGATTTAAGATTTCCTGGTAAAGGTGGAAGTTCTATTTCAATAGTTGGTGCTTTAGTTTTAGGTCAAGCTGCTGTGGAAGCTGGAATAGTTTCACCTATTACGATTATAATAGTTGGTATTTCATCAGTTGCATCCCTTGCCTTTTCATCAATAGAATTAATAAATTCAATTAGATGGTGGCAACTTATATTAATTATTTTAGCATCCCTATTTGGTTTTATTGGCGTGATGTTTGGTCTTATTATAATGATTGCAATACTAGCATCACAAAAATCTTGTGGAAAGCCTTACCTCTCTCCTTTTGAACCATTTAATAAAGAAGCACAAAAAGATGCAATACTAGAGTTTAAAGATGTTAAACTAAATCCTAAAAACATATACACTAAGGAGGATTATGATGAAAAAGATATTTAATTCAATAGTTTTTATAATTATCATATTTACCTTAAGTGGTTGTTTTAATTACAAAGAAATAAATGATTATGCAATAGTATCAGGTATATCAATTGATGAAAATAAAGAAAAAAGTGTAAATAAATATAAAGTAGGAATACAAATAATGAATGCTAAAAAAGATGAAGAATCAGATAGTAGTTTAATAACATTTTATGAAGCTAGTGGAAAAACAATATATGATGCCCTTGAAAAAATAATGCTTGATTCTCCAAAAGAATTATACTTAGGTCATAATGAAGTTATTGTAATAAGTGAAGAATTATTAAAAAAAGAAAATCCCCTTAATTATCTAGATTACTTTATGAGAGACCCAGGGTCCGAAAAAGATGCTGCAGTTATGGTTTCAAAAGAAAAAGATGCATCTAGCATTTTAAAGGTAATAACGCCACTTGAAACATTACCTTCTAAAAACCTAAGATCAACTTTATCGGTTGCAGATAACTTTAGTGGTATTTTAACAGTTGTTACAATAGATGAATTTATATCTGATTTATCAAATTCAAAAACAGAAGCAATTATTCCATCTGTAAAAATAAAAGGAAAGATAAATAATGGTGAAAAGATGGACAATATAAAAGAAAGTAATCCTAATACCAAATTAACATTTGATACCCTTGGATACTTTAAAAATAATAAACTTAAAGGATATTTAACTACTAATGAAAGTGTTGGATATAATTTTTTAGCTAATGTTGCTAAAGAGACTTACGTAAATGTTAAATGTGACAGTAAAAATTACGCAACATTAAGACTTGCTAACAGCAATTTTAAAGAAAATCTTTATTATGAAAATAATAATCCAATAGTAAATATTAAAACAAAAATAGATGCTGATCTTTTAGAATATAATTGTAAATCAGACTTTTTAAATAATGATAAAGTAATAAAAAAATTAGAGATTAAAGCAAAAAATAGAATTAATACCTTAATGAATAAAACAATAGATAAACTATATGTTAAAGAAAAGGCTGATGTACTTAAATATGCAGAAAAATTCTATAGTAAAAAATATAAAGAAACTAAAAAATTAGGTTATAAAAATAAAGATATATTAAATAAAATAAGTTTTAAATTTAATACTAATGTACAAATAAAATCAACTGAGCTTTCTATAAAATCAGTTAGAAAGGAAAATAGTTATGAATAATAAAGTATCAAGTACTCAAATAAGCATGCTTTTAACTTTAATATGTTTAAGTATGTATATAGGTCTAAGTGATGTAATATTGCTTAGAAAAGCTAATAATGGCGTTTTAATAGGAGTTATAATTGGTGCTATAATAGGACTTATTCCCATACTAATGTATTTAAAAATAAATAATACACATACAAATCTTAATATATTTGAAAAAAATAAAAAACTTTTTAAAAAACCAATAGCAAATATATTTAATGTATTAATATTTTTATTTTACTTGTTTTTATTTATCGTATCAATTAGAGCATCGGTTATATTTGTAACAAGTAAATACCTACAAAACACACCATTTTATTTCGTTGGAATACTTATTTTAATAACCGTTTTTATAATCGGTTTAAAAGGCATAGAAGTAATATCTAGAATATCACAAATCTCATTTATAATAAGTTTAATCTTAGTAATTATAATAGAAGTTCTACTTTTTCATTATATAGAAATAGATAATATACTACCTATTATAATAAATAAAAAATATGTATTTAAAATAATAGATGCCGCTATATATGAAGCTTGTTCCTCAGCTTTATTATCTATTTTACTTTTAACAATTAACAAAGATAAAATAATAGATAAAAAAAGATTTAATAAAACATTTTTAATTTTCTATTTAGTATCTCAAATAGCTTTACTTGTTGTAATGTTTTATGTAGTTTCGTGTTTTGGATTTAATATGGCTACTTTATTTAGATATCCAGAATATATTTTACTTAAAAAAATTGGAATAACATCATCTGGGCTGCACATAGAAAACTTACTAGCATTTAGATGGTTACTTTATATACTTGCTCTTTGTTATACATCCTTTTTTGGAATTAATACATATTTAAAAACTTTTAAAATTTCTAAAAAAACTAACTATATTTTAATTATTTTAATAAGCATAATATCAATTATAATTGCTAATACATTATTTGGAAACATCCCACACTCTATTATGATTATAAAAAATTATTATGTTCCTTTTATTGCTATTCCTATATTTATAATTTTAATAATTATTTTTATAAAGTGTTTAAAAGAAAAGAAAATATCAAATACAAATTGATATTTTTTTATATATTATGCCTAACTATTTTTCCACATCCTATTTTTCTTCCAAATGTTTTAGCATTATTATCACTTGTAGCTTCATGAATTATAACTAGTTTACCTTCTATATCATAAATTTTAAATCTGGTTGTATAAAACTTCATATATGCATAACCACTATTAGAAAATAATAAAGGCATATCTCCAGCGTGATAAGGATGTTTAGTATTAGTTGGATTATAATGCTCCCCTACGTTTAAAAACATACCATCACTTGATAATTCACAATTTTTACCATCATGAATATGAATTGGAAAAAGTTCATATGATTTATACCCAGGAAGATTAAATACTTCTACTTCTACCATTACTCCATCTTTAAAAGGTTTAAAATATGCTATTCCATTTAAATCAGGTGAAGATATATCACCTTTTATATATGCGGTTAAATAAATATTTTCATCAGTCAAAAAAATCACCTAATTAAGTATATTTAAAAAGACATTAAAAAATGTCTTAGTTAAAAGTTTCTTTAAATAGTTTTCTAAATTTTTCTAAATCAAAATCGGTTGATACCTTAACGTTACTATTATCAGCAAGCGTTATAAAGCACTCACCTTTTCCGTTTCCATTAGATATAATTTTTACATTACAAGGCTTAAACGTAACAATGCTTGGATCTATTACGCTAGCTATCGTTGTAGGGTCAGGTGTTCCAAGACCTATAGTTTTATAATGTTCATAACTAAATTCTATGTATTTTTCCGATATCAAACCAACAAATCTTGATAAAAGATTATCGGAATTACGTAAATTTAAAACATAGTCTTTTTCTATAAATGACTTAACTCCTATCTCATGAGTAACTAGTTTTATATCATTAAAAGGTGCTTTTAAAACACTTTTTGCAGCCTCTGGATCCACGTTAACATTAAATTCTAAGTATGGCTTTTTAACTTCTGGATCATAAGTTGTTCCCATTATAACTAAGTGTTTTACTCTATAAGCTAATTTAGGATCTTTTTTTAAGGCATTTGCTATGTTTGTTAAAGGTCCAAGACAAATAATCGTTAAATCATCTTTGTACTTTTTAGATGCTCTGATTATCAAATCTTCAGCTTTCATTTTAGAAAACTTGCCCCTTATCATAGAATCAGCAAAAACAGCATATCCTAATCCATCCTTACCATGTGCATACTCAGCTGTTTCATGATTACATTTATTTTCTTTTTTGCCTCTATACATTTTTATATTAGTTCCTAAAAATTCTTGAATTATTTTTATGTTTTTTTCCGACTTAGAAGCTTGAATATTACCACTTGCTAAAGTAAATGCTATTACGTCTAATTTATTTTTTATTCCAAGCATAATTGCAATTGCATCATCCACCCCTGGATCTGTATCTATAATATATTTCATAAGTTTCATCTCCTATAATATTATTATATTATTTATTATGAATTTTTCAAATATTTAGTTACACATTTTTAAAATGAATGTCAAATAAAAAAAACTTACTATCTTTTAGTAATAAGTCCTTCTTCTCCTTTTTCATTATATAACCTAATTATTCTTCTAACAGTTGCAGGATAAGTATTAAAATATCTAGCTGTTGGTTTAATTCCCCTTTCTTTTGCCATAACAATCATTTTTTTTCGTATCTCAAATTTTTCCTTTGGTGACTTATTTCTATATAAATCTTCATCATCCACGTTGTATAGTTTAAACTCTGTTGACATAACTTACCTCCAAAAAAAGTTAACCTTACAAGGTTAATTATATCATATTTTTCTAATAAAAAAACTAAGTCTTTTAACTTAGTCATCTCTATCTATATTATCAAAAAGTTCATCGGAGAAAAATTCTTTTAAAGTAAGTCCCAATCCATCACATAATCTTACAATGGTTAATAGTTTAACATCCTTGTAACTTTTATCCATTATATGTTGAACAGTACTTTGGGTAAGACAACTTTTAGATGCTATCTTATTTACCGTAAGTTTTCCGTTACTTTCATTTACTATATTATTAATTTTCTCTGCAATAGCTTCTATTACCTTTCTTTTTTTCATATTTGTACCACCTATTACAATTTTATCTTTAATAGGCCAAAAACTATTAACCTTGCAAGGTTAAAATGATGTTATAAGCGAATTATTAGTAATATTATTTACAAAATATGAATTTTTTATTAGAAAAAATAGCAACTTATTATATTTTTTTACATAAAATATAAAAAATTACTATTGCTATTTACTGGTATTATATGTTATAATTTGGTTGCACGAAAAGAAATGGGGCTATAGCCAAGCTGGTAAGGCATTGGACTGCAACTCCACGATCGCCGGTTCAAATCCGGCTGGCCCCTCCAATTTATTTGCAGGTGTAGTACAACGGCTAGTACGAGGCCTTGCCAAGGCTTAGACGTGGGTTCGATTCCCATCACTTGCTCCAATGTTGAATCCATTAGGACAAAGTCCTAATTTATATATTGAAATCAATCTTCGGATTGATTTTTTTGTGCTTATCGAACTCTCAGTAGTTACTGCTTGGAAGTTTATAAACATATAAAAAATCATTCTACTCTATAAAGAAAGGAATGATTATTATGATTAAAGTATATACTAAAAAATTAATATTAGATAATTCTATTAAACAAAGATTTAATAAATTATGTAATTTTTGGAATATTAAACCTATTTACAAAGATGGTAGTTTAAGAAAAATTGATAAAACAAACCTAGCCTATATAGAACCACATAGAATATATATAAAAGATTTTGTTGTATTAGTCTATGAAAATCAAGAAGATTTTTATATAAACAATTTATCTAACAAAGTATCTTTTGCAGATATAAGAAATTATTTAGCAAGAAAATAAAGTATTGCCTTTTAAAAAATTAGTGATATTATAAATAACCAATAAATGACATGCAGTATCTAATCAATTTTGGAGGTTGCTATGCAAATAAAGAAAAAAGATTTATTTAATATTGATATTACAAGAGGATTTGAAAGTTAATACCCTTAGCTTTCATCTCCTCTTTTTTTAATAAATAAAAAGGAGGATTAAAATGTTTAATGAAGATAAAATCGCTGGTATATATATCAGAGTATCAACTGAAGATCAAGCTCGTGAAGGCTTTTCCTTAGGGGAACAAAAAGAAATGTTAGAAAGTTATTGTAAGGCTAAAAGATACAAAGTATATAAAATATATGAGGATGCTGGTATAAGTGCTAAAACAGGCAATAAAAGACCTACATTTGATGAATTAAAGCAAGATATTAAAGATAAGAAATGTAATACTATAGTAGCTGTTAAATTAGATAGAATAACACGTTCAGTTTATGACTGGGAAGAACTTATTAAGTTCTTAGATAATAATGAAGCATATATAGATTGTATATATGAAGATATAAATACAACTAATGCTAGTGGTAAGTTAGTTTCAAGATTACTTGTCACAGTTAGTCAAAGTGAAATTGAAAGAACATCAGAAAGAACAAAAGATGGACTTGCAGGTGCTATCAAAGCAGGACATATTCCACATAAAGCACCATTAGGTTATAAACATGAAAATAAAATTAACGAGTTAAAAGAAGAAACAAAAAGAGTTAAAAATACAAATAGAGATATGACTGATTTAATTAATGATTTAAAACCTGCAATTATAAATAAAAATAACTATATAATTTCTAAAGAGCAAAAAGATAAAATTATTTCTTATATAAACAATAACAATCTATTAAATGATAAATATTTTGAATTAAAAAATCTTTCAGTTAGTTTGAAAGATGCGAGTGAGAAAGTTAAAAAGTTAGAAAATAAAAATAAATATCTTATTAGAAAGAATAATGAATTAAAAGATGACTTAGAATATCAAACTGATTTATGTAATCAATACAGAGAAGAAAATAAAGAATTAAACAAAACAATATTTAATCTAAAAAATACTGTTGAATATTTAAAATTAAGAATAGAAAGGTTTATTACATTTATAAAAGAACATATAAACTTTAGATCTAGGTTTGATTTAAATAATAGTTTATATGAAAAAAATGTAATTACAAAAGAAGAAAAATTAGATATTAAAAAATCTATCGATAGAGATATGGAATATAGTTATGAGAGAAATAGAAATAAAGAACAAGAATATGAAAGATTTTAGAGTATAAGAAAAGATAGAAAAATTATTTTCTATCTTTGTTTGGTTTTGACCCTATTGTTTTTACTAATGCTTTTTCCTCTAAATCAATAAATTCTAAAGTGTTTTTATCAATAAACATTCCTGAGTTTGTATACATATCATCTATTTTTATTGAATGAGTTAAAAAAGGACATAAATAATATTTTGAAACATTTTCACAGAAATTATTATAATTATCAGGATTACATGCATAAGTTTTTAACAAATCTTCAAATTGTTTTACATGCAGTCCGACAACATTAGTATTTATATCATTGTTAATATTATGCCACATAATTGATTCAAGATTTTTAGCTTCCATAATAATTCCATTACTATCTACTTTTATATGTGCTTCACCACAAGAATACCCAATAATTTTATTTTGTAAAATTTTTAATTTAATTAATAATTTGTTGATTTTTTTCATCGAAATCACTCCTTAAAATTATGATTAATATACATTTACTTCGTTTATATTATATTTCTAGCTTTAAAAGTATTTTTATTATACATCAACTTCCTTTGTTTTTCAATAAAATATTTGGCAATATAAATATATGTGTTATTATTTAATTAGATTGAAAGTAAATATTAATGCAATTAAGCAATAGTTTTCGCTAGGCTTATCTATTGCTCCAGATTGATAGAAAACTCGAGCTTTTCGAGTTTAAGTAATAAATGCTAACTAGAAATAGTTAGTTTTTTTGTTATTTTAGAAAGGAAAGTGATTGAGTTATGACAATAGAAACTAAAAAACTTGTAATAAGTGGAGAATTAAAAAGAAAGATTGAAATGATGCTTATGTGGAATATTCCTTTACTAATGGATATATTATAAATCTTAAAAATACTAATATAGCCTATGTAAAACCCCCCATATTTTGAAAGTTAAAAGCAATGACTACTTAATATTTGAAGATAGTGAATATGTATGAAGATGAATATGGAATACCACTAAAACTAAATCATGAACTTAAAACTATGAAAGAAGCAGAAAATTATTTTAAAAGATTAGAAAAATATGTTGGAGATTATAAATTAAACTATTATATAAGTGAAATTGATGAAAAAGAAAATAGATTTAATTATACTCAAAATAACGATGTTGAAAAAATAATTAGATTAATTGGTATTGGAGATAAGAGAAAAAAAGATGATTTTAAATTAGGGGTTATTACTTTAGACTTATCTATGTTTAAAGATAAAGATGAGAAAGAAATTTATAAGAAACTATTTGATAAATTAGAAAAAGAAAGACTAACATAGACAAAATTATGTTAGTCTTTAATCATCCTATAAATTTTACAAAAAATAATCAAGTAGGATGATTTAATAAATATTAAACGCTTTATTTTATAAGGTTTAACTTTCATATCAACCTACAAAGTAGGATGAATTTCGTAAGTACGGAATTAGTCTTGTGTAACACTAAACCCTTATGAAATAAGGAAAAGTTTAGCATAGTTGCACAAGTTTCTTATCCTGCTTTTTTACATATATTAATATTTATATATAAAATCATCCTATTTATAAAAAGTAAAAAAGACCAACTATTAAAGTTGATCTCGACGATAAATTGTAATTTGTTTGTTAAATCATTAAAATATACTTTATATCATTTTTTATAAAACCAAATTTCTCATATAATTTTATTGCTGGAGGGTTAGAAGCATCAAGTTCTATTTTTTTGCAGTTAATCTCCTTAATAAATGCTAAAATTATTTTCATTAATTCATTTTGAATTCCATTTTGTCTATAATCTTCATCAGTATATACACTTGTTATATATGCTTTTGTATCAGGTAGCATTTGATGAATAATCACACCGTTACAAGCAACAGTTTTATTATTATCTTTATCTATTGCTATAAAAAAATACATTGTTTTATTTAGTTCTTGCTCTAATACATTTTTTATGTTTTCTCTTTTTTCATTTTCATTTTTCATTATTACGCCATCTCTATTATAAAAAAATAACATTTGTTTTATTTTTAAATCCACTAAATTATCTATATCATTTATATTTGCTTTTTTATATATTAAATTCATTTTTATAATCTCCTCTCAAATTTAATAACAAATTACTATTTGTCTTTCGGTTTCTATTATATCACATTTTATTTACTTAAAATATTAAAATGTTGGTTAATTTTACTAAAATCATGTTATACTAATTTTAGTTAGTAGTTATTACTACCTATAATTATTGCTTTTAATGGTTGTTTTACCAGAACCTTAAGAGCTCCATTGAGAAATCAACTTACAAACTTAATTGTTTGTAAGTTTTTATTTTATATAAAATTTAAAAAGAGAAAAAAATTATCAAAATAATTTAATCCTCTTTTTATATTTAGTTAAAAATTTATGTAAGACGTTTGTCTAGATATTATTAGATTTATACTTCTACATAAATTATTGTATTATTTATATTTTTATACATACAATTTTGTTTTATTAAATTTTATATATAATCTTAAATATATTGCTCTTATTGTTCTATCAATACCACAAACAAAAGCTAATCCAATTAATCCAACATTATATTTTTGAATAATATAACATAAAGGAATTCTTACACAAACTCCACCTATAAAAGCCATCATTCTAATAGCTTTAGTATTTTTATTAGCTGACAAATATGCTCTATAATTGCATCCAGCTACTTCAGCTATAAATTCTATTGAATATATCCATATATATGGATTACAGTTACTCCATGGAATATTCTTTCCAAGAAATAACCATAATGGATATATAAATATTGGGATAAACATTATAGCAAAAATATTTCCATATTTCCTTGAAAAATATGAAAAATACTATATAATACATGGATAATGAAAAAATAAAAAAACTTAACCACTTAAAAGCACAAATTGCACACATGTGTTTAGAAAGTGGCAAACGTAAATCTGTAATTGTAGGTTTATGTAAAGATGGATACTTTTATGTAGATGGTAAAAAAACATTATACAAAATTGGTAAAAATTATGAACTAGAAAGGGAATCAATTAATATTACTCCAAAAAAGAAAAAATAATTAAAATTAGTTATTTTATTAACTAACTCAAAAACTTTTCAACTTTATTTACTCTTCTAATAAAAAATTAAAACTAACAAACTGTTAGTTTTAACTATTGACAAACAAGTTTATAAATAGCTTGTTTGTCTTTTATTTTTTCAAAATCAAATTTTTTTCTAATTCTTCAACATCTTTTTTCAAAATATTAAATCCTTCATTAATTATGTCAGAATTTGTTAAATCAATATTTAACATTTTTAATAAATCTAATGAATACATACATGATCCTGATGCTAGAAATTCCATATATTGTTCTTTTGATAAAGTTTTTTCATCAATCAATGAATTAACTACAACACTTGCCATAATTAATCCAGTTGCATACTTATATGGATAATAGCTCCATCTATATAGATGTCCTAATCTTGACCATTCATAACTTGCTTCTTCATCATATGTAATATTTTCTCCATAATATTTTTTAATTAATTTAAAATACTTTTCAGATAATATTTTTTTTGTTAAATCATTTTCTTTTCTAAAACTATATAACTCATTTTCATATTCAGTATACATTGTCTGTTTAAATACTGAAGTAAAATAATTTTCTATTTCTTTACTCAAATAAAATAATTTTTCTTTTGTATTTTTAGCATTTTTATACAAATATCTATTTAATAATATTTCATTAACTATAGATGCAGTTTCTCCAACAAAAATAGTGCTGTCTTCATATATAAATGGAAGATTCTTTTTAGATAAAGAATAGTTTATTATATGTCCTAACTCATGAATCATATTTTTTAAATCATTATAGGAACCTCTAAAATTCATAAATGAATATGTATTCCAAGAAAAAGTAATTGATTGATGTTTATGATCATCTGGTTCTGCATCAAAATGACCATTAAGTAAATATTCAACATTTTCCAAATATTCTTCTCCCAATGGAGATAAAGCATTTTTAATAATTTCAACAGCCTCTTCCATAGAATACTTAAGTTTTAAATTATTATCAAGTGGAACACCAAAATCATACAAATGTGGATCATCTATTTTTAAAATTTCTGCTTTTAAACTCAAATACTTTTGTATTAGTGGTAAATTATTATTTACAGATTGTATTAAACTTTTTAAAATATTAGGATTTATATTTTCATTAGATAAAACTTTATCTAAAACAGTATCATAATTTTCTAATTCGGAATTTTCTATTCTATATCCATATATATTATTTAGTAAATCAGCAAACTCATCATTTTTAACATTAAAACAATTATCTACACTTAGGTAAGTCTTTTTTCTTGTTTCTCTATCTCTTGATGAAATATATTTAGCAAAATTAGAAGAATTTATTTCAATTGTTTCATCATTAACTTCAATTTGACCATAATCTATATCTCTAAGTAGTTTATTATATTTGTTTATATATTCACTAATTTTATTATTATTATCCCTAATTACATTGTTAATTTCTTCTTTTTGAATGTGTTCTTGCAATCTAAATAAATTATTAATATGTTGTTTATATATTTGTAAATCAGTATTTTCTTCAAGTAATCTAAAAATTTTGTTTTTACCACAAGTTAAGATTTTATTTTCAATAAACTTTAATTTTGAATTTACTTCATTTGAAAATTTCTCAGCATCATCTTTAAGTTTAATACATTCTTCTGACTTAATATTTTTATAATACATTAAAGATCCATAAACTAAAATATTATTAGCTAATTCTTTTATATGCCATTCACTATTTAATAGAAATAATAAATCATTTGCATCATTTATATCAACATTACTATTCATTACTTCGTATAAAAGTTTTTTAACATAGTTTATTTCATTATAAAATTCTTCGTTATTTTTATATAATTCTCTTAAATTCCATTTCAAATTCATATAATTTCCCCTAACTAATGTTTATTATAGCACATCATAATTTTTTTGTCATGACAAAACTTTTAATTATAAAACACTCAAAAAACAACCTATTATTATAAAATTTCCTTTAATATTCCTTGACCCAAATAAAACTTGCTACTATTCAATAATTGTAATTTTATTTTTCTTTGTAATGAAGTATCTTCTTTTAACCCATCATAATTATCACACTTATCAACACCATACACAAAATTTAAAATATCATTAATACAATCTTCTCCATTTTCAATATTAAACAAATCATGAAATTTCGCAATATTAGACTCTTTCTCTAAGAGATCATAAACCTGATTACTAAGTATCCAAGAATTACAAACACACTTAAAATCATTTATATTATATACTAACGGTATAATTTTTTTTGATGTTTCTAGAGATTTCATTACTTCTTTAAAATCTAGTTTAAATCCTTTTGGAATATGAATTTTAATGGTATCTTTATCATATATTTCATATTGTAATCTTCCTAACTCAAGTATTTTTCCCCTTATAAAATAAATAGCCCATAACATTTGGGATATTCTTATTTGTTTATATTCCCTATTTACTAAATCACTTTCAAAACACTCCCTGACCCTTTTTTTATGAATCTCTACTTGAGTATCATCTAATTTCATTTTTTTCATATTATCATCGTGAATTTTAAAACCCAATAAAATCATTATATTAGTACAAAATTGATCAATATTATTAATAAACAATTTATTAATATCTTTTATCTCCCATAATTTTCTTATTGTTTCAAAATCATTGCAATATAAATTCTTATATACTCTATAAAAAGCTTCCTTATAACATTCATTATTATTAATTGTATAAATACATTTATAACATCTATCCTTATATTTACTATCTATATTATAAAAATCAAAAGCTTCATCAATCTCCTGTTTATTTAATTCTTCTTCTTTGGATTTTGTTATCCTACTCATTAATAAGTTCCTCTTTCTTTCTTAAATTTATTAAATAATAAGCAATTCCTAGTTGAAATATCATAAATATAGCTGTCTCATAATTCACTCCAGGTATATTATACTATAAATCAAATTGTATTTTCTAGTTTTACTATATATTTAAACATTTGCTTTACAAACTTAAACTATTAAAATATAAAAACTTGTTTTATTTAAAACAAGTTTAATATAAAATTACTCTTTTAAAGACCAAGTGATAATAGCACTATACTCCATCCCTTCTTTTATAGCATCTGAAATTTTTAATAAAATTCCTTATCATCATCCTATATAACTTTTATAAGTTTAGTACTTTCATCATTGTTTTGACCAGTATATACAATCATTGAAGTTAAAGATAAAACCATTATATTTTAATTTTTAGCAACATAAATAATTCTATAATAATTATAACCTGTTATATTCATCTTCCTAACAACAACACTATTTTCACTTAATACCTTCATACCAACACCTCATACTATATGATATGAACAGAAACAGTTTATTGTAGTCTATAATTTACATCTTAAGGTATACATGATACAATTTGGTTAGGGTGATATTTATGACATATGATGTAATTATAATAGGTGCAGGTCCTGCTGGTCTATTTGCAGCCTATGAATTAATTGAAAATGATAATAACTTAAAAATTTTATTAATTGATAAAGGACATAAAGTCAAAACAAGATGTTGTCCTATGAACAAAAATAAAATAGCTTGTACTAATTGTAATCCATGTAATATTCTATCAGGATTTGGTGGCGCTGGAACATTCTCTGATGGGAAATTAAACTTTATTCCAAAACTTGGAAAATCTGATTTATTTAAATACATGAGTGAAAGTGAAGCATATAAATTAATCGATGATACCGAAGAAATTTTTACTAAATTTAAAATGGATAGTGACGTTTTTCCAAGTAATATGGATGAAGCTGAAAAAATTAAAAAAAAAGTTGCTATTAACGGTGCAAGATTGTTACTTATAAAACAAAAACATCTAGGTTCTGATAAACTACCACAATATATAGAAGAATTTTCAAATTATCTAGAAAAAAAAGGTGTTACCCTAATTGATAACACTAATATTGATGATATTCAAAAAGTAGATAATGTTTATGAAGTCATATCGAAAAAAAAGAAATTTCTCGGTAAAAAAGTAATTGTTGCCCCAGGTCGTACTGGAGCTAAATGGGTTCAAGAACTTGCTGATAAATATAAAATAGATTACCTATCACAAAGTATAGAAATAGGTGTTAGAGTTGAAGTTAGAAAAGAAATTTTAGATGATATGTGCAAAATTATTTATGACCCCACTATTTTCATAAAAACAGATACATATAATGATGAAATTAGAACCTTCTGTACTAATCCTGGTGGATTCGTAGCTAAAGAGAACTATTATGGATATATATGTGTTAATGGACATTCTTTAAAAGATATAAAATCAAATAATAGTAACTTTGCCTTTATTAGTCGTGTTAATTTAACAGAACCTGTTACCAATACTAGAGAATATGGAGAATCAATTGCTAAAATAGCCAATGTCTTAGGTGATTCTAAACCAATTATTCAACGTTTAAAAGATTTAAAACTAGGAAGAAGATCTACTTGGAAAAGAATTAATAAAGGATTTATTGAACCAACTTTAAAAGATTGTGTAGCCGGTGACTTAGCTTTAGTTCTACCTCATCGTATTGTTACAAACATTTTAGAAGGATTAGAAAAACTAGATAAAATAATCCCTGGTGTTAATAATGATGAAACCTTATTGTATGGTCCAGAAATAAAATTTTTCAGTAACGAAATTACAACAGATAATAATTTCAAATTAGAAAATGAAGAAATATATTTTATAGGTGATGGTGCTGGAAAAGCTGGTAACATTGTAACTGCTGCTGCAACAGGATTAGTAGCAGCTAGAGATATCTTAAACAAAAAAAATCAAAGTTAATTCTTTGATTTTTATTTTAGTCTATATTTTAATTCACCCATTCTAGAAGTAGGAACATACCCAGCTTCAGCACTAATTACATCTTCAATTCTATTTACAATAGCCGAACAAGTAAGTTCTACGGTTGAAGGTCTTTCAATAATCAAATTAGTATTAGGTTCACCATAAACAGTCCAATTATTGCAATCGAAATCATCTTTAGAATAAACCTTTCCAATACATTCACTTTCAATAACAATACCCTCTTCTGTTTGTGTTGTTACAACAGCACTCATTCCTGTTGCTTGACCAGCTTTAACAGTCATACCTAAAGTACTTGATTCAATATCTTCATTATGAGTTATAGGAACACATTTTTGAACTTGACTAGTAACATGAAGTCCTAATTTATCACATAACCATCCATTAGTATTCCACATATAACTTGGTAAAAATTCACCTTTATTAATTAATTCTTGTCTTTCTTCTTCACTAATATTATCAGCACTTGCAACTTCTGTTTCAAATTCATCTAAAGTTAAACCTGCTCCATGTGCTTTAGCAAGAGCAATACCATAATCTTCAACATTATAAGAACTGCTTCCTTTTATTTTAGTTATTTTATGAGTTGTTCCAGCTAAAGTTGAAATCAAATTTCCCCAGAAAGCATCTTGATAACCACTTCCTGTAATTGTACAATTATTTTCTTTAGCAAGCTTATCAATTTTTTCAGTTAAAACTGGAGAAGAATTAAATGGATAAAAAGCTTCCTCACAAGTTGTAATAGCATTTATTCCAAGTCTTGCACATAAAAGTAATGCATCTTTTACATCATTCATTAAACTCATAGTTGTAATAATACAAATATCTGGTTTTACTTCTTTTAATAAGTTTTCTGCCTCTGATACTGGTGATATTTTAACACCAACATTATCACATTCTATTACTTCACTTACATCTTTACCAATAACAGCAGAATTAATATCGATTGCACCTACTAATTCATAACCATTTTCCATAACATAACGCATTGTGTATTTGGACATTTTTCCACATCCATATTGAACTACTTTAATCATTCTCATACCTTCTTTCTAGAATAAATATAACATGTTTTAAAGTTAAAAAAAAGTCACAATTTAAATTATGACAAAAACTTTACAACTATTTAATTAAAAAATTTAATTCATCTAATGTTATCCCCGTAATTTCTATAATCGTTTCTTTATCAAATCCTTTGTTTAACATATTTTGAACAATCATTAACTGATTATTTTTTTTACCCTCCTGAAATCCTTTTTCCATTCCTTTTTCTATTCCTTCTTTTATTCCCTTTTTCATGCCTTCTTTCATGCCCTTTTTCAAACCTTTTTCCATACCTCTTTCAGTTCCTATTTTTTCAGCATATAAAATCTTACTATTCCAAACTTTTCTGTCAACAGCTTCGGCATCATATAATCCTATAATTTTATCATCTTTACTAATCTCTTCTAATTTATTAACAGCCTTAGTCATAACATCATCACCTTTTTTTAGATTTTCTAAGTGTTCAAAATCCTCTTCAATAAAAATTTGACACATTTTTTCTAGTTCACTTAACTTATCATTATTGTAACACTTATTTCTTAAATATTCTAGGTCTAAATGATATGATTCTCTATTTTCCTCTTCTATTTCTTTTGTTTCAATTTCCATAGGTAAAAATTTATATACAAATTTATTACCTCTAAACTTACTAAAATTATCTATGTTTATTCCAATTATTTTACTTATATTTGTATAACTATCACCAACATCAAATTGATCACTATATAATTTACTAATATAAGCATTATTTTTACTAAATAAACCATCATAATATTCACGATTCATCTCAATATTAATAATGTTTTTAACAATTGTTATAATAATATCTGTTCTATATCTTTTATCACTTTTATTCTTAACCGGTAATTCAACATTATTAAAAACAGCATTCTTCAAAATTTCTTTTTCTGGTATTTTAGTTATTAAACTTATTAATCTAGCCGTATACTCCTTTGTATCCTCACTTAACATAAAACTTTTAAAAACAATATCGCTTGTTAGTTCTAAAATTTTAACTTTTTCTAACATTTTTATCACCTCTCTTTACTATTCTCTTTTTCTTTTTAAAACACCTTTAAAAAACAAAAAAAACTTCAAATTGAAGTTTTAAACATCCTCTTTTTTAAAGAAAATAACAGTTATAATAATTATTAGTCCAAATAGTAACAAAGCAAATGGAATTAAAGTCATAAATCCTACACCATTCCAAACATCAACAATTCCTGTTGAATCACTAGCATATCCATATAAATAGTAAATATACATTCCAATTAAAGCAATTAATATTCCACTTACGATACCTGTAATCTTATAAAATTTACTATCATTATCTTTATAATGATTTAAAAGACGATTAATAAGTCCAAAAACAGCTATAATCGTAAATATTAAACCTGCTGTTATATATTTAACTCCACCACCAAGTTCAATAAGAACAGCTTTTTCAGGAGCTTTTTCATCATACTTGATTTTTCGTTGTGTACCTAAAGCAGGTAATTTTGTAACCTTATTTTTTCCTTCAACAAAATAAGTATGTTTATCTACTACATATGAATATGTAAGTGAATAGCTAACTGGATCTGTAGATGTATCCATATCATATTTCATAAAAAAGCCCATTGTTGGTTTATATCCCCTTGTATTTTTCATATCAGCAAAAAACTCACTATATCCCATATATAAGAAAAATAGCCCTATAATTAATAACATTATTAAAACTAATCTAAAAAAAGTATCCTTTTGCATATCATCACATCCTATCATTATTATAAAATTTTAAGTAAAAAAAAGCAATGTTTTTAAACACTACTTTACACTATTCAAAATCATTTTGGGATTGTTATAAAAAATATCATTAACATATTCTTTATTATATCTTCTTTTTATTTTTTTATAAGCTTTTTTAAAAGTATAATAATTTCTTTCTTTGTTACAATGATTATCACTAGCCACAAAATCAATTAACTTTTTTCTTAATAGTTTTTTACTAAATTTATAAACTTTTCGATTTCTTCTTTTTAAAATACTTTTAGCATCTAATTGTAATAAAATTCCTTCTCTTTTTAATTCCTTCATATATTTTAATTTATTGTAAGAAGGATATAATTCAGGATGGGCTAAAACAACAACATATCCATTATCTATTAAATCTTCAAGACAACTTAAAATATCTTCAAAATCTCTATTTTCACTTCTTTTAAATTCAACTAAAATATAATTAGAATTATTTAAAGAACTAATTTTACCACTCTTTAATAAATTAGGAATATCATGGTTATATAGTATTTCATTTCCAAAATATAAATCAATATCTAATTTTTTTCCATATTCTTTTAAAATGTCAAAATTAGTTTTAATTTTATTTAATCTATCATTTTGACCATGACAAATATGTGAAGTACAAATAATTTTTTTAAGACCAATTCTATGAGCAATTATTAATTCTCTCAAGCTCTGTTCTAAGTTTTTTGCTCCATCATCAACTTCATTAATAAGATGACAATGAATATCAATATATTTTTCTCTACTCTTTGTAGTCTGAGTAGTAGTAGTTATATTTGTAGCCATATAATTTCTTTTGTTGTTTAACATTTACTTTCGTAAGAATAGCACCAAGAACAAAAGCTTTATTATTTTGAAGTTGTTCAATACAACTACTTACAACTTGATAATCTGTACGATCAGCTTCAATTACATAAATAGTTCCATCACATAATTTTGAAACAATGATACCATCAGCCATTACAGAAATGGGAGGACAATCAATTAAAACTAAATCATAATCTTTTTTTACTTCTTCAACTAAAAGTGCGAAACGTTTACTATTAACAAGTTCTGATGGATTTGATATTTTGCTTCCAGCTGAAAGTAAATCAATTTTTACATCATGAACCCCTGTATCAAAAGTTTGAACAACTTCTTTATAATTTTTAGTTCCTTTAGATAAAATAACATCTGTTATTCCCTCTTTACGATTTAATCCAAAAGAACGATGAACTTTAGGTTTTCTTAAATCACAATCCATAACTAATACCCTTTTACCAAGCATAGCAAAAGATACAGCTGTATTAGTTAAAGTTTCTGTTTTTCCTTCACTTGGTAACGTAGACGTTACATTAACAACTTTTAAATCCATAAAATTAAGATTAGTTCTAATCATTCTAATTGATTCAGAAATAACACTATTTGGTTCATTAATAATCTTTAAGTAAACATTACTACGTGGCATAGTATAATTTTTATTCTTTTTACCTGTTTCATAATCAATTGAATTATGTGGTACAACTCCTAAAGTTTTAATTTTCAAATACTTTTTAACATCATCATGATTTTTAATTTTATGGTTATTTGCTTCAATTATAAAAGCTAGTGCGACACCAACAATTGTACCTAATGCAAGTCCAATTACAGAATTTAATGTCTCACGTGGTAAAACTGGTTCTTTATTAAGAACGGCTTTATCAACTATTTGAATATTATCTACATTCATTGAATCTTTTACTTCTTCAATAAATACAATTGCAATATTATTTGTAATATCACGAGCAAGTTTAGGTGTCTCAGCTAAAACAGATATTTCAATTATTTCTGTATCATCTACTGCTGTGACATCTAAATTTTTAATAAAATCTTTATATTTAATATCTAAGTTTAAATTTCTTTTTACTTTATTTAAAATACGACGACTTTGAATAATTTGTTTATATGTTTTAACCATTTTTTGATTACTCAATATTCCTTCGTAATCAACACCACCGGCTGATACTCTAGGTTCAACCTATAAAGTTGTTGTACTTTCATATTTTATCGGTGCGGAATAATTATAAAACATAGCACTCCCAAGTCCAATAACAGCAAAAAACAATATCAATAAAATCCATTTAAAAATAGTTCCAAAAATATATGAAAAATCAAATTCCTTTTCTTCCATAATAATCCCCCTTTATTTTATATCTCTTCTTTTATTATAAATCGATATAAATATTTTGTTTGAAAATAAAATTTATCTAACTTATTTTCTAATAATGTATGACAATATTTATACATTAAACGATTATGACTTTTTAATTCAGAAAAATCATTTTTTAATAAGAATTTTTTTATTTCTTTTACCTTTTTACAATCCATAATTTCATTCATGTAATTTAAAAGCTCTTTTTTACTTAAATTAGAATATTTAATTAAATTATTTAACATCATTGATAAATAATAAAACATTTTAATTGAAGCCATTTTCTTATAATATTTTTTATCTTTTATATTAAAATCCTTAACTGATTTATAAAGTTCATAATAAACATAAATAGTATCTTCTACTTTTTTCTTCAATATATCTGCATCTTTTGAATGCGTCAATCCTTCCAAATTATCATTATAAACATATAATTCATCTGGAATAAATAGAAATGATTTCATTTCCTTGTAAATTTTTAAATTACAAGCAAGATCTTCACGATAATTAAGCGCGGACTCAATCTTATTTACATTTTTCATAACACCACGTTTTTTAATAAGTTGACGGCATATTGAATCACAATGTGATGTTTTATAAAGTAAATCAAAAAATTGTGGTTCTAGGTGCTCCATATGCATAACAACATTTCGATTTAAAATATTTTTAGGTGTTACAATTTTATTATTCTTAATCATTTTATATTGACAATGAACAATATCAACATTATATTCTTTTAAATTATTATACATAATTTCAATTGTATCTTTTAAAATATAATCATCACTATCAACATACATTAAATATTTACCACGGGCCTTTTTATAACCTTCTAATCGTGATAAATAAGTTCCCTTATTCTCATGTTCAATTAAAGTAATACGACTATCTCTTTTCATTTTTCTTTTAATTAAGCTATTACTTAAATCAGTTGATCCATCATCAATAACTATTACTTCAATATTTTGATATGTTTGATTCAAAATTGAATTTAAACATTTTGTCACATATTTTTGTGTATTATAAACGAGTACAATTATACTTATTAGATCTGGTTCTAATTCTTTCTTTTTCATAAATCCCCCTAATTGACCTCTTATTATACGATTTTTTTTTATTTTGTCAAATCGACGATTTTATTATGAGCATTAGTAACGGTTGTATAATCTGGTTGCATAACATATAATCTTCGACTTCCCATACTATAAGTTGGCATAGATGCTCCCGTTCCGTCTAAACTAATTGATTCTACTTCAAAATTAGTACGTTCTTCTATTTGTTTTTTAAATAGATTTGTTATTTCATCATATTGCATATTTGTTTCAAAAGTTTGATCTAAAGAATTTAAAATTTCTTTATATTTCAATAAGTACTTTAAGTTATTCATTTTAGTAATCATGGCACTAATAATTGCTTGTTGATTCTCTCCACGATGACGATCACCTGTTTCATAAACTTTACGTTCACGAGCAAAAGCTAAAGCCATTTTTCCATCCATGTGATTAACACCTTCATAAATTTTTAAGCTCTTATTTGTCCAAGGTGTGAAAGTACGATCGGAATAAACATCAATACCATCTAATAGATCAATACTTTTAGTTAGGGTTGAAAAGTTAAGTCTAATATAGTAATTAATATCTATATCAAGTAAATCTTCTATTGTTTTCATACTCATATCAACACCATATATTCCAGCATGTGTTAGTTTATCTTTATAGCCAATTGAATTTAAGGTAACATAATAATCTCTTGGAATAAAGACAAGTAGTATTTTAGCTTCTTTTGGATTAACTACAGCTAAAATATTTACATCACTCCTAGAAGTTGTTGAAATACTTCCATATGTATCAATACCACTTATATAAATAATAAAAGGATTTGTTTTTACATCAACTTTATCACTGTTTTTTTTCTTTTCTACTTTTATTTTATATTTAGCAATTATTTTAGTATTATCTAAATCTTCATATTCATCTTTTAGTAATTTATAATATGAATCTTCTAATACAACAGCATCTGTTTTTTGATTTACAATACTACGTGTCAATGTCGCAACATCTGTTTTATTTGAAACAAATTCTATATCTTCATTAATTTGTTCTTTTAGTTCTTCATAATATTCATCATTTTCTAATGAACTAATTTGTTTTCCTTCTAAATCATAAATATCTTTATAACTTGAATTTGTATGAACGATTACATCATAATTTTTATATTCATATTCTTTAGAAACTAAATTATTTATAAAGTTATAAGTCGCATTTATATAACTTGTAACAATAATAAAAATTATACTGAATATAAAAGCTATAATATTAGTGATAATTTTCTTTTTAGGTTTTACTTTTTGATTAAGTAAAAAATACAAAAGAATGATAACGATAACAAAAGTTGGTATGATTATTAGTGCGAAATACTTAGTGGGCAAAATGTTTAACTTAAATAACATAAAAGTTAAAAAAGTAAAACATAAAATTAATAAAATACTATTTATAATGTTTATAATTTTTAATTTCATAATGATCTTTCCTTTCTTAAATTACTAAAAATAGTTTTAATTTTCTTAAATTCTTCTGTTTTTCTAAAACAAATAATATATAAAATAATTGGTATAATAAGACAAATTATTAATTTTATAATAAGATTAACCATTTCATTAATATTAACTAAATTACATAAAGTTAATGCAACTAAATAACTAATAATTGTTACTAAAACATATTTAAATACTCTTTTAAAATAATCCATTATTGACGTTTTAAAATAATATTTATATAAAACATATGGTTCAATCCAAATAGATGTTGTAAGTGTACTTATAACGGTTCCAAGAAAAATACCTAAAAGACCTAAATACTTAGCTAAAATGATTGAACTAACTAAATTAATAATTGACTCAATAACAGGTTTATACTTATCTTCCTTAAAAAAACCAAGTGCATCTTTATAAGTTAGACAAGTTTTTCTAATTCCCTTCAAATAGAAACATATTACTATTACTAAAACGATACTAAAATCAAAAACATATTTTTTACCTAACCATATTTTAATAAAAGGATTAAATAAAATAAGTAAACATATGGATGATACTCCAAAAATAACAAAATTAATAAATAATGTAATATCAAAAGTCTCTTTTACTTCACTGTTTTTTCTAGTTGCTCCTAAATTACCTATACTAGCAACAATAGCATTAAAAAATTGAATAATAATAATTTCTAAAGCATTAATAATTAAATAATAATTAGAATAAAGTCCAACACTTACAAGTCCTATAAATTTCGCAATCAAAATATTATCAGTTGAATTAATAACAACACCGCCAATTTTATGAAATAACATGGCATTTATATTTTGTTTTATTTTTTTTAGTTCCGTTGTTTTTAATTTTTCAACTTTTTTCTCCTTTAAATATGGATACATTTTATCTGCTTTAATTGATACAAATACATTTTCTAACCAAGTAAAAATAACTTGTACTATAAGAAATAAAAGATAGTTTTTAGTAATCAATAAAGCAATAATTTGAACAACATTTAGTATAAAGTAAAATCCATATCGATAAATTGTTGCGATATATCTTTTTTGATCTGATATAATTAAAGACCTCTTATATGAATAAAAATAAGAAACACTTGTATTTAATACAAAGAGAAAATAAATTAAATCAAGATTTTTAATATTTGGAACTTCATTTATTAAATAACGATAAAATGGTAAAGAAATAATTCCAAGAAGCATTATGATAATACCAATTAAAGTATAAGCTTTTTTATAAAGAAGCATTAAACTTTTAATTTTTTCTTTATCATTTACAGCAAGTGGTTTATACAAACTATAAACAATAGCTGAGCCAACACCTAATTCAACAAGTGATAGCATAGTTAGAATATTAGTAAAAAGGCTGTTAAGTCCTAAATACTCATCTGTTAGAATCTTTACAAAAACAATTCTACCTAAAAAACTAATAATAAGTCCAAATGCTTGTCCAAACAAAGCAAAAATTAAGTTTTTAATACTGTTTTTAGTTCGCATAAAACACCTCCTATTCTTTTATTAAATATTTAATATTTGAAGCTAAAATAACAAGTAAGAATATTTTTTCAAACGAATAAACTTCTGTTAGCATCATAATCATAAAAATAAATATTATCCATGATATAAATTTAGTTAATTTATAAGTTCGATATTTATTTAACTCTTTAATCATTAAATAAATTATTATAGCAAAAACAATTAAAAGTACGATACCACCTAAATATAGAATTTCTAGTATTTGATCATGAGCATGAACAGCTCCCCAAATATGATATTTATATTGTCTAATAATTCCTTCAAAATAACCACAACCTATATAAGGACTTTGTTTAATAAAGGTAATTGTTCGATTCCATATATGTGTTCTTCCTGTAAAAGTTAAATCTTTTTTTAAGACATCAACTATTAAATAAGAAAAATAATTTTGAATTCTTAAAATAACTATTCCAAAGAAGGATATAAGATAAATTATAGTATAATTTTTGATATTGAAGAATTTAAATTTATTAATTAATCCTCTTGATATTAAATAAATAAAAAGTAATAAAATTCCAACTACCCCAGTTGCACTCCATCTTATTAAAACAGTTATTATAGATATAATAATTATAAAATAAGTTCTTAGCGTTAATCTTTTAAAATATAAATAAGAATAAATGACTGAAATTGTAATTCCAAGCATCAAATAAACAATATGACTATTATCAAAACCTAAAAACCAATTTTCTTTATATCCACTAATAGGATTACTATACATTCCATCAGGAAACATAAAAATAGTAATTAAATTAGTTATTATTAAGATTTCAAAGATTAAAAGTAAGCTATTTAACAAAGCTTTTTTGTTATATCGTACTCCATAATCTACCAGTAGACATAAAACAATTGCTTGAATAGCATTTAAAATACAGCCTTTTAAATTTCCATCATTAATGATAGTTGATAAAATTATAATTGCTTCAAATATTGTAATATAAATAATTATTTTTGATATTTTTCTTTTTCTAAAAACTAAAAAAGCTGTAATTATGGCACTTATAATTTGACAAATATTATAAATGCTACTAATCATCTCAGATACTACTCCAAAATAAGGTGGTTTAAAAAACGGTACAAGAAGTAAAAAATATAGAATAGTATAAAATGTTGTTTTTTTCATAACTCACCTTCTTTTTTGTTTAATATATTTTTCAACATAATTTGTAATTATGATTAAAGTTACTGCTTTAAAGCGTGCTAGAGTCGCATAAATCCTTAGCTTTTTTCTAGCACCTTTATTTTTAGAAACACATCTAATAGGTACTTCATATTCACTACTTTCAATTAATTTTTTAATTTTTGATCTTTTTTCTTTATAACTTAAATTTGCTTCTTTATTACATATATATAAATCTAAAACAAAGCAAAAGTTATTGATCATTCTGATATATAATGAATCAAAGTATTTTTCATCATTAATATGATTACTATAAAGTTTTGATACTTCGTAATAAATTATTTTATTAATATCAATTATTTGGTCATTACATTTTCTTGTAGCTGAAGTTTGTAAAACACTATAATGATATAAATATTCATTTAGAAATTTAATTTTAGTTGTTTTATCAAATAATTGATAATAAAATAAACAATCTTCAAAAACAGCTTTTTTATTTTCCATTAAAAAC
>ERZ773235.101-NODE-101-length-117604-cov-8.360292_pt1 | contig 117604 bp, 96 predicted proteins | sample MGYA00580522_ERZ773235 | MGnify/ENA primary metagenome ERZ773235 (study PRJEB29015, sample SAMEA2737797) | human gut metagenome | biome: human gut; feature: human-associated habitat; material: faeces | place: China | collected 2012 ... | reverse complement strand
CATAATTAACGTTAAAAAATACGCTCAAAGCTTGCTCAATTAGAGTAAAACAGGGCGACTTGTTGGTTCTTACTTCTCAGGAATAATCTCGAAGATTTCTGCTGTGCCCTCAATCTGAACCTTGGCAGCCTTCTTCACCAATTCTACCTTGCAGAATGACTGATCGATGCTGGTTGTTGCCAATACCTTACCCTTGGCATTCAACTGACGGCAAACGACAGAGCTGCCAGGAGCAACCTTCAGCAAGAATGTATAGCCGGTAACACCCTTCTCTACGCCAAAGGTGAGAGTTCCCTCATTTGTGAATGAGGTGCAAGGGTTCTCATCGAAACCATACATCGCTGCCTGCATATCCTTAGCCTCTACTGTAAAGCTCAAACGCTCTGGAGTAGTTGGGTTCACCTCGAAGGTACGGACTGCAGCCCAGTTGCGCTTGTCAGACTTCAATTTCTTGATGCGGATATAACGAGCCTCAACTGGTGAATCGGTCTTCCAGTTGATGATATACTGCTTCTTCAACTCGCCAGTCAGCGCCTTCCATTCCTTTCTGTCAAGAGAATACTCCAATACGGTGTTGTCGAAGTAATCCACATCATCCACAGAGTTACGTCCCTGAAGGATTCTTACCTCAGAAACAGAACGTACACAACCTAAGTCTGCACCAATCCAGTCGCCAGTGTTCTGACCATTACCTGATGTATAATAGGTAGTAGAATCATTGTCAAACATCGCCTTGCTCTGGGTAGTTCTCAAGGTTGCATAAGTACCGATACCCTTATAGAAAGCAGGCACCTTGCCAGTCAACTTCTTGAAGAATCCAGAAGCCATATCATCCATAGACTGCTCATAGAATGGCTGCAATACCATGGTTCCAGACTTATGCTTCTCGTAGGCAGCTACATCTTCCTTGCTCATGCGGTTGTTTACGTAGCCCTCCCAGAATGCCTGTTCGTTGCCAGCCTTGTATTCCTTGATAAGACTCATGGTCTTCAAGCCACGGTCGCCCAACTTGCCAAACTCAGTCAACCAAGGACGGAGTTCCTTCATCAGCAGGGCATTCTTGCAGTTTGCCTCCATCTGAGCAGGCGCATTCTTCACTCTTACAAACTCGCTCTGCAGGGCATTGAACTCGGCATCGGTGAAGTTATCGATGCGGAAGCTCTTGGTCTCCCATGATTCGATACGGCGATAACCGGTCTCGGTATCGCATGAGTGCATAGCGAATGTGCGATAAGCATCGTGTGCCTCTGGAGTCAGATCTACCAGACCACGTTCCCAGTTGTCGAGCGGATTATAGTTGGCGATATTCCAAGAATAGTCGGCTACACCATAGAGAGCCAGCTTGGATGCCTCTCCGTGCTCCATCGGGTTGCTCACGAAACCACAGAGATCCTTGTTGGTCAGGTCGGTCTGCAAACCGTAGGTAGGACCCTGCATGATGATATGGCGTGCATAATCTGTTACAGGGAAGTTCCACCAGTAATAAGCAGGACGCTTGATACGAGAGTTCACCCAGTCGAGAGTCTCGCGGGTCAAGTCGCTACATACCACATCACCCGTCCAGAATACGTTGATAGATGGATCGAGGGTATTACCGAAGATAGCGAGAGAACCAGTTGGTTTTGGATTCGCCCAGAGACGGGTATAATCGGTAGGACACATCACGAGCGGTGTAACATCACCCTTAGCCTTCACAAACTCCTTAGCCAGGCGGTTCAAGAGTTCAGACTGCTTGACAGGATTGGCACCCTCGCCGGAAATATCATCAAAGAAGATAGCGAAAGAACGCACACCGAGGTCGTACATCAAGTCAAGCTTGTGAACCAGATTCTGATAGTCTTCCTCGTTCCACTTAATATCCTGTCCTGGATGGATAGCCCATACGAAATCTACACGGTTGCGGCGGCAAGCCTGTACGAGTTCACTGATGTTCTTAGCCTCTTTCTCTGGATAAGGCAAGCGCCAGTTAGGGCAGCTGTGATAAGGATCATCCTTTGGACCATAAAGATAGGTGTTCATCTTGTTCTTTCCATAATAATCAATGAGGGAAAGACGCACCTGATGAGACCAAGGCTCACCATAGAAGCCCTCTACAACACCACGGTTAGGAAGATCAGGGTAGTCGTTGCAAGTGGTATAAGGCATCTGTCCCTTAGCCATCTCGCTGTTTACAATCTGGCGCAAGGTCTGCAAGCCATAGAAAGCACCACGCTCATCGTATCCCACAATCTGGATTCCCTTGGCATCAGCCTTCAGGCTGTAAGCACCTGATACAGGCTTCACTCCAGCCTTAGCTGCAAGCTTCTCACCGAAATCGATGGTCAGGCGAATTCCCTTGGCGTTAGCGGTCAGGAACTTCACATCATCAGCAAACTTACCTTTCTTGTCAATCACCTTGACACCCTTCTGCAGGTCGAGTCGGTTAGCAGCATCCACATTCAGGAGATGTGGTGTAGGACTCACGATGAGTCCGTGATGATCCAGTTTTTTACCTGGAATCATGTTCACGTCCTGCTTTTCAGAACGCTGGCCGCTCAGGTCTTGTGCCTGAGTGCCCTGTGCAAATGCAGCCATCAGAAGGGCTGCCATTAACATTTTTCTTGTCATAATGAATAGTTTGGTTAAGGATTTATATTTTAAATACTTTTTCTACGGTTTCATTGGTTTGCTTGGCAAATTCTTCTTCGCTTACGCCGTAGGCTTTCGCCAAGGTTTTAAGTACTTCTACCACGAAGGCACTCTCGTTGCGCTTGCCTCGGAATGGAACGGGAGCCATATAAGGGCTATCGGTTTCCAAAACGATGCGATTCATCGGCACCACGGCAGGGAGATCTTCTCTGAGATGACTGCTCTTGAAAGTAGAAACACCGCCGATACCCAACACGAAGTTATCGAACGAGAGCAATTCCTCAGCCTCCTTCTGATTGCCCGTAAAGCAATGGAAGACACCCCCAGGAAGTTCCTTCTCGTATCGGCGCAGCAGATGAACCATCTCATTCTGCGCTTTCCGACAATGAATCATCAAGGGGAGTCGGGTCTCTACCGACCATTTCACCTGTTCCTCGAATGCCTCCAACTGCTCCTGCTCAAACTCACGGCTCCAGTAGTAATCCAGTCCTACCTCGCCCACAGCGATAAAGTCAGCAATCTGTGGAGAATCAGCCGTCTGCCCAACATTTCCCGTCATGCGATGCTCCTCCAATATCTTTCGGAGTTCAGCCAGCTGCTCCTTCCAGTCAGCCTTCACCTCTTCAGGATGCAAACCAATCATGGGATAGGCATAACCCGGATAGTCCCGACTCAATGCCAGGACAGCGTGCGTGGTCTTCACGTCGATGGCAGGCAAGAACACCTTGCCTACCCCCGCTTCTCTGGCACGAGCGAAAGCCTCCGCTCTATCCTCATCAAACTCTTCTGCATCGAGATGAGTATGCGTATCTATTACTTTGAACATAGAACTTCTTTACTTTGAACTTTGAGCTTTGAACTTTATGATTAGTACTGGCGCTTCATCATTTTCTGTGCATACTTCGCCAGCTCTTCCTTGCGCTCAGCAGGCACATTCACTGCATCGAGATACTTCTTGCTCTGCTCGAAATAATAGGCAATCTTATCCTGTGCCATCTTGTCGATACCAATCTCGTTATAGAGACGGGTAACAGCAGCAACCTTCTCATTGCGGTCGAATTCCTTGGCATCCACCCATTTCTGGAGTTCAGCACGCTGGGCATCGTTGGCATGGTTGAAGGCATTGATGAGCATGAAAGTCTTCTTGTTGGAAGTGATATCACCACCGATAGCCTTACCGAACACCTTGGAATCACCATATACATCGAGGAAATCATCCTGCAGCTGGAAAGCCAAGCCAATCTGCTCGCCAAACTTATAGAGATTGTCAGCATCCCCTGCAGAAGCATCAGCCAGGATGGCACCAATCTTCAGGGCACAAGCCAGAAGCACACTGGTCTTGAGGCGAATCATCTCGATATATTCCTCTTCCTTCACATCATTGCGGTTCTCAAACTCCATATCATACTGCTGTCCCTCTCCAATCTCAAGGGCTGTATTGGTAAAGAGCTTCATCACCTTGGCAAGATGCTGTTCGTCACACTGTGCCATTCTCTCGTAAGCCAACACCAACATACTGTCACCTGAGAGGATAGCTGTATTGGCATCCCACTTCTTGTGTACAGTCTCATGACCACGACGGAGGTCTGCATTATCCATCAGGTCGTCGTGCAAGAGAGTATAGTTGTGATAGGTCTCAAGAGCTATCGCATTCATCAGAATCTTCTCAGGATCATTCTTGAAGAGATTGTATCCCAAGAGCATTAAAACAGGGCGAATACGCTTTCCACCTAAAGAGAGTACGTACTTCACCGGTTCGTAAAGCGACAATGGTTTACGATTGTATGGGAGATTTGCCAGGAAATCATTCACCATTACCAATAATTCTTCTGATGTCTTCATATCTATCATATTTCTAATTTATAATATCTGATTTATAATCTGTCTTGAAATTGAGTATTTAGTTATTTTATCTCTTATAACTTGAATACCACCGGAACGGCAATCATGGTACGGCACACCTTGTTCTTGTCCATACCCGGTTTCCATTTGGGCATCATTTTCATTACGCGGAGAGCTTCTGCATCAAGGGCAGCATCCACCGAGGTACTGACCTTGGTATTGGCGATGCTTCCATCCTTGTTCACGATGAAGGTAACCACTACCGTGCCCTGTACCTTGTTGTTCTGCGCCACCTGCGGATACTTCAGGTTCTTGGTGAGCCATTGCATAAATGCCGACCAGCCTCCCGGAAACTCCGGAATCTTCTGCACCACGGTAAACTTGATAGGAGCCTCAGCCTGTGTATCAGCCGGATCCACCGCCGTTTCAGGAGCCGCCTCCTTCACGTCAGCCCCTTCCACTACACCCGAGCCATCACCGATTACCAGCTCGCTGGTAGTAGTACTGATCTTTTCCGGTGTCTTCTTGACCATTTGCTGCTCGGTAGGTTTCACCTCCTGGGTGATAGCCTGCGAGGCAGGTGCCTTCGCCATAGCCTCCGCACTCACCATATCTTTCTGATCGGGCGGAGTTGACATTTCCATATCTTGCGAAAGATCCTCAAAGTTCTCAGCCCAGTCGTCATCCCCCTGCGGATTTCTGGAATATTGCAATCCTACAAAAAGAAGCGTAAAGGCAATAAGGAGTCCCAGCAGGAAAAAGGTTACCCGCTTGTCCTCCAACTGTGCACGATCTGATTTCTTTATTTCCACAATATCTATTATCTACTATTTGCAGACTTGTTCACCCGATTTTAGGGTCCAAACTGCAATATTTTACATTCTCTTTCGTTATTTTCTACGAAAACATTGCAAATTTACGTCTTATTTCTCAAAAAAGCCGTATCTTTGCCAAAGAATTAGATATTTTAAATGAAAAAAGTTGTTTTTTCCATTATATTGACGCTTTTCGCGACAAAAATGGGGGCTCAAGAGAGTCAGACGGGGTATAACTTCCTCCGACTCCCCGTCAGTGCCCATGCTGCAGCCTTGGGAGGCGATAACATCACCTTGATAGAAGATGATGCGGCACTTGCTTTCCATAATCCAGCCCTGCTCACTTCGGTGAACGACCGTACCCTCAACTTCAACTACATGAACTATATGAAGGGGGTGAATATGGCATCAGCTTCATTCAACCGCATCGCCGGAGAGAAGGCTTCGTGGGCGGTTTCGGCCCAGTATGTGGATTATGGCAAGATGAAGCAGACCGATGAGAACAACATCCAAATGGGTGAATTCTCGGCTAAGGATATCTGCCTGGCGGGTACTTTCTCCTACCTGCTCAGCGAACGCATCGTGGGTGGCATCACCGCCAAATTCATCACCTCGTATATCGGTGATTACAACTCTATCGCCATGGGAGTGGATTTAGGTCTCAACTATTACGACCCCGACTATGAGTGGTCGGTTTCAGCAGTAGCCAAAAATCTGGGTGGACAGCTCAAGGCTTATGATGAAGAATACGAGAAGATGCCGATCGACCTACAAGTGGGTGTCAGCAAGCACTTCATTAATACTCCTTTCCGCATTTCAGCCACTTTGGTGAATCTGAACCATTGGGATAAGGGACTTAGAAACCATGCGGTATTAGGTGCCGATCTGCTTTTGGGCGAAAGCCTCTGGGTGGGAGCCGGCTACAACTTCCGACGCCACGATGAAATGAAAATCGTAAACGGAGAAGATGAGACCAGCAGCCATGGAGCCGGATGGTCGTTTGGTGGCGGTATCAATCTGGAGCGCTTCCATCTCAACATCGCCTACGGCAAATACCATGTCAGCAGCAACAGTCTGCTGCTGAATATCGACTACAGATTATAAAATACTGATTATAGAATAGAATACTGATTATAGAATAGAATACTGATTATAGAATAGATAAACTTTTCAGATTTAAAGATATGAAGAAGATTACAATAGCAATTGACGGTTACTCTTCTTGTGGAAAGAGTACCATGGCAAAGGATCTTGCCAAGGAAATCGGATATGTGTATGTAGATACAGGTGCCATGTATCGCTCAGTTACGCTCTACGCCTTGCGTCACCAGCTTTTCGATGAGGATGGCAAGGTAAAGGTTGCAGAGTTAGAGACCGAGATGCCAAACATCAACATCTCTTTCAAGTTCAACGCCGGCACAGGTCGCCCAGACTGCTACCTCAACGGTGAGTTGGTAGAAAAGGAGATCCGCTCGCTGGAGGTTTCCAATCACGTAAGCCCAGTGGCAGCCATCCCATTCGTAAGAGAGGCTTTGGTAGCCCAGCAGCAGAAGATGGGCGAAGACAAGGGCATCGTCATGGATGGCCGTGACATCGGTACCACCGTTTTCCCTAATGCAGAACTGAAGATCTTCGTTACGGCAAGCTCTCAGGTAAGAGCACAGCGCCGTTTCGATGAGCTCAAGGAGAAAGGAATGCCTGCCGATTTCGAGGCAATCCTGAAGAATGTAGAGGAGCGTGACTACATTGATACTCATCGTGAGACCTCTCCTTTGCGCAAGGCTGATGATGCCATCACACTTGACAACAGTGAGATGACAATTCCGGAACAGAAGGAATGGTTGATGAAACAGTATCAAAAAGCCGCAGAAAAGTAACAAAAAGCAACTTTGTCGAAGAAAAAGTGAAGAAAATTGCAAAAATACATTAAAATTCCAGTTTAGTACAAAGAAACTACCATTTTAAAGAATTGGCTTTGCAAAAAAACGTTGTTTTATTTATCTTTGCAACCATAATGACGAAGTAGTAATGATATAGATTATAAATTTTGAGTTAATTACTGTTTTTTGAAGGTGATAAGTCCTCGTGAGAAGATTTATCACCTGTTTTTATTTGATGAGTTGAATCATCAGATCAGATAACCTGTTTCTGTTTATAATAAGGTATCCTTGTTATGATAAGGTATCCTTGATGATTTTCTCCTTGCATTCTTCCATCAGCCATTTAGGAGTACTGGTAGCCCCGCAGATGCCTACGGTATTCACCCCCTTCAACCAATCCATATTGATTTCCTCAGCACTCTCTATCTGATAGCTGTTGGCATTCACGCTCTTGCACTCCTTGAAGAGCACCTTTCCATTGCTGCTCTTTCTGCCACTGACAAAGAGGATGACATCATGCTTGCTGGCAAAGGATGCGATGTTTGGCATTCTGTTAGCCACCTGGCGGCAGATGGTATCAAAGCTCTTGAAGGTTGCGCCCTCTACGATATGCTCCTGGCAATACTCGATGATGCGATGGAACTCATCCAGACTCTTGGTGGTCTGGGAATAGAGATAGATATCACGGTTGAAATCCAACTTACCTACTTCCTTCAGATGCTCTACATCCTCCAACTTCTCTACCACGAGGGCATGACTCTCGGTCTGTCCTACCAGACCCAACACCTCGGCATGACCTTTCTTGCCGAAGATGACAATCTGCGCCTCCGGATTGCTCACATACTGCTTCTTGATGCGGCGCTGCAACTGGAGTACTACCGGACAGGTAGCATCAATAATCTCAATATTGTTCTTCTCTGCCAGCGCATAAGTCTCAGGCGGTTCACCATGGGCACGAAGCAGCACCTTCACACCGTGAAGCTCCTTCATCTCCTCATGGTCGATGGTGATCAGACCCGCCTCATGCAGGCGCTCCACCTCCATACCATTATGCACAATATCACCCAGACAGTAGAGTGTACTGCCCTTTTCCAACTCTTCTTCAGCTTTCTTGATGGCAGTGGTTACGCCGAAGCAGAAACCACTACCATTATCTATTTCTATCTGCATTACTTTACATTTATTCTAATTACTACTTTGGCATTCTCCGGATCATTGGTAATCATGAGAATACGTGGATGCTTGGCACGCGACTTCTTCAAATCGGCAGCCACGGCTGTTACCTTCATCTTCACGGTCTCTCCCGGCAGAATCTTACTCTTCTTCAACTGTACCTGCAAGCCCATGGTAAACATCTGCATGCTTCGGATATCCAAAACCGACTTACCCTTGTTGCTAACCAGAATTTCTCCCTTCCGCTTCTTCTTGCCGTTGAAGTTACCCAGATTCAGATCGGTAGTAGAGAGTTCAACCTTCGGAGCCTGTTCCTTCTGCTCGGCAGTCAACTTGTCGAAACTTGGGAGGAGAACGGCAGAAACCACGATTTCCTTCTCTGGAGCAATCTTGTCGCCAGGACGCTCACCCAGATAAACAGAAGTCTGATTCAAGCCGAAATCACGCAGCTTCTTCGAATCCAGCACGAAGGTAATCTCTGCGGAACGGTGAGGAGCCACCTTGGATGGCGAAACCGTCGCCTGGAGATAGTTAGGAAGATGCATGACCACAGGTTCCATCATCTCCTCTGTAGGATTGAAGATATGGATGCGCTGTACCGGACGGTCGCCACGGTTCACGTCATCAAACTCCACCTCCTGGACATCCGACTTGAGTTCGCCAAGCAGTTCATTATATGGACCTGCGAAATCTACCACATTGCTCACTACCCTACCACGCATAGAGAGGATAAAAGGTTCCTCCGATGCATTGCTATAGAGGCATATCTGCTTGTGGAAGGTGCCCATCTGCTTCGCATCATACACCGCCTTGACCAAGAAGCTGTCGCCAGGAGCCACACTGTTCTTCGGATACACCACTTCTGTACATCCGCAACTCTTATACACCTGATGGATGATCAGCGGTTTGCTGCCCTCATTCTTCATCAGGAACTCAGCGGTCACCGGCTTGCGGAATACTACCTGTCCACAATCCACGATCTCGTTCTGAGTACTTATCTTCTGTGCCGACGCAGACACCGCCAACAGCGATGAAAGCATCAATATATTCATTCGTTTCATACTATTCTATTCGTAATTATCAATCCTTATTTTAATCATTAACTGTCATCTTATAAACCTCCGTACGACCTCCAAACTCCGGACTGTAGGTACACTCTGCCGTGCAGGAACCCGACTGGTAGTCGCCCTTTCGGTCGATATAATATTCCATTTCTACGAAATGCTTACCTTTAGATAAACGATCAAAATAGAAATTTGTTGTATTATCCTTAGGAGAAACATAGCATTCCATCCCCCACTGGTAACCGCTCAGCTGATTGACAGGCTCCAGACAGGCTGCCCGCTTGTCCACGATCTTCACGAAATCATAGTCACGATCGGCTGTGATGGTGATGATGACCTTGATCTTATCTCCCACCTTTGCCTTTTTCTGGTTTTCTACCTTACGGCTAACCTTGATACCCGATTCCAGAGATGCGATTTCGCTGACAGGCTGCTTAAACTCCGCATACACGGCACCCCAACTGGTATAATCGCTCTTCTTGTTGATGCTCAGGGTAGATGCCTTACCTATCTTTTCGGTCTTAACATAACCCAGCGTAGTAGAATCCTGCGGCATCGGCAACAGCTTACCATCCAGTTTCAGAACGGCATTCTCAGCCTTCCTGTTCCAGTTGCCCTCATTACCCTTCATAAAGGCATACACGGCATCCACGGTATTCACCGGAGTATCCCAAGACTGGGTACGCTTCGACATCAGAAGCCAGCGCAGCAGTTCCTCAATGGACTGCTTGTCGCCTGTTTTCAGCATCTGCAGCGCCTCTATCACGGATACCTGGGTAGGAATCTTGTAGTTTCTCCAGCTGTACAATGCCTTGCGGGTATCGTAGTAGCGGCCCATCTCCTCGCGGTAAACGGCATATTCGTTCACGCTCTGCAGATATTCGCCTGCCTTCTCGCGATAAGCGGCATTCTGCTTACTGTTCTTGGCGAGCACCACGGCAGCACGCGCCTTGCCATAGATGGTGAAATCGCTGGTCATCTTCAACATCTTTTCCAAGAGATAAGCCTTGTCTGCTTCCAGATTCTGCTTCATCTTTCTGCCATCCATCGAGAGGATGTAGAGATAATGCAGTGCCTGCTCGCTAGGACTCACCTTGTGCTTTTTCTCCTCCAGCTTCTTCATCTCTCTTACCTCCTGGGCTGTCTGCCAGGAGAGATAGTTAAGGGCAGAAGTCAGCATCTTGGCAGTTGACTTCTGGGTACCTGCGATGGCATTCAGACGAACCATCATCTCGGCTACCTCCGTAGTCATATATCGACTGCCCTTCATTCCCTTCCACCAGGAGAAGGATCCATCGGCATTCTGCAACTTCTTCAGTTTCTCCACCTGATTCTGCAAGCGGATAGTCTCTAAAGAGAGATTCTGCTGAGAATGATCTTCTAAAGAGAGATGCTGCTGGATATGGGAGGTGATGGTATTGGCATAGACGGCAGACATCAGTGAGATGGCATCCTCCTCATCCGGATTGCTGATAGACGGCAGCGCCTTGATCATCAGCCAACTTGGATTGTTGGTATATTCCACGGTCACCTTTGCATCCTCTGCCCCCTTCGCCTGCTTGCCCTCCTTGTTCAGGAAGAGCTTGTTCAGGCTGAAACTCTGTTCGCCCGGCTGATGCAGGGTGATAGGCAGGGTATTCACAACGAGTTCACGATTGCTCAAGACAGGCAGATAGTGCTGTTCGCCGTCGCTGTAACCCGTTCCGGCAGCTACCACCTTATTAATATATACACCTTCTTTCAGACCTTGAACATCGAAGGAGACGGTAGCAGAACCCTCGGCGTCGATGCGATAGCCCTGGGTCTTCTGCCAAACCACCTTCTGGGTTTCGGCATCCAGAATCTGCATGCGGGCATTGCCGCTCACCTTCTTGTCAGAAGTGTTGAAGAGTTTCACCACGATGCTGCTCTTGTCGCCTTCACGCAGGAATCGAGGCATGTTAGGCTGCACCATCACGGTCTTCTGAGCTACAGCCTCATCCACCAGAGATCCGTTTCTCATCTCCTTGTCGTGCGCCAGACCCATAAATTTCCAGGTAGTCACACTTTCAGGCAGGGTGAAGTTGATAGCCACATTGCCCTGGTTGTCGCTCTCCAAAGCAGGATAGAAGAAAGCAGTCTCGTTCAGGTTCTCACGAATCTGAACCTTGTCGAGTAACAGTCCTGCGTCTGAACCTGAACCACCAGCAAACTGCGGCATCTCTTCTACTACCTCAAAAGCCTTGCCGACAGATGGAGCAGCAGCTCCTACACGGACCATCTGATTTCCACGAGATCTCATGATTTTCCCTTCTTCCAGAACCAGCTCGTCTTTCACCGAAGAATGCTTTTCCATACGAACAGCTTCAACGGTTCTGCCAGAGGAACGTTCCAACTTGCTCAGCTCCACCGCTTGCGTATAAGCATAATAGCTAAAGTATTTGCCGTCAAACTTATCCACATCCAACTCCTTTTCATCATAATACTTGGTAGGATAAGTACCCGACAATCCCATCTCATAATACTTCATATTGCTCTTCCAATAGCAGTCTGGCAACCACTGGCTGAATCCCAGCGACATTTTCCAGGTGTGGTCAGCCAACTGGTCGAGCGACTTATCATAAAGTACACTCATCAGCTGTGCCTTGGCTGGCTTGCCGTCGGGAGTCGTAATCTGCAAGGTCCACTTCTCCTTCTGTCCCGGAGTGAGACGGTCGCGGAAAGTCTTCCAGGCGATGTTCAGTTTCTTCTCAGGCAGCGGACGGACGATATTGATGGTTCGGTCATAGCATTCGCCATTCTTCACGAAACTATAGTTGATGACCACGCCCGAAGCATATTCCGGCTTGTAGGTGAATGGCAGGGTAACGATGCTGTCGCCCAACTCCCAGGCACCCTTTTCCAGCAACTTGTTGCCGGCGATGATGGAATAAACGATGTGCGCACCGTTTTCAGAAGAACCCACCTGCACATATACCGGTTTTCCATCACGGTTGAAAGTCTTGGATGTCTGATAATACCATTCGGTGGTTGACTCCATCGGATGCGTATCCTTTATGCTGAAAAGGGTGAACTTCTGCTTCAGGGTATCCGTTCCACAGATAGCCTCCAACTGATGCACGCCCGATTTCCAAACCTGAGCCAAAGATGCTGAAGAAGATGAAGATGCAGCATATTCCTTGATTGCAACCGGAGCATTCGCCTCAGCCTCCATCCATTCGCCTTTATCAATACGATATTTCAACCTGCTGGAAATAGGCATTCCGCTGGCATTTCTATAAGCAAAAGTCACCGTCTTCAAGCTGTCTGTCTCAATCCGCTTCGGCATATCTACCGAGAAGGCAGTAGGCTTGGTGCCCAAAGGCAGACTCATCTCGCCGACATGACTCTCGCCGCTGATATCCGTAACCACGGCAGAGACATCGAAGTTGAAGAAGCGGGCGATGCGCATGAAATCGTTCATATCCGCCTTTTTTCCTCTCTCTGAAGCCTCCAACGGGATTTCCACATCAAAAGTTCCGTCCTCTCGGGTCACGGTGGTATCGCTCTTTACCAGGAAATCGGCAGAACGGGCACCCCACCACCACATCTGGTTTCTGCGGGTCACCTTATATTCCACCTTGGCTCCCTGCACCGGCACGCCGGCGTAGGTCTTTGCCGAAGCCTTCACCACCACGGTATCACCCCAAGTATATCGCTCGTTCACCTTCGGGAAGGTAATCTCGAAGGTAGGACGCTTATACTCCTCTACTCTGAAATATTCGCCTGCCCTGTCATTCACGGAGATGTAATACCGTCCTGTCTGTCCCTCCTTCGGCAGTTCGAAATCTACAGAAGCCGTACCGTATTCATCGGTCGTAGCCTTCAGCTCAGCCACCTGCTTCCAGTTGCCGTCTCTCAGAATAAACTTCAGTTCCAGGCTCTTGCCGGGCACACTGGCATCCAGCCCCTTCTTCACGATATAGGAAACGGCAGTGGCATGCACCTTCTGTCCCGGACGATAGATGGCACGGTCGGTAAACAGCTGATATTTCGTTTCATCATTTTTCTTTTCATAATAGCGGGCACGTGAAAGATAGATTCTCTTGGCTGGCGCATACTGATCGGTAGAAGTGGATATCAACACCTCTCCATCCACATTCTTGAAGTAAGCCTCACCATTGCTGTCAGTGGTCATCCGGGCATGAACCAGTCGTTTATTCTTGCCCGTCTTCACCTCATAATTCCAGTCATAGAGTACGATTTTCGCCCCCGCAACAGGCTGACCGTCGGTGGCATTCACCACCACATAGCGATGCCTGTCATCAGGCAACTGCTGTATCATCACCGCCAGATTGCTCACATAGAAGAGCAATCGCTGCGGAGCGATGCCGGAGTTATCCGAAGCCACCTCCATCAGATAGGCGCCCAGCGGCAGATTGCCACCTATTTCGATGGAATCCTTCACCTCTTCATAATCCGGACGACCGTAGTAGCTTTTGCAGAAATCCTTCTGATGCAGCTTCGTCGTCTTCTTCAGGAGCATCTTATAGGTTGCCTCATCCTGCTCGTTATAATTATTATCCGCCGTGATATTGAGGCGTGAAATGCTGACCTTCAGGTTCTGGAGATTGCGCACGTTCAGATGCACCCACTTCTTTTCCGAAGGGCGAAGCACCAATGGCATATCCTGCACCTGGAACATCGGCTCTGTGAGTCGCTTCTGCGCATTTCTCAGCACATTCATTCTCGACCATCCGCCCCAGCGGTTCAGCGCATAGTTGATATAGTTGAGCTTATCCAGCGGTTTGGCATCGATGGCCCCCTCCATGAAGCGGAAGTGCTCCACGGCAAGTTCACCAGCCTCCGGAATATCCTGATATACGTGGATGAGCGAGTCGATGGTATTCAGATACTTCGACTTTCTGACCTCTCTCACGTCATCCTGGCGGTATTTCTCGATGAGCTTGTAGGCACAGAGGCAGGCTGCTCCCCTATTGCCCACCTTATTATAATAGGTGTACATCAGATGATACGCCTCCTTACTGTCTGCCTCGAAACCGATGAGATGCAACAGATCGTTCTTGAACGAACTGCCGTCCACACCCTTCAGCGTCAGCGGCACATACCCGGTAGAAGCATGTCTGGCAAGAAGCTCAGGTTGCTCCAGGGCTTTCCTGAAGAACTCCTCGCTCTTCTTCCCGTTCACCTCCCTATACACCTTGCCGAGCACAGCATATCTCACGGCCTTCAGTACAGGATCTTTCGCTTTCTGTGCTTCCGTTTCCATCCGCTTCACATGGGGCGTCAGTGAGTCGGGCGAAATCTCTCTCCAGAGTATCGCCTGCCGCATCTCAGCCGCCAGCAGCTGCCCGTAGTCTTTTGCCGCCGTAGCCTTGGAGATGATCTTCTTCATCACCCCAATCTCGCTCTTGGGCTGATCCTTCTGAGCGATGATATCAGCTTGCTTCCACAAGTTGTCGTAGTTTTGAGCCGTTGCTTGCAGCATGGCAAACACGGTTATGAGGAGTGTTATAATGTTTCTTTTCATAAGCCAATTGTATGTTATGTTAATCGCAAATTGTTAAACATCTAACTTTTCAATGCAAAAATACAAAAAATATCTGTTTTCAAACCTATAAACTGAAAATTTTTAGTATCTTTGCACCAAATTCATGCAAAAATTCTAAAAATAAACATTAAAAAAACAATGGTAGAGAAAAAGTATGGTCATTTCGATGACGCCAATCGCGAGTACGTGATTACTGACCCAAAGACCCCATGGCCTTGGATCAACTATTTGGGTAACGAGGATTTCTTCTCGCTCATCTCCAACACAGCCGGTGGGTATTCTTTCTACAAGGATGCCAAGTTCCGCCGTATCACCCGCTATCGCTGCAACGGGGTACCTATGGACAACGGTGGTCGCTACTTCTACATCAAGGATGGCAATACCGTCTGGAATCCAGGCTGGAAACCATGCAAGACGCCACTCGACAGCTACGAGTGCCGCCACGGCATGAACTATACCCGCATCACGGGCAGCAAAAATGGTGTGGAGGCAAGCGTTCTCTTCTTCGTTCCACTCCATACCTGGGCAGAGGTTCAGAAGATGACGCTCAAGAACCTGTCACAGGAAGCAAAGACCCTCAAGGTGTTCTCCTTTGCAGAATGGTGCCTCTGGAATGCCGCTACCGACATGGAGAACTTCCAGCGCAATTTCTCTACAGGCGAAGTGGAGGTAGAAGGCTCTACCCTCTATCACAAGACGGAATACCGTGAGCGCCGCAACCACTACGCTTTCTATACAGTAAATACAGAGATTCAGGGCTACGATACCGACCGAGAGAGCTTCATCGGACTCTACAACGAGTTTGCCGAACCAGAGGCTGTACTCGAAGGCAAGCCACGCAATAGTTTTGCACATGGCTGGAGCCCTATCGCATCACACTATATAGAGGTAACCCTGAAGCCTGGCGAAAGCCGCGACCTCATCTTCCTCCTGGGATACGTAGAAAACGAACAGGATAAGAAGTTCTCTGCCAAGAAGGTGATCAACAAGGAGAAGGCACATCAGCTTATCAGCAAGTTCGATACCACCGAAAAGGTGGATGCAGCCTTTGCCGAACTCAACCGATACTGGGATGATCTGCTGAATATCTTCACCGTGAAGAGCGGAAACGACAAGCTCGACCGCATGGTGAACATCTGGAACCAGTATCAGTGTATGATTACCTTCTGCATGTCGCGTTCCGCAAGCTTCTTCGAGAGCGGTGCATCATCGACATCGCCAGTACCCAGTTCCCAGACGGTGGCTGCTATCACCAGTATCAGCCTCTCACCAAACGAGGCAACAATGATATCGGTGGCGGTTTCAACGACGACCCTTGCTGGCTCATCTTCGGAACCGTAGCCTACATCAAGGAGACGGGAGACTTCTCCATCCTCTCCGAGCAGGTACCATTCGATAACCAGCCAGGCAGCGAGGTAAGTCTCTTCGAACATCTGAAGATTTCGATGAACCACGTCATCAACAACCTGGGTCCTCACCAGCTTCCACTCATCGGAAGAGCCGACTGAGTTCCGTGGTGGCGAATACCACATCGTGGTGAAGAACCCAGAAGGAAGGGAGAAAGGCGTGAAGCAGATTACGGTAGATGGAAAGGCCATTGCAGGCACCATCATCCCTTGCCAGAAAGGCAAGCACGAGGTGATTGTAGAAATGTAATCGATTAATTCAAAATAGTAATGAAGAAAATTTTATGTTTTGTGGCAGCTCTGGCTGCCACAACTTTTATCACAACAACCAGTACAAGCTGCAAGTTTGCACCTGATCAGCATGACGGCGATACCGTAGCCGCCAGCGAGTTTTATCCGATAGATACATCAGCTATCCACGCCAAGAAGATGGCGAAGATAGCGGCAGTCAAGGCCGGCAAGGATAGTGTAGGCATCTACTACATCGGCAGTGGTTCCACCAAGGACATCATCCAGCTCGTCTCCTATCCATCCCGCCGCGATACAATGATATACAGCAAGACCCGCCATGTGAAGGTGAAGGGTAATGCCGATATCAACCATGTGGTCCGCGTGGATTACTACCTGCTCAACGGCAAGGATTCATTGGTGAAATATGTAGAGGAAGTGGAGCTCAAAACAAATCATTGAAAAAATAACAAGAAAACCAGCATACAAAAAAAGGGCTAGCATGCAAAAACACACGCTAGCCCTTTTCATATTTCATCTAACCTGAATTTCAAATCACTGAATAGCCTAAACCTATAAATTATAAACTATCAACTAATCATAGAATCCCGGCTGCTTGTACTCAATGCCCAGCTCATCATCCACAGTGGCGATGACACCCTGAATCTGCCCCATGGCAAACATGCGGCCCAGGAGGGTGTAACCGGCATTGTGACCATGGTTGCTCTCATCGAATACGCCGCCTGGCTCATCAGTAAAGGTCATGCCGTGATCCACACGCATCGGCAGTCTGCGACCCGAATTGCACTTGCCTTCCTGCTCCGCCTTCTCGAAGATGCGGCAAAGATCTATCAGATGGCCACGTCCACCCAGATGGGATGCCTCGGTGAAGTTACCGTTAGGGAAGATGTAGCAGGAACGCAGGTGAACGAAGTGAGTGCGGTCGGCAAACAGCTTTGCCATTGCCACACAGTCGTTGTGCTCACCGGCAGAGAAGGAACCTGCACAGAAGGTAAGACCATTGTGCTTGTTAGGCACGGCATCCAGCATCCACTGGATATCCTCGGCACAGCCGATGATTCTTGGCAATCCGAAAACAGGATAAGGAGGATCGTCTGGGTGAACACACATGTTGATGTCATACTCATCGCATACAGGCATGATCGCCTCCAGCCAGTATTTCATGTTCTCCTGCAACTTCTTCTTGTCGATGCCCTCATACAACTTCAGCAGGTCGCGGAACTTCTGTACAGGAGCCGAGTCACCCTCGCTGAAGTTACCCGAAACAAAACCCTGAGTCTTGATAATGATATTCTCCACCAGCTCATGATCCATCTCCGGAGTAGCCGTCTTCTTGATTTCATCAGCTTCTGCCACGAGATCTCTGCCCCACTTGTGCTCCTTCGAGAAGGCAGCCCAGTCTTCACGGACACCCTCACGCTGCAGGATATAGATGTCGAAGTAAGCAAACTCGCCCCAGTTCATATAGAGGTTGTTGGCTCCGTTAGGATTGTCGTGCGACAAATCGGTACGTGCCCAGTCCAGTACCGGCATAAAGTTGTAGCAGATGCACTTGATGCCTTCCTCACCCAGGTTTCTCAGACTCTCCTTATACACCTCAATCTGCTGGTCACGGTCAGGACCACCATACTTCAGGGTCTCCACCACCGGCAGCGACTCCACCACGCTCCATTTCATACCGTAAGACTCGATATACTCCTTCAGTTCGTGAATCTTCTCACGGGTCCAGACCTCACCCAGAGGCACATCATGCAGTGCAGTCACGATACCCTCCACACCTATCTGTTTCAGCTGGGCAAGCGTAATCTTATCCTTCTTGCCAAACCATCTCCATGTTCTTTCCATATATGCTATATATAATAATGTATGAGTATTTAAAAAAATGATTATCTGGCAGCCACATACTTGTGCAGCGTCTTTCTTACGGCACCCTTACCGGCGAAGAGTTCCTTCACCATACCCTCAATCTGCTCACCGAATCCAGCTTCGTAGAGATCCAGACCGAACACATCCTTGCGGGTATAGAGCTTCTTCAGGCAGGAATAGTCCTGATCTGCCTTGCCCACCTCCAGCGGAGCCACGATGGTCTGCAGTTCTGCCAGCAATGGGTCGGAAGAAGGCTCGAAAGGCTTCAGGTTGTCATCCAGCGCCTTCAGATAACGGGCATAGCCAGCCAATACCAGCGGAATCAAAACCAGGTTGCTCTTGTCGAGACCACGGTCGATATACTTCCTGATAGTCTCACCGAAGCGGATAGAGAGCTTCTGACTGGTATCAGTAGCAATACGCTGAGGAGCATCCGGCATGAAAGGATTAGGCAATCGCTTGTTGATCACGGTGCCGATAAACTCATAAGGATTCAGCACACCCGGATCAGTAACCACCGGCATTGCCTCGATATAACCGATCTTCTGGATAAAGGCACGCAGGTCCTCATCCGCCATCTCGGCAGAAATCAGGGTATAGTCGAGCATACAGCCATAGATAGACATCGCCGTATGCAGCGGATTCAGACAGGTAGTTACCTTCATGGTCTCCACCTCATCCACGGTCTTGCGGGTAGTATAGAGTGCACCGCCCAACTCCAAAGGTGGGCGACCGTTGGTATATGTATCCTCGCAAACGAGATACTGCACTTCCTCTGCATTCACGAAAGGAGCAGTAAAGGTATGCTTCTCAGTGATGATGGTATCATTGTCCTCGAAACCATCCTCAGCCAGCATTGCCTGTACCTTCTCGTGAGGACGAGGGGTAATCTTATCAATCATAGACCAAGGATAAGTCACCTTCTTGTCATCGTTGATGTAATCCAGGAAATCAGCCTCCACGATGCCATCCTTCACCCAGCGCTCGGCATACGCCTTCACGCCCGCCTTCACGTGGTCACCGTTGTGAGAGCAGTTATCAGTTGACTGAAGGGTAACCGGCAGCTTGCCCGCCTTGAATCTCTCGTAGAGGAGTGCAGTAAGTTTACCCATGGCGAAGACAGCATCGAGACCACGAGCCAAATCGGCATCATTGAAGGAATACCCCTTCTCAGTAATGGTAAAGGTAACCATCTGAAGGCTCGGTGCCTGGAAAATCTGAACCAAGCGAGCCCAATCCTCACCAAACTGCTTGTCAGCCTTCAGACTCTCCGTGATAGAAGCGATGACCTTCTTCTCGATGGTTCCATTGCTTTGGAGGCTGACGAGGAGCGAGAGATTATGGTAAGGGCGATAAGCCTTGTCGATGATTTCGTAGTCGAAGCTTTCCGCCACGATGACGCCACGGTCGTACTTACCGGTGTTGAGCGCATCGTTGAGGATAGCGGCAGGGAACGCACGGAAGATGTTGCCTGCGCCAAAGTGAACCCAAGTAGGCTCATCGTGAGTCTTCTTGGCAACAGCTGCAATATCATATTGAGGAAGCTGATAACCTTTAGCTTCCCATTCTGCAGCCTGAAAGTTTTCAGAAAGAATGTCGTTCAGTTTCATATTATTATAATTTTCGATGTTGTTTTATGTATCCACCTGCAAAAATACGAATAAACTTCGAATCTCCCTCACATTTTTGCAAGAAAAAACAAAAACTGAACGAAAAGCAAACGCTTTAGAACAAAAAAGCATCCCCCACCCTTACATCAAAGTAAGAATGGGGGATGTTCATTCAAGATACTATTTTCCATTCCAGGCTGTTCACCTCGTCCTTCACAGAGAAGTTCAAGCCTATCTTCACCACCTTCTTGCCGCTCATCTTGAAAGCATCGGCATAGTGCTTTGTCTCTATCTGGGCGAGAGCCTCATCGGCACTCTTGTTGAATTTCAGTTCCATCACATAGATGGTATCGGCAGTCTCCATCGTGATATCGATTCTGCCCTTCGCCGTATGCTGCTCCACGAGGATATCATAGTTGGTGAGCAGGGCGAACATGATGTAGAGCGTCTGTTGCCAATGCCCCTCGTAATTGGTGTTGTCACAATAAGGCACCGTCTCCAGAAAGTCGTTCAGCAGGCAGAAGGCAGCATCCATATCTCCCTTCTTTACCAATACCGACATCTTGGCGATGGCCGTGTTAGCCTTCGCCGACTTGTCCGTCAGATAATGAGGCAAGAGGCTTCCATACAGACCCACGCTAATCTCCTGGTTAGGCAATGCCAACTGATACAATCTCGTCGGTTTGTCATATCCCTTGATGGTGACGTATCCACTCTGATAGAGCAAAGGTACGATGGTGGTCATCGTTTCGGTGGCGGCATCAAAGTCCTTCTTGCCCACCTCTATGGTTTCGCCAAGGTCAGCAGGCAAGAATTCATACTTTCTCATCATATTGATGAGATAGGTAGGAGTGCCCGAGCCGAACCAGTAATCATCCATTCTGCCATCAGCAAAGCAATTGAGCAGGCTGTAAGGATTGAAGACATCAGGCGAAGGCCAAGTGAAGTGATAACCATCGTAATGGTCTTTGAGTTCCTGGATGGTCTCCTCCCTGCTCAGTTCCAGCTGCTCGGCAAGAGCGTCGATGTCATCACTCATCTGGGTCAACATTTCCTCCTTGGTGATGCCGCAGATGCCGGCGTAAGGCTCGTCCATACTCACATTCTTGATGTTATTCAGCTCGCTGAAGATGCTGAGCTGCGAGAACTTCGTGATACCCGTAAGGAACACAAAACGGAGCAATGGCTCGCAATCTTTCAAGGGACTGTAGAAATTGCGCATCGTATTGCGCAAAACATCGAGTTTTTCCTTCTCATGCGCCACATCCAGAAGCGGAGCGTCATATTCATCGATGAGCACCACTGCCTGCTTGCCAGTCTTTGCAGTAACTGTTCTTATCAAGTTGAGCAAACGAACGTTTGGGGCTGGAGAATCATAATCCACTCCAAACCTATCCTCATTTTCCTTCAATATATATAAGAGGTATTGATCCAGCTGTTCCTTCTCCATGTGTTTGCCTCCAGCCAGGCTGAAGTGCAGCACGGGATAAGTATTCCACTCTTTCTCCAGCTCCTCAATGGCAAGCCCCTTGAACAGTTCCTTCTTGCCTTCGAAATAACTCTTGAAAGTAGAAACCAGCAGCGACTTGCCGAAACGGCGTGGTCGGCTCAAGAAGAAAAACTTTCCATCCGTATGTGTCATACGATAGATGTATTCCGTCTTGTCGATATAGAGGTTGTCCAACTTGCGGATTTCCTCAAATGTCTGAATTCCTATAGGATATAATTTTCTTGCCATAATCAAACGCTATCTAATGAAATCTATTTCAGTTTGTCTTGCCTCAAAAAGTCAGGCTGACCAGACTTCAAACAGATTAATTCACAATTATACTTTCTGCGGAAATCAACTTTCGCTCTTTCAACAACAGACCTTCCTGTGTTTGCAGGAATTTTATTTGCAACAATCCTAGCTTTCGTCCATTTCGTTCTGTTTCGAGCAAACAGGGGAAAAGATAATGTTGCATCAAGCTGTTTCACAGCATGAGCCACATCAGAACCTTTCAGTTCAACAAACACACTTACTCTTTCATCCGTATCGGTTGTTGCAACAATAAGCTTGTCACACTTGTCCTTATCTGCACCTTTTATAATGTTATCATCTACTTGATAAGCCACACAATCCATCGGAGGAACAAAGTTCAGCAAATAAACTGTCGAACGCTCCTTCAGACTGATTTTCGGACATTTTCTAACTTCCTTTTCAGCCAGATAACCTGCCAAAAAATTATTATTCATTGCCATATATCATCTCATCAAGTTCAGAAGATAATTCAGATATTTCATCAGAAAGAGAATCAAGATAATCACCCATGATAAAATGGTATTCATCATCCACGATATTCTCCATTTTTCCTTCATCCGTCATGCAGTATGCCGAATACCATGAAATCGGGATTGCATATTCCAACATATCCCCCATTTTCTCATCCGGCATTTTTTCCTTAGCCATCGCAGCCTTCATCAGCACATTCAGAGAAGTCAGCACATACGGACTATGTGTGGTCATAACCACATAACTATTTGTCCCCGACTGATCATAAGCCTTCTTGATATTTTTCACAATCTCCTTCACCATCGCAAACTGCGACTTCGGGAACAGATTTTCCTCTAGCTCCTCAATATACAGCTGGGCGAATTTATATCTATACATCTTAGTTCCCCTAATCACATCATCCGCACTGATTTCCTTATTCTCATCATCAAGCACAATCTTTGCCACCAGACTCGTTAAATCAGTAAGGCTCGACTTAGGAATCTTCCCCACCTGTCCGGTCACATAATCCACAAGTACAGCCAAAGGCAAAGCCGACTGGATACCGCTGGAAGCATAAACAGGCGCTATCGTTCTGCCCGCTTTCTCCAACACGATTCTGTCAGTATCCGTAACATTATCATAATAATATTTCATATTATCATCAAAGGGAATCCTCAGCGGATGCTTGATATCATATTCCTTCTTCGCCTCCTGGTATTCCAGGAGATAATTAAAGATCGAATCATAATCAGAGGAGCGATACACCTTATCAATGTTCTGGATAGCCGAAACCAGATTGCGCTCCGAAGGAATAAAACTCAGTTTCGCATTATAGCGTTCAGTTTTGAAATTCGCTTTCTTTCTGATTTTCACATTCGCCTTCACGCCATTCATCTCGATGGTAAGGCAATCACCATCATAAAAGATATAAGAATCGGCAATAAAGAAAGCATCATCGAAACGATGAAACTTCTTCAGCTCTTTCAGGAAGCGGCCATAATGAGTATATTTCTTCAGCAGATTCTCGCCATCAAGCATGATTCGCTTTTCTATCCAGCGACAGAAGCACAATATTTTCATAAAGGTACTTTTTCCCGAAGACTGTTTACCCACAATAAGCATTACGGCAGACAAAGCGATGTCTCCCGTATCAACAATTGGGCCTATATTTTTAATTCTTACCTTAGGCATATCTATAATAATGAATGTTCAAATGCAAAGTTACGCAATAAAACTCAAAAATGCACTTCTTACTTTATCTTTTTATATATTTTTACACATTACACCCATATAACCTTTTCCCCATAAAGCACCACTTCCACCCCCACAAACGCAAAAATCCCGGCCCAGAGATTCCATAGAATCTCCAAGCCGGGAATATCTTGGTATTTATATTTAGAGAATTATATTTCCAGTTTCGTCCTCCTGGTGTGCAGGATGACATCCAGGATAAGGTGGAACACAATCCATACCACGATGTCGATACCCAGGATATACGTGATGTTGACATCCCCTATCAGCGCCACGTTGATCAGGATAAACATCAGCGAGAGCATACAGATGCTTACCATCACCTGTCTCACCCTCAGCCCGCATCTCAGCAACTTGTGGTGGATATGGTTCTTGTCCGGTAAGAACGGGTTCTTCCTGTTTCTCAGCCGGTGGCCCACCACTCTCACCACGTCGAGCAGCGGCACCAGCATGGTGGTAAACGCCAGCACCATGTTATAGTCGCTCACGGCACGGGGATGCACATCCACCGTACTCAGGTGAATCATCAGGAAGCTGATGATATATCCCAGCGACAGCGATCCCGAATCACCCATGAAGAGCTTCCTGCCCCTCATCTCGTTTCCAAACACATTGTAATACCAGAACGGGATGATCACACCCAGTGCCGAGATACACAGCAGGGCATAGGAGTACAGTCCCAGCCAGACATGCAGCCCCGCCAGAGCCACCAGCGAGATGGCACAGAGCCCCGAAGCCAGACCGTCGATGCCGTCAATCAGGTTGATGGCATTGGTAACATACACCACGATAAGCACGGTAAACGGCATGCCGAACCATGGTGAAACCTGATACACCCCGAAGAGACCGTCAAGCGACTTGATCCATACGCCCGAAGCCACGAGCAGGCTCGCCGCCAATATCTGCACCAGGAACTTCTTCTTATACCCCACGCCGATGAGGTCATCGGCGAGCCCCACCAGGAAGAGCATCATGCTACCCACCAGCAGAGCGAGGTATTCAAAGGGAGCCTCCCCCTGCATGGCTCCGCTTTTCAGACCCATCAGATGATGAACCAGCACCAGACCACCCATGGTAATCAGCATCACGGGGAAGAACGACAGTCCGCCCAGCCTTGGTATCGGAGCATGATGCACCTTTCTCTTATCAGGCATATCAAACAATCTCTTCTTATGAGAGATGAGCAGAATGTTAGGCAACACGATATTGGCGATGATCATCGCCACGATAAAGGCACCCAGCAAATAAAAATGAATTGGCTGAATCATATATCTATACTATTATTATTGAATATCATTATCAATCGATTTTTACATTACCAATTATGCTTTCTTTTCCATTCTCCTACAAGCAACCAAGGTAGAGTAACCACAATCCATCCACATCTCTTCAACTGTTTTTTCGGATCACAAAGGATACGATAAACAAATTCCAAATGTGCATCCAGCATCCATTTCGGCGCACGTTTTTCGTCCTGTCCACTATAGAACTTGAATGCAGCCCCCACGGCAATCATCACCCCTCTTTTCAGATAAGGTTTCAGCTTACTCATAAAGATTTCCTGCTTCGGAGCGCCCAGTGCCACCCAGATGATATCTGCCCCATCCTCGTTCACCATCTTTGCGATAGCAGGATAGTCAAACTCATCCACAGCCTTGAAGGGCAGTTCATAGAAGCTCATGTTCTCTACCTTCGGGTTCATCGCCTTCAGGTTCTCTTTTAACCCATCGAGAGTTCTCTGGTTGGTACCCATAAAGAACATCCGGTATTTCTGTGAACTGACCAAATCTTTAAAAATCTGGCTTCCGCAATACTGCGGATACCTCTTTCCATAGAGCCACTTGATGTAGAGCGGTACATATCCGCTGTCGCAGATAGCAAACATACCGCCATTTACAATCTTTAAGTAGTCTGGCTTTCTATTTGCATTATTCAGGATTACTCCATCCGCCACGCAGATATAGTTGGCCTCGTTCTTAGATAATTGAAGATCAATTCTTCGCCAAACTTCTTCAGGCGAGAATTCGTAGTTGATATTAAAATATTTTTCCATAAAATATTACTTTCTTTCTCTATATATCACTAAGTAGTTTTTTACTTCAGAGCCTTTTTCAAGCAGAATTCCATTCGTTTTTCAAAAGCCTCCAAAGTAAAATCACGTTTAAATCTCATCCATCCATTCTCTCCCATATTCTTTCTCAAATCAGCATTCTTCAATAGTTTTTCAATGCTGTTGGCAAGCGCTGTCGGATTATTCCTTTCCACCAGATAGCCGTTTTCGCCATGACGGATGATACTGCTGATACCACCTTCCGTTGTCGAGATGCAAGGAAGATGCATTTGCATGGCTTCCAGCAAAACCAGCGGGAAACATTCATTATAATAATAGGTAGGAAAAACGAAAATATCGGAACACCGATAGAGATATTCCTTTTCCTTCCCATATCTCTTTCCCAGATATTTCACCTCTTGTTGCAATCCTCTTTTCTGAACCTCCCCAAGGAAATGCTGAGCATCAATCTCATTGGTCTCTGCTCCCACAAAATTGCACACAAAACCAATATTCTTATCTTTGAGCAACTTCAAGGCATCAAGAAGTACGATAACTCCCTTTGTGATTAAGAGATTTGATAAGAATAAGATTCTTGGTGTAGGATTATTTCTGATGATTTTCTCAGACCTATCAGAAGTATCCGGAATACCATTTTCACAAATCAGTACCTGCTCACGCTTCACGTATTTCTTCACATCTTCATATAAAGCATCAGACAACAAGATAACTTTTATGCCCTTGAAGAATCTACGATACATCCAGTCATCCAGCTTCTTGTCCTGTCGGGTTACGACACCCTTGTTATGGTAATGTACCACCACCTTTCTTCCCATCAGTTTCAGAAGCTGCACCATGAGAAAGTCCTTATAGAAGGCAACGCCACAAGCCGTAGGAGTAACATATACAAGCTGTGGTCTAAAGGTAATCACCATTAGCACTACCTTGCACAAGAGCATCAGATACTTGATATACTTCATCACTCCTCCCTTACCAATATCCTGCAAGGTTTTGGCAGAAGTAAGATTGATATACTTACACTCGAAAGCCTCGTTGATAACACGGCTATCGTGAATATACTTACCCATCATAGCCGCTCCATGCACAGGAGGAGGCATATGAAGAATAAAAAGAATTCTTTGTTTATTCATAGACAAAACTTTATGCTAATCGCATAGCTTTAAAAAAACATTGTTTCACTTGGGAAATCATGGCAGATATAATCAGAATTAAAGGAGCAATAATAAAGAACCATCTACCAAATTGTTGCTGACTTTGATAAAAATGAGAAAGAAATATAGGATATACCAACTTATCAACCATATAACAAGTCAGATAAATGTCAAGGGAAAGCAAGGCTATCTTATTGATACACCATTTAACAACCGAATCCTGTACATCTATTTTATATAATAACAGAAAAACGGCCACTGCCTGTATCGTACCAAACAATCCAGAAGAGCCACCAGCTATCTGCATCAGTGGCCTGTCTGTAGCAGCAAATATTCCAAACAAAGGATTAATAAGACACGGTAGCAATGCAGCTCCTCCCAACATCTTGAGAGAAAGTTTTGGATTATACTCTCTCACATATCTACCTATCATAAAGAACGTAATTGGGTAAATACTACTCCAAAAACCAGGTACCAAATGAACACCATACCGATTACAAAAATCAGGTAAAGCAGTCATCAAGTATAATATGATGATTAGAACCTGCTTTTGTTTCTTATTTGATATTGCTTGATAGCCGAGATTAAGAAATGGAGTTATCAGATATAATCCAATCCACATTTCGATGTACCAGGCGTAAGAAATCAAAGAAAAATCCAGTGTTTTCTTTATACCGCCTATAAATCCAATATTCTCATGTAGATAATAAGTTCTAAAGAGATATGTCAGGGCAGAAAAGAAAAGGTAGGAATAGATTACCTTTAGTATTCCCTTCAAATATTTTTTATCGAAAGTTACTTTTTTATAATTCAGATAGCCTGTCATCAGTAAGAATAAAGGAACACCTATTCCAAAGAAAAAGTATCCCATTCCCTGCACAAACATGGAAAAGCTACCATCAAAATTCACTTTACGATAAGGAGTATTCAGTACCCAAAAATGCCCAGCAATAACGCTGAATATCGCTATCGTTCTTACAATATCAATTCCTAGGAAGCGCCCCCCCACAACAGTTTGTTCTTTCATATTAATTATATTTCATTCATACGAGCATATAAAGATTTTATATGCTCATCAAAGTTACTAATCATCATATTTTCCTTAACAACCAGCGGCATTTCCAAAGGCTTAACACAATAAAAAGCGAGCTTTAATGTTTCTATAAAATTCATTTCATGACGTGGATCAATGATATATCCATTTACCCCATTCTTTACAAGGCAATTGCTACCTGCATCTTTACTAATCAACACTTTACATCCAGCAACCAAAGCTTCATTAGTAACTGCTCCAAAAGGTTCCTGATAACTAGGCAACGTAAAGACTTGACCTACATTATACCAAGCATATAACTCATCGCCTTCTAAACGCCCCGTAAAAATAACAGCAGGATTACCTGCTGCAATTTTCTCTAGTTTTTCTTTTTCTGGTCCATCACCAACAATCACAAATATGGTATTATCTAAGTTAGCTTTTATGAATGCACGTAGAGCAAACTTCACATTCTTTAAAACCACCAATCGACCAACAAATAACAAAACCTTTTTGCCTTCAAGCTGATATTTACTCACATAATTTTGACTAATCGGAAGTACACGCTCTAATCTTTTCTTGGCAATCACATCATTACAGATAATCGGGAAATATATTCCCTTCTGATATTTTTGCTGATTATAAGCTGCAACTCTAGGCTCAACATTGATCACATCATCAACTAAAGGCATCATTGCCTTTACAGCCCTAGCATGCCTCTTAGTAAATTGATTGTTATTTACAAGCATATCATAGCTATCATCATTGATTATGACGATTTTATAATGACTTCTTGTAACAAACTTATGTAAGATGATTATAATAGTCGAGATTCCGAATTCAGATCCTAAAACAATATCAGGATGGGAAGAATTTAATTTCTTCCAGATTTCCTTCATCCATTTCAAGAATCCCATTTCTTCTTTCACTATATAACTAGGCTTAAAATTAAATTGCTCTTCTATCTTGCTATAATCAAATGTCTGATCCCTCAAATTACGCCAAAATAAGCAAACTTGTATATTGTAAAGCTTAGCTAACGAATTAAACAAGTCTATACGATATGGGGCTACAATAGGATGGAAGATTAAAAGTTTCTTTTTCATAACAACGCTATATATTTTTTAAAAAGCTCAAAGAACCATCTCGCAAATTCGCCAATAATCTATCTACACGATGATAGTCTATTTGTGTACCTAAAGCCTTATACATATCCTTATTAGTAGTAGAAACAAATAAATACTGAAGACCAAGATAATTCAAAAGCGTTGAGATTCTGTCACTACCACCACTTTTATTATTGAGAACAACAAACTGTTTATGAAATAATATAGAAAAGACAGTTGCGTGAAAAGAATTAGTAATAACATACTTTGCATCACGTATATAGCCTAACCATTCTTCAACAGTATAATGACCCTGAACTAAAGATTTATGACTCCACAAATCAACAAAGCCAATATTTTCTTCTTGTGCTATATTTTTAGCAGCAACATTTTGATCTTTGTTTTCACCAAGTATATATGCTACAACCTTAGGTTCTTTTACACGACAACCTTTATTCAACAATTTCTCTTCATAGAACCTAGCATCCCATAATAACGTTGGATCTAGAACGAGTTCAGCATCAACATCAAATACCTTTTTACATATTTCAATTCCTGTTTTTTCTCGAACTGAAATCTTGTCAAACTGTTGCATTAGCTGTTTTGCCTTTGAAGTAAATGCCTCATTTAAGGACCATTCTGAAAGTCCAAAAGAAGCTGCATAGGATATTCGTTTACAACTTCCTGAAACAAAATCAAGGAAATAGTTGTGCCCCATAAAGGACTCTCGCCATACCTGATCACTACCAACAATAACAGCATCAAAATGTAAAGATGGGAAAGTTGCTATCAATTGTTTTGTAGATGTACAGAGTGGTGTTTTAGGAGCCAAAAACTCCTTATTAAATTTCAAGAATCTATACCAAGAAAAGTAATGCTTATAAGAATAACTATGATACAAGCGTCGCCAACCAGAAAATGTACGAATTCTGTCTATTACGTAGGCATCATGTCCCATTTCTTTTAACTTGCTCAATAATGCATAAGCCTGTAAAACAGCACCATAATTATTTGCCCAATGATAAGTTAATATACCTACTTTCATCGCTTATAATATTTTATTAAGTGAATAATTCTCATTAAACCAACAACTTCTAGTAAGTTATATATTTCTTTATAGACCCGTTGTTTAATACTTGGTTTACATAAACTCTCAATTAAAGAAGAAAATTCTTTGTTCTGACCAGCAAAGAATTTTTCTCTTTTTGTCTTATCTATTTTTGCAGAATGATTTATGGATGGATTTCGTAAAGTTATAACATCATAAGGAACCTCTATCGTATCACTATCTGTCTTACTAAAGAGCTCTTTACCTTTTTTACTTTGAACGATCACACAAGAAACACCTTTGTCATCGTCCCATTTCCTATTATACGTATGAATGTTCCAAAAATCCCCGATTGTTATATCTGCACCAGAGCGCAAGTCCTTAAAATTACACCCATAGCAACAAGGCCGTAAATATAAATCATTAAAGAAGCCGTCTAAATATTTGCATTCATTAAGCACATAGGAGAAAGAAACAGTATTTTTTTTGCCATCAGCCGAGGCTTCGGCAAAGAGGAGAGAAAAACAGTATTTTTTCCAACCTTTCCGTTTGTCTCTAAAAAATACATTATCTAATTCTACCCCATCAGGAAAATAAATTTCCCTTTGGGGAATAGAAAGAATAGAGGAGTGAAAAACAGAATTTTTGCTGCTCTTACGAGCAGCGTAATAATAAATTTGCTCTTGAAGATACCATCTAAAAACACCAGGCGAAGGAACTCCATGACAAACGAAATCTAGGGTAATAAGATTCTCATAATCTTTCCTTAAAAACGTTTTCAAGCCAGCAATTTGACAAGGGGTTCCAGAAAAAAGGACTAAACGTCCATTTTTCAGAAAAGTTTTCACTTGCTCATATGCATTTCCTATCTTACTCTGTACATATTTAGACCCTCTAAGAGAGTTTAAGCCTTCCAATGTTTCTGTGTAACAATGAACAACCTCCCACTTTTTATTAAAAGCAGCTCCAAAAACGACCCCATCATTTTCTATAATTTTTTGAGCCAACAAAGAAAAGATTCCTCCACTAGAACTCTCTTTTCTGATTTGCTCATCAGGACTTTTAGCAGCATAGCATGATATAGGATATTGACCTGATGAAATATTCAATACAGGACATACCTTTTCACACAAATGGCACTCAACACATAGGTTTGTATCTACAGAAGGATAAAGAAAGCCTTCATTATCCTCAGACATTGATATACACTGTTTAGGACAACTTTGAGCACAAGAATTACACCCACAACATTTTTTTCCGATATCAATCATTCTATTATTTTTTTAATTTAAGACACAGATGCATTAAAGATTCTGGCAAAACAGACAAAAATATAATAGCGTATATCTTGAAATTCTTCAAGTTATATTTTAATGCCTTAAAAGACTCTTTCCAAGCAAGAAGCCTTTGACAATTTCTCATTGCATCAAAGGCTCTCATCTTATGCCAACTAGACAAATAACACCTTAATCCTTCTACTGTCTTATTTTGAGAATATATTTTCTGCAGCTCTACCCCTACAGGATCTTCCTTAGATATCCTTTTCATAGGACGTTGATCAAAGCTATGCGTATCTCTTATGCAATAAACTGCGAGCGCTTTCTTACTATAAGCTATTTGAGAACATAGAGCCATCTTTGCCCAAGTTAATAAATCCTCTCCTAAAGGCAATCCTACAGGAAATCCACCTATCTGCTGTATTATACTTTTTCTCAAAACAATCGCAGATGTCCATAAAGGAGGACTCGATGTAGAAGCAACACTAAAATAATTGTCTACAAGACCATCTTCTCCTTCAAATCTTAAATTATTAATTATAGTATTAACTTCCTTTCCTGAAGGACGCCTATACAAATAGTCTGTTGCCCAGACTCCACAAAATGGATATTTACAGATTAAATCAATTTGTGTTTGAAGATAGTTATTTTGCCATATATCATCAGCATCTAAAAAGGCTAAATATTCACCCTTAGCTTCTTTAATACCACGATTACGAGCAGCACTAACTCCTCCATTTTTCTGATTAATCAACCTAATTCTAGAATTTAAGAATTTCTTAACTTCATCAACGCTTCTATCAGTAGAACCATCATTGACGATTACTATCTCAAAATTCTGGTAAGTCTGATTCAAGACAGTTTGAAGCGTTTTAGCAATCTGCTTTTCTTTATTATATAAAGGTATTATTACAGAAATCATTGTTCATATCTTTAAATTTATAGAAAAATCCAAGAAAAATAAACGGTATCACATATCCTTGCTGAGCATAAGTGATAACATTATCAAATCCCATTGCAAAAAAGCATGCCACAAAAGAAGCAACAGTCAAAGCGCCAGCAAAAGTTATTGATAGATAATCTTTATATTTCCATGTTTCAGACAAAACAATCAAAAGCATAACTAGCGCAAAAACAATATAAAATCCTAGTCCAATATTACCAGACTCACACAACATTTGAACCCAATCAGAATGTATAAGTCCAGCACCTTTTCCTCCTTTGGAATATTCCTTATACCATGCTAACGAAGAACCACAACCTGAGCCTTTCATTTCTCTACCAGCGTAGAAATGCTCCATTGTAAGTTTCCAAGCCGTATCACGTCCATTCATTGTAACCTTTGCAGAACCAGCATTACTAAGCGTTACTCTATCTGCATCCTCCCCAAACATTTTCTCTCTTACTTCAGGAACAGCAAAAATAGACATGATGAAAAGTAACGCTATTAAACCAATATATGGTATAGACTTACCTTTTTTATATATCATATAAAAAAAAGCTAAACCTAATACAGAAGCACCAATTCCTGTTCTTACACTATCTACAACCGTTGAGAGAAACACCCAACCGGCCATCCATAAATATTTTCTTTTCTTAGTAACAAAATACATAATAAAGAAAACAGAAAACAAAATAGCAAAAAAGTCTGCTAGTGAAGCATACGAAATAAAAAGGCCACCAGCTCTATAAGTAAATAAAGCTTTTATATTTGGTAATGTATTTGATATAATACCTCCTAAAAAAAACGCATACACACAGCATATCCAACACGTTTTGTCTAGAAATATATAGAAGTCATCCTCCCTCTGAATAGCATTATATCCTAACCAGAAATAAAGATATGGGAGACAAAATTTCAACAACATCATCCACCCTTGACCAGGATAGAGGGTATATGTCATTGTATAAAGATTCCAAAGAACGAATAAAGAATATGCGCCTAATACTATATTAAAACGGAATCGAAATCCGCCCCTATAAATTATAGACAATAGCAATACTATCCATACAACATACTTAAACAAAGATAGCGGCCCTAGGAACAGCATTGCAGTTAATATACTATAGATTAAAAAACTTAGATTTTGATTGCAAACATATTCATATCTTTTATCCCAAGGCAAAGTAACTACCATTTGCTTATTCAATGCAAATCTATAGGCAAAATAAAATGCAATTAAACCAACAACTAAATTTATTATTAAAGCCATTATGATACGATTTAAAACCTATTAATAAACCTTGAAAATTGCTTTCCAATCATAATCAGCATCCTTAAACGTTTGTGAAAACCATCTAGACATGCATCTTAACAAATATGCAAAACAAGTGATTAAGACAAATACGATTGGAATATTCATAGGGAATAACGAATTCAGTTTATCTGTCATCACCCAATATTGAACAACATATATCTCAAGACATAGTCCAGATACAATCTTCACTACAGGAGCTGTATATTTATTCTCAATCAACTTTTTAACAGATGCAGAATTACACAGCTTGTAAAAATAGAATGTAATACCAAATAATGGCAACAACGTAACGATCTGTAAACTAAAGAATAATTCGCTTTTCGTTCCTGCCCACAATATTCCATAGAAAGCAATTAATGAAATAATACAGCAGATTAAATCTTTTTTAAAAGAAAAGCTAATTACCTTTACTTTACCACATCCAACCATTGCTCCTAATAACATATAAAGGAAATACAATCCCCATTTAAGATATGTATTACCATATATTAAACAATGAGAGGAATTGTCCCAAAAATAATATGCAACAAAAGACAATACCAATAAAAGTACAAAAACTGCCCTTAAATAAGCAAAAACAAATCGCCTAATGAAATAAAGGACAACATAATAAATCATGATACAGGTTACAAACCATCCGCCTCCCCAAATTATAATTTCCTGCATATTATCCTTGTTGTTAAATAAAACAGAGGCCAACAACGCCCACATGAAGACGGTAGGATAAATACGATTAATTCGACGTTTATAATAATTATCAAATCTTCGCTGTTTACTCAAGAAAAGAGTAAAACCAGAACAAAAGAAGAAAAATACATCTCCTATTGCTCCACCTGTAGCCAAAGCACTAAACTTAACATATAAGTGTGCCATGTGAGAATTTGTTATCAATATAACAGCAAAGAACTTTAATATATCAACACTTACATCTCTTTTTTTTACAGCATCCAGCACCATTTTTTATTTCAATTTAGAATATAAATCATTAAACAAATCAGCATATCTTTCAAAGGTAAACTGATGCACATAATCCGATAAATGAGAGCGCATTTGCTCTAAAAGTTTTGGATTTTCTATAAGACTACAAATCTTATTAGCTAAATCATCCACCGATTCAGGTTGATGAAGTAATCCAACATACCCTTCTCTTACCACCTCTGGCAAACCACCGGTATTGCTAGCTACCAAAACACAACCACGAGCCATACCTTCTATTGCCGTCAAGCCGAAGCCTTCGCTTCTTGAAGGCATTAACAACACATCTATTTTGTCATAATACGATTGTAAATCTCTCTGTTGTTGCATTCCTGCAAATTCAATGATTTTGCAAAGATGCGATCTACTAGCATCTTCCTCCATTTGATGCCGCAAGGAACCATCTCCTACCACCAGCAAACGAACATTCTTATTTTTTTCATATACCTTGGCAAAAGCAGGAACTACCAAATCCATACCCTTGATATGCTCCAAACGACTCACTACGCCAATGGTTATGATATCATTATTTTCTTTCTTATTATCTGAAATTTGGATATAACCAGGCAAGGCGTTATATATGGTATAATGGGCATGATCAGGAATATGCTTAATAGAAGAATCAAATAAAGAACAACTCCCAAAGAAGTTCTTCTCTGCTCTTAGTGTAATACAGGTAAAAGCTCTCAACACATGACCCTGCAAGAACTTTAAAAGTTTCATTGCCTTCGTCCCATATACATCAGCATTGGTATGGGCTGTAGCAACGATATTCCTCTGCCCCATCAATTTTAACAGGATGATGGGAATGGCACCAGGTGCCATATACTGTACATGCACTACATCAGGTTTAAAGGAGAATTTTATCTTCCATAAATTTTTCAAGAGGAACAAGATTCCCTTCACTCCTCCCACCCGTACTCCTTCTTTTGAAAAGAGTACCACTTTACTACCCGCTTTTTCATACAGCTTCACCATATTTTCTGTATGCTCAAAATAACAGGCAGTTGTCACTTGATGTCCACCCTTCACCAATGCACGCACCAGATTCAGGGTCTGTATTTCCGTACCTCCAGTCAAGAGGCACGGAATTGTTAATAATATTTTCATGAATTACAAACAATCATGATGTTATAATAGCTATAAATGCAAGTCTACAACACTTTAAATTAAGAAATAACACTTCGGAATTTTAGTAGAGAACGCTTCATGTTCGTACTTAATGAAGAGTTGAATTGACGAAGACTATTTACATAAATACTTCCATCAGCCCAACCAGACTTATAAGTTTCATCACCTCTAAGATGATCATACTTTACTAAACCTTTCTTGATAGCTCTACAAATCAAATAATAAAGATGAATTTTTACAGGTGAATATTTCTGATACTCAGGATTTCCTGCTGGCATATAATAATAGTAGGTACTGTCATCCTCAAAACCAAGATGCCAAGCAACAACAACCTCCCCAACAGATAGTGTTGAAAAATGTACAGGTCCATTTATGCCACACAATCCAAGTAAGTTTTTGTGAAACAGGGGAGCCTTATATGCGTGTGGCCATCGCAAAGTATGTACTTTTAAAAACTCCTCAAACAATTCTACAGGTACTTCATCAATACAATTATATTCATTAAACTTAAGTTCTGCTATTTCATTTAATCTACGAATCTGTCTTCTTATATCTCCACGAAGCTTTGTATTTAAGAAAGACAACAAATCCGAATCATCAGACATATCAGACAGATTCAAGCAAGGACAAATTTCTCCTTGTATCCAATTTGAGTCAGAAGATATAATATCACTTCTAATACCCTCTAAACATACTTCATCTGCATGATATATTTTCAAACTCTCAAACAAATCAACCCAAAAGGCCTCCTTTTCATCATCACTAATCATTTTTGAAAAAAGAGGATCATGGTAATCATAGTCTGAGTACCCTACAGATACGATGCTCTTCATAAAAGCTTGTTTCCAATTCTTTTTCCAAAGCACCAAAGGTAAGAAAACTTCTATATCTTTATATCGGCCCCAAACAAAAATAGGAGTAATCTTTCTAAGAGGCATGTAAGTATCTATCCAAATTCTAGCAACAGCAGGATGAAAAAATACATGACTAAATGGTGACGATTCATATATATGATTCCATTTCATCAAAAATGTCTCACTCCAAATCTCTTTCCAATCATTATATATCTCAAAACTCCACATATCTATTTCACTCTAAAATATAATTCCTTATCCCATTTATTTGCCCAAAGAAACACCGGAGGCAATACTCCACTCCATGGCTTGCCACAAGGAGCCTTTGGTTCAATATACACATCAATTGCTTTCAATTTTACGGCATGCTCTTTCTTATTCATTTTAACAAGACAAGCCTGTTTCCAATCAATCTTCCAACAGTTATAGAACCAGAACCATACACAGTATTCATACTGCTTGGCGTTGGGGCAAATCTTATCAAATAAATGAGATACAATATTGCTCGTAGTTACATGATCCGACCAACCTTCTCCATTTTTATGAGGATAGAACACAGATACATCATCTTGCCCATCCACTAGTCTTTGTAAAAGATTAGAGAGTTTATCTGTTTGAGAATCACTCTCTAGAACTCCACCATCTGGATAATCCAAGAAATGAATATATTCTTGAGACAACCCATATTCTTTCGCTGCACGAATAGTCAACTGTCGGCGCTGACGGATCAACTCGCTTTCATCAATGTCACAACAGCCAGCATGACTTTTACCACCACCCGTCATGACAATCAATTCAACTCGTTTTCCCTGCGCTATCAAACGCTGCATCAAACCACAACACCCAAACACCTCATCATCAGGATGTGGGGCAACTATCACGGAAAGATTAGCTGGAGTCAAATCATGAAAACTGCTTGTCTTTAAATGAATAGTTTGAACCCGAACTTTCCTTATGATTTTTTTATACATATCCTATTTGTACAATAATATATATTGAAAAATATTATCTTCTCTATCCAATCAGTATCCTTCCCACTTTTGTTTGCATCAATGCCCAAGAAAGACACCAAGAAATACATATCACGGAAAGTGTAAGCATGAAAGGAAACAAAACAACATGATTAGCAGCCAAATCCTCCAGAGGAAATATACGCTTTGCTGTAGAAGATATCATATAAGGTCCTACCCAATTATGGAAGATATAAACACCAAAGGAGTATTTACTTAACCAAACTAACGGTTGACATAATCTTAAAATATGCCCCCCCCATATTAGCAAAAATATACAATATTCCTACTAATAAACTTGCCACACAAAGCACAGAATACCATGTTTGATGACCATATTCCAAAGGGTTAAAATAAAGTTGAAGTAAAAATGGAACCAATAAAGGTAATTCAAGATGATACTTTGAAATCACTTTTTTTAATTCCGCTTGATAAGTTGCCAATATCATTCCAAGTATAAACCATCCAAACCATTTAGTAATATTATGAATTCCCAAGATCATGGGTAAAACCTTTTCTTGGCTTGCTCCTAAAAGAAATGCTAACAGTATGAAAACAAGCACATAAGACGACTTCATGTATTTCTTTATACACCATCCCAGAGGGAAACACCAGAACAGGAAAGATAAATACCATAAATGTGCAAAACCACCAGTATATAACTCCCAAGGTTTAAAAGGAACACCTGTTGTTGCCATCATTAAAATACCAAATACAAAGAAAGGAAGCAACAAGCGCATTGCTTTCTTTTTGATAAGAGGTACAAAATCTTGGTATTTACCTTTATCAAAAAGATAGCTGAATAAAAATCCAGCTATCAATGTAAACATTGGCATAGCAACATTAATACCCACGCATTGATTTATCCAAAAATATGTATCATGATACATTTGCACGGTTTCAGGGAAATGAGCAGGTACATACATATACTGATAAACATGGAAGAAGACCACAACCAGTATTGAAAAAGAACGTAAAATCGAAATATATGTAAGTTTCATTTTAGTCTTCTAATAATCTTTCATAAATATCTATCACATGACCTGCACTTACTTGCTCATATAATCTTTGAGTAGAATAGTCTTGTGAAAGAGTATGATTCATCCAAGCCATATAAAGCTTTAAAATACCATTTTTAATACTCCTATAACTCTGATTATTCACACTAATTCCACCACCAAATTGAGCCAATGTGTCAGCTGCAAAACCATTGGTTGGCGATATGGCAAGTATCGGCTTTCCTAATTGAGCATAGTCTGTGAACTTGCTGGCAAAGAAGATTCCTTTTTTCAGACGAGCTTCTAGCAATACCAAACAATCGAATTCCTGCATTTTTTGAATAGCCTCCATATAAGGGAATCCACCAATACATTTTACATAGTCTTCCAGCTGATATTTTCTGATAAGTTCTGTCGTATAGTCATTAAAATGCCCCATAATAGAGAATTCCATCTTATTAAAACCTTCATCTATTAACTCACGTAAAGCCTTAAAGGTAAGTTCAGGATTACGCTCTTTAGACAGATTTCCAGAATGGCACATTCTGAACTTATCATTAACTGGTTTTACTTTCAATCGAGGAACAATATCCTCAACCAATGCAATATGTGGAATAACCTCAGTTTTCAGTTCTGCCAAAAAAAGATAATGCGAAGTAAAATGTTCCAATAAAGACTGTGAAGGAAATGTATTTACATCAGCACCCTTTAAACACATCTGAGTAAATTGATCCTTTCTAGCCTGTTCTTTTGCCGAAAAATGATGCGTATAAGGCTCTGGCCATATAGGAGCAGCAGGATCATTCCAATTAGCAATCCATCTAATCCCCAACTTTTCTTTAAGACGAAGACCGATAATATGTGGAATATCACTTGGTGAACGGGTCAACACGGCATCATAATGATTCTCTTTACAGAGCTTCAATGCCAGTTCGTATGCACGACACGCCCAACGGACACCTCCTTCAGGATACATACCTAACTTAACAGAAGAGCGAAGAACGTCCCACATACGAGTGAGTTTTCCTCCTACTGGATAAGTTATAGTGATATTATTCTTTTTAAGTGGCAACCAAGGTTCTGTCCATTCAGTCGAATAGGCAGGGCCTTCATCCACCTTTGATAACACATCCACATGCCAACCTTTTTTATACATGGCATAGGCCAACTTACCATTACACAAATTTTCAGAGAATGTATAAGGAAGATAGCCGGGAGCTATTAATAATAATCTCATAATCAAATTTCATTTAAAATCTTTCGCATATCCTTTTTTACGACATCACTCATTTTTTTTGCATTATCATACAATTTTTGTCCCACTACATCTATATTTTTACGCAAATTATCAATAGTAGATAACATTAGATTTGTCGTAAGTTTACTATCATCAATACAATATTCCTCACATTCAAACTGATGCATAAATTCACGAGTTTTTACATGATAAGCAACTCCAACTAGCGGAGTACCAGTAGCCATTGCAAATATGGTTGAGTGAGTTTTATGCCCTATAAAGAATTGACATTTCGCAACTTCTTTTATATGACTTTCTGTAGTTAAATCATCGTCATAAACCTTACACATTGTCGGTTTTGATACCTTATCAGTAATTTCCTTAATCAGTATACGATCATCAGGACCAGTACCCTTTAACTCCATTGGGAAGAAACGGACTTCGTAACCTTGTGCATTCAAATAATTACATGTATCGACAAATGTCTTAATATAATTGGCATGTACTTCAGGCTCTCGTTTCTGTGTTGCATAAATCGCAATTCCTACCCTCTTATCACGTTTTGTTGGAAGGACATAATCAGCAATCAAAGAGTTGAGAGTGATCACACTTTCAAAAGTATTTATTACTTTATCATTGGTTACACCCATTCTTCGAAGTTCATCTGCCGATTTCAACTCACGAGGAAGCATTATTTTGCAAGCTGATAGAATCTTCTTTGTGAGTATTTCATTCTTTGGATTATGGAATTCAAAAGGACCAAAAGACTGCGAAAAGCATACTAATGGTTTACCCAAAGAAAGAACTGCCATTGCATCATAATTAATAGAAGAAACTAAATCTCGGGAAAGTAAAGTCGTAAAATGATGTCCACCTACACTCAGTACTAGATCTGCATTCTGTACAGCCTTACTAAAACCAGGATTAATAAACCATTTACTAAGGCTATTTTTACCCATATTCAAATAAAGAGTACGAAGTATAGTAAAAGTATAAGGCTTAACTTTTTCTAGAGTCTGCCAATAACAATGTGGAGAAGCTTCACGAAAGCACCAACTATTAGAAACAAACTTGATACCATTTTTCGAATAAAAAGGTTCGTTATTCCACAACTCTGGCGATGATGTAGAGATGGTTATATTAATACTCGAGTCTATCGACTTGATGAGATTGCACATTGCATAAACTACCGCTCTATCACCTTTATTTCCTGCATATTGATGGATAAGAAATATATTCATTATAATCAGTTAAATGTTATTCGTTATTTTTACGTATCGGAGCTAAATAGCCATATTCGGCATAGCCCATAACTGCACAAAAAATAATAGCACAATCTTCTGGAATATCCAAAAGTTTTCTAAGTTTTATATCATCTTCTTTAGTATGTTGTCCCCAGGACAGAATTGTTCCTGTTATTCCCATAGTTTGTGCAGCAAGGAAAACATTCTGAGCACCCAAACTAGTATCAACAGAAGGTAAATACATTTCTGTTGGCCAAACATAACCTCTCACATTAGCTGTAAAACACCAAAAAGAAGGAATATTTTCACCAAATCCGGTACCCCCGATACAACATGACAGGCATTTCTTTGCTAAATCTTGTTCATTAGCAACAAAAATTCGAATAGGCTGTTTATTGCAACTATTAGCAGCCCAATTTGCAATATCCTTCAATTTTGCAATGGAGTCTTCTGATATTGGTTGAGAAGTAAAGCAACGATTTGAACGTCTTGCCTTTACAAGTCCTTCAAACTGTTCAAAAGTTATATTATTCTGGGAAAAATCGCTTCTGAAAGGTTTGAATTCATTAGGATGACTCTGAAGTTGTTCATATTTAGCAAGCTTTTCTTCTGCCCATAATACCGTAGGATCATTAGCATATTCCGTTTTTTTGAGTTTCACAACCAGCTGCTTCAAGGCATCGTAATAATTTTTACTATGCCCAGGAGATGCATCCGTTCGATGTAAGCCTTTATCTATAATATGTCCAAACTTACGCATCAACATCAAATCCTTATAAATATGATCTTCCAAAGATAGGTCAAAATAACGTTCCGTCTCAGTTAAGATTTCCTTATAATATTTCGGAACAACTATAAAGCCATTTGCTATTAGCTTATAAATTTTATAAGGTATTAAAACTTTCAAAAATTTTCCACTTATTTTCATTTAATGCTACTTTTATGAATAAATCTATGTACAAAAAATCTGAATTGTTGAACGAAACAGAAGAACATACATGCTAATACCAACATATATGTACAAACCACAATTCCCCCATATAGAGCCCAAGATAAGAAAGACTGATTAGGGATAATATTTATATAATGGTCTGCTATATAAGTAACCAATAAAATAGACATCATTACTAAAAATAGAATCTTTCCTATACCACCTACATACTCCAATACATTATCTTTAAATCCCCAATGGAATAATAAGTAAGGCTTCCAAATATTCACTATCAGAATTTGGCTAACAATACCACCCAACAAAACACCAGGAAGTCCCCAAAGAGCACCACAACTGCAAGCTACACCTAAATTTATTACAATTTCTGCTATAGGAGCCCAAACATCCCAAAATAAGCCATATCCATAATTAAATTGCATAACACCACCTCTTGTGTAACTTATAAACACATTGATTACTATCAAGATTAAGATGATGTCATCAAGGATATACTTATCTCCTAACCATAATGCTATAAATGGATTGATTAACATATAAATAGCAAAAGATATAACGCCGCCAATAAAATAACGAATGGAAATAAGTTCCCAAAAGACTTTTTTAATATTATCTTTATTCCCTTCTGCAATTAAATTACCTACACCAGCTCCAGTACTCTCCAAGAAAGTATTGACAAACTGTGCTAATTTATCTGTAATAATAGTATAGTTACCATAGTAAGCCACCATTTGCAAACTAGCAAATGCATAAGTCAAAAATGGAACTGTTTGCCATTGTACTATACTACTTATTTTTTGAACAAACAGTTGCTTGGTATATTTTACGACTTCAGGATATTTCTTCATCAACTTCCTACCTTCACTTATCTCTGACTTAAGCCATGGATATGTTTGATTAATTTTCCAATTAAGTACAAATGAGTATAAGATACCAAAAGTAAGTTCTATAGCTACCCATATATAATAGTTTTTATAATAATATGCCAGTAATATCTGCAAAAGTGTTTTAAGAATATTAGCTGATTGGAAATAACCAACTACAACATAATTCTTTTGATCTGCACCCAACAAATTTTGGCGATAATTAATGAAATATCCTATTAATGAAGAAGCTAAGAAACTGTAATATGCAAAGTAAATTAAAGCCCATTCAAACTCTGTATTTGGAAAAATTAAAGGAAGAAATATAGAAAGAATCATTCCTGCAGCTAATATTACCACACCAATACAGCGATATAAATATCCTAATACAGAAACAATTTCATTTATCTTTAATTCATCATGTTCAAATAAAGGTTTATAAAGAATATATCCAATAGCAGTAGCAATACCTAACTCCGCCAAGTTAAAAAATCCTAGCAAATTTTGCAAAGTACTTGTAAAACCAATAAATTCTGCTCCTAATGTATCTAAGAATATCTTTCTTGAGAAGAAAGACAGTATCAATACCAAAAAATAGAAAATAAGATTTACCCTTGCATTCAACAAAGACTTCTTAACTCTAGAATCAGTACTAGACATAAATTTCAATATATTCTTCTTTTATTTTTTCAATATTTCAACGATTCTCGCACAAGCCTTGCCATCTCCGTATGGATTCACTGCCTTCGACATCTTTTCGTAAGCTTGCTCATCCTCCAACAAAGTACTAACCTCATCCATAATCTTCTGGTAGTCGGTACCAACAAGGTGAACAGTTCCACTTGCTAATGCTTCAGGACGTTCTGTTGTGTCACGCATTACGAGAACTGGCTTGCCTAATCCTGGAGCCTCTTCCTGGATGCCACCAGAATCTGTCAGTACGATAGTAGCTTTCTCCATCAGATATACAAACTCCAAATATTGCAATGGTTCGATAAAGAACATATTGCCCAAGTTACTCAAATCCTCACCAAATACCTCGTGGATTGGTTTTCTCACATTTGGGTTCAAGTGCATTGGATAAACGAAATCTACATCTGGATATTTGCTTTTCAAGTCCTTGATGGCAGTTACCATGTGAATAAAGCCCTCACCGAAGTTCTCACGGCGATGACCTGTTATCAGAACCAGCTTCTTACCATCAGCCAGACGATTAACATCATAACCAGCCTGCTTTAAGATTGTTTCCTGCTCCTTCGCCAAAGTCTCGTCGTTCTTCAACTTATTTACTACCATGTGAAGGGCATCAATCACCGTGTTGCCAGTTACATAAATATTACCTTGTGCCTTTTCTGCCTTCAAGTTACTTTCTGACAGAGGTGTTGGAGAGAAGTTGTAAGTTGCAATACGACCTGTAATCTGTCGATTCATCTCTTCTGGCCATGGTGAGTAGATGTTATGTGTACGAAGTCCTGCCTCGACATGACCAACAGGAATCTGCTGATAGAATGCTGCAAGTGCTGCCGCTGTTGATGTTGTTGTATCGCCATGAACCAATACTACATCTGGCTTGCACTCCTTGAATACATCTCTCATTCCAGTCAACACACGGGCAGTGACATCATACAGGTCTTGTCCCTGCTTCATGATGTTGAGATCATAATCTGGTTTTACCTCAAATATATTCAATACTTGGTCGAGCATCTCCCTGTGCTGACCAGTTACACAAACGATGGTCTCAAACCCATCATTATGCTTCTGAAACTCTTTTACCAATGGGCACATTTTTATTGCCTCTGGACGAGTTCCGAAGACTAACATTACTTTTATCATATAATATTATTGTTTATCATGAATAACAATTGATTCATACGTAATTTGGTACTAAACAAATGACAGAATCTACACCAATAGTAAAGATACTAATCCAATTCTTCAAAATTCAGTTTAAAAGCATTACTATCCATGACAGCTTTATAAAACTTAAAATCTTTCAGAAAAGCAACATATACCATGAGTATTCATTACATCATCAACAGCTTTTATTAGACGTGTCTCAATAGTTGGATCATCTTTAACAGCATTCTCTACCTCATCATTATTATAAGGCAAGCTGTGTCTTTTAGCGATTATATAATTGCATCCTGAGCCTCTTTCGGTGGGTCAGTTTCCGAAAGAGAACTGCAGGATGCGTTGTGGGTGATTATGTAGCGCCCACACTACTAAGCTACTTCTCGTTATATATATTTTTTTGTTATTTCTAATAATATAATTGTTTCGTATCGGAAATGAAGGACATAGAGTCCTTACCAGATAAGAATCGTTTTTAGGGTATTCTTACCTGGATATTGATTGAGTAAAACTAATTTTGAAATTAATATTATAAGAGATTTTTCGACTCCCCTGTCCCCCTCTTGCGAAGAGGGGGTCCTTATCCCACTCCCAAGCCCTCGCCCTTAGCATAAGGGCAAGGGATGTAGCTGGCGACGCTATAGCTCTGCCAGAGTTTTGGTCAGCCAGCGGAGCCTGTGCCCGCAAGGGGCTGGCTGAGAGTGCTTACGCAACAGAGTTGCGAGTGTTTGTCGCCTAGCGGAAGACTTTATTTCGTATGATGCTCGATGAAGCGATTAATCATTTTTACAACAGTGACAGTTGACTGCCTGTAATGAGCTATCACCATGATATTAATGATTTCTCCATCCTCTTTGCTCTTTAATCTTTTCCATTGCCTGAGAATGAGATAGACCTCTTCCCGAACGACTTTCCTTAATGGCGTACTCTGAAGCCATTTCTAAAACTTCATGAGGCATTTCATTATAATTGAACGTTCTCATAATTCTAATATTTAGTACCTTACATGCTGCAAATATAAGGGAAATATCTGAAATTGCCAAGGGATTTCTGGTTTTTAACATTGTCCCACAGATCTCACAGATGAACACAGATTTTTCACGCAACAGAATTGCGAGTGGTGTCGGCTAGCGCATCATTTTTTGCACAATGCTTGCTAACTCAGCAGCATAAGAAGCAGTATCTTCTACATATCTCTTATTTACAAGTATATATAAGGATAAATCATTTCTTCTAAAATGCTCGAACTTGTCATCAGATACCGTTGAAAGCACGAAACGACGATACAAGCGAAAACGACGAGATACCATTCCATCTTGATCCTTTTCATCTTCTGCTCCAATAAAAAAGAAAGAAGCATACTCGTCTCGCTTTAATACATCTAACATTATGTGAAACATTGTATAGAGGATCGTTCTCGCCTCAAATGTATTAGAACGAAGACTAAACTTGTTCTTACTGTTGATATTTGCCTTATCAAAGAACTTAACGCAATAAGCATGTTTCTTATAACATTCAACTCTTACGATATAGGCATGATGAGATTTGTCTGACTTAAACCTATATTGCAAGGTTTGAATCAGATACTCATCACTCTCACTTTTATCTATCATCTGAAAGATAAAAGGATACCCATCAGACATCAATCGATCCATTAGATTAACTTTTCGTAAACAGGTATTGCAACCTTATCCATTTCTTCTTTCGAAATCTTAACAACTCCAGGAGTTGCATCAAAATAATCTACAGGATAACGATACTTGCCATTTGGCATCAAAACTTTAGTTACACGACGAAAAAGAGAGATACCCTCTTCTGTAACTATCTTTGTTATCGTTTTATTAATGATTTTGCCCATAATTCTTTCCTTTAGTTCTTTTTCAAATGCAAATATAAGGGAAATATCTGAAATTGCCAAGGGATTTCTGTTTTTTAACACATCAGGAAGAATTTCTTGTCACGCAGATTGCGCAGATGACGCAGATTCTTTCCTGGAGCGGGGCGGCGGGGAGATGTATCCTATTTACCTGTAACTTTGTATAGACAGCACGTACAAAAGATGTAAAGAAAGGATTTACAGATAATTACGTTGCGTTTTTAACACTTGAAAATACTGGTTTTTCTGATATATAGGGTACATTCCACTTACCCTACATTCTTCCAAATCTGTGTTCATCTGTGAGATCTGTGGGACTTTTCTCAGAATATCTGTGTTCATCTGTGAGATCTGTGGGACTTCTCCCTGCTAATCTAAAAGGCGGTTCAGAATGAGATTCAACTCTTTCTCTGCCTCTGCCAGCAAAGCAGACTTTTCTGATAGAGAGAAGTTCTTGTACTCCGATCCCGCAAAATAATGAGGAAGATAGGACTTCACCCACATCTTTACCTGCAAGAATGTGTCAACATCCAGATGAACATCGTGATCCTTGTAACTCTTCAGCAGATGTACCGGAATCGCAAAGCGCTCCGTAATCTCCTCCTTGCGCTTAGGCCAAAGCTTCTCCTCTTCTGTAAGAGTCTTCTCGAACTCATCATCGTGAAACTCCTTGGTGACAAACTTGTGGAATTCCTCAATGAAAATACCTACACACTCGTGGGGAAGCATTTTTTCCCCTCTGCCTTGCTCTGGAAATCCTTGATTCCCTGAACAATCTCATTTACTTTGTCCGTAAACAACATAGCTTAAAAATTAAAATTTGTAAATATGCGCCATTTTTGACGCACTGAAAAAATATCTTCAAATCTTATACCTACCTTTGCCCCCACAAACATCCAACAGTCTGGTCTTAAAAATCATTCTATAAACATTTAAAGACATGAAGGAAAACCATTCAAGCAGCATGGAAGTAGAAGAGGTTCTGCCCTCTCTCTTCTGGACCATCGCTTCGAGCGAAGGTCATCAGCTTATCACTAAGGATGAGCTAGTAAGAATCATCAAGTTCGATGAAATGACCAAGAATCACACCGAACTCTATCGCAAGCAGGTGCCTATCAGCAAGGCACTCGCCGACAACACCAAGCTCATGATGCCGGGCATCACCGCCTCGGCGCTCATGGACGGACAGGGTAAGCAGGTGGCTAACATCCTGAAGCCTACCTACTGGCTTGCCGTGGATATCGACAAGATTCCCGACGAGAAGATGCAGCAGGTGATCGCAAAGGCCGACAACGACCCATACGTGATGGCGAGATACGTCACGGCAAGCGGTCACGGACTCAGAATCCTCGCCCGCTACAAGCCGTTTAATGACCCGGAGGTTACGGCGGTGGAACTCTTCGACGTGATGGTGCGCAAGGCGATGGACTACTTCTCCATCCTGCTGGGCGTGCCTGCCGATGAGAAGTGCAGCGACATCACCCGCATGTGCGGTCTTGCCCACGACCCTACTGCCTACTTCTGCTGGGACTCGCAGCCCTTCGAACTGGACACCAAGGACATCAAGACTCTCTACTTCAAGAAGTCGATGGCTGAGAAGTATGAGCGACGCAGCAGCCGACGCAGAAAGCCTTCCCAGAAGATGGTGAGCCTTGCCAAGCATATCCCTACCATCGACGAAGCTGCCGCATCGATAGAGAAGCTGCTGGAGTCGTGGGGAAAAGCGTTTGAGCCTAGCCGCCACAACGACTATGTGTATAACTTCGGACTTACCTGCGTGAAGTACGACATCGACCAGAAGGAGGCTACCGACTATGCCGACCAGCATTTCAGCGCACAGTATCCTGAGACGGTGAGCGTGATGAAGCAGGCCTACAAGCACCAGGAGCAGCGAGGCACCTGGCAGTTTATGCGCAAGGGCGAATCATACGGCAAGAAGCCATCCATGAAGATGCTGAAGCAGTGGCTCAGCATGCGCTACAAGTTCCACCGCAACGAGGTGACGGGCTACTACGAGGTCTGCAGCCGCGACGTGCTCAAGGGCAAGATTCACCGCTGGACCCGCATGGACGACAACATAGAGAACTCTCTCTGGATAGAGATGGAAGAGGATGGACTGCAGACGCAGCTGCCCCGACTCCACTCCCTCATCAACAGCGACTTCAGCGAGAAGTACAATCCTCTGCTCGATTATCTCACAGATCTCCCGGCATGGGACGGGAAGACTGACTACATTCAGATGCTCGCCGACCGCATTCACATTGCGAATACGGATGGTGCCCACCATACGCAGGAAGAGTTCAGATACTTCTTCAAGAAATGGTTTGTAGCCATGGTGGTGACCTGGGTAACGGATACCGTGGTAGGCCAGACCATCCTTATCTTCGTGGGCAAGGGCGGCCTATTCAAGACCACCTTCTTCGACAAGCTGCTGCCTAAGGTGCTGCACGATTACTTCATCAATGAATCTACGGCAAGCTATACCGACAAGGACTTCATGGAGGCGATGGCGAGCAAGGCTCTGATGTGTCTCGACGAGTTTGAAACGGCTTTCGGCAAGAACCTGAGTGCCTTCAAGAGCTGCGTAACGAAGCTCTTCTTCTCCATCCGCCGCCCTTACGACAAGTACCGTACGGAGCTGCCCCACCGTGCTGCCATGTGCGGCACGAGCAACAGCGTGCAGATTATCAGCGAGGAAGAAAACCGCCGCTACTCACCCTGGCTCATCGAGTCGATCGACAGTCCGATAGACCATCCCATCGACTACCAGCACGTATATGCCCAGGCTGTGGCCCTGGGTAAGGAGGTGATGGAGCGCCAGCGCAAGCACGAGGATGGCTGGGTATTCTGGCTCACCACCGAGGATATCGAGGTGATGCGCGAGCACAACAAGATGTTCATGATCTCCAACTATATGGAGGACCAGATTCTGCGCTACTACCGTGTGCCTGGCAAGGACGTGGAAGCCAGATTCATCAAGTTCCGCTATTCTTCGGAGATTATGGAGCGCATAGGCGGCTGTCCTGCCCTGAGCCGATATATCTACCAGCAGAACCTGGCAAGTACCCTGCTGCGTCTGGGTTTCGAAAGACACCGCAAGGCGAAAGGCATCGGCTGGTTCGTGATAGAGAAAGAGATGGGCGAGATGAACACAGATTCCATCGTATCGCCATCTGAATGGGAGGACGACCGGAACTGACCGGCTTACGCCCCATGAGTGACTTACTTTTTGCGGTAAGTATCTTGGTTTTTCCGAAAACCAAGATACTTATCATCTCTAACCCTTCAACTCATCATATAGAATGCAGAACGAATCAGAAATCAGATATTATACCAAGCAGGAGATAGCCCTGCTGTATTTTCCGGACTCATCTCCCGAAGTAGCCAACGCCCATCTGAGAAGATGGATCCAGAAGTGTACCCCACTCTACCGGAAGCTTCTGGAGGCAGGTTACCGGAAATCGGACAAGGGATTCTTTCCCCGTCAGGTGGCCATCATCTTCGACTTCCTGGGCGAGCCCTAGAATCCGGAAAAACGGAAAAAGTGAGAAGATGACAGAATGTGGCAATAAGCATGAGGATACATCAGGAAGTGTGAGTTGCGGCTCCCGAATGTCGTATCTTTGCATCGTGTTTCATACAAATGGTGTTTCATTTAAAATGTTATTGCTTATGCTTTTGTACACTTTGAAAGAGAACAAGAATGAGAAGTTGCCCGATGCCAAGGGCTTGTGGTATGCTTATGCCATCACTACGCAGATGATGGATGTGGATGGTCTTGCCGCTCACATGGCGGGCCACAACACTCCTTTCTCCAAGGGTGCCATCAAGGGTATGATTACCGACATGGCATTCTGCATCAAGGAGCTTTGCCTGCAGGGTATCTCCGTGAAGATCGACGACCTCGCCATCTTCTCCATCGGTATCAAGAACAAGGTGGGTGCCAAGTCTGAAAAGGAATTCAGCATCGCCAAGAACATCGAGGGCTACAAGCTGAGAAGCCGTGGCACCGGCGAGCTGGCTGCCGGCAACCTAGATGTTGAAATGAAGAAGGTTTCCTCTCTGCTTGCCAGCGAGATGCAGGTTCCGGGGGTAGATTCCGAGGATACTACCCCTGGTGGCACCCCTGGTGGAACTGGAGATGGTACAGGAGGTACCGGTCAGGACAAGAATCCGAGCGGTTCGGGCACTGACAAGAATCCGTCAGGTTCCGAAGGTGGCGGAGACTCATCAGAGAGTGGTGACAACGTAAATATGTAAAGTCATATCAAATATCATTCTGAATGACTTATTAATGACTTACTAATGTCTTATTGAAGAATTGAGCCAGGATGGCGTCAGGGATATTCCTATAGCTACAAGGGGGCTGCAAGCATCCATGATGAAGCCCGGAAATATCTAACATACAGCTATGAAAGGATATTCGCGAGTCCTGGCTCATCTTTATTACCTATTATTCATATCAATTTTCCAATTCTCATGAAAAAAGAAACCGTCAAGAAGATCATCAATCTCGTCATTACCGTTCTCACAGCCATAGCATCAGCCTTCTGTGTTCAGTCCTGCCGAGGTTAGGCGATGGAGATCGGTGCCCACGAAATCGTACATATTCCATTTCAGGAGCTGGCGGCACCGCTTCTGCACCCGATCGCCATACTGGCCGCGGAGACTGTACAGGTTGCGCTGAAACAGGATGCCCTGCGCCTTGAGTGCCTCGTAATCTTCTTTCTTCATATAGAGGTAACGCTCGGGATGAGCCAGGATTGGGGTATAGCCCTTGTTCCTGATGTGCTCCAGCAGTCCACGGAAATTCATCGGTGGGGCAAAGATGCTGGTTTCCACCAGCAGGTATTTCTCTGCCAGGGGCAGGAGATTGCCAGCCTTGAGACGGCGCTCGAAAAGGGCATCCAGCATGTTCTCGGCTGCCAGATGCAGCTGGAGGGGCTGGGCATCACGCAGAAGGCAATCCTGGAGATACTTCTCCTTGAAATCAGCGAAGACCCGGCGGAGATCTTCGGGCTCATTCGGAACATCCTCCATGATGTGAGGGGTGAACCAGACTTCACGGATTCCGCTTGCTTCGTAGATGCGAAGCTGCTCCAGGCTCTTTTCCGGGTCCTGGAAGCCATCATCCACGCCAGGGAGTATATGGCAATGGTAATCGATGCCATCAGGGAGACTGCACGTGCTCCCTGATGGCTTTTTCTGACTCAATATTTTCTGGAAGAATTTAAACATCTGTTTCTATTATTCTACTGAACATCTGTTTCTATTATTCTATAATCCATTCATTTAAGATTTTGCCCCCAGACTTTTCTTTATTATAGTTATAGCCGTAGCCATAACCATAGCCGTAACCGTAGTGACTGCCATATCTGCCGCCACGTGCCTTGGTTCCGTTCAGGATCAATGTCATGTTCTTGAACTTCTTCTCCTTGTAGAGGGCATCAATCTCTGGCAACATGCTGCGCTCCATCAGGCCGGAACGGACTACGAAGATGGTGCGGTCGGCAAACTGTTCGTAGATTGGGGTATCAGCTACCACCTCGATAGGAGGACAGTCGATAAAGACGTAATCATACTCCTCGCGCATGGTCTTAATCATCTGCTCCAGCAATGGAGTGAAGAGGAGTTCGGTAGGGTTTGGAGGGATGGTTCCGATAGGGATGACATCGAAATACTTCACCAGTCCGCTCTCCTCTCCCTTGTGGAGGATGTCGTGGATATCAGCGATTCTGCCGTTGAGGTAATCGCTCAATCCCTCGCCCGGACTGCCTATCAGCATAGAGGAAGATCCGTTGCGGAGGTCACCATCTATCAACAAAACTTTCTTCTTCTTGATGGCGAGCGACATCGCCATATTGGCAGCCAGGTGACTCTTGCCCGAACCCGGATTAAACGAGGTAAACACGATGACATTCTGCTCGGGATGGGTACCGATGGTGAACTCGAAGTTAGTACGCAATACTCGGAACGCCTCGTTCACGATGTCGCGCTTGCCTGCCTTCACCACAATCTGGCGCACCTCCTTCGGCTTCTTCCAGAATCTGATGCGTTGCTCGAGCGTTGGACGGTTCTTGCGGCTGATAGAGTATGGAATCTCGCCCAGGAACGGAACATTCATATTCTTCAGATCCTTTCTGCCACGCACGGTGGTATTCATGTTCTCACGCACGAAGATGATGACTACCGGAATGAGGAATCCCAGCACGAAGGCTACGAGCATGATGTTGCGGCGCACCGGTGCCACCGGCTTGTTGACGCCCGTAGGAGGGGTGATGATGCGGGTATTGTAGGCGGTGAACGCCTTGGAGAGTTCGTTCTCCTCGCGCTTCTGGAGGAGGAATAGATAGAGCGACTCCTTGACCTTCTGCTGGCGACCCACGGTCTGCAGATACTTAGCCTGGTTAGGGTTGCTTGCAATCTGGGTGGTAGTAGCAGCCTCGTTGGCCTGCAGGGTGCCCAGCTGGGTCTTGAGGGTTACCACGAAGTTGTCGAGACTGGCGGTGATGCTCTTGCGCATGGAGCCAAGGCTCTGGTCGTAGTCAGCCACCAGCGGGTTCTGCTCACTGGAGTTTGCCACCAGGTTGTTACGCTCCAGCTGACTCTTGTTGTACTCGGAAATCTGCTGCTCGATGCCCGGGCTCTCGATGCCTGTATTGGAAGGCAGGAGCTGGTTCTTGCCCACCTTGCCGGTGAGATAGTTTCGGATATACTGGGCAATGGCGAGGCGCGAGTTGAGATCCATGATCTGCTTATCTACCTCGGTGCTCTTCTGCATATACTGCTGTGCGGCAGCCTCTACATCGGGCAGCAGGTTGCTGCTCTTGAAGGCTGAAATATTCTTATCCACATCGCCCAGCTCGCGCTCTATCACGCCCAGTCGCTCGGTGATGAAGTGTGAGGTGGAGATGGTCATCTGGTTCTTGTCCTCGAGCCAGTTCTTGCGGTAAACGGAGATGATGGTGCTGATGACATCCTCTGCACGCTTAGGGAGCACATCCTTATAGGTAAGGGCGATGACGGTGGATTTCTCCTCGCTCAGGCTGGCAGCGAGCGACCCCTTGATGCGGTCGGTCATCGCATAGATGTTGCTGCGGGATACGTAGAGCACCGAAGCATCTCCATTCTTTACAAACTGGGAATAAGAAGGAGCCTTATCTACCTTGATCTTTCCCAGTGGGGTATGGATGATCTGTCCGAGTCTGCCCGAAATTTCATCGCTGTCATCTACCGGAAGATTATCACGGGTAATGCCCTTGAGCTTGCTGATGAGGTAAGAGCCATCGCCCTTAAGCTGGAGCTGGAAGCTGCCGCTCTGCTCATCGGTGAAGCCGATGAAATCTACGGTTACGGGGAGATCGCCGCCATAGAGAGCCTCCTTGTGAAAGGCACCGTCGATGGCATAATCTACATCGAGCTTGAGTCGCTTTCCGGTTTCCAGGAGCACGGCAGGCGACTGGATAGCAATGAGTTCATTGTTTACATTGCTCTTGGCATTGCCCAGTCCCATATCGGTGAACATGGAAGAAACATCGCTGCTGATGCCCTGCGACTTGCTGTCGTCCTTGATCATCAGGGATGCGGTGCGCTGATATACGTTTGGAGTCGTAAGAATATTATAGGTGGCGATGCCGAGTGTTACGGCTAGCGAAAGGATGAACCAGCGCCACTTGGCGAGGCAGAGATAGAAGAGATCCTGGAGGCGGATGAAGTCGTCTGCCTGATTGCGTCTGAACATCGGATTCACCTGTACTGGCTGGTTAGCCTGAGTTGTATTCTGTATCATTTTTCTTTATTAATTTACTTTCAGGAAGGTGAGGATGGTAACGATGAGAGATGAGATGCTCATCCAGAAACCAGTTGACTGCACGGTGTTACCATTCAGGGTAGAACTACGCTTCTTGGTATCGTTAGGTGTAACATATACCACATCGTTCTGCTGGAGATAGTAGGCAGGAGAGCTGAAGATGTCCTTGCCGGAGCAGAGGTCGATCTTGTAGATTTTCTGGTGTCCGTTTTCCTGTCGGAGCACCATCACATCGTTTCTGCGACCCTGGATGGTGAGATCTCCCGCCTTGCTGATGGCATCGAGGATGGTCAGCTTTTCCTCTTCGATGGCATACTGACCTGGCTTTGCCACTTCGCCCATCATGGAATAATGGAGATGGCTGAGACTCACGGTGACAGTTGGGTCTTTCACAAGACTTGCATCCACGAGCGATTTCTTTACCTTTTCGGCAATCTCCTCGCGGGTGAGACCAGCCACCTGTATCTTTCCCACCACCGGGAAATCGATTTCACCCTTGCTATCTACAGTATAGTAATAGGCATCCTGCGACATATTGTTGGCACCGCTTCCGCTGGTGCCGCCCGTGAGATTGAAGAGCTGTGAGATCTGCGGATCCTTGCTCTTTACCCCGATATAGATCTTATCAGTGGGCTTGACGGTTATCACTCTGTTCTGCAGGGTAATGACAGTATCAGGATTATTGTTCAAATCCTGAAAATAGGCTACATTCTTCGGGGTACCGCAAGACGTAGCAGACAGGAGTGCTATACCCAGCACTCCTGACAACACAAGTTTACTAAATTTCATTCTTTATATCTAGATAATGCAGTTTTTAATCATATATGAAGATTCGGAAATAAAGACATTACTTCTTCCCGGCGAGGCTTACATAATTGCATTCGGTGAGGAAGGCGGCACAGGAGAGGAATCCTTCTATCTTGACCACGAAGCACTTTTCCGCCTTTCCCTTCCCGCTGCGGCATCCCTTCACCTTCTGGTAATATCCTTCGAGTCCGGCAAAGACGCCATCCTCTATCCTCACTTTTGCTTCAGGGCGCAGATTGATTTCCCCCGGAAGGAAGAAGTGCTTTTTGGCATCCTCTACGTTTTCGTAGAGCGCCATGAAATCCTCCATTTCCTTATCGGGGATGGTGATGATTTCAGAATGCCCATCCATGGGACGGGTCTTGAACTGAAGCATGGAATTGTAAATCTGCTTGAGATTCCGCATCCTGCCTGGCGTTGCCTTCACAAAAAGGAGATTGCGGACTACGGGGCGATAGGAAATCACTCGCTTGCGTATGTGCTGCCCCACCATACGCTCGCACCGTTCCAATGGAAGGAACACCTTGATATCTTGCTTGGTCTTGAGATAATCCGCTACCTTCATTTCGCGGTAGGGAGCACTCATGGCATACCAGACAGGGGCTTCAACAGGACTTTCCAAACTCATCTGCTTGCTCTTTTTTATTAACATAAATTTCAGAAAATGGCATAATTTTAGCTCCCAGCTATATTAGATAACTACCTCATTTTCAAGATGTTACACATTTTACCATTTTTCAGCAACAGGCTTTTAAATTTCGTTCTTATTTACAAACGTTCTTAAAAGAGTATCCCTGTCACGGTGCAAAATTACGTTTTTTTTCTGATTTAAACAAATTTTTTGGTCTTTTTTCTTTTTTTTAACAATTGGTTTTCTGTAGGGGGGCTTTTTTGAGCCCCCCTCATAAAACCAATTGGAAACAGAAACCACCTATAACTGGGGACATGCTGTTTTTTTCGACACCCCTGTTGCCCTCTTCGAAGAGGGGGTCCTTATCCCACTCCCAAGGGGGGTGTGTCAAAAGTCCAAGACACACCCTCTTTTCTGTTGCTTCATCGTTTTTCTTCATCGGATTACGCTGAGTTAACGGAACATTCTTGCTTCACGGATTACGCACGGAATTTAAACGGATTTGGCCTTACGGCCATTGGGCTAGCGCATTCGCATTCCAGCTTTAGGGGGTATCGCCACGACCGCCAGGTCGAGTTTCCGTTTAAAATCTGTGAGTAATCCGAGGAAGGCGGTTAAGGTTCCGTTTATTCCGCGTAATCCGATGAATAATGACACACCCTCATGTAGCTGGCGACGCTATAGCTCTGCCAGAGTTTTGGTCAGCCAGCAGAGCCTTTGCCCTAAAGGGCTGGCTGAACACTTTATTATAAATTATTCACGCAAAAAAAATTGGGGAAAAATTTGGTGAGTTCAGTTTTTATAGCTATCTTTGAGAACGATTCTACCAGGAATCTATATTCTAAGAATAAAAGGAGAAAGAAAAATAAATTACATACAACAACTTATGGAGAAATATATATACAAAGGTAATACGCTGGTTTGATTGATAAGTATATAGTTCGCCACTTCTCGAAGCCTGGCATTACCGGTTGGGCACAAGTTACGGGTTTCCGTGGTGAGACGAAGGAGCTTTGGCAGATGGAGGAGCGCATCAAGCGTGATATCTGGTATATCGAGAACTGGTCGTTCTGGCTTGACATCCGTATTATCCTCCTGACAGCCAAGAGTATTATCTGCCCAGATAAAAACGCTTATTAAAAAATCTGTGGGTCACAACATTACTCCTCTAAAGCCTTGATCTGCTTTTTAGGAGTTACTCCCAGATTCTTCAGGCTCTCTACCCTTCTCATTACATTGCCAGCTCCATCATAAAGCTGCTTTTTCGCTTTATCATAGGTTCCGGAAAGGCGGGTAATCAAATCGCCGATTCCGGTGAAGGTATCCTCGAAACCTGCCACCTTGTCGTAAAGGTCGGCTGCCGTCTTCACGATTTTCTCCACATTCTTGTTCTGACGATCATACTGCCAGAGATTATACGCCAGCTGCAACGCCATCAGGAGATTGCTCGGAGATATGATGATGATCTTCTTCTGATAGGCATAGCGACTCAAATCAGGCTGCTGCTTCATCGCAGCGATATAACTCGTCTCGTTGGGTATGAACATCAATACGAAACCGATGGCATCATCCACCAGTTTGGAGTAATCCTTCTCGGCAAGTTCATCGATGTGCTTGCGCACACTCTGGGCATGCGCCTTCATCAACCTCTCCCGCTCCTCATCGGTCCCTGCCGCCAAGGCATCGGTATAGGCGGTGAGCGAAACCTTGCTGTCGATGACAACGCTTCTTCCCTCAGGGAATCTTACAATGACATCGGGACGATAGTTCTTACCGTTCTCATCCTTGGTGTTCTCCTGGATAAAGAACTCCTCGTCCTTTCGCAAACCACTGTTTTCCAGGATGGTTTCCAAAACCATCTCGCCCCAGTCGCCCTGCATCTTACTGTCACCCTTCAATGCCCTGGTAAGATTGGCGGCATCGGAACCGATTTTCGAGGTCTGCTCCTTCAGACTTGTTACAGCCTGCTGCTGTTCCTGCTGGAAGAGCTTCATCGTTGCCTCGAAAGTACTCTGGAGTTCCTTCTTATTCACCTCGTTCTGGGTCTTGCTCTCTTCTACCGATTTCTTGAAATCAGCAAATTGCTCCTTGATAGGTTTCAGGAGTTCATCCATCTGGAGTCGGTTGTTTTCTTGCAAGGCAGATTGCTTGGCGGCGAGCTGTTCGGCAGCCGCCTTCTGCTGTTCGATGGTCATACGATGCATCTCCTGCTTCAGGCTTTCGAGTTTCTGCGCCCACTGCTGGTCGCTTTCTGCACGTAGCTTTTCGGCAAACAGTCGCTCGTTCTCCATCTGCGCTTTTAAGGATTGAAGTTCAGCAGCATGATGCAAATTACTCTGCTCGATGTTAGCCGCCAGCACCTGGTTCCTGGCGATGAGCTGCGTTTTCTCCTCTCCCGCCTTCTTTCCTTCCATCAGCTTGCCCACGAAGAATCCGATGGCAAGACCCACTATAATTCCAATTATTATCTCCATGATCTTATTGTATATGATTCTAAAAAATTGTAATAATTATGTTTTGCAAAAATAATATTTTTAAAACGTAATACCAAATGTTTGAGGGGAATGTTGTAGATATTTAACTTTTTGACAGGCTGTGGTATCGCTCTAGTAAAAACTCATATAAAAAAACGAAAAACAAGGGAAAACAGGTGATTAAATGAAAAATTTGCATTATCTTTGCAAAGGCAATTGAAATAGAAGAAAACAATAGAAACAAAATAAAGATATAGACTATGATCAAAAGATTATTATCCTTTTTAGACGCTTCGCCAGTGAACTTCCTGGCTGTGAAGAATATCTCTGAGGAATTGGAGAAGAAGGGGTTCAGAAGATTGAACCCACAGGAACCGCTGGGCAAGATTGTGGCTGGTGACAAGTTCTTCGTTACCAAGAACGACTCTTCTATCTATGCTTTCCAAATTGGAAAGAAGACGCTGGCTGATGCCGGCTTCCACATGATCTGCGCTCACTGCGACTCTCCTACCTTCCGCATCAAGCCTAACGCTGAGATGACTTGCGAGGGCGGTATCGTGAAACTGAATACCGAGGTTTATGGCGGTCCGATTATGTCAACCTGGTTCGACCGTCCGCTGACCCTTGCCGGCAGAGTGATCGTGAAGGGAGAAAGCGCCATGAATCCTAAGACGCTCCTGCTCCATATCCAGCGACCTCTGCTGCAAATCAGTAATCTAGCTATCCACTTCAACCGTCAGGTGAACGATGGCGTGAAGCTGAGCAAGCAGAAGGATGTGCTCCCTATCCTTGGCATCATCAATGATGAACTGGAGAAGGGTAATCTGCTGATGAACGTGATTACCGGCGAACTGAATATCCAGAAGGAGGATATCCTCGACTTCGACCTCTATCTGGCTGATGCCACTCCTGCCTGCACCTTCGGTGTGCACGATGAGTTTATCTCTTCGGGAAGACTCGATGACCTGTCGATGTGCTGGGCGGGTGTAGAGGCTTTGACGGCGGCAGATGCCCAGGACACAACCCAGGTGCTGGCGATTTTCGACAATGAGGAGACGGGGTCACAGACCAAACAGGGTGCGGGAAGTCCTTTCCTCTCTTATATGCTGCAGCGCATCGCTCTTGCACAGAGCGGAACGGAGGAGGCGTATTATCAGGCAGTGGAGCGTGCCTTCATGATTTCTGCGGACAATGCGCATGCCTGGCATCCTAACTACAGTGAGAAGTTTGATCCAACGAATCATCCGATGTTGGGAGGCGGTCCGGTCATCAAGTTCAATGCGGCACAGAAGTATGCGAGTGATGCGGTATCTGCTGCCATCTTCGCGAATATCTGTGAGGCAGCCGGTGTGCCTTGTCAGCGTTTCGTGAACCACAGTGATGTAGCTGGCGGAAGTACTTTGGGCAATATCCTCGCCTCTTCCATCCCATTGAAGGGCGTGGATATGGGTAATGCCATTCTCGCCATGCACAGTTGCCGCGAAACCGGAAGTGTGATAGATCACGAATATTGCGTGAAGGCTTTCACGAAGTTCTATCAGTTATAAGGGAGTTAGGGGAGTTAACTCCTTTAACTCCCCTAACTTTCATTTCTTTTCATACCCCTTATTCTGCACGAGCTTAGGATTCAGGTCGAGGGATTTCTGAGGAATCGGGAAAAGAATACTGGCATTATTACCCTTGCAGACCTTGGCCTTCTCCTTCATCAACAATACTTCGGGATAACAGAAATGGAAGAGCGGCTTGAGATGCTCCGTTTCTGCCAGATAGGAGCCACCATTCTCACGAAGCAACCTAGCATAAGTGGAACTATTGAATATCTCATTCTCCTCCAAGCTATACCCTTCTGCGGCTAATTTATCACAATAGAAGATACAGGTTTCCCAGGCATTCAATTCCTTGCTGCGATTCTCACCAGCCGTTCCACCATTGAGCAGAGAAGCACCATCGGCAGTCTGAACCACAAAGTGGATTTTCTTACCTTTAGGACGTTTCTTATATCCTTTGGTCCAATCATCAAACGTATAGATTTCAGCATTGAAAGCCAACTTCGCCAACAGGAAGTTGACTACCGGTTGCGTGATTCTTCCCTCATACGCTCCACCATTGGCGCTATGCTCATTCGGAAGGTAAGGCAGCGCCTGCTGCAACTCACTGAAGATAAATCTGAACACCTCGCTCCTTTCGCTTTGCGCACAGAGGTTGACGTCAGTGAGCGAAGCCACGGCAATGCCTGAAGCCGCCTCATAGATGGCCGCCTCGCCAGAAGACAGAATCACGGGAATCCTGCCAAAAAGATCCATCGCCTCGTAATACATCATAGCTCTGATGGCACGCACCTCAGCCTTAAACTGGTCTTTCTGATTCACAGAGAGCAAATCCGACTTATAATCGATGATATCAAGCGACTGATTCGCCTTCCCTATCACCTGATAGAGATGACTCCACACAGCATAGAGCGAGTCTTCCTCCTCACTATGCCCTACAAAGTCTATGTCCTGATAGAGAGAAGAAACGGTATGGCTGTAGATTTCAGACGCAGAACCATACATGGCATTCCCGTCGAGCTGCTCCTTAGGATGCTCATTCGCACAAGAAGAGAATACCATGACAGTCCCCAGTATGAGGATCCAAATGCAAATACGTGAAATCTTCATAACCATATCTACAGTAATTTGGGTAAAACATAATCCAGCTGCAAATATACAAAAAAGAAAGATAGAAGATGTAAAAAAGGAAGAAAACTTACGCAAAATTTGCGTATAGGCTGAAAAAAGGAAAAAGGAAGCCAAGACAAATACAAACTTATCCGACTTCCTTTTGTTTCATTTATATAAACGAGAACCACTATACCAAGGTTCCGTGCTTATCTATGTTAATTATTTCTTCACTCTCAATCCATTCTCGATGCTAGAGAGTTCATCGAAGAACTCGGCATCAATCTTCAGTCGCTCCTCTACCTTGGCGCAACTGTGGATAACCGTGCTATGATCGCGATTACCAATGAGTTTGCCCACTCTGGAAGCAGGCATCTTGATGAGTTTCTGAGCCATGAACATCGCCACCTGACGCGCCTCCACGTACTCACGCTTGCGGCTCTTACTGTTGACTGCAGCCACCGTTACCTTGTAATGATTGCAGACTGCCTCCACGATTTCATCGAGGGTGAGCACCTTGTTGCTCTCCTCAACCTTGACGGCACGCTTGATGACACGCTCAGCCAGTCGGATATCGATGCTGCTGTTATATACGATACTGTAAGCCAGCAAACCATTGATGGCACCCTGGAGATCACGCACACTGCCGTTGCAGGTCTGTGCGATAAAGGAAACCACATCCTTCGGAATCTTCAGTCCATCCTTGCGTACCTTGTTGGTCACGATATCCACGCAGAGTTCCACATTCGGCTTCTCCAACTCCGCCACCAGTCCACAAGAGAAACGGGTGATGAGTCGGTCTGGCATATCCTTGAGTTCAACCGGAGGTCGATCACTCGCCAGAATGATACGCTTTCCATTTCGGAAGAGGTGATTGAAGATGTGGAAGAAGGTATTCAAGGTCTTCGCCTTGCCTGCCCAATCCTGCACATCATCCACGATGAGCACATCGATAGACTGGTAGAAATTGATGAAATCATTGCTCGCATTATGCAGCACCGCATCGGTATATTGTGTCTGGAAGAGGCGGGCACTGACATAGAGCACACGCTTCTGCGGATACATCTGCTTGGTTTTCAGACCGATGGCGTTCACCAGGTGAGTCTTTCCGCTACCAGAAGGACCATAGATGAACATCGGGTTGAACTGCGTGGTATTCGGATGCTCAGCGATAGACAATCCCACCGAACGTGGCAGCTTGTTGCTGTCACCCTCCATATAATTATTGAAGGTAAGTTTCGGATCAAGTTGGGTGTCAATGTCTTCAGGCTGCTGTGGTTCTGCCGGGTTAGCCTGTGTCTGTGGCTGCTGTGCCAATCTCTTGCGCTCAGCCTCATCGATATCAGCCGGATCAGCTTCCACATCCTGGGTCAACCTGTGCTCCTTATCCGTTACCACCCGATAAGTGAGACGGATGCCATCGCCGAAATTGCGATGAAGGACCTTGCTCAACAAGCCAACATAATTCTGTTCCAAGTACTCATATACGAATGGACTTGGAACCTGAACCAACAAAGTCTTGGTCGAAGGCTTGTACGACTCAAAGACTATTGGTCGAAACCATGTATTATATTGCTGCTCTGACACATTATCCTTTATAAGCAAAAGACTATTGTCCCAAAGCGCTTTTGGACTTGCTAACATTGACACTATTTACTACTTATTTAATTGATTTTTTACCTTAACACTACATCAGATTGCACCATCTGATGCAAATCGACTGCAAAATTACAAAAAAAAGCCCAAAGTAGCAAATCGGGCTATTTATAATATTTTAATACTACCTAGATAACTACCTCATAATCAAGCAACTAAGAAAGTTATCCACAATTACGTTTTAGGGGCAGTGAAACAATTTTGAAACACCCCGAAATAGCTAAAAAACAACAAGTTCTGTAGCTATTCCGGGGCGTGAAACATTGTCTTTGCTATTTAGACAAAATTTATTTTGGCTTTTTCCTCAAAGAAGCCTTTAAAATGGTATTTTCGAGGCTCTACTTGTCTTTCTTGCCAAAAATTGAGAAGTGAACATATCGCTTTGGATGCGCCTTGAGATCGATGACCAGAGAGTCGGCATGCGACATTGTTGAGTTCAGATTCTCATAGAGACGGGTATCGTTCATGAGGAGACCGAGGCTACCCTTTCCGCTGTTCAACTGTTCGGTGAACTTCTGTGCACCATCGAGGGTGGCATTCACACGGTCGAGTGTGCCCTGCACATCGAGGCTCGCCAGATTAGAGGTGAGTCGGTTGGTATTGTCGAGAACGCCATTCGCCTTCTTCATCATACCCGGAACCTGCTTGTTCAATCCAGCCATCAGGGTATTCAGCTCACGGGTAGAAACGGTGAGGTTGCTGGTGATGGTCTCCACATTATGGAGGGAAGCAGCCAGGGCAGGATCAGCCAGGAGTGCATTCACACTGGTGAGGATGGAATCCAGCTTAGGCAGCATCTTCTCAACAACAGGAATCATTTCGGCAGCCTTGCCCATCATACCGTTATTCACGGTGCCAGGGATGATGCCGCCCGGTTCGATACGCTCACGAGGATTGTTGGCAAGCAGGAGACTAACCTGGAGATTGCCCATGAGATCCTTAGCAATCTCTGCGGTACTACCTGCAGGGATTCTCAGATCCTTAACAATATCCACCTTGACTTTGATGGGACCCTTTCCTGAATAGTCGAAATCCAGCTGATCCACGGTACCCACCTTGTAGCCATCGGCATAGATAGGGGTAGAAGCACCCATACCCTGGATGTCATCAAACGTCATATAGTAGGTGTTATTGGTAGAGAACAAGTTGATGCCTTTCAGAAAGTTGATTCCGAAATACATCACCAAGATACCTACAATAGCGACCAACGCTATCCTAATTTCCTTTGTCAGTTTCATATTTATCTATTTTTTGTTCTTTTTATTATACCTATTTATATAGAGCGAATCACAGGCTGCTCGAAAGGGAACTAACGGCTGCGGTTCTGCTTGAACTCCCGGATAGCCTGGTTCACGTCATATTTCTGTCCGTTCTTGAAGGCGATGATGAAAGCCTCCGGGAACTTCTCCAGCTTTTCCTTGCGCATGCGATAGATCTCGTTGTAATTGGTGGATGCACCCAGGGTGTATTTCACCAGATTGCCTTCCTGGAAACTATCATAATCAGTTTCGCCCTTGAAATGGGCATCGCCCTTGCGAAGGTTTCTACTACCTATGAAAATCTGAAGCTTGAAGACCGGCGCATCGGCTACCTCAGCCTTCTTCACTTCCTTCTTCGGTTCCTTCTTCACATCTTTCTTCTGTTCCGGCTTCTTCACCTCCCGCTTTGGCTCAGGCTTCTTCACTTCCTTCACCTCCCGCCTTGGCTGTTCATGCGTTGCCTCTTCACGCTTCGACTGCTCTCCCCTCGTTACGGCACGAGTCTTAGGCGCAGGTTCCTGATCGGGAACAATCTTCGGGAGATTCACTTCCTCGGAATCTGAGGCACGATAAGGAACGGAAACCGATTTATCGTACTTATTCTTGTATTTAGCGAAAGCCTCGTAGATGCCACGGGCGATATCATCCACCCTACTGTCATTGTTGAGCAGGCGCTCTTCATCAGGAGTGGTGATGAATCCCAACTCAATGAGGCAGCCCGGCATGGAAGTCTCTCTCAAGACCAGGAATCCCGCCTGATGCACTCCCTTGTCGGGACGGTTGGCACCATCGCAGACACCTCGCTGAATCATTCGTGCCAGCTCTACGCTGCGCTCCATGTTCTTGCCCTGGATGAACTCGAAGATGATATAGCTCTCAGAAGAGCGGGGATCGAAGCCCTGATATCTCTGCTGATAGTCCTTCTCCATTGAGATGACGGAGTTTTCTCGCATCGCCACATCAAGATTATCCTTGGCACGGTGCACACCGAGGGTATAGGTTTCGAAGCCACGAGCCACCTTTCCTGCCGGCAAGGCATTGGTATGCACGGAGATAAAGAGATCGGCATTGGCACGGTTGGCGATATTCGCACGCTCATTGAGCGGGATGAAGACATCCTTCGTGCGGGTATAGATGACTCTTACCTCCGGGAGATTCTGCTCCACATACCTGCCGAAGCGCAAGGCTACGGCAAGATTGATATTCTTTTCCTTGGATATGGCTCCGAGTGCTCCGGCATCATGACCACCATGACCAGGGTCGATGACCAGCGTGAATCGCTTATTGGCAGCGAACGACGTCATTACCAACATACACATCAAAGCCCATATCAGTGTTACTTTCTTACACATACTTTCTGATGATTTTGCAAAATTACGACTTTATTATCAGAAAACCTAATTCTAACTATAAGTTTTATCATTTATTAATACAACCTCAACCCCTGCGCCGTCGCTATCGGCACCCATCGGTGGATTCACCTTGGTGATAGAGAGTTGGAGTTTCTGGATTTCCTGGAAATCGGAAAAGAGTCTATGGGCGATTCTTCCAGCCACATGCTCCAGAAGCTTGCTGGGCGTCGCCATTTCTCCTCTTACCTTCTGATAGACCTCGGCATAATTGAGGGTTCCCTGAAGTTCATCGGTCTTCATGGCAGAAGAGAAGTCATAATCCAACACCAGGTTGACGAGATAATCGTTGCCAACGATTCCCTCCTGCGGCAATACGCCATGGAAAGCGTGGAAACGCACATTCCTGAGGTATATCTTACTGCTCATCAATTTCATCTTCAGTCTCCTTATGATCTATTCCGTTTTCCAAGTTATCTGTTCCATTTTCTTCATAGAGGTACTTCTTCAAGGCTCTTTCCACGCCTACCCGCCAGGTGTTGAGGGTTTCGGAGGTGAGCTGCAGCTGATTGACCAGCTTGATGACGTGGGCAATCGGCATACGATAGCGCAGAACGCCGGAGATGAGCTTGGCATAGTTCCAATACTCGGGATTGAACTTCTCGCTCAATCCTTCGACGGTAATCTTGTAGCCACGCTTGTTGACAAACTGGAAATCATATCGCTTCTGTCCTTCCGAGAGCACCGTCTTGATGATCTTACCCTTGGTGACAGACTTGGGGAGCATGATGCCTTCATCCTCATCCTGCAAACCGGTGAATATCTCGTAGGGATGACCATTGAGCAATCCGACCAAAGCCACCCATTTCTCCTTATTGTTCTGGTATCTTACCACATCGCACTCCAGTTCCTTAGGTCGAACCTCTACCACTTCCGGACTAACGAGCGATTTCTGTGTTTCTTCGGAAACGAGTTTCGCCAATGGCAGATGGAGCTTATACCAATCGACATTCTCCGCATCGAAATGCTCGTGCAGGTCAGCCAATCGGGTCTTCAAATCTTTCATCAAGGCGTGGCTCGCCTCTTCGAAAGTCATATTTTCAGTATATTCCATATTAAACGTTTAATAATTAGCTGCAAAATTAAAACAATATTTCTAAAATATGAAACGTTTGAGCAGATATTTCATCAAAAAACGCACGAAAAGCTCATTATGAAGCAAAAAATGTAAAAGAACCGTGTTCTTTTTGGGAAACTTTCATTATCTTTGCATAAGATATTAGAAAAAGAAACAAGATATGGAATCAATCAAGAAAAGAACCTCGATTCGCAAATATGCCGACAGAGAGGTAACAGATGAACTTTTGAACCAGTTGCTGGAAGAGGCGATGCGCACTCCTACCATGGGAAACCTGCAGCTCTACAGCGTAGTGGTAACCCGCAGCGAAGAGGGAAAGAAGGCTTTAGCGCCTGCCCACTTCAATCAGCCGATGGTGACAGGCGCTCCTGTGGTACTCACCATCTGTGCCGACTACCGCCGCACCACACTCTGGGCAGAAAACCGCAAGGGAAACCCGGGATACGACAACATTCTCTCGTTCATGAATGCGGCTACCGATGCCCTGCTCTTCACACAGACCTTTACCAATCTGGCAGAAGAGGCGGGTCTGGGAACCTGCTTCCTGGGCACCACGGTGTATATGCCAAAGATGATTATCGACACCCTGAAGTTGCCGAAACTCGTGATGCCAGTGGCTACCCTTACCATCGGATGGCCGGATGAGCAGCCTGCCCAGAGCGACCGTCTGCCATTGAGAAGCATCATCCACAACGAGCATTTCGAGGATTATACCCCAGAAAAGATTGATGACTTCTATGCCGAGAAGGAAGCACTGGAAGAGAACCAGGAGTTTGTACGCATCAACAAAGTAGAAACATTAGCCCAGGTTTTCACCGATATCCGATATACCAAGAAGGATTGCGAAGCCATGAGTATCGGATTCCTTGATGCCCTCAAGCAGCAGGGATTCCTCAAGTAAATAAAAAAGCGCATCAGCAAGTTAATCTCGCCGATGCGCTTTTTTATGATATTCTGATATTTATGATATTCTGATATCTATCAGAAACTACTTATTAAAACCGGTAATCTCTACGTATGGAGCCTGACCTCTTCCATCCTCATCACGATAAGATACCTTGATCGTCTTGCACTCATTCGGCATCAGACAGAAGTAGTTATCGCTGTAGATAACAGGGAGAATCTGCTCACCATCTCCACCCTTCAGGTTCAGGCGAACCAAGAGGGCAGGTACATTGCCGGTATTGCGGATCTCAACCTCGCCAACCCACTCTTCACCCTGCTGTACGAAACGCTTGCCGCTGACAGCAACATCAGCCTTTGGCAACTTAGAGAGAGCCTGGAGATTGTCCTCTTCCTTACCCATCACATAGAAGTTGTCAGAAACCACCTGGTTGTTCTGCTCCAGAGTCAACTTGATGTAGTAAACATCCTCATCCGGATTACTTACGCTAACGGCATCGAGAGTCTGGTCTTCCGCCACATTCACTTCCTTACTTTCCTCCTTGATCAACTTTCCGTACATATCAAAGATCTGTGCCTTGGCAACCAAGCCATCCTTGGCACCACCGGCGAAGTTAACCACCTCTGCAACCTTCTTCACAGGGTTGTACTGGATATGCAATGGTTCGCAAGCCTTCTTCACACCAAAGTATGCAGCAGTTGGCTCGAAGTAATAATCGTAGGTACACCATACCATGCTTGGCCAGCAGGCATGACTCATCCAGATGAGCAAACCAAGACGGTCCTGCTGAGAAGACTCGTACATCGCACGGTAGCCATCATAGTTGAGCCACTGTGCCCACTTGGTAAACTGCTCAGCACTCTGAGGCTTGCCATAACGCTTCTCCATGATGTTGTTGAAAGACTCACCACCCTGGGCACCCTTCAATGTATAATCATGCTGTCCCCAAGCATCGCTCTGTGGCCACAGATGCTCCGGTTCCATCATTCTGCTCAGAGACTCGAAGGTAGGCACATTCGGCATACCACGCTCTGAATGCAGCTTATGGCTCTGGTTAGCGAAGTAGAAAGATGGTGACTTCATCTGGTAAGGACCATGACCGCTCACACCCAGGTCGGCAGAGCTAGGAATATAACCCAATTGTGGATGAATCGCCTTCACCTGCTCTCTCAGCACCTTGTCGATGGATGCAGGAGGGAAGCCCTCGTTTCTACCGCAATAGATACCGATACAAGCATGGTTGCGGATGCGGGAGATGTAATCGGCAGAGTTATCGAGGAACATCTTGTCGTCATCAGGATCCGGTCCGTCCCATGGGTTAGCCAGCCAGAAGTCCTGCCAGATCATGATACCATACTTATCGCATGCCTCATACAGTTCCTCATCACCAATCTGACCCACCCAGTCGCGAATCATATTGTAGTTCATCTCCTTATGGTAGCGAACGGCAGCATCGTATTCACGTCCACGGTAGTTGAGGTTGGTCTCAGAGAATCCCCAGTTACCACCCAATGGATTCAATCGCTTGCCATTGATGTAAATCTTGGTCTGGGTATCCAGGTCGGCATAACTCATCTGGCGGATACCCGCCTTATAGTTGACCTCAGAGATTACCTCGCCTGAAGCCTTGTCTGAAACCTTGAAACCGGCATCATATAAATAAGGAGAACCATAGCCGTTAGGCCACCAGAGATTCATGCGCTGGTTCTTGAGCTGAGGATAATCAGCTGGGGCGAAAGCCACCTCACGCTTCTCGTTTGGCTGCAGGGTAACTTCCTGCTCGAACTGGATCTTACCGATAAAACCGGAAAGCTTCACGGTCTTAGCCACAGCATCTGCATTCTTCAGGAAGACAGATGGAGTCATGGTTGCCAATGTATCCGGCAGATTCAAAGTAGATGTTACCAGCGGATCGGAAACGCTCACACCCTTATCGTGGGTGAGATAGACATCATTCCAGATACCGATTTCACGACCTGGAGTATTGGTAATCCAGTCCCAGCCGATAGATGCGTGGAAGGTTGGGTTATCAGCACCCAACTCACCACCGTTGAGGTCGGTATTCTGGAGATTTTTCTGCTTCACTACGCCGAAGTGGGCATTCTTGATGACATGCACCTCGAGCTTGTTGGCACCCGGCTTCAACTTCTTGGTCACGTCGAAGCGAGAGCGGATAAAGGCACCATCGATTCTGCCGAGCTTCTCACCATTGAGGAGGATATCCGCCTTCCAGTTGATACCATCGAAGTTGAGATAGGTATGCTGGTTCTTGTTGGCAGATGGCTGATGGTTGATGGTAGTACGATACCAGAAATCAGAGTTGAAGAACGACTCGGAAATCTGTCGCATATTATCATCGTAGCGGTTATCAGGCACCGCACCGATATTCATATAGCTGGTGAGCACGGTACCAGGAACGGTAGCCTGAATCCAGGCATCACTTCCCTCACGGCGCAGCTGCCACTGGTTGAGCATCTGCTTGCCATTCTTAGAAGGCAATGTGTTGGCTGCCTCGGCACGCAAGCCCCCCTTACCCATCACCTGCATCTCTGACAAGGCATAGCGACCGGAAGCATCCGGCTGGGTAAGCAGCAATCTCACATATCTGCCATGGCCCTTGCAAGCCACCTTCTCGGTCAAGCCCTTCTGCTTCTGCTGACCCAGGGTAGCGATATCATTCCAGTTTCTGGCATCACTGGAAACCTGAATCTTGCCCTGGCGAGCCTTGTTGACCCAGAAGAGATTCACCTGATCGAAATCAGCCACAGTACCCAAATCTACATAGAGCCACTGGGCATTCTTTGCCAATTCAGACTTCCATACACTGGAGAAGTGCATGGATGGACGCCATGAAGTAGTATTATCGATGAGTTTGACGCGCCACCACGCAGCACCTGGCATAGTAAATTCGATGCGTACGTGCTCGTAGTTGTCCGGTTTCTTCAAAGGTATAGAAATATTCAGCTTGCGGAGCGGCAGTCGCACCACATCCTGGAACTTATTAGGGTCGGAACTTACCTGCTGCTTGGTAGCCTCGCCAGGAAGTCCGGTGCCTTTCTCTTCTCCCAGCACCTCCCATTTCGTACCATTGTGTGACCCCATCACACGAATCACATACCCCTGAGTAGCCTTGTCCTGATAGTAAGCCAATTCACCAGTAAACTTCAGGTTTCTGAGGTTTACCTTCATGGCTTCCCAATTGAACTCAGCAAAAGCCTTCTCGCCCTTGATATACTGACTGGTGACCGTGTTGCCATCAATCATCTTCTCCTTGTCACGGTTGGACAACTCGCCTTCATTCGTTCTTACACTCAGGAAGGAAGGAGCCTTGCTGGTGATGATACCATCTGTTACCAGATGACCTGTAAGATTGAAATCGGCATTCGAGGAAGTATATACCATACGGTTCAAGGCGATATTCCTATAGGTATCATCCTTCACCATTTGAGGAGCCGTAAACTGAGATGGGCGTCCCGGGTACAGTCCGATACCCCTTGTCCCGGTCTGATTGTCGGCATAAGTCAAGCCCAGAGCCTGACTGAGTAAAGCTATAACCACAACTGCTTTCTTCATTAATTTTTTAAGTTTAAGTAAATACTAAGTTTTGTGCAAAGTTACAAAAAAAAACTATACTCACAAATATTTTAAACCAATTTATTTATTCTTGCGTATTTTAGGAGCAAAAAACACCCTATGCACTATAAAAAAAAGAAAAGCGCAACAGGCAAATAGTCTGCTGCGCTTCTATCATCATTTTCAATTGAACTACTCTACGACGATAGGCTTGTACTTAGGCACCAATGCCTTCATGATACACCATCCTACGAGGTAAGCCACACTACAGATGCAGAATACAATCATATAAGCACCTGGCTTGCCATCGAAGCCCATAAAGGTGAAGGCAGAACCCTGACCCTCTGCGTAGGTGAAGAGCATACCGGAACCCTTGTTGATGAGGAAAGAACCGATACCACCCGCCATGGCACCAATACCAGTGATGGTAGCCACAGTTGACTTAGGGAACATATCACCGATGGTAGAATAGAGGTTGGCAGACCAAGCCTGATGACCCGCACCGAGCAAACCGATGATGACAGCTGGCCACCATGCACTGTACTCACCCATAGGCTGAGCTATCAGACCGAGCAATGGGAAGCAGGCGAAGATTAACATCGCACGCATTCTGCCGATATATGGATTCATACCCTTCTTATCTACAAAATAGGTTGGCAAGTAACCGCCACCGATACTCAATACCGTAACAATCGCATAGAGAGTGAAGATGAGGGCGATACCCATACCAGAGTCAGAAGAGTAACTATACTGATCAGAGAAGTAAGCAGGAGCCCAGAAGAGGAAGAACCACCATACACCATCGGTCATCAACTTACCCACGATGAACGACCAGGTCTGGCGATAGCTGAAGCACTTCAGGAAGCCGATTGTCTTCTCCTCAACAGCCTCTGCAGTCTCAGCTTTCTCAGCCTCAACCTTATCAAGGTCTTCATCCTGCTCAATGTAAGTAAGCTCAGCCTTGTTTACATGCTTGCTCTGAGAAGGTTTTTCATAAAGCCACACCCAGAGACCCATCCATACATAACCGAGCACACCGATGATGATGAAAGCCCACTCCCAGCCCATGCTGCGAGCCAGCAATGGAATGGTAGCTGGAGCTGCCAAGGCACCTACAGAAGCACCACTGTTGAAGATGGCAGTAGAGAAAGCACGGTCTTTCTTTGGGAAATACTCAGCGGTTACCTTGATGGCTGCAGGGAAGTTACCAGCCTCACCCACAGCAAGTATCAAGCGGCAAGAGAGGAACAACCATACACTGATGGTGGCGATAGCTACAGCTGCATCACTGCCAGCCTGTACCAGGCGGAGTGCCTCGATAGAATCGTAACCCTCAATCTGCATAGCTACCCAACCGCAACCTGCGTGCATCACAGCACCGGTTGACCATACGAAGATGGCGATGAGATAACCCTTCTTGGTACCCATCCAATCCACGAACTTACCTGCGAAGAGGTTGGCGATGGCATAGAAGATAGAGAAAAGACCGGTAATCGTACCGTAGTCGTCATCAGTCCAGTGGAATTCTGGAGCGATGAAGTCTTTCCATGTTAATGACAGAACCTGGCGGTCCATATAATTGACTGTGGTGGCAATAAAAAGCAACGCACAGATTACCCAACGGAAGTTGGACATTTTACTTGTTGAAATAGGACTCATTTGTCTCAGTTTTTAAGCGTTTTGTTTTGTTATTCTAATGTAGGGATCTTCACCACCTGCATATCATTATAGATGAGGTTCTCACCAGCCATACCCCAGATAAAGGTATAGTTGCTGGTACCTGCAGCGCAGTGGATAGACCATTCAGGAGCAATGACTGCCTGCTCATTGTTCAACCAGATAGGACGTGTCTCCTGTGGTTCACCCATGACATGGAGAATCTTCTGACCCTCTGGTACATTATAATAGAGGTAAGTCTCCATACGGCGGAGGTGAGTATGAGCTGGCATGGTGTTCCATACAGAACCCTCCTTCAACTCGGTAACACCCATCTGCAGTTGGCAGGTACGGACACCAGCAACGCCATCGATGATCAACTGGTGGATCACACGGTCGTTGCTCTCCTTCAGGCTACCCGCCTTGATGTTGTTGGCATCCTTCAGGGTTACCTTCTTGGTAGGATAGGTCTGATGAGCGCAGGCACTGTTCATATAGAACTTAGCAGGCTTGGCAGCATCCTTGCTGCTTACCTCGATGCTCTTGGCACCACGACCTACATAGAGAGCCTCCTGGAAAGCAAGTGTATATTTCTTGCCATCTACGGTAACAGTCCCCTCGCCACCGATATTGATGATACCCAACTCACGGTTGTCGAGCAGATTCTTCTGATCGTTAGGCTTATCGGTATAAAGCGGAGCGATAGAAGTGAGCTTCAAAGGAGCGGTTGTTGGCTCTGCACCACCGATGAGGAAACGGTCGAACATAGTGTAGGTCCAGTTTACCTCACCTGGAGCGAACACCTTCTCGATTGCGAACTCACTGCGGAGACGCTCGGTTGTATAATGCTTGGCATCCATAGGATTGCTCGCATAACGAACGTTATAGTTAGTGTAGGCATTTTCAGCCTTCACTTCGTATCCACACTTACCACACTGGCCAAAAGCCTGACTTGCTGTTAATACCATTGCTGCTAATATTAATGTTAATTTCTTCATAATCGTTTACATTGAATTTTGAACTTTATGATTACTTGAATTCTTCATTCTTCACTTTCTTGTTTTATTTCTTGGCTGCTGCCTTTTCTTCCTTCACGATGCGCTGGCGGTTGAGAACCAGCAGGGCGATGGTGAGGATGGTGAGCACACCCATACCAACGTATGAAAGCTTGACGCCACGATAGATGACCCATCCGAAGAGAGAGGAAGCGAAATCGAGCGCACCACCTGCGAATCCGTCAGGAATATGAGCGGCATTATCGCCTGTGGCTGCATATACCTGGTTGGCAGCCATCGTAAAGTCAGGTGCCATATCGGTTACGAAATAGAGACCGATGATGAGGGCAATCAGACCGATGATAAGGGTCTTCACTACATTACCCTTGGTAAATGGCAGAATCAATGGGAAGAGGTAGAACATACCTGCCAATGATGCCAAAGGCAAGAACTGGTTGCCAGGCAGGAAGACTGCGATTGCCAGGATAACCGGAATCAAGATGACTGATACTACCAAGGTAGTAGGATGACCGATAACCAAGGCAGGACTCATACCGATGTGTACCTTCTTGCCGTTGAACTTGGTCTTGACCAACTCCTGTGTTTTCTCTGAAATTGGCTTCAGACCATCGATAAAGAGAGAGGTGATACGAGGAATCAGCTCCATAACAGCTCCCATGGTTACACCCAGAAAGAGAATCTTCTTGATATCCAACTGAGCTGCCCAACCAATCAGGGCACCTACGATGACTCCGAGAACCAATGGTTCGCCAAGCACGCCAAACTTCTTCTTCAATCCCTCGGCATCTACATCGAGCTTAGAGAAACCAGGAATCATATCCAGGAGCTTGTTGAAGACGATGGCGAATGGCATGAAACTCTGGCAGAATGGCTGCGGAATAGAGATTCCATCCAAATCGTAGTACTTCTGGAACTTATCGGCGGTCAAGTCTGCACATACCAATGTTATCATATAGCAGACGATGGCTGCGAAGTATCCCCAAAGCAAGCTCTCGCCCATCACGAAGTAAGCTACGGCACCGATGAATGCGAAATGCCAGTAGTTCCAGAGGTCGATGTTTACCGTACGGGTGGTCTTGGTAATCAACATCAGGAAGTTGACACCCAGGCAGATTGGGATAATCAAGGCACCCACCGCAGTATTATAAGCTACGGCAGCAGCTGCAGGCCATCCCATATCAAACACATTCAACTGCAGGTGATAGATGTCGGAGATAGCCTTCAACGGGGCATTGAAGTTGGTAGTCAGCAAAGCTGTCACCACACCCAAGCCCACGAAACCCACACCTACGAAGAGTCCCGACTTCAAAGCCTTTCCGAATTTCATGCCAATGCACAGTCCGATGACCGTGAAGATGATAGGCATCATCACGCTCGCACCCAGACGAATGATATAGCTAAATACTTGTTCCATTATTACTTTTGAATTGTTAAATAGTTAAAGAAATACACATAAAAGTGCACCCTTGCTTGTTTTTAGATGATTTGTTGGTTGCAAAGATACACTTTTTTATTCATATTCAATACGTTTTAATGGAAAAATTTACGTAAAAAAGAATCCCATCCGAGCTTTTCGGATGGGATTTATCGTTTTTTATACGTTTTTGCACGATTTATTGTCGCCAGCAATGCTTCTTTTCACGCTTAATCCTGGTAATAAACCCTCTTCACTCGGTTGCTGATGGTGGTCAGCACTTCGTAAGGAATTGTCTCCAGAATATCACTCAACACCTGAACAGGAAGATGCTCGCCGAAGATTTCCACGCTATCACCTTCCTTGCAGTTGATGCCGGTGACATCAATCATCGCCACATCCATACAGATGTTGCCTACATAATCTGCCTTCTGACCGTTAACCAGACAGTAGGCATGGCGATTGCCGAGACGGCGGTTCAAGCCATCAGCATATCCGATAGGAATGGCAGCAATGACACTGTCCTTATCGAGGATGGTCTTGCGACTATAGCCTACACTATCGCCCGCCTTCACGTTGTGCATCTGGAGGATGGTAGTCTTCAGGGTGCTCACGCAGTTGATGGTCTTATTATTGCGGGAGTTGATGCCATAGAGTCCGAGACCCAGGCGGCACATATCCAACTGGCGCTCCGGGAAGTGCTCGATACCTGCCGAATTGCAGATATGGCGCAGGATCTTATGGTCGAAGGCAGCCTGCAACTGTCGGCTTCCCTTATCGAAGAGTTCAAACTGATGGGCTGAGAAATCATCGAAACTATCGTCATCGCTTCCCACGAAGTGAGAGAATACGGAACGAGGGATGATGGCATTCTGGTGCTTCAGCTTACCGATAAGCTCCTCCATATCGTTTTCTGGATCGAAGCCCATGCGATGCATACCGGTATCGAGCTTGATGTGAACAGGGAATCCGGTGACACCCTCCTTCTCGGCAGCCTTGATGAGTGCATCGAGCAATCGGAAAGAATACACCTCAGGCTCCAGGTCGTAATCGAACATGGTCTTGAAGGCTGTCATCTCCGGGTTCATGATCATGATGTTGCTGGTGATACCGTTCTTGCGAAGGGTGACACCCTCATCGGCTACAGCTACAGCCAGATAATCTACACGATGATCCTGCAGGGTCTTGGCAATCTCTACCGCTCCGGCACCATAGCCATCCGCCTTGATCATGCAGACCAGTTTTGTTTCCGGCTTCATGAAGGCACGGTAGTAGTTAAGGTTGGCAACCACCGCATTCAGGTTGACCTCGAGGGTGGTTTCATGCACCTTCTGCACCAGCAGTTCGGTAAGCTGATCGAAACCAAACTGGCGGGCACCCTTCAGGAGGATGACCTCATCGCGGAGGGAGGCAAAGACCTCGCTATTGATAAACTCCTCCACATTCGGGAAGAAGAACTTTTCTGAAATCTGAATCGTATCATGCTGCTTGCAGAGTTCCGGACCAATACCGATGAACTTTACTACGCCACGCTTGCGGGCGAGATCGCTCACCTCTTTATATAGAGCCTCGGGAGTCTGACCACTCTGATAGATATCGCTCAAGATCAAAGTATGGCGACGACCACGATGATCAGGACGGCGATTCATGAAGTCGAGAGCGATGTCGAGTGAGTTGATATCGCTGTTGTAACTGTCGTTGATGAGAGTACAGCCGTGCTGACCCACCTTTACCTCCAGTCGCATCGCAACCGGTTCGAGCTGTGCCATACGCTTGTCGATGTCCTCGGCAGAGAGTCCGAGCTTGGAAGCGACAGTAGCACAGATGATGGAGTTCTGGATGGAAGCATCATCGATGAAAGGAATGGAGAAGCTATCCTCTACACCTTTATATATATAGTTGATGACGCTCACGCTCTGCTGCTTCTCTATCTTCTTGACATAGAAAGGAGCCTCAGGGTTCTTAAGCGACCAGAAGAGTTTCTCGCCTTTATAATCAGGATATTCAGCCACCACCTTGGTAATCACCTCATCATCGCCATCATAAACCACGGTTTCAGCATCATGGAAGAGGATGAGCTTCTCACGGCACTTCTCCTCCAGGGAAGAGAAGTTCTCCTGATGGGCAGAACCCACATTGGTAAGAACGGCGATGGTAGGCTGGATGATGTCACGAAGGGCAAGCATCTCGCCAGGCTGACTGATACCCGCCTCGAAGACACCTACCTGGGTCTGCTCGTTCATCAGCCAGACAGACAATGGCACACCTATCTGAGAATTGTAACTGCGAGGGCTGCGGGTAACGAACATGCTTGGCGAGAGCAGCTGATAGAGCCACTCCTTGACCATCGTCTTGCCATTGGAACCCGTAATACCCACGATAGGGATATTGAATTCATCACGATGGCGCTCAGCCAGACGCTGAAGAGCCTCCAGCGTATTGACCACCTTCAGGAAGTTAGCCTCCGGATAATCAGAAGCATAGCCTTTAGGGACATCAGTTACCACAAAGTTTTTCACACCTCTGCGATACAGTTCAGGGATGTAGTTATGACCATCATTGCGCTCAGACTTGAGTGCAAAAAACAGAGTTTCCTCTGGGAAACAAAGTGAACGACTATCGGTCAGGATAAAACCGATGTTGGTATCATTGTCTCCATAGCGACGCGCACCTATCAGTGTGGTTACCTTTTCAATAGTATATGTCATTGTCTTAATACTTTAAATGTTCTATATTATGCTTTTGGGCTTTCAGCCCTTCACTAACCCATACTTTTTCTCGAACAATCTTTTCCTTTCTTCCGTTCTGGCGATGAACTTCTGATGTTCCTCGCTATCGGGGTTGAAGGGCTTGTGTCCGAGGGCTTCCCGGATGGGACGCCAGTCTTCCAGAAACAGCTCGGCAGCCTTGCCGAAATAGGTTTCCCGGAATTTCTCCCAGATATATTCTACCGCCTGATTGCTCGGGTGCAGCATATCTTCCTTGTAGAAACGGTAATCACGAAGTTCATCGTTCATGATTTCGTAAGCAGGAAAATAGCTCACCACACCAGGGTTCGCCTTCACCAAGCGGTCTGCAGCCAACAGAAGCGTAGCTTTCGAAAGCTGACTTCCATGATAGCCGTATTTGGCATAACGGATGGGGCTTACGGTGATGATTACCTTTTCAGCTTTCAGTAAATCAATCGCCTTTTGCAGATACCCGGCACATTCCTCTTCACTCAGTTCCTTTTCCTCGAAAAGGCGCTGGGGTCGCTTCTGGCAGTTATCCACAATCTCGCCCGTTTCCTTCAGAATATACACGTGGTTCGTACCTAGCGTAAAGACTGCCACACGAGGATGCACCCCGGTACATTTCTCTACCGTATGGAGAATGCTTGCCGGATTATACATCACACCGAAGGGATTCACCGTGGCACGGAAGCGATTCTCCACAAATCGGCGACCCAGATTGTCGGCAAAGCAACTGCCCACGAAGAGCATCTGCTCTGCCGGTTGTATCTCGAAGTCGGCCTTCGGAATATCAATTTCTGTTCGAAACAGCATCTGTCTTCTTGCGCTTTTTAATTTCAACTCCTATACCTATTATAATAAGGAGTACCAGAACACCATAGCCGATATAAGCTACCATCTCTGTATTCTTGAGCGACTGAGGATGGAAGTCGAGTACCACCTTGTGGTTGCCCGGTTTCACGTTGATGGCACGGAGGATATAATCCACACGTCCCAGTTCTACAGGCTGACCATCTACGGTAGCAGTCCATCCAGGATAGTAAATCTCAGAGAAGACGATGACGCCGCCCTTGCTCGACTTCACCTCGTAGGTGAGGTTGTTTGGCTTATACTGGATCATCTTCACCACCGAAGTATCATCCTGCTTCACGCTCTGAGCCAACTGCTCCTTGAACTTGGCATCAGCCACCGCCACATGACGGAGGTTGACCTTTCCCACACCATCAATCTCCTCGTTGGCATTGTTGACATACTGCACCTCATCCACAAACCAGGCATTGCCGTAGGCATATGGGTTCTGTACAGGAACCGTCTGACCGCCCTGCAAAGGCAGGATGAAGTATTTGGTATTGAGCATGTTCAAAACCGGGAAGATGCTGTCTCCATTCACCTTAGTCATATCACCACCAGCCTCAGCCACAGCCTTCATCGTCTTCTGCATCTCAGGAGCAATATGTGCATCGATCATCTCCTGATAGCGACGGAGCTTAGCTGGATGATAACCGCCGATGCTCTTGTGGTAATAAGAGGTCTCATTCTCATTGAAGGTATTGGAAGCAAGATTGAGCACACGGTAATCGAGCGCCTTGTCGCGGCAGATAATCTTATCGGTCTCCGTCATCTGCTGAGGAGTATCGCGCACGTTCTTATCTACGAACATATCATCGTAGAGATAACGCTTGTTCACCATCCACATATCAACCAGACAGAGCACGGCGATGCCGGCAATCATATACTCAGCACCCAACTTCTTCATCTTGTAAAGCAGCAGGAAGGCTGAGCCGATGACAATGACCCAGAACGAGCGCCAGCAATCAGAAGTAAAGATACTCTTGCGAATCTCGATGAGATTGCTCATGATCGGTCCCTGGTATTCTGCCGGCAACTGCTGCAACGCCTGAGTTTCCTGAACGGAAATGAAATCAGGGAAGAAAACACCCGGCATCAGGGCAAAGAGCAGACAGAAGCCTGCCGTCAGACCAAAGCTGGCATATACCAGTTTGATCTTACTGGTGAGTATCTCCGGCTCATCGATGATTTTTTTCAAAGCCATCATGGCAAGCAACGGAATGGTGAACTCGGCTATCACGAGGATAGAAGCCACCGTTCGGAACTTGGCATACATCGGAATGTAATCAAGGAAGAAATCGGTGAACGGCATGAAGTTTCTACCCCAGGAGAGCAGGACGCTCAGGATGGTGGCAGCCAGCAATGCCCACTTCATCGGACCCTTGACAATAAACAAGCCGAGAACGAAGAGCATGCATACGAATGCTCCTACATATACAGGACCGCTCGTACCAGGCTGGTTGCCCCAGTACTGTCCGAGCTGCTGATAAATCTGCACGAAGTTAGGATCCGCCTTCTCCATCGCCTGCGTATTCTGGGCGAGAGGTACGGAAGCACCACCCTTGGCATCAGGAATCAGAAGCGTCCAGGTTTCATCAATACCATAGCTCCACTGGGTGATATAGTCTCTATCCAAACCACTGCTGGTCTGGTTAGCAGCATTCTTCTTCACCAGTTCGCTCTTTCCACGCATGGTTTCCTGACCATACTGCCAGGTATGATACAGGTTGGAGAGGTTGAGCGAGATACCGATGAGAGCACCCACGGCACATACCGCCGTTGCCTTGCCAAAACGGGCGAGTTCACCCTTCTTGATGGCATCTACCAGGAAGGCAATCACCATGAAGAGGATGATGAAGAGATAATAATAGGTCATCTGCACGTGGTTGGCATTCACCTCGAAAGCCGAGAAGATGGCGGTGAGGAGCAGACCTTTCAGATACTTACCCCGATAAGCCAGTACCACACCTGCAATCATAGGAGGCAGATAGGCCAAAGCCCATACCTTCCAGATATGACCTGCTGCAATGATAATAAAGAAGTAGGATGAGAATGCCCAGATGATGGAACCCAGCGCCGCCAGCGATTGTCGGAAATCGAAGGCACGGAGCATGATATAAAAGCCCAGGAGATAGACAAACACATACCATACATAATCAGGCAACCAAAGATGATAAGCCTTCGTTACCTGATTGAGCACCTGGGTACTGCCGTACGAAGGCGACATCTGATAGGTTGGCATACCACCAAACACAGAGTTGGTCCAACGGGTTGTCTCGCCAGTCTGCTGTTGGAAAAGCTCTTTCTCATGTCCCAATCCCTTGCTCGCCGCCGAGTCGTGTCGGAACAGAATTCGTCCGTCCATGTCGGCAGGCATGAAGTACACGAAAGAGATCACTGCAAAAACAATCACTACCAGAATATCCAGTAGATACTTCTTGAATAATTTCATCTTTTTCTATAAACGTTTATAATTTGGTGCAAAGATAATGAGAAATGAAGACACTACAAAATAATAGAAGAAACTTTTTACTTTTTTTATCGAAGAAAAGACGCAATAGGGTTTTCCCCCCATCATTATAGGGATTCTCACGCTGCAAGATGACCGAAAATTCATACCTTTGCACCAGATAATAATTAAAATCACATCAATATGAAAAGAATCGCATTTATCATGATGGCAATACTCCTGGCAGTGATTCCATCAACGGCTCAGAACTATAAGAATAGTAGATATTACAACAAGAAGACAGGACATCTCGACTACAGATACAACCACAGTTATGGTGCTCCATACTTCGGTTTCCGAATCGGTCCGGCATTCACCTACGTGAATTCGGATGATTCCCGACTGGATGGCGGCGACTGGCAGACGGGCCTCAACGTAGGCGTAGTTGCCGGCATTCCGCTCACGGATACTGCGCCTCTGTATCTGGAGACGGGTCTCTCCTATATAGAAAAAGGTGGCAAGAAAGATCTGGTTTCCGGCAAAAAGATGACCTACGACCTCAACTACCTGCAGATTCCTGCGGTGTTGAAATACAAGTATGATGTAGATGACCACTTCTCCATCCAGCCACAATTCGGCGGTTACTTCGCAGTGGGTGTAGGTGGCAAGATCAAGAACTTTGCCGAGCGAGAGGCCCAGAGTTCCTTCCGCAGCGACAATTTCCGCCGTCTGGATGGTGGTCTGCGCATCGGTTGCGGCATCGGCTACGATATGTTCTATGCCGATCTCAGCTACGACATCGGTCTTGCCAACATCTGCCACGACAGTTTTGACAAATCGCATAATGGAGCTCTCTTGCTCAATTTCGGAGTGAACTTCTAATAGAACCATACATTTTTCGTAGTTTGCAATATAATAATGTAACATTCAGAACTTGCGAAACTTGGATAACATTTCTCTGCCTATTATAAAATATAGGTGGGGAAATGTTTTTTTATGGGATTTATTTTGTAACTTTGCACCCAAAATAGAAATAAATCAATATGAAAATAGGAATTATCGTTGCGATGGACAAGGAGTTCACGCAACTCAAGACATTATTGACAGAATCGCAGACTGAGCGAAAGAATCATAAGGACTTCGTCATCGGAAAGATCGGCGAGAATGAAGTAGTGATGCAGCAGTGCGGCATCGGAAAGGTGAACAGCGCCATCGGAGCTGTGGAAATGATTGACAATTACCACCCAGACCTCGTCATCTCTTCGGGTGTGGCTGGAGGCGCCGATATCAACCTCAATGTTACCGAAGTGGTGGTAGCTACCGACTGTGTATATCACGATGCTTACTGCGGCGACGAGTGCGAGTACGGTCAGATCCTCGGCATGCCAGCCACCTTCAACACCCCAAAGGAGTATGTTGAGAAGGCACTTGCCATCAATGAACTGCCAGACAACCAGCATCCAAAGATTCATGCCGGACAGATTGTAAGCGGAGAATGGTTCGTAGATAGCAAGGAGAAGATGCGCTCTATCCTGGAGCACTTCCCTCATGCCATGGCTGTGGATATGGAAAGCTGCTCCATCGCACAGACCTGCCACATCTACAAGACTCCTTTCATCTCCTTCCGCATCATCAGCGATGTGCCTCTGCAGGATACCAAGGCACAGCAGTACTTCGACTTCTGGGCTAAAATGGCAGAAGGATCATTCAATGTCACCAAGGCTTTCCTCGAAAGTCTGTAACATTCAAAGTAAAAAGTTCAATATTCAAAGTTCAAAGTAAAATGAATAAGATTCCAAGTTTTACCATCAATCATAACAAGTTACTCCGCGGCATCTACGTAAGCCGCAAGGACGAAGTAGGCGGAGAAGTCGTCACAACCTTCGATATCCGCATGAAGGTGCCTAACCAGGAGCCTTGCCTCCACAACGGTGCCATCCATACCATCGAACATCTGGCAGCCACCTACCTGCGCAACGATGAGGAATGGAAAGACCGCATCATCTACTGGGGGCCAATGGGATGCCTCACCGGCAACTACCTCCTCATCAAGGGCGACCTGGAGAGCAAGGACATCGTAGAACTGATGAAGCGCACCTTCCAGTTTGTAGCCGACTTCGAAGGAGAAATTCCTGGACAGGCAGCCAAGGATTGCGGTAACTATCTGCTCCACGACCTGCCTATGGCAAAGTATGAATCGAAAAAATATTTGGAAGAGGTGCTCAACTGCATCACCAAAGAGAATTTGATTTATCCTACACAAGACTAACCCTATACAAACGCCCGCAAAGCAAAATTGCGGGCGTTTATATTTAATTAACCAGAAAAGTTTTGTTACTATTTATAAAACTCCTATCTTTACAGATGAATCATTAGTAACTATCACCAATAGCATCAATAACTATTATATACATCTATTATTATGGTAAGATTAAAGTGTATCGATTTAAATACAACAACCATGAACATCAAAAAAGTTTTTATAGGGGTGTCCTTCGTCATGACTGCCATGGCTGGCCACTCCCAGAGTGTTTTCCAAGTAAAGCAGCAGTCGTTGCCTAATCCAGACAACGAGCCTACGGCTGTATTCCCTGTTCCAAGCGATCGCCAGATGAAATGGCAGGAGACTGAATTCTATGCCTTCTTCCATTATGGCATGAATACCTATACCAACAGAGAATGGGGACTCGGAAGTGAAGACGTAACCCTTTTTGCTCCTACCAAGAAGCCTAACCCTACTCAATGGCTCAAGGCCGTAAAGGCTGCAGGCATGAAGGGCGGTATCGCAGTAGTCAAGCATCATGACGGTTTCTGCCTCTGGCCTACATCTACAACTGACCATTCCATCGTCAATGCCGGCAATGAGAACGGTAAGACCACCAACATTCCTCGCGACTTTGCCAAGGCTGCACGCAACCTGGGTATGAAGTACGGCTTCTATGTTTCTCCATGGGATAGAAACAGCAAATACTACGGCACTGAGAAGTATGTAAACGATGTTTTCCTGCGCCAGTGCGCAGAGTTGGCACAGTATGGCAAAGACCAGTTTGAAATGTGGTTCGACGGTGCCAACGGTGGTGACGGATACTACGGCGGACGCAACACGACCGTGAACGTAGATCGTTCTACCTATTATGATATTCCTAACCTCAGAGACTCCATCCACAAGGTTTGCCCTGACATCATCCTCTGGGGTGTAGGTGCTGAGTCAAGATGGATTGGCAACGAGGCAGGATGGGCAGGCGAAACCAACTGGCTCACCGACGAAAGAGGTTATGCACCTGAAAGCAACGGTATGTATGGTACCGAAGACGGATGGCAGTGGGACCCGGGAGAGAGCGATGCCAAGCTCACCGACAAGGGATGGTTCTGGCACGAGGGCGAGAAGCCTCTCTCTGTAGAGCGCCTCTTCCAGATGTATCTGGAGACTGTAGGTAGAAATGCTACTCTGATCTTAAACTGCCCTCCAGACAAGAGCGGTTTGCTACCTGATATCGATGTTCGCGTCCTCAAGGATATGGGCAACATGATTCGTACCCGTCTGGGCAAAGACCTGGCACAAAAGGCAAAGGTTACCGTAAGCAATACCCGTCAGGCTGGTGCCAACCGCAACTATGCAGCCAAGAACCTGACTGATAACAACAAGAATACCTATTGGGCTACTGATGATGGCGTGAAGCAGGCTACCATCACCTTCAACTGGGACAAGCCACAGACCGTTCGCTATGTGGATATGATGGAGTACATCCGCAAAGGTCAGCGAGTAAGAAAGTTCCATATCGAAATCTCTGAAGACGGAAAGACATGGAAACCTATCGCAGAGAAGTGCACAACTACCACCATCGGATACAAGCGCATCATCCCGTTGAACGGCAGCACATCAGACAGTTACGGCAAAGGCTATCAGGTAAAAGGTCTGAAGGTTGTCATCGACGACAGCAAGGCTTGTCCTTTGTTACATTCCATTAAAGTATTTTAAACTTTGACTCTACACTACGAATATGAAGAAATTACTCATAGCATTGTGTTTGTTACCATTGGCTGCAATGGGACAAGAAATTAAGTTCGACACCCAGGATTACAAATCTGTGGGAGTTTACGATAGATGGGAGCATTCCCCATTCCGCACAGGAGAACTGGCAGGCAACTGCGAGGTCGTGGATAATCCTGACCTCACAAACAATCCCAACAAGAAGGTGCTCGGCTTCCAGCGTTCACGACTGGCTTCCAACATCTTCGGTGCAAGAATTGATCTGAAGAAACCAATCGCACTGGGTCCTTCAGGAAAAGTGGTTCACGTATTGATCAACCGTCCGATGGAAGGAAGAGTGATGCTGGTAGGTCTCGGAAAGAGAAGAGACAGAGCCGGACAGTCTAACGAAGTGGAGCAGTTCTGGATCAAGTCAACCACTCCTGTTCCTGCCGGCCAGTGGGCTGACGCCGTATTCCCAATCAAGAGTGCAGAAGGTGTAGATATCTATAGCCTGGTAGTGGTTCCTCATGCTGAGTCACCTCACGAGATGAAGCAGGATGAAGTAGTATATATTGACGATATCAATATCCACCTGACCAACGCTCCTCGCATCACCTTGCTGAAGACCGAAGGTGATGCAAAGAAGAAGGCTCACAGCGAGTTTGTTTCTGTAACCGAGGCTAACCGCAACGGTATGGTGACCGCAGCAGATGGAACTACCCTCAACAACTACAAGGTGGCATACGGCAAGCCATTCAAGGTTAAGATGGTTCCAGCTCCAGGATTCACCTATGGTGACTTCACCATTACCCATGGTGATCAGATAGAATCGCTCAAGAAGACAGATATTGCCAAGGATGGCACCTATACCATTCCAGCCAAATGGATGGATGGCAACGTAACCATCGAGTGCATCTTTATTTCTACAAGCAAATAAAATCCTCTATATAAAAATAGGGTGTGTCATCAATTGATGCCACACCCTATTTTTATTGCTACCACTTCAGTTTTCCGTATTTCTCCTTATACCACAGCTGCCAGCCATTCACCAGGTTCTGCCAAACCACATAGGCACCCGGAGCTACGGCGGCAAGAGGATTCAGGAAAGTAAGAGTGAGCCAGATGCCCACAATGGTATTCTTCTGTCCCAAAGCCTGACCGGCACTGATGCTCGCATCATAATGTCTGCCCACCGCCTTACCAATGGCAAACTGGATGAGACAGACAAAGAGCGGAACAATGAGCAGCAAGGCAAGAATCCATCCCGAAACCTCGGCATGGAGGATATTGCGAACCGTCTCACCCATCAGGATAGTAAGGTTGAAGCACCACATATAGAAGCCCAAATCCTTCACGCTCTTCACCTTATCCACCCACTTAGGCAGAAACTTGCGGCTCAGCAAAGCCAGAAGCAAAGGAACCACCAGTACCGTGGTTACGTTTCGGAACACCATCGCACTCATAAAAAGAAAGGAAACATCTGCCCCCTTCTCCACCATCGGGAAAAGACAAGGAATGATAACCATCGTAAAGACATTGGCTATCACCGTATAAGTTGTCAACGAACCGATGCTGCCACCCAGTTTCTCAGTGACCACAGCCACGGCAGCCGCCGTAGGACAGATAAAACAGATGAAAGCTCCTTCGAGCACCAGTTTGGTTTCATAATTATCTCCGAATTCGAAGATAAGCACCACCATCATCAGTGCCAGACTGGTTCGGATGAGCTGCAGGATGAAATGCCAAGCCTTCGGTTTCATCTCCTTGATTTCAATCTTACAGAAGGTAACATAGAGCAAGGCAAAGAGCACCCACGGCATCATATCCACCAGCTTTGGTCCCACCGCATCGCCCAAAGGTTCCAAGAAAGGTACATTGGCGAAGATCAGATAGCCCACGGCTCCCAATACCAGGGAACAGGGCAACGAGAATTTCCTAAAGAATTTCCACAACCACATACGCATACATTCCAAATTAAAAATAAAGAATCATCTTTAAATAAAAAAAGAATCCCCTGCAAGCAGACTGCCTAGGCAATCGGCTAGAGGGGAATTCTCACGGATCCATTTATATATAAGCTATAGCTTAATCTTTATTACTACGCTTGCGCTCCAAGTGATCGAGAATCACCTTGCGCATACGCATACTCTTAGGAGTTACCTCTACGTATTCATCCTCGCGGATGTACTCCAGGCACTCCTCAAGGCTCATCACGGTCTTAGGAATCACGCGAGCCTTTTCGTCAGAACCAGAGGCACGGACGTTGGTCAACTGCTTTGCCTTGGTTACATTAACCACCAGGTCGTTGTCGTGAACATGCTCACCAACCACCTCGCCACCGTAAACCTCCTCACCTGGGTCGATGAAGAACTTACCGCGATCCTGCAACTTATCGATGGCGTAAGCATAGGCTGTACCAGTTTCCAGCGCAATCATGCTACCGTTGGAACGGCGGCTGATCTCGCCCTTGTATGGCTGATACTCCTTGAAACGGTGGGCCATGATAGCCTCACCCTGAGAAGCGGTGAGCACATTGGTACGAAGACCGATGATACCACGTGAAGGAATATCAAATTCGATATCCACACGCTCACCCATATTCAGCATAGAGGTCATATCACCCTTACGACGGGTAACCATATCAATCATCTTAGAAGCGAACTCCTCTGGAACGTTGATGGTCAACTCCTCGATAGGCTCACACTTCACACCATCAATCTCCTTGTAGATAACCTGAGGCTGACCTACCTGAAGCTCATAGCCCTCACGACGCATGGTCTCAACGAGCACAGAGAGATGGAGCACACCACGACCAGAAACAATCCACTTATCAGTAGTATCCTCGTAAGGCTGAACACGAAGAGCCAGGTTCTTCTCCAACTCCTTGTTCAAACGTTCCTGGATATGACGTGAAGTACAGAACTTACCCTCCTTACCGAAGAAAGGTGAATCGTTGATGGTGAAGAGCATACTCATGGTAGGCTCATCTACAGCGATTGGAGGAAGTGGCTCTGGGTTCTCGAAGTCGCAGATGGTATCACCAATCTCGAACTTCTCCAAACCGATAACGGCACAGATGTCACCAGAATCCACATGGTCTGTCTTCTTATGACCCATACCCTCGAAGGTATGGAGTTCCTTGATCTTAGTCTTCTCCTGAGTACCATCGCGATGGCAGATTGTGATGTTCATGCCATCCTTCAAAGTACCACGGTGTACACGACCTACGGCGATACGACCGGTGTAAGAGCTATAGTCAAGAGATGTGATCAAGAGCTGAGGAGTACCCTCCAACTGCTTAGGAGCAGGGATAATCTCCACAATCTTGTCGAGCAAATAATCAATGTTGTCTGTTGGCTTGTTGTAGTCCTCGCTCATCCAGCCATTCTTAGCTGAACCGTAAACTACAGTAAAGTCAAGCTGATCCTCAGTAGCATCGAGGTCGCACATCAGGTCGAACACCATTTCGTACACCTCTTCAGGGCGACAGTTAGGCTTATCTACCTTGTTAACGACAACGATAGGTTTCAGTCCGAGCTGCAACGCCTTCTGCAGCACGAAACGAGTCTGAGGCATAGGACCCTCGAAAGCATCGACGAGGAGGAGGCAACCATCTGCCATGTTGAGCACGCGCTCAACCTCACCACCGAAGTCAGAGTGTCCAGGAGTATCGAGAATATTAATCTTAGTACCTTTCCAATTGATAGACACATTCTTTGAAAGAATGGTTATACCACGCTCGCGCTCCAAGTCGTTGGAATCGAGCACTTCGCCGCTGTTATCCTGGCCGTCACGGAACAGTTTACCAGCGAGCATCATCTTATCCACCAAGGTAGTTTTACCATGGTCAACGTGTGCAATAACTGCAATGTTTCTAATGTCTTGCATTTCCTTTACCTTAAATACTTAATGAATTTGGGTGCAAAATTACAAAAAAATCCCGAAAAATTTGCATAATTCACTGAAAAGTTGTACCTTTGCACCGCATTTTAACGGAAACCACCGTGAGGAAGGTCCAAAAGTGCATAACATTCATTCATAATAATTAAATTTTAAGTATCACAGCTATGTATTTAGACAAAGCAAAAAAAGAAGAGATCTTTAGCAAGTACGGAAAGTCTAACTCTGATACTGGTTCAGCTGAGAGCCAGATAGCATTGTTCTCATACCGTATTGCTCATTTGACGGAGCACGTTAAGAAGAACCGTAAAGATTATACTACAACACGTGCGTTGACACAGCTTGTAGGAAAGCGTCGTGCATTGCTCGATTACTTGTATGATCGCGACATCAATCGCTATCGTGCTATCATCAAGGCCCTCGGTCTTCGTAAGTAATCAGCGAAAGCAGACACATTGCTTAACAGAATTAAAAATCCCATCGCTCGCAAGAACGATGGGATTTTTCTTTTTATGTCAACTTATTAAGATTTCTACTTACTGCGCTGAGATAGGCAGATTGCGGAACTCTATATACTGAGAGGTCTCGCCATTAGAATTGTACTTGAATGGAATCTTGACAACGCTAAACTCGGTGGCACTGGTGCTGACATTCTTGATGACAAACGTAGCCTTCATCGGGATACCAGCGAGCAAGGTATAGAAATTATAGCCTAACCAGCGATTCTTGCCAAAGAGGGTTGTTTCCGGATCACACTCGTAAGCATCGCCACCATCATCATATATAGTAGGAGTATTGCCATAAGCTGAAATCTCATACTCCTTGTTGCCGATATTCTTGAATGTAGCAGTGATCACAACATTCCTGCCCTGACGAACACACTTCAAGAAATTGAACTGCAACTCAGGCAATGAGCAGGTTACCAAATCGGAATTGGTATTCTTGACATCTGCCACTACCTGGGTAGGCAACTTAATAGCAAACTCCACATCATTAGCCTTACCCTTAACAAGAGTAGAATTAATCTGCTTGATGGTGCGATCTACATCCTCTATCACCATAATACCCTTGACAGGTACATTAGAAGGAAGCATCTTATCAGAATAGTTACCTAACTTTTCGCCACCCAAATAGAAGTGCATCTGATGTTTGACATTCTTGCTATCAAAAGCACAAGAGCCGTCATCAAAACCATTGAAATACATTTTGAGTTCACTGGAAGTGGTGTTGGTAATCACAAAGTTGATGTGTACGTCGTTGCCATTAGCAACGCAACTGGTATATTTCACAGTACACCCAGGGATAGAGCCAGACGCCTTATTGGTCGTCTTCTGGTCATTAGTAAGCACGGTTTCTGCCACCTTTCCCAATTTCTTGAGCCACTTCTGTGCATGGATTTGCTGTACGCTCAACAGAGAGAGCAGCAATACGAAAATGATGGATTTCTTCATAATTGTATCGGTTTATGTTATTAATTAAATAATTGTCAGTTCGTTCCTAGAAAGAGCCTTATCCTTAGAAAAAGAGAAATGGCACCTTTACTTATTCTTGCTTGCAAAGATAGGAAATTAAGCAATAACTTCCAAGCTTTTACCCAAGAAAAGTAAAGGTGCCATTGCATAAATAGGCAATTTTATATCATTTGACGCTGATTTTTACGGAATGACACTCCCCACCATCTGTCTTTATCCTTACCTTTTAATTTCAGCGAAAGCAGACACATTGCTTAACAGAACCATAAATCCCATCGCTCGCAAGAACGATGGGATTTTTTTCTCTAAAGTTATATCTTATATCCGGTATAGCACCTTTTTATGTGAAATCATCTACAATATTTCCTTCAGCGGAGTCATCACGAAATCGCGCTCTTCCATCAGAGGATGAGGAACCTTGAAATCGGGCTCATTAATCACCAGATCATCTATCATCAGAATGTCGATGTCGATGATGCGGTCGTGATATTCTCCATTTACAGACTTCAGGGTTCTGCCCATCTCCTGCTCTATCCGCTGGGTAGCCTCCAACACCTGACGAGGAGGCATGGCGGTGAGAACCATCACACAGGAATTGATGAAGTCATTGGGAGATGAATAGCCCCAAGGCTTAGTTTCGTAAAGAGCAGACTGGCGCTCTACCACGCCAATCTGCTCTCCTATTTTATCGATAGCCTCACAAATATTACGCTTCCGGTTGCCCAGATTCGTGCCAAGGCTTAAATATACTTTATACATACTTATTCACACTTTTATAAAAACTGCGGATAACTCAGTTTATCTACTGAATATCAATCACTTCTATATGTACAAAAACTGTTTATTCCACCGTTTAGTCTGGAAGTATCAACAGTGAATCACCGTAGCAACCAAACATATAGCCATTCTTCACAGCCTTCTTGTATGCCTCATATACCAGGTCGTAACCACCAAAGGCAGCAGTACACATCATCAAGGTTGACTCTGGATGATAGAAGTTGGCAACAGCACAGTCAGCCAATCCGAAATCGTATGGAGGGAAGATGAACTTATTGGTCCATCCATCAAACTCCTTCATCATTCCGTCTGTACCTACAGCAGTTTCAGTAGCCTTCATCACGCTGGTACCGATGGCGCATACGCGATGACCTTCCTGCTTGGTCTTATTCACCAGTTCGCAAGCTTCCTTAGAGATAATCATCTGCTCAGAATCCATCTTGTGCTTGGTAAGGTCCTCTACCTCAATCTCGTGGAAGTTGCCCAATCCGCAATGCAGGGTGATGTAAGCCTCGTTGATACCGTTGATTTCCAGGCGCTTCATCAACTCACGAGAGAAATGAAGACCAGTAGCAGGAGCAGTTACGGCACCCTCCTTCTCAGCGAAAACACACTGGAAGTCGTCCATATCATCCTCTGTAGCATGGTGATCCTCACGGGCATCGATGATATAGCGAGGAAGCGGAGCCTCACCCAATGCAAAGAGCGAACGCTTGAAGACATCGTGATTGCCATCCTCATCATAGAGGAAACGGAGGGTACGGCCACGGCTTGTGGTATTATCGATAACCTCGGCTACCATCTCGTTGACATCATCGAAGAAGAGCTTGTTGCCGATACGGATCTTGCGCGCAGGCTCTACCAGCACATCCCAAAGACGCATCTCGGCATTCAGCTCACGGAGCAGGAACACCTCAATCTTGGCATCGGTCTTCTCCTTGGTACCATAAAGGCGCGCTGGGAATACCTTCGTATCATTGAAGATGAAGGTATCACCCTCTTCGAAGTAGTTGACGATATCCTTGAACTGCAGGAATACTGGATTGCCATCAGCATCCACCATATCCTTGCCATTCTCGTCCTTCTTATACATATCGATGGTTTCAGACTTCTTGTGGAGCACCATGAGTCGAGACTCGTCACGACGGGTAATCTCGAATGTACGTTCACCACTGGCAGTCTTGACCACACGCTTAGTCTTATGTGGATAAAGTGCCACCTGAGCAGCTGGCAACTTAAAGTTGAATTGTGATAGTTTCATGTGATATTATATCTCCTTTCTTAAGATGATTTACTATTAATGTCATATCTCGAAGTTCGAGCCTAGTTATTGGCAAGGCTGTCTTCTATCTCCTGTGCATCGAGCCATTCCTGGAAATAGTCAAAGTCGATACAGTTCTCTACCGAGAAGCTTCCAGCCTTGGTACGGCGGAGGGCTGTCAGGAAGGCACCGCTATCCAGGGCACGACCGATGTCGCGCGCCAGGGAACGGATGTAAGTACCCTTACCGCAAACCACACGGATGCTTGCCGTCTTCTCCTCATCATTGTAATCGGTGAGTTCAATCTCATCCACACGCACGGTCTTAGGTTTCAGCTGCACCTCCTCGCCTGCTCTACGCAGGGCATAAGAACGGTCGCCATTCACCTTTACGGCACTATAGGTAGGTGGAACCTGCTGAATCTCACCAACAAACTTCTTCAGCACCTCCTCTACCAGCTCACGGGTGATGTGCTTGGTAGGGAAAGTATGGTTTACACTGTGCTCCTTATCGTAGCTTGCCGTGGTAGCCCCCAACTGAAGGGTTGCCGTATATTCCTTGGTATGTGTCTGCAACTGCTCAATCTGCTTGGTACATTTACCCGTGCAGAGCACCAACACACCCGTAGCAAGGGGATCGAGCGTACCGGCATGTCCTATCTTCACCTTGAAGCCGAGTTTCTTGCTGAGCAGATAGCGAACGTGCGCCAATGCTCCAAAGCTCGACATGCGATAAGGCTTGTCGATGGCTATAATTTCTCCTTTTCTGAAATCCATATATTAAATGATTGAACAGATGATGGTAACGGCACCTGCAATAGCACAATAGATACCGAAATATACCAGCTTACCCTTCTTCACGATATTGATCATCCACTTACAAGCCAGACAACCTGATACGAATGCTGCCACGAAGCCCACAATCATAGGGAATGCATCGATGCCGCCAAGAGCCTCTTCTCCCTTCAGACCCTTCAGGAGGTCGAGCAATGCCTCACCCAAGATAGGAGGAATCACCATGAGGAATGAGAACTGAGCCATCTTCTCCTTCTTGTCACCCAGCAAAAGACCGGTAGCAATGGTAGTACCAGAGCGTGAAAGACCTGGCAATACTGCAAGTGCCTGACCGAGACCGATGATGAATGCATGCAGAGGAGAAATGTTCTCCTTCTGGCGTGGCTTGGCGAAGTAAGAGAAGGTAAGAAGACATGCTGTTACGAGAAGCATGATGCCCACGATGAGCAAGCCTGAACCGAACACTTCCTCTACCTTGTCCTTGAAGAACAGACCTACAACTCCTACAGGAATCATAGAGATAACGATATTGAGGGCATACTTTGTTTCCTCATTCATCTGGAACTTGAAGAGACCCTTCAGAATCCAGTCGATTTCCTTCCAAAGAATTACCAATGTACTCAGCACGGTAGCTACATGTACCATGATGGTAAAAGTCAAGTTATTCTCACCATTGATGCCAAAAAGATGGGCACCGATAGCCAAGTGACCACTACTACTTACAGGCAAATACTCTGTGAGACCCTGGATGAGTCCCAACACTAAAGCTTCAAACCAATTCATTGATTACTGATTATTTTTTATACCTTATTATATATAGGGAATTGCAAAGCCTACTCCCTTGTTTATTTACTTGATTGTCTTACCCTATTCGTCCTTAGGCTTGCGTATAACCGCATAGATAATCGAGAGGAAACCAAACAGGGTAACGGTTGGTGCCACTACAATACGGCGAGTACTGAAAATATCAGCATCGAAAGAGTGCTCGTTAGAGCCAGCGCCGCTCATCAGGAGGAAACCGATGATGACAATTGCCATACCAATTGCCAGCAAGATGAAGTTCATCTTGTCAAATGCTAAATTCTTCTTATCCATTATATATAATGTTTAATGTGTAATGTTTAATATGTAATGTGTCATGTGCAAAGTGCAATGTGCAAAGTTTAAATCTTATACAAATCTCCCGCCTTCATCTTGAGGAACTTGTTCACCGATATACTGGCACAGAGAGCTGTAATGATGATACCGAAGAGGAATACCGAACCACCTGTGATGGCAAGTTCCTGCCAGCCGAGCACATTGACCAGCTCCGGCTCGTGAACCGACCAGGCATAGAGGCATCCACCGAGGAAACCATCAGCAAGCAAAGCCGCTATCACACCCACCAATACAGCCCTCTTGATGAATGGCTTACGGATGAAGCCCCAGGATGCACCCACCAGCTTCATGGTATGGATGGAGAATCGGCGGGCATAGATGCCCAGTCTCACCGTACTGTTGATAAGCGAGAACGAGATAAAGGTAAGCAGTGCGGCTACGATAAGAAGTCCGATGCTTATCTTGGTGAGCGAATTGTTCACCTGTTCTATCAGGTCGTGCTGATAACTTACTTCCGTCACGCGCGAGTAGCTTTTCAGTTCCTTGGCTATCCACTTCAGGGAATCATTGTTGGCATAATCCGCCTGTGTCGTGATTTCGATAGATGGCTGGAAAGGATTCACACCGGCAAATTCGCTAGGATTGGTACCCAGATCGCGGGTAGCCTCCTTCAAAGCCTGTTCCTTGGTGATATAGGTCAGACCTTTCACGTAAGGACGAGCCTTCAAGCGCTTACACATCTGCAAGCCCTCAGGATTGGTAACATCCTGTTCGAGCATCACCTGTACCACCAGGTTCTCCTTGACATAGGAAGAGAGGTTTTTTCCCATCAATACGGAAAAGATGACCAATCCCAACAAAACAAGCACCATAGCGGTGCTGATACATAAAGTAACGACCTGCAATCCACGATGATTGCGAGGCTTATATTGTTTCTTTCTCATTTCTAAATCTATTAATTTTCAGACCGGAAGGGCGTAATTACCCAAATTGTTTGCAAAGATACACATAAACGAAGAGATAACAAAATAAAATTGCATTTATTTGCATTTATTACTACCATTAATAGAATTTGTTGCTACCATTAATAGAATTTGTTGCTAAGCTTAAATGATTTTTTCGTTCAACGACGTTGAATGTGCGTTCAGCGACGTTGAATGTACGTTCAGCAACGTTGAATGTGCGTTCAGCGACGCTGAACGGAGATTTCTATCAGGGATAGTATCCTTTTCCATGTATCACCGTGTATCACCGATACTATCACCCATACAATCAAACATAAAAAGGGCTAACCTCACGGCCAGCCCTTTCAAAATACTGAGTAAAATTCAAATAGGTATGACTTGAATTTTAATCAAAATAGAAACTAAAGGATCTAAATCCTTCAAAGCAAATTTTACATTTTAGTGATGACACCCTTCTCTGAACTCTCCAGGAACTGGATGATGTTCTGAATCTCCGGTCCATCTGGCACCTGATCCTTGATCTGGTTAATGGCATCGAAGAGGGATGTCTGACCATGGAATACCAGTCGGTAGGCATTCGCAATGTGCTTGCGAACCTTCTCGGTAACCTCGGCTGCTTCCATGATGATGGTGTTAGGACCTGCATACTTCACAGGCTTTCCACCGGCAATGATATAAGGAGGAATATCCTTAGAGAAGGTAGTACCTGCCTGAATCATCGCAAGGTCGCCTACTCGGGTCTTGGCGTTCTCTACTACAGATGTTGAGTAGATGACACCGTTACCAATCACGCAGTCTCCTGCAATCTTGGTACCATAACCGAACACGCAACCGTTGCCGATGACGGTATCGTGAGAGATATGGGCACCTTCCATCAGGAAGTTGTTGTTGCCCAGAACGGTCTTGCCACCAGCATGAGTACCACGGTTGATAACCACGCTCTCACGGATGGTATTGTTATCGCCAATCACTACCTCACTCTCCTCACCGGTAAAGTTGAAATCCTGTGGGAGGGCAGCGATAACGGCTGACTGGAACACCTTATTATTATTACCCATGCGAGTACCATTCATGATGCTCGCGAATGGATAGATGATACAGTTATCGCCGATGACCACATCGTCCTCGATATAGGCGAATGGGTAGATTTTGCAGTTATCTCCAATCTTAGCCTTTGGAGAAACCTCTGCCTTTGGACTTATTATACTAGCCATAATAATTTAACATTTAACATTTAACACTAAACATTACTTAGCTCCTCCACCCAATGCATAGTAGAGATTCACTACTGCCTGCATTTTGTAGAAGTCATCAGCTACCTTAGAAAGCTGTACGTTGAGCAGAGATGACTGTGCCTGGATTACCTCCAGGTAAGAACCGCCAGCCTCTGACATCAACTTACGGGTATCCTTTACGTTCTGCTCAAGTACGGCGATGCGCTTAGCCTCCACCTTACCCTTCTCGTCAGAATAGTTGTAGAGCACGAGGGCATTGCTCACCTCGCTACCTGCCTTCAGTACGGCGTTCTGCCAAGTATTGTAAGCCTGCTCGTACTGCATCTTAGCCACCTTAAGGCCAGCAATGATTCTACCATTCTGGAAGATTGGCTGAACCAATGAACCAACAGCAGAAAGCAACCACTTACCTGGATTCACGATGCCCATACCACCAGAGTTGGTGAAGGCACCTGTACCAGAGATAGTGATAGATGGATAGAACTTGCTGCGGGCAGTCTCTACGCCATAGAAGCACTGAGCCAGATTCATCTCGGCTGCATGAACATCAGCACGGTTGTTGAGCAACTGGATGCCTACACCGGTAGAGAAGGTAGCAGGAAGACTCTGATTCTCCAGCTTGCCACGGGCTATAGAATGAGCCTGGTCGCCGATGAGAAGACTCAGGGAGTTCTCTGTCTCACGAATCTGACGCATCAGGTCGGTCTTCTGAGTCAACACAGCATAGTAGTTGCTCTCGGCAGCCTGAACAGAAGTTCCGCGATAACCAATCTTGGTATCTTTCAGCACCTTCATGGTCTCCCAGGTTTCCTTGGTCAATCCTTCCATATTGTTAACCAGCTCCACCTGCTTGTCGAGCATCAACAAAGTATAATACATGTTGGCGATGTTGGCGATGAGGTTGGTCTTGACAGACACCTGATAGTCCTGCAACTGGAGCAGCGCCATCTGGGCACTGCGCTTCTGAGAGAGCAGGTTGCCGAAAAGGTCAACCATCCAACTGGCAGTTACAGGCAAGTTGTAAGTCTTGGTAGCAGCATTGCCATCCCAGGAAGCGATGGTTCCCTGAGGAGTGAAAGACAAAGAAGGCACAAACGCCAACTTGGCACACTTCAACTGCTCTTCAGCCATCTTCACGTTCAAAGCCGCATTGAGCAGGTTGACATTGTTGTTCAATCCCTTCTCAATGATTGACTGGAGCTGAGGGTCGGTGAAGACGCTGCGCCAAGGGATGTTAGCGAAGGTAGTAGTATCCTTTACAGCCAAAGTATCTGTATCAGAAGCTACATCGCGAACGATACCGCTGGTCTTCACATCCGGACGCTCATACTTTCCGTAGAGAGTCTTGCAGCTGCTCAAGGAGAGCGCTGCGAGACCCAATATGATGATATTTAAATTCTTTTTCATTATTTCCTTTGAAGTTACATTGCGTTATTACTTCTTCTCGATACCTTTCTTGTGGTGAGCTGCATTAGCATACTGCACCAACTCGGCAGCAGCCTCCTCGTTCAACTCATCCTCGAACTTCAATGGAGTCAACTTCTCCTGCAACCATTGGAAGACTGCAAAGAGAGCAGGAACCACGAAGATCTGACAGATAGTACCAATCAACATACCACCCACTGCGGCAGCACCCAGAGTCTGGTTACCATTCTTACCTACACCTGATGCGAACATCAGAGGCAACAGACCGATAACCATCGCCAGAGAGGTCATCAGGATAGGACGGAGACGGGCACCGGCACCCAGGATAGCTGAGTACTTGATAGCCATACCCGTACGACGACGCTCAAGAGCGAACTGTACAATCAGGATGGCGTTCTTAGCCAACAGACCGATCAACATAATCAACGAAATCTGCATGTAGATATCGTTAGAGTGACCGAAGATATTGGTGAAGATGAACGAACCAGCCAGACCGAATGGGATAGACAATACTACAGACAATGGCAAGATGTAACTCTCGTACTGTGCACTCAAGATGAGGTAAACGAATACGATACAGAGTGCGAAGATCAAACCTGTTGAGTTGCTTGATTCAGCCTCAGAACGGGTCAAACCAGAGTACTCATAACCATAGCCTTCTGGCAATGTCTCCTTGGCAACCTCAGCAATCGCCTTCATACCATCACCGGTAGAGTAACCGCTGTTAGGAGTTACAGATACATCCATAGAGGTAAACAGGTTGAAACGTGTGATGTTAGATGGACCATAAACCTTCTTCAAGTTCACGAACTCGCTTACTGGAGACATGGTGCCATCAGCACAACGTACATAAATCTTGCTCAGATCGTCTGGACGCATACGACTCTCAGGACCAGCCTGAATCATCACACGGTAGAGCTTACCGTAAGCATTGAAGTTAGATGCGTAGAGACCACCGAGATACCCCTGCATGACAGACAATACTGTTGATGGAGAGATAGCAGCCTGCTTGGTCTTTGCAACATCCACATCTACCATATACTGAGGATAGTTAGGGTTGTACTGAGTCTGAGCGGTCTGGATTTCAGGGCGCTTGTTCAGCTCAGCCAGGAACTTCTTCACATTGCCATAGAACTTGTTCAAGTCACCACCGGTCTTATCCTGCATAGTCATGGTGATACCATTCTGTACAGAGAAACCGGAAATCATAGGTGGAGCGAAGGCAAGAACCTGTGCATCCTTGATGGCAGCAGTCTGCTTGTAGATCATACCCAACACAGAAGTAGATTCCATAGGGTTGACAAAGAGAGCCTCAATACCGCCACCCGTACAAGCCTCCTTGATACGGTGGAAGAATCCACCCGGACGCTCCTCGAATGGCTTCAGCTTCACGATGATGGTACCCTGGTTAGAACCGGCACCACCGATAAAGCTATAACCCATGATGGCGTTACGGGTTGCGATGGCAGGGTTGCTAGCCAGCATCTTATCTACCTGCTTAACCACCTCAGCAGTACGTTCCTGAGAGGTACCAGGAGCAGTAGAGATACAAGCGAAGATAGTACCGGTATCCTCATCAGGCACCAGACCCGTCTTGGTAGTACCCATCAGGGCTACCAGACCTACGATGCTGACAGCCACCAGGCTACCAGCGATGATGCCGTGGTTGATAACCCACTTGACACCACCCTTATACTTATTGGTAATCTTCTCAAACTGATAGTTGAATCCTGCGTGGAATCGGTCGATAAAAGACATCTTCTTCTCGTGACCCTCCTCGTGTGGCTTCAGCAACATGGCACAAAGTGCAGGAGACAAGGTCAACGCATTGATAGCCGAAATAACGATAGATACAGCCATGGTTACACCGAACTCACGGTAGAAGTAACCGGAAGTACCACCGATGAATGATACAGGAACGAACACGGCAGACATCACCAATGTAATAGAGATGATGGCGCTGGAGATTTCGTTCATCGCATCGATAGATGCTGTAAGAGCACTCTTGTAACCCTGGTCGAGCTTGGCGTGAACCGCCTCGACCACCACGATGGCATCATCGACCACAATCGCGATAGCCAGCAGCAGGGCTGACAGCGTAAGCAGGTTGATGGAGAATCCGAAAATCCAGAGGAAGAGGAACGTACCAATCAAAGCCACAGGTACAGCAATCATAGGAATCAGCGTAGAACGGAAGTCCTGCAAGAAGATATACACTACGATGAACACCAGTACCAGGGTGATGATCAAGGTGAAGATAACCTCCTCGATAGATGCGAACAAGAACTCAGTAACATCCATCAGGATGACATTCTTCAACCCAGGAGGATAACTCTTCTCCAGTTCATCAAGCGTTTTCTTTACGTCGCTTGCAATCTGGGTAGCATTGGAACCGGCAATCTGCTGAACCATACCCATTACGGCAGGCTGACCATCGTTGAGCAGGTTTACATTATACTGCAAACCACCCAACTCAATCTTGGCAACTTCACCGAGGCGGAGAGTCTGACCGGAAGTATTGCTCTTGATAAGAATGTTCTCATACTCCAATGGAGTCTTCAAACGACCCTTGTAACGCAAGGTATATTCATACTGCATATCAGAGCTCTCACCAAAGCTACCAGGGGCAGCCTCGATATTCTGCTCTGCCAAAGCCTGAGAAATATCAGAAGGAATCAGTCCGAACTCCTTCATCTTCTCTGGCTTCAGCCAGATACGCATAGAGTAGTTACGGGTAGAAGGGCTCTGCACATCACCCACACCATTGATACGCTTCAACTGAGGAATGACGTTGATCAAGGCGTAGTTGGTAACAAACTGGTCGTCGTAACGGCCATCGTCTGTAGTCAGAGCGAACATGATTACGTTGGAACTCTGACGCTTGGTTACGGTGACACCCTCCCTGGTAACCTCGGCAGGCAACAGAGACTGCGCCTGAGACACACGGTTCTGTACATTGACCGCAGCCATATCAGGGTCGGAACCCTGCTTGAAGTAAACGGTAATCTGAGCGAAACCAGAGTTAGACGCAGAAGAGGTCATATAGGTCATGTTCTCCACACCGTTGATACTCTCCTCCAGCGGAGCAACGACAGAGTTCAACACCGTCTGGGCATCTGCACCCGTATAGGTAGCAGTTACCGTGATGGTAGGCGGCGCGATATTCGGATACTGCTCAATAGGCAGCGATACCAAGCCGATGATACCCAGCAAGACGAAGAAGATGGAAACCACCGTCGAAAGTACCGGGCGCTTTATAAAGTTTGTAAATGACATAATTTACTATTTTTCTTTATACCTTATTATATATTACTTCTTGCCGCTCATAGTAGTAGCGAAGGCATGAGCGTTATCCTGAGACTCAGCCAACTTGGCAGCCTCAGCAATCTTCTGATTGTAACGCTCCAAAGTGATAGGCTTAATCTGCTGGCCATCGGTCAACTTGGTGATACCCTTCAATACGATACGATCACCAACATTCAGACCAGAAGTTACGATATAGTTCTTTCCATCATCCTGTGGATTTACCTTGATCTCAGAATACTTCACCTTGTTATCCTTGGTTACTACGTAAACGAAAATCTTATCCTGCACCTGAGAGCAAGCCTCCTGAGGGATGACGATAGCACTGTTATGATCGTTAGGCACAACGATAGAACCTGCACCACCACTCTTCAACAACTTCTCTGGGTTAGGGAAGTGAGCGATGAGAGAGATAGAACCAGAAGTAGCATCGATGACACCACTCATCTTAACCACCTTACCTGGATGATTATAGATAGAACCATCTGCCAACTGCAACTTAACAGCTGGGAACGCAGCAATGGCAGCCTGAACACTACCATTGGTCTTAGACATGCTCAAAATCTGAGACTCAGAGAGTGAGAAGAACACCTCCATGGTGCTGATGTTGGAAACGGTAGTCAAAGCCTGACCAGAAGCGCTAACCAAAGCACCCACCTTGAAAGGAAGGCTACCTACTACACCAGCTGAAGGGCTGGTAACGGTGCACCAAGCCAACTGCTCACGGGCTGAAGCCAAAGCAGCCTCTGCCTGAGCTACCTGAGCCTGAGCTGTAGCCAAACCGTTAGCTGCAGTAGAAAGCTCGTATTCACCGATAATCTTGCTATCATACAACTTCTTATTGTTCTGGTAAGTCAACTTTGCAGTGTTAGCCTGAGCCTTGGCTGTATTGACAGCGGCAGCAGCTGAACGGACAGCAGCCTGATAAGTCTCGCTATCGATAGAGAACAAAGCCTGACCTGCTGAAACAGTCTGACCCTCATGTACAAAAACCTTTGTAATGAAGCCAGAAACCTTAGGACGTACCTCAACATCCTGAATACCCTTGATAGTAGCAGGATAGGTTGTCTGCAATGCGGCGCTGGAAGTGCCGATAGTAGCCACGGCAAACTCATCATCGCCAAAGTCAGGCAGACCGCCCTTCTTACTTCCACCACATGATGTCAAAGTTGCAAGAACACAAATTGCTGCAACGAACAAAACGTTTTTTATTTTCATACCTATTTTATATTATTTATATTATAATTTATTATTTTTTGTCATACCTTATTATATATACCGCCCTCTGGCGGAAACTGAAACAATGCTTTTAGTTTTAAAAGCGGTGCAAAATTACTAATAATAAACGAATAACGGCTCGCAAGGAGCCGTTATTTAACAAAAATTATTCTCTGTTTAAGTTTTCTGCCATATTCAGCCCCATATCCTGGGCTTTCTTCATCAGAAGTTCCATCAGCGGTTCGCGCTCGTTAGCCACCTTGTTGTCCAGCACGGCATCCTTGAGATACTGCTTCAGTACGCCTACTTCGCGGCATGGCTTGAGCTGGAACATCTCCATGATTTCGTTGCCGTCGATACATGGCTGGAGCAGTCGCTTGTAGTCACGCTCCTGAAGATCAACCAGTTTCTCGCGCACCATCTTGAAGTTATCCAGGAATCGCTGCTTGCGCACCTGGTTCTTGCTGGTGATATCAGCCTCGCAAAGCGTCATCAGGTCGTTGATGTCATCACCGGCATCATTCAGCAGTCGGCGCACGGCGCTATCGGTCACCTCCTCATCCGCTATCACGATCGGACGCATGTGAAGCTCCACCAGTTTCTGCACATACTTCATCTTGGCATCCATCGGCAGTTTCATGCGGCGGAAGATGCCTGGAATCATCTTGGCACCGATAATGTTATGGCTGTAGAAAGTCCATCCGATGTTGTTGTCCCATCGCTTGCTCTTCGGCTTACCGATGTCGTGGAAGAGTGCCGCCCAGCGGAGCCAGAGGTTATCAGAATGCTTGCAAACATTCTCGAGCACCTCCATCGTATGGTCGTAATTGTTCTTGTGGGCTTTGCCGTTACGGGTCTCCACCTTATCCATCGCCACCAGTTCCGGCAGGATGAGATCGAGTAGTCCGGTATCCTTCAGATAATAGAAGCCGATGCTTGGATGTTTGGAGAGCATAATCTTGTTCATCTCGTCGCAGATACGCTCGCCACTGATAATCTTCAGTCGTTCGGCATTGCGCGAGAGAGCGGCATAAGTCTCATCTTCTATCTGGAAATTGAGCTGGGTAGCAAAACGTACACATCTCATCATACGGAGCGGGTCATCAGAAAAGGTGATATCCGGATCGAGCGGAGTGGCGATGATGCCATCTTCCAGATCATAGACACCGTCAAACGGATCGACAAGTTCGCCAAAACGGTCCTTGTTCAGGCAGACCGCCATTGCATTGATGGTGAAGTCGCGACGGTTCTGGTCATCCTCCAGGGTTCCATCCTCTACAATCGGCTTGCGCGAATCACGGTTGTAACTCTCCTTTCGTGCTCCCACAAACTCTACTTCTGTATCCTTATACTTAACCTGTGCGGTTCCGAAATTTCGGAACACCGAGAGATGTGCCTTCTTGCCCAGCTTCTTCTTGAGGGCAGAAGCCACCTCTATTCCGCTACCCACCACTACGACATCGATGTCATTGGAAGGGCGCTCCAGAAAGAGATCGCGCACATATCCACCTACAACATAGCATTCCACAGACAGGGCGTCCGCCGCCTCTGAAATCTCGTGAAAAATATCCTTATCTAGTATTTGCGCCAGTTCGGCATTGGTCAAATTTCTCATACTCATTTTATTTCGGGGTGCAAAGTTACTGTAAAATAAGCGAAAAACAAAATAATTATTTGGCTATTTCACAATAAATGCGTATATTTGCACCGAATTTCGAAATTATTATGGCAGATTTATTGAAAACAGAACAGCAGTTTAAAGTTGTTATGGGAGAATGCAGGGCATTATTTGAGAAGAAGCTTCACGATTATGGAGCCTCTTGGAGAATCTTGCGTCCATCTTCCTTAACCGACCAACTCTATATCAAGGCGAAGCGCATCCGCTCGCTTGAAATCAAGAAAGAATCACTCGTAGGCGAAGGTATCCGTCCGGAGTTTATCGCTCTTATTAATTATGGTATTATAGGACTCATCCAGCTGGAAAAGCCTTTCGTGGATGAAGTGGATATGACACCGGAAGAGGCGATGAAGCTCTACGACAAGCATGCCCAGGAAGCCCTGGAACTGATGCTCAAGAAGAATCACGACTACGACGAGGCATGGCGCTCGATGCGAGTGAGCAGCTATACCGACTTTATTCTCACCAAGATACAACGAGTGAAGGAAATCGAGGATATCGAAGGAGCCACACTCGTATCAGAAGGCATCGATGCCAACTATATGGACATCATCAACTATGCGGTTTTCGGTGCCATAAAAATGGGAGAAAAGTAAGAAGGCTCATTCGAGAAGGCTCATTCTATGAAGTAAAAGGGTAATTTATGACGGCAAAGCAGATTATAACAAAAACAGCGGTGAATATCGGGCGACTGCTCGTGGCTGTAACCTTCATCTTCTCAGGATTCGTGAAGGGAATGGATCCACTGGGCACACAATACAAGATAACCGACTATCTGGAAGCGCTGCATATCGACTGGATGTTTCCCGACTGGAGCACCCTGGTGATGTCGGTATTGCTTGCCACTGCTGAGTTTGCCATCGGTATCTTCCTCCTCTTCGCCATCCGACGGAGACTGGTGAGCAAAATCACCCTTGCCGTGATGAGCGTGATGACGCTGATTACACTCTGGATCGTCATCGCAGACCCAGTAAAGGATTGCGGATGCTTCGGTGACGCCGTAGTGCTCACCAATATGGAGACATTCATCAAGAACATCATCCTCCTGATTTTCGCCGTCCTGCTTTGGAGAAAGCCGCTGGAGATGCCGAGGCTCATCTCGAAACAGACACAGTGGGTAGTGATCAACTACACCTTCCTCTTCTCCATCGTGATGAGCATCTGGAGCCTGTGGTATCTGCCGCAGTTCGACTTCCGCCCTTATCACATCGGTGCCAACATCGCCAAGGGTATGGAGATTCCGAAGGGAGCCAAGCAGCCGAAGTTTGATACCACCTTCATTCTGGAGAAGAACGGCGAGCGGAAGGAGTTTACGATAGACAATTATCCAGACTCTACCTGGACCTTCATCGACAGCAAGACGGTGCAGACAGAAGAAGGCTACGTGCCCCCTATCCACGACTTCAGCATAGAGGATGCGAAGACGGGCGAAGATATCACCCAGGAAGTGATTCACCGCAAGGGCTACACCTTCCTGCTCATCTCGCCACATCTCGACTTTGCCGATGACAGCAACTTCGGAAGCATCGACGAGATACACGAATACGCCAACGACCATGGATATCCCTTCCTCTGCCTCACGGCAAGTACGGAGAAAGCCATCAGGCACTGGCAAGACATCACGGGAGCAGAATATCCCTTCTATATCACAGACGAGACAACGCTGAAGACCGTGATACGCAGCAATCCGGGACTGCTGCTGCTGAAAGACGGCACCATCATCCAGAAATGGAGCCACAACGACCTGCCTAAGATGGCAGACCTGGCAGGCAAGCCGCTGGAGAAGACTGAAATCGGCAAGATGCCGGAAGCAAGTGCCGCCAAGAAGATAGCCGGCATCATCTCCTGGTTTGTCATCCCGCTGGTATTCCTTACCATCGCCGACCGGCTTTGGGCATGGGGCGCCTGGATCAGAAAGAAAGAGAATTCAAACAGAATATTATCAACTTTTAAAAAGAAAAGAAAAATGAGAAAGAAAATTGTAGCAGGCAACTGGAAAATGAACATGAACCTGCAGGACGGTGTTGCTCTCGCTAAGGAGATCAACGAGGCATTGGTAGCAGACAAGCCAAACTGTGACGTAGTTATCTGTACTCCATTCATCCACTTGGCTTCTGTAGCTCAGGTTTTGGATTCAGAGGTAGTAGGTCTCGGTGCTGAGAACTGCGCAGACAAGGCTAAGGGTGCTTTCACAGGTGAGGTTTCAGCTGAGATGGTTAAGAGCACAGGTGCTCAGTACGTTATCCTCGGTCACTCAGAGCGTCGTGAGTACTACGGTGAGACTGCAGAGATCTTGAAGGAGAAGGTAGAGTTGGCTTTGGCTAACGGTTTGAAGATCATCTTCTGCTGCGGTGAGACTCTCGAGGAGCGCGAGGCAGAGAAGCAGAACGAGGTTGTTAAGGCTGAGTTGGAAGGTTCAGTATTCCACTTGGACGCAGAGGCTTGGAAGAACATCATCCTCGCTTACGAGCCAATCTGGGCTATCGGTACAGGTAAGACCGCTACATCTGATCAGGCAGAGGAGATGTTGGCATACATCCGCTCAATCGTAGCAGAGAAGTATGGCAACGAGGCTGCTGAGGAGACATCTATCCTCTACGGTGGTAGCTGCAAGGCTAGCAACGCTCCTGAGCTCTTCGCTAAGCCAAACATCGACGGTGGTTTGATCGGTGGTGCTTCTTTGAAGGCTGCTGATTTCAAGGGTATCATCGACGCTTGGAAGAAGTAATCTCACAAGGATATTTACCAAAGGGGATGCCTTCTTTCATGGGGGCATCCCTTTCCCTATCTTTATAGGATAGCAGAAACAGATTGCTGACACATTATATATTAATAAAAGGTATATATATATATTAAATAAGGTATAGTCATGAAACAATTCGTCACATTATTGATTTTCATCCTCTTCTCATCTATCCAGATGAATGCGCAGACTTACTTGGACCATCTCAAGCAGAAGAATCCAGGACAGGGTGTCGTGACCGTACACCAAAGCAAGGCTATCGACGAATTGGTGAACGGAAAACAGGTTCCAACCAATACAAATCAGGTGAATCCACAGGACGATAAGACTAAGACTACCCCACAACCACAGAAGAAACCAACAGATACTCAGCATAAAGAAGTAACTCCAGCTACCCAACACAAGCAGTCACCAGACTCGCTCAAGAAGAACGAGCCACAGCACGAAACTGCCAAGGAGAAACAGCACGAAAACAATGCACAGAAGGCTGAGACACATCAGGAAGAAACCGAGATGCCTGTAGTGGATATGCGCAAGAAGGTAATGCGCAGAAGCTATAAGGTTACAGGATATAGAGTGCAGATCTTTGCCGGAGGAAACTCACGCAACGACCGACTGAAGGCTGAACAGACGGGCAACAACATCAAGATGAAGTTCCCAGACCAGCCTGTATATGTGCACTTCTACTCGCCAAGATGGATTTGCCGTATGGGCAACTTCCGCAATCTGGGCGAAGCACAGAAGGTGCTTGCCAAGGTAAAAGCCCTGGGATACAGACAGGCATGCCTGGTAAAAGGCCAGATTACCGTGCAGTATTAAAGTAAAGAGTGAAAAGTGAAGAGTGAAGAGTGAAGATTTCAACAGTCTTACTATTCATAAAGTTCAAAGTTCAAAATTCAAAGTTCAAAGTAAATAAGATATGAATCCAGAAACAGAATTTCGCGAGGGATTGGATGAACTCGCAGGACACTATAAGGAAGTTTTGAAGCTCCTGGGTGAAGACACAGAGCGTGAAGGACTTGTAAAGACTCCTATGCGCGTAGCCAAGGCGATGCAGGTATTGACCCGCGGCTACTATCAGGATGCCCACAAGGTATTGACCGATGCCCTCTTTGAGGAGAAATACGACCAGATGGTCATCGTGAAGGACATTGATTTCTTCTCTCTCTGCGAGCATCACATGCTGCCTTTCTATGGCAAGGTACACGTGGCTTACATCCCTAACGGCAAGATTACCGGACTGAGCAAGATTGCCCGTGTAGTAGATATCTTCAGCCACCGCCTTCAGGTGCAGGAGCGCCTTACCCAGCAGATCAAGGACTGCATCCAGGAGACATTGAATCCTCAGGGCGTAATGGTCGTAGTAGAAGCTAAGCACATGTGTATGCAGATGCGTGGTGTGGAGAAGCAGAACTCCATCACTACTACCAGCGATTACAGCGGTGTATTCAATTCGCTGAACACCCGCCAGGAGTTCATGAGCCTGCTGAGAGGTGAGAGCAAGAGAATCTAAAGAAGTGATTCCAAAGAAGTGATTCTCAAGTAAAAACATCCAGCAACTCATCAAAAAGTTCAAAATTCAAAGTTTAAAGTTCAATGTTCAAAATTCAAAGTTCAAAGTAATATGAAGTTTATATCCTGGAACGTGAATGGCCTGCGTGCTTGCGTGGGCAAGGACTTCGAGAGCCAGTTTAAGGCACTCGATGCCGACTTCTTCTGTCTGCAGGAAACCAAGATGCAGGAAGGTCAGCTCGACCTGAAGTTCGAGGGCTACGAAAGCTACTGGAACTATGCCGAGAAGAAGGGATATTCGGGCACAGCCATCTATACCCGCCACCAACCACTGTGCGCGAGCTACGGTATGGGCGTGGAGGAGCACGACCACGAAGGAAGAGTCATCACCCTGGAGTATGACAACTTCTATCTCGTAACCTGCTATACTCCGAACTCCCAGACAGAACTCAAGCGCCTGGATTATCGCATGACTTGGGAAGATGACTTCCGAAAGTTCCTGAAAAATCTGGATGCCAAGAAACCAGTAGTTATCTGTGGCGACTTAAACGTGGCACATCAGGAGATAGATATCAAGAATCCAAAGACCAACCGTCGCAATGCCGGTTTTACCGACGAGGAGCGAGAGAAGATGACGCAGCTTCTGAACGATGGCTTTACAGATACCTTCCGCTATCTGCATCCCGAAGAGGTTACCTATTCGTGGTGGTCATACCGATTCAAGGCACGCGAGAAGAATGCCGGCTGGCGCATCGACTACTTCCTGGTATCTGATAGCATCAAGGATAAGATTACAGAGGCAAAGATACATACCGACATCATGGGCAGCGACCACTGCCCGGTAGAGGTTGATCTGGCACTCTAGACATAGCAAAAAAAGGGGATGTACCTTCCTCCCGGAAGCCATCCCCATATTGGTCATATCAACATAAAATTTTAATTTATATAAGAGAGATTTTCTATTTAATTTAAGAGAGATTTTCTATTTAATTTAAGAGAGATTTTCTATTTTAAAGATCTTCTATCTTAGAGAGATCCTCTACAGCAAGCTCTGAATCTCAGAGAGATTCTTCTTCTCTGTGGTACCATCCTTGTATGTTACCATAAAGTAATTGTGAATAGACTTACCATTCTTGAACTGAACAATAGCCACGCCACCTTCACGGAGCTGGAGAGTGAAGTATCCCTCACGCTTGCCGTTAACATACTTTCCGTGCCACTTCTCCTTACCATTCTTGTAGTAAGTAGTAACCTCACCATTGAAGATAGTATTGCGATCGTTACCGAGATCGATGAAGCTGTAGCCACCCTCGGCACGAAGATTACCATTCATATAGAAGTCCTGGAACACATCCTTCTTATTGATGCCAGCGCCGGTAGTCATCAGCAATCTGTAATAACTAGCCTGATCTGCACTAGCTACATTACTCATATTTTCTGCATAGAAAATAGTGTCTGCTACTACTGTTGCATTCTCTACGTGCTTGCGACCGAAAGTAGCTACGGTCATGAGAGCCATCAATGAGAATAATATAACTCGTTTCATATTTTTAATTTTTAGATTGTTACTAATTGTTTATTGTTTTATTTTTCTAATGCAAAGGTACTACAAATTCCGGTAAGTTGTATCATTCCTTAACGCTATTTTATGTTATTTTTGGGGTCAGTTTTACTTTTTGAAAGAAAACGCACACAAAATTACAATTTGACATTTTAGGGGGGCGATTTTTACACTTTGAAATAGTCATATCTCCATATACCCCATTATTACCCCCATCTCGTTTACATATTGACAGTAAGAGGTAGAAATAGAGCACGGCTGCCGATGCTTTTTTTGAGATATTTCGAAAACTTTTCGCCAGAAAACTAGCGTATATACTTTTTATTTTGTACTTTTGCACTAAAATATATATAATATAAGGTACGCGTATGATAAAATATACCATCAAGGCACCAAGCCAACTGAACGCAAGTATCAACTTGCCAGCATCTAAGAGTATTAGCAACCGAGCTCTCGTAATCAGTGCGATGGCAGGAAGCCATATCCACCCCAACAACTTGAGCGACTGCGATGATACGAAAGTGATCGTTGCCGCCCTTCAGAATATGCCCGAGGTCATCAACATCAAGGCAGCAGGCACAGCCATGCGTTTCATGACTGCCTATCTCTCTGCCACCACAGGCGAACATACCATCACCGGCACCGAGCGCATGCAGAACCGCCCTATCGGCATCCTCGTAGATGCCCTGCGCTATCTGGGTGCCGACATCACCTACGAGAAGAAGGAAGGCTATCCCCCACTCCATATCCGAGGCAAGGCGCTGGAAGGCGGCCACCTGGAGGTAGTGGGCAATATCAGTTCGCAATATATCTCGGCGCTTCTGATGATCGGTCCGATTCTGAAGAACGGACTGGAACTGAAGTTGACTGGAGAGATAGCATCCCGCCCTTACATCGACCTTACTCTCTGGACGATGAAGGAATTCGGTGCTGATGCCGACTGGACGGATATGAATACCATCACCGTGAAGCCACAGCCTTACAAGGAGACATCCTATATGATAGAGAACGACTGGAGTGCTTCTTCCTACTGGTATGAGATGATGGCTCTGAATGGCAACATCGACTCCAGAATCCAGCTCGAAGGCTTGATGGACTGCTCGAAGCAGGGAGATTCCGTGGTGAAATACATTTTCAGTCTGCTGGGAGTGAAAAGTGAATTTGAGAACCATGATCATCTTTCGAATGTCATGCTGAAGGCGAACCGCTGTCTTCTGCCGAAATTCGATTATGATTTCTCAGGTTCTCCTGATCTAGCTCAGACCATTGTGGTAGCCTGCTGTGCCTTGGATGTAAAGTTCAAGTTCACGGGTCTTGCCAGCTTGAAGATCAAGGAGACCGACCGCATCGAGGCACTGAAGACAGAGTTGAAGAAGGTGGGCTATGTCATCCACGATGAAAACGACAACACCCTGTATTGGGATGGCGAAACCTGCGAGCCTTCATTTGCTCCAATCGATACCTACGAGGATCATCGTATGGCGATGGCATTCGCCCCTCTCGCCTTCAAGTTCCCTCAGATTGATATCAACAATCCCGAGGTAGTGAGCAAATCCTATCCTCATTATTGGGAAGACCTGAAGAAAGTAGGGTTTGAAATTATTGAGAGTGAAAAGTGAAGAATACAACAGCTTTGCTAATCATAAAGTTCAAAGTTCAAAGTAAATGCTATATTTAGTTTTAGCCCTGGTGGCATTAGGCCTGATAAGCGCCATTTTCGGAATCGTATCTCACCGCAGGGGGGAAGACGAGGAACCTTTGCAGGAAGGCGTATCGTGCAACACCTGTAACGGTGAGAACTCGAAGTGCGAGCAGGAGTGCATGATGGAAGCCGCCACCAAAGAAATAGAATATTACGATGATGAGGATCTCGACCGCTTTGCCGGTCGGGATGCTGATGCCTATACCGATGAGGAGGTTGAGGAATTCTCGGAAGTGCTCTATACCATGCAGCCGGAAGAAGTGGCAGGATGGAACAGAAGCCTGATACTGAGAGGCATCAACCTGCCCAACCAGCTGAAGGATGAAGTCATCGGCTTTTTAAGCTAGAATTTTGCAGTTCTAAGTTCAGCAGCATTGCTAATCATAAAGTTCAAAGCTCAAAGTAAAAGTTCAAAGTAAAAGAATGGATATACTACAATATACATTTTTCCAAAATGCACTGATAGGCGCCTTTCTGGCAAGCATCCTGTGCGGCTTTATCGGAACCTACATCGTTACCCGCCGATTGGTATTCATCAGCGGCGGCATCACCCATGCCTCTTTCGGAGGCATCGGCATCGGCGTGTTTACAGGAATCAATCCGATACTCTCCGCCATGGGTTTCGCCGTACTCAGCGCCTTCGGAGTGCAATGGATATCGCGCAAGAAAGATGTGCGAAAGGATTCCGCCATCGCCATGTTCTGGACCCTGGGAATGAGCGTGGGCATCATCTGCTGTTTCCTGACTCCAGGATTCATGCCCGACCTGCCCTCCTTCCTCTTCGGAAGCATCCTTGCCATCGACAGCGCAGACCTGTGGCTGTTGGGCGGACTCGCCCTTATCGTAGCCCTCCTCTTCACCTTCCTCCTGCGCCCTATCCAGAACATCGCATTCGACAGTACCTTCGCCCGTTCGCAGCATCTGCCGGTTACCGCTATCGAATACCTGATGATGACGCTTATCGCCATGACCATTGTGGCTACACTGAAAATGGTGGGCATCGTACTCGCCATCAGTCTGCTCACCATTCCGCAGATGACCGCCAACCTCTTCACCTATAATTACAAGCAGATGATATGGGCAAGCATCATCCTGGGATGGATAGACTGCATCGCCGGTCTCTACATCAGTTATCTGCTCAACGTGCCATCAGGTGCCACCATCATCTTCATCAGCATCGTGGTATTCGCACTCGCCAAAATCATCCTGGGCATCAGGAGAAAGAGGAAGACAGATCTTTCATAATAACAATAGATGCATTCTGAAAAAATAGAAAACAATGAAAGGCAAAAGCCCCATCAAGCACCTTTTTCTGATAGGACTCGCTGTGATTGCAGTGAACCTGACGGGATGCTCTACGCAGAAGAATACGGCGCAGAGCAGGTGGTGGCATGCCTTTAATGCCCGATACAATACCTATTATAATGGTACCGTGGCTTATATCGATGGAGCGCTGGAGAAGGAAGAAGGCAACCGGGACAACTTTACGGAGCAGATTCCACTCTATACCGTAGGCAACAAGAACAGCCGCGATCTGGGCAAAGCCAACTTCGACCGTGCCATCGAGAAATGCGAGAAAGCCATCCATCAGCACAGCATCAAGCGCCGCCCCGTATGGGAACCCGGCAAGAGAAAGACGGCGAAAGATATCGAATGGCTCAGTCGCAGAGAATACAATCCGTTTTTATGGAAAGCGTGGATGCTGATGGGCCGCTCGCAATTCCAGAAGGGGGATTTCGAGGGGGCTGCTGCCACCTTCTCCTATATGAGCCGCCTTTACTCCACCCAGCCTGCCATCTACGGCAAGGCGCGCGCCTGGCTTGCCAAATGCTATATCGAGCAGGGCTGGACCTACGATGCAGAAGATGTGATCCGAAACATCCAGCGCGATTCCATTCACTGGCGTGCCCAGAAGGAATGGGATTATGCCTTCGCCGATTACTATATACACACGGGGGATGCCCGGAAGGCGATTCCCTATCTCAGGAAGGTGATAAGCCATGAGATGCGACACAAGCAGAAAGCCCGCCAGTGGTATCTGATGGGACAGTTACAGGCTTCCATCGGCAACCAGCAGGAGGCTTATCAGGCTTTCCGCCACGTCATCCGGCTCAATCCGCCCTACGAACTGGAGTTTAATGCCCGCATCGCCATCACCGAGGTCTTGGCTTCGGGTAACAGCAGGAAGATGATCAGCCGACTCAAGCGTATGGCGGCATCGGATAAGAACAAGGATTATCTGGACCAGGTATATTATGCCATCGGCAACATCCACCTAGCCCAGAAAGATACCCTGCATGCCATCTATGCCTACGAAAAAGGCAACCAGAAGGCTACCCGAAACGGTATAGAGAAGGGTGTACTCCTGCAGCGTCTGGGCAATTTGTATTGGGAAACCGAACGATATGCCGATGCCAAGCGCTGCTATGGCGAAGCAATCGGTTTGCTCGATCAGGACAGAAAGGATTATCCGCAGCTGGCTCATCGCTCCAAGGTGCTGGACGAACTGGTTCCCTATACCGATGCCATTGCCCTCCAGGATTCCCTTCAGTCTATTGCCAAAATGGACGAGAGAGACAGAAACGCAGCCATCGACCGAGTGATAGCTGCCCTGAAAAGAAAGGAGAAAGAGGAAGAAAGAAGGAGATGGGACGACGGAGCAGAAATGAATTCGGAATTTGATGGAGGAAATGACGGGAATGGTTCCGGGAAAGATTCCAGAAACGGATTCGGGAACGGATTCGGGAATGCATCCGGAAACGAATTCGGAAATAACAATACCTGGTATTTCTATTCTCCCGTTGCCGTGAGCCAAGGTAAGGCGCTCTTCGAGAAACTCTGGGGCAAGCGAAAGAACCTCGACAACTGGCAGCGAATCAACAAAACAGTTGTGGCTTGGGCACAAGAAACAGATATCGCTCAAGGAACAGATTCCGAGCAAGGAACGACTTCGGCTCAGGGAACAGATAGAGATCCACTTCCCCAATCTTCACCCCAGAAAGAATCCGGCAGACCATCTGCTGATAGCGCCAGCCTCGACCCTCATCAGCGGGCTTATTATCTGGCTCAGATTCCGTTCACCCAAGAGCAGATGTCAGCGAGCAACCAGCTCCTGGCAGATGGCTTATACCATGCCGGTATCATCTTCAAAGACCGGCTCGACAACCTGACACAGAGCGAGAAGATGCTGCTCCGACTGGTGGATAACTACCCTGATTTCGCCCATCTCGACGATGCCTATTACCATCTGTATCTGCTTTATTCCCGAAAGAAGCAAACTCAGATGGCGAACAGCTATGTCGAGAAACTGAAGAAGGATTACCCCGAAAGTCAGTTCACCGCACTCCTCTCCGACCCTTACTATCTGGAGAATGCGAGGATGGGAGTACACATCGAAGATTCCATCTACACCCTCACCTACCAGGCATTCAAAGAGGGCAAGTACGAGGTGGTGATGCGCAACTCGGAAATATCAGACAAGCGGTTCCCTACTGGCGCCAACCGCGACAAGTTCCTCTTCATCAGCGGTATGACCCAGCTCAACGAGGGCAAGGTTTCCGAATGCCTGGAAAAGATGAACCAGGTGATAGCACAATATCCCAACAGCCGGTTGAGCGAGATGGCGGGAATGATCGTAAACGGCGTGAATGCCGGAAGACGACTCTACGGCGGAAAGTTCGACCTGAATAATATCTGGGCGAAGCGCAGCGATGTGCTCAATTCCCAGGACTCCACCCGGCAGAAAGGATTCTCTGCCGACCGCAACGACCGTTTTGTCTTCCTGCTCGCCTACAGTCCAGATTCCGTAAACGAGAACCAGCTGCTCTTCGAAGTAGCCAAGTATAACTTCACCACCTATATGGCACGCAATTTCGACATCAGCATCGAAGACCTCCAGGGGTTGCATCGCCTGCAGGTAAGCGGTTTCCAGAACTACGACGAGGCGCGCCAGTATGCCAACGAGCTGCATCAGCAAGCCGGCATTCTCCGTCTGATTTCTAAGGCGAGAAGCTATGTGATCAGCGAGCCGAACCTCGAACTTCTGGGCAGAAATCTCTCGTATGATGATTACGACAAGTTCTATACCCGCCACTTCGCACCGCTGAAAATCAGCAAGATGCACCTGCTGATGGAGCCAGCGGAAATTGTAGTGGATAAGGATTCCCAGAAGGAAGAAGGCACTCTGGAAGAAGAAAATTCCCAGAAGGAAGATGCTGAAGATAATGGCATCTATATTGAGAGTCAGCCTGCTGAAGATACCGATACCGGCATCTACTTCGATGACTCGAATGCGCCTGATTCTGAAGCCGATGATGAATACATCGAGCTGGATGGATTCTAATCACGCAAGAAAGCTCTAGCGGCAAGAAAGCCGTTAGAGCGAACAGAAGAAGGTAACCAGGAATGGTACGGAGAAATCTACGCAGAAGCCGTGGAAAATGGAAACGATGATGAAGCTCTCGCCCGAATAGCGGGTGATGATAGGCAACGTGGTATCCATCGTGGTGGCTCCACCTACGCTGATAGGCGCCAGCTTGCCGAAATACTTCGCCAGCAGGGGCGCACAGAGCAGGGTGAGAATCTCACGGCAGATGTTGGCTAGCAGGGCGATGGTTCCCAGCTCGGCACCCCGATACTGCGTGATGAAGATGCTCGACAGCGAGTAGTATCCGAAGCCCGAACCGACGGCGAGACAGTCGGAGAGCTGACGGTGACCCAGTATCAGGGAGGCTGCGGCGCACCCAGCCAGGGTTCCCAGGATGGTCATCACCGGCAGCATCATCAGCCGGGGATTCACCTTTCTGAAACTCTTCAGGATAGAGGTATCGCAGCCGATGCTGATACCCACGCAGAACATCAGGCAGCAGAGGGCATAATAGCTCACGTCGCTCGCCAGAAAACTGGCAGGAATCACATCCCATACTCCCACGATGATGCCCAACACGAAGAAGCCTACGATAATCAGACTACCTTTCATTTTCCAGCCTCCTTTCTGCAGACATATCTCCACAATGCCCACGCAAAGATTGCACTACCCAGACTTCCGGCTATCGTAAGCACGATGGCTTCGAGTCCCAGGGTCTGAAGACCATTGATAATACGAGGGTTCGCTCCCACCTCGATGCCGAGCAGGAAGAGAAGCACCCAGATAAGCGCCGTGATGATACGACCGATGAAACTCATTTTCTTGTTGCGGAGCAGGTACCCCGTACCTATTCCGCATAGCATGATCATTACAATCTTGAGCATTGTTTCTTCTTTTTCTTTCTTTTTATTATTATTGATTGATTACTTTTAACTTCGATAATAATAACGGATTCCCGACCTTAATATTATAAAAAAGACCGAGAATCCTGATGATATTTGTAAGTAATCTATAGCGGTTGTCAGAACCGAACTTGGATGAACCGTCCTCACGGAAAGTAAACTGGAAGATCGGAATAGCACCAAACTTTCTCGAATTTTACATTTCATTAACACAATAAACAACAGCACCACCGAGTCTAGCGATGCAGCGTTTCGCTGCGTCGCTAGACCTAACATGCAGCCTTACTGTCAAATCCTTTCTTCTATATCCGAGCACATCACACAAATCCTTCGCACAGAGTCAAGGCATCACAGCTATCACAATAACAGTTATCACAGTTTTTACGGAGGAGGGCTATCGGAAGGGAAGAAAATGTTAAATAGAATTTAACTATATATATTATATATAAATATATAATATATATAGTTAGTTCTAGAATGAGAAAAAGAAAAGTGTTTCGAGAAACTGTGATAACTGTTATTGTGATAGCTCTTTGATGAAAAACTATGGTTTGTGAGCTGCAAAACTATGGGTTGATATCTGTAAAGCTATGGTTTCTCTTTTTCAAAATTATGAGTTAGAATTATTAACGGGATTTGGAATCTGGGGCTGCTGAAAATCGGGGCTTATCACACCCTGATTTTTGGTGGTCCCCTAAAAAAGCCGTACCTTTGCATCGTCAAAAGAAAAGCGTGTGGAACTTTCTTGAGATATTAAATTAATTATTAACCCTTTAAAAAACTGATTGACTATGGGACAAGGAACTAGTAAGTATCGTAAGATTATGCGTACCCCTCAGACGGGT
>ERZ773235.94-NODE-94-length-120214-cov-6.958746_pt1 | contig 120214 bp, 108 predicted proteins | sample MGYA00580522_ERZ773235 | MGnify/ENA primary metagenome ERZ773235 (study PRJEB29015, sample SAMEA2737797) | human gut metagenome | biome: human gut; feature: human-associated habitat; material: faeces | place: China | collected 2012 ... | reverse complement strand
TGCAACCTGTTGCGCCTCTTTCGGAGCCGGATACAATTCGTTGAAGACATTCGCCTAGAACTCTTTTCCCAGCACCGACCCGTTGGCAACGATGCCGTCGTTATGGTCAATGAAAGTCACGCCATAGATTCTGCCGACCGGATTGATGCGGAAGATAGCGTCGATGTTCTCCGCCTTGAGCAGCTGCCGAAACTCGTCCCGCGTATTGTGCGGACTCATGGCATCCCGGACTGTCTGTCGCAGCCGGTCGAGCGACCCGTCCTGCTTCAGCGCACTCTTCGACCGCTCGTAATACTTTTGAAGAGCCTTGTAGCCGACATCCCGGCCGATACGGCTCGATTTGAACGGAGTGCCGATGCCATAGCCGTCATCAGTCATGGCGCCGTAGACAATACCGGCATAGTTCCTTTCGTCGATAGTTCCCGTACGTTCTTCGACCGAAACGTTAAACAGTTCCAATAAGGTGCGGAACTCGCCGTAGGACGAGCATTTATAATTCCGCAGGCACGACCTGACGACGGACGAGATCTGGTGTTTGACATTGCCTTCCCTGTAGTTTACCTTATGCAATCCCACCTTGTCGGCTTGCTCCTCTCCCTTGACGCTCGGATGCAGATTATATTTGCGTTCCAGATCGCGTAATATCTCCATCGAACGTCTTGCTTCGAAATCATGCGGCAGCTTATGTCCGTTCTCATCGACGCGCAACGATACGACATGAAGATGCTGTCGGTCGATATCCTTATGTTTGAAAACAATATAAGGCTGGTTGCCGTAACCCATACGTTCCATGTATTCCTGCGCGATGTCCCGGAGCTGATCGTCGGTCAGTCTGTCTTCCGGCGAGGGGTTCAGCGAGGCGTGGAAGACCGTGTTCGTAGTCCGGCGGTTGGCTTCGAGGTACGGCCAAAAGCAATCCATGCAGGCGTCGACATCCATTCGCCCGTGCTTGTCGAACGGTTCCAACATCTTCTGCCAGAAAAGAACCTCGGCTTCATCCTTATCCACTTTCTCCTTGTTGTAATACAACGCTCCGCCGGGCGAGGAACCCGATCTTATATTCGCAACCACTCCTTAGCCTGTTTTGCGAGGTTGAGAATCTCGATACTGAGGGCTTTCAGTTCGCGGGTTCGCTGCTCCAGCATAGCGATCTGATGCGGGATAGCAACGTTGGAAAAGTGCGCGTTGATGGCTTTTACGATCTGGTTATGTAGGCTAAGTACCCGGCGCCTTGTCATATTTCTATGATAGGTTTCCCAATACTCGCCTCCGAACCGGACGTACACCTTCCAGCGTATCCGGCTCTCCGCTAATATTGTCAGTCTAAAACGTTCCATGATGTATCTTTTGATGACAGCTGCCGCAAGCGGCCATAGTCTTACGCCGTCTGGCAATCATCAGTTTTTCCCAATTCTCCTTGCCTTTCAGTTCTCCGAGTTTCCGCACATGGTGCATAACCAGATTGTCCGTAGCACCGCACAACTCACATTTCTGAGCTTTCAGCCTGTCTATAAGGCTTGTGGTGCTGACGCCGGGCATTGGATTCGGGCATCTGTCAATCGACCGATCATAAGAAGGTCTTTTTCTTTTGAACCCTTCATTGTATAAGCGACGTTCTTTTGCTTTGCCGTTTTTTACCGTATACCCGACTGTAAAGACTCCGTTGCGTTTGTATTTCCGGCAAATTCGTCTTACTGTGGTTCGGTATTTCCCGGCAAAGGTTTTGTACATACTGTACTGCATGATGTAGTGAAAAGTGTTCAGTTCAGAAGCGTTGTTAGCTATCGAGTAATAGTTGTAAAACCCTCTGATCTCGGCATTGTAACTGTCAAGGATTTCAAGGTCGTCATTATTGATCAGTTCCGACCGGTGTTTGGGAATCCATTGCTCGTGCCCGTTATGATAGCTGAATTTCAGCACGCCGAGTTCCAGCAATTTTTTCTTTATTACTTCGGTCGTTACCTTTAATCTGACCTTGTTTCCATACACACGGGACAGGCTTCCCCGTTTGTTCCGTTTTTGCAGGTTCGACTTGCGGACAGTCACCTCATATCCAAGGAATTTTGCAGGCTTTTCAGTATGAGTGACGAGCGTTTTCTCATCCGATAGTTCCAATGCCAGTCTGTCTGCAAGGAAACGCTTTATATCGTCCTTGATCTTTACGGCATCTTCTTTACTGCCGATAATTCCAATGAGGAAGTCGTCGGCATACCTCACATATTTAAGCCTCTTGAAGTTTCCGTCCATAGGGTCGAAGCACGGCATCGCGGATCGGGTTTTGTCTATCTCTTTGAGCCGTTTGACGAGCACTTTTCTTTCTACATTATTTGTCGCTGTTTTGAGTTCACGCATAACCAGCCTCTTTTGGTAAGTGAGAACTTCGTATTCCCGTTGCTGTCTTCCCCTATCTCCCTTGTCGAATTTGGAAGCATATTCTTTCATGTACTTATCCAGTTTGTCCAAATAGATATTGGCCAATATCGGACTGATAATTCCACCTTGCGGCATTCCGCTGTACGTTCCATGAAATTGCCATTGTTCCAAGTAACCCGCTTTTAGAAATTTTCTGATAAGTCGTATGAATCGTTCGTCGGAGATACGTTCCTTTAAGATGTCGATCAGAATATCATGATTGACATTGTCGAAGAAACCTTTTATATCTCCTTCGATGAACCACTTCTTACCCGTAAAAGTCTTCTGTACGGCATTCAATGCGGTGTGGCAGCTGCGATGCGGACGGAAGCCGTGCGAAGTATCTTCAAAGTGACCTTCGTAAATAGCTTCCAGTACCATTCGTACTACCTCCTGCACCAGTTTGTCGTCGAAAGAGGGTACGCCAAGAGGTCGTGTCTTCCCGTTTTTCTTCGGGATGTACATTCTTCTCGATGGCTGGGGTGAGTAGCTTTCGTCTTTCAACGAAGCTATCAGTTTCTCAATGCGGGAAAGGCTCATACGGTCGATGGTTTTCCCGTCTGCACCTTGTGTCATATTACCCGGCTTGGCATATATTCGTTGATAAGCCAGGTAATACATTTCCTCATTGAAAAGAATACGATAAAGCCTCTCAAACCTGTATTCCGTGGTTTGACTATGCTTTGTCAGACTGTTTAATACTCTTGCGGGACTTCTCATAATGCCTCTCGCATTTTCCGTTAATCGTATTAATGAATATTAGCTGCCGCCCTTCGCCGTGTGCGAGGCTTTCCCTCGCTCGGACTACTACGGCGGCTCCGTTACCATACCGGATATTCATAGACCTTCGTCCAATAGCCTTACGGCATTCCGGTTTAGGTAATCCCCGTTTGCGATATAATAACTATGGCGCGACAGATTGTCGGATATGACGTCCGCCTTTTACTGCTTATTGCAGTTGCGTCGTGATAAGTTCTTGCTCTCTCTGTACAACTACCACAATGAGAGTATCACGATATGACGAGTATAGTTACCTTAACGTCACAGTTTCGGAAGGTACCGCTCAGGCTGTCATTCAATCAATCCGGATTTTATCCTCATATCTGTCTTTCATCACCCCATTCAGTCGCAGTCCGGTAACTAACTGACTTATGGTTTACCCCGACATGCTACACTCCCTGTCCGGTTTCCCTTTCAGATAAGTCGGTTGATGATAGGTTATTTTCAAAGAACACTTACCTAATAGCTTGCCATCGCTATATTTATTATATCGCCTTGACGGGCGCACAGTTGTTCCCGAGCTTTTGAAATTGGAAATAAAAGTCGTTCAGCCGGGCGATGAACTGCACCTTCGAAGGGTCGCGTTTGACGACGACGAACTCCTCGTTGAAGATTCTTTTGACGATAAACCGGCTGCGGTTATGCTCCAATCCTGCCTTACAAAGCATCTGCTTAAAGCGGATATTCTCTTCCGTGGTGAGTTTGAAATTATACCTGTGGACTCTGGGATCTGTCGTTGTCGGGCGTCCGATCCTCTTTTTCGTGGTTGTCATCAGTCTGGTAGTTTAAGTGGCGTGACTCGGGAACGCCACCCAGCCTCGCAGAGCGAGCACCTTTCGTATGCCGAAAAACTTTTCGGCATACAAAGGTACAGCTCGCTGTTGTCTGGCGACAACAAAAATCCGCGCCGGAGAATCTCTGAGAGAAGTTTTGAAAATCCTCTGTTACGGTTTCCATAGCCGGGTCTGTTCCCGGTGCAATATTACAACCGTTTCGGGGCAAAAAAAAGCCATCGGTGCGGACTGGAGCGGACTGGAGCGGACATCGGAACCGAAGCGTTTTACCCTGTTGTATATTGCGGCAGGATTGATTATTCGGGCAACTGCGCGAATCGCAAAATAAGTATCGGTTCAGACGGATACCCGAATCTTTAACCGAGTATCTGCGCAAAGGAACGAAAGGGCGGCAGACCGAATAATCATCCAATTATTCGTCCAAATATAAGGTAGTATATATAAATGATTTGACAGACGCATAGTTACCCAAACAACCATTTAAACACACAAGCAATGAAACAAGCAAGCATTTCGATCTGCAATCAAAAAGGGGGCATCGGGAAATCGACATTTACGATGTTACTCGCCAGTCATCTGCACTACACATTAGGCTATGACGTGCTGGTCGTAGACTGCGACTATCCCCAATGGTCCGTTCAGGCGCAACGTGAGCGGGAACTGTCGCTCATCGAGCATGACGATTACCACAAGCTGTTGCTGGTACGTCAATTCAAAGCGACGGGCCGCAAGCTCTGGCCTGTGCTGAAATGTATGCCGCCTGAAGCCCCCGAAGAAGTCGAGCGGCTGCTGCAAAGCGGCTACCATCCCCGTATCATTCTCTACGACTTGCCGGGAACGGTCAATGCCGAAGGTGTCATTCGGCTGCTCGCGTCGCTGGACGCTGTCTTTGTGCCCATGAAAGCCGACAAGGTCGTCATGGAAAGTACGCTCTCCTTTGCCCGGAGTCTCACCACTAACCTTGCCCAAGATCCGACCCTTACTTTACAAAGCGTCTATCTTTTCTGGACGATGATAGACCGTCGTGAACGAACGCCGCTTTACGATCGATACGAGGCCGTTATCCGCAAGCTCGGGTTGTCGCTTATGACAACTCACATTCCTTACCGCTCGAAGTTCAACAAGGAGCTGCTTGCGGACAATACAGGAGTCGGCCGCTCGACACTTCTGGCTCCGGCGCGAACCTTTGCGTGTGAGGCGCAACTCGAAATCCTCACAGAAGAAATTCTTACACTCCTCAAAATCCGATAACAATGGCCAAGAAACCCAAAATCGAAGTAGACGAAAGTCTTGTAAAACAGGTGATCGCAGGGCAGTTACCTATCACTACAAAGGTCACACGGGTAATTCCGGAACAGATCCCATCCGGAACCGCTACGGACGCAATTCCCGCCGAACCGCCCTCTGTTCCGGAGATCGACACAGAAAAGATTCCGGATGAAACCCCGTCTGTGCCCGCAGCACAAGAGCCACGCCGTCGGAGAACACCACCCTTGTCCGATTATGAACGAATGTTTCTCACTCCTGTGGAATACGGCATCCGAGCCACACTTTATGTCAATGCATCGACGAAGCGTAAGATTCTGGAGATACTTAAAAGAATCGGAGGTGAACGATTATCCGCGACATCATATGTGGATAATATTCTACAGCACCACATCGAAACTTTCCGTGACGATATAAACCGGCTCGATCGTAAGCGGAATTTTGAAAAACTTGTTTAACAATGACTTAAAAATTTCTAATTATGCTTTACAGCTTTTTATCCGAGTCCGGTGTCCTCGACATTTCATTACTCGCTCTTGGCACAGGCATTATCGTTTTGTCAATCTTAGGGCTGCTGTACCTCGGGAAGCGACGAGGTCATAATAAAGCCGGACACTTTTCGGAGCAACCTGACGATTGTGCAATGCCTGCCGTGCAAACGGAAAATAGCGATGGATGGCCCTCGATGGAACAACCTCAGACAACTGAACTTGTATCCGTTGTCGCTGCACCTGAAGATTCTTCAAATCTCGATTCTCCGCCTTCCGAAACGGTCGTATCCGAAAAGCAGGATGTGAAGCCGGAGTGTGTTCCCGTACCGGACATACGATGGCGACGTTCGATGACATTGCCCGACTACAAAAAAACATTTCTTGTCCGGGTGGATTACGACCTCCGCGCCTCGCTTTATGTCAGTGCCCCTACGAAACGGAAAATCCTTGAAGTCCTGAAAAAAATCGGCGGCGAGCGACTGACCGCAACATCTTATGTAGATAATATCCTACGGCACCATCTCGAAATGTTCCGCGACGAGATCAACTGCATACATCAAGAACAGAATTACCATAACATCGTCTAAATTCTTTCTGCCATGAACAGCATAATTCTTATTGCCGCCTGCGCCGTATGTCTGGATCAGTTGTTTTTCCGGGGGCGGCTCGCGTCATATGTCGTCGACAACCTAAAAGGCCCGAAGAAAAAACACACCGGGCACGATGCTGCCCCTCACACACCGAAGGCCGGCTCTTTAGCCCGTCAGACCCCGGAAATTCTGGTCTCGAAATCCTATCGGTGCGGACTGGAGCGGACTGGAGCGGACATCGGCACCGCCCCGGCAGGCGGAGATGCTATATTTGCCCCGGCTTCGGAAGAGAAGTCCGCGATGCAGGGGTGGAACACCCTTGTCGTGCGGCCCTCGATCGGCGAAGACGGCGAACTTGCGGAGCCCAAAGCGCCTGCCGGCGCCCGACCTCCGCTTCCGGCTCTCCCCGCCAGAGCAGAACTCCGCGATGCGGAGGTTCATGCGATGCTCGGAGAGCTGGACTTCGGAGAGAGCGCCGTCATGGGCGATGCCACGGCCGAGGAGCGGCAGGCCATCGCCAACTTCGACATCCGGGCCTATGCTTAATTAAAAACGACCTACGACATGAAATGGAATAACGAATACGGCTGACGCCTTTTCCGCCGCAGGAAATACGATGTATCCGGTCGCAGAATGCCCCAAAGGCAGGCTGCGGCCTTTTTCACACCCTTAACCAAACTACCTGTTTTATGCAAAAAAGAGCAATTTTCACGATTCTGTCCCTGTGCTCCGCACTTGTATCCTTTGCGCAGGGCAACGGCATGGCCGGCATCAGCGAGGCCACGAACATGGTAACGTCCTATTTCGACCCGCTTACGAAGCTGATCTTCGCCGTGGCGGCGATCCTCGGACTGGTCGGCGGCGTGCGTGTCTACTCGAAATTCTCGTCGGGTGACCCGGACGCTTCGAAATCCGCCACGGCGCTGTTTCTCTCATGCGTCTTTCTGGTGATCGTCGGCACGGTCTTACGTTCATTCTTCCTCTAAGCGATGGCCGAATACCAAGTGAACAAGGGAGTCGGCCGTCAAGTCGAGTTTCAGGGCGCGCACGTAATGGTTCTTTGGCAAATGCGTCGATAGCAAGACGTTAGGCAAGTGTTCGATAGCCTATCATCGATCGGCTTATCCGAAAGGGAAACCGGACGGGGAGTATAGCCTGCCGATAAACTGATAAGTCATACAGTTACCAAGTATGCGACTGAATCAGGAGATGAAAGATAGATACGAGGATAAAGTCTGAATTGATTGAACGATAGTCCAAGTGGCACAACTCGAAACTGTGGCGGAAGGTAACTACAGACGCCATACTGTAACACACTCGATTCGACCTTGGAGGGTTGGGTGCAGAACAGGTTACAGCACAACTGCGATAAGCAGAAACGGATGAAAGTCGTATCCGACAATCTATCAAAGCTATGTTGCCGAAGAATTAAACGTGGATTGCCTAACCCGGAATGCCGAAAGGCTATTAGGTTTCAGACCTATGAAAATCCGGTATGGCAACGGAGCCACCGTAGTAGTCCGAGCGAGGGAAAGCCTCGTACATGGCGAAGGGTGGCAGCTAACATTTTTAATACAAATTAACGGATAATGTGTGAGACATTATGAGAAATCCAGAGAGAGTATTAAACAGTCTGTCAGAGCACAGCAAAGTTTCGAGCTACAAGTTTGAACGGCTCTACAGGGTTCTATTCAATTCGGAGATGTTTCTCCTCGCCTACCATAATATACAAGGTAGGCAGGGAAATATGACGGAAGGTTCCGACGGTAAAACTATCGACGGAATGAGCCTGAAACGGATTGAAAATTTGATTGATGCGCTCAAAGATGAGTCGTACCAACCAAAACCGGCAAGAAGGACGTACATCCCGAAGAAAAACGGGAACATGCGACCTCTCGGCATACCGTCTATCGACGACAAATTAGTGCAGGAGGTATTGCGAATGCTGTTGGAAGCAATTTATGAAGGTAGTTTTGAGAACACCTCGCACGGTTTCCGACCCAAACGCAGTTGCCACACCGCACTGATACAGGTGCAGAAGAATTTTACTGCGGCCAAGTGGTTTATCGAGGGCGACATTGAAGGATTCTTCGATAACATCAACCATGATGTACTTATCGGAATCTTGAAAGAACGTATCGCAGACGACCGCTTTATCCGGCTAATGTGGAAATTTTTGAAAGCTGGCTACATCGAAGATTGGACATTTCATAGAACATACAGCGGAACACCGCAAGGTGGCATCATTAGCCCGATACTGGCTAATATCTATCTCGACAAGCTGGATAAGTACATGAAAGAGTATGCCTGTCAATTCGATAGAGGCGACAGACGGGCAATGAACCTTGAGTACAAACGGTATTCCAGGAAAATTTGGTGGCTCGGCACAAAGCTGAAGCAAACCAAGGATAAAGATACTCGGAAGGAACTGATTGACGCGATTAAGCAACATCAGAAAAACAGGATGCACTTACCCTCTGTCGATGAAATGGACGAGGGATATAGACGGATTAAGTATGTGAGGTATGCCGATGATTTTATTATCGGAGTGATTGGCAGTAAATCGGACTGTGAGGCCATCAAAGAGGATATTAAGAATTTCCTCGGCGAGAAACTGAAATTGACGCTCTCCGAAGAAAAGACCTTAATCACGCACGGCAATAGAAAGGCAAAATTCCTCGGCTATGAAATCTATGTCCGACCATTCACGGATAAGACGTTAAGAGGCGAGAAATCGGGAGTACTTATTAAGGCTTACGGCAAAAAGGTAGTGTTGGAAGTGCCAATGTCCACAATGCGGGATAAACTTCTCTACTACGAGGCGATGGAAATTCATCAATTCGAGGGTAAAGCGAAATGGAAACCCACAAGCCGGACAAAGTTGCTACATCTGGACGACCTCGAAATACTGGATGCCTATAACAGAGAAATCCGAGGTTTTGCAAACTATTTTTCTATCGCAAATAACAGTTCACACCTGAATTCTTTCAAGTACATCATGCAATACAGTCTGTATAAGACTTTTGCACGAAAGTACAGTACGACAGCCCGAAAGATTATCGCAAAGTATCGACATCACAAAGATTTTGCGGTTTTCTATGAGGACAAGAAAGGAGGAAAGAAGATGCGGGTATTCTTCAACGGGAGCTTTAAGCGTAAAACAACCGCGATGGACGCGAGTTGTGATTATGTAGCCAACACGATTTTCAATACCACTGTATCAAGCCTTATACAAAGGTTAAAAGCGGGTAAGTGTGAATTGTGTGGCGCAACGGAAAACATTGAAATACACCACGTCAAAAGACTCAAAGACTTAAAAGGCAAAGAGCCATGGAAAATCCAAATGATTGGACGTCAGAGAAAGACGTTAGCTGTATGTATTCCCTGTCACAACAAGATACATCACGGGATAATAGACTGAATATGTTAGTGGAGAGCCGTGTGCGCCGAGAGGTGCAAGCACGGTTCGGAGGCGAGTTCTTGGAAACCTACCGTAGAAATACGGCAAGGCACCGGGTTCTTAAATGCAGGAATATCGTGCGCCGGAATTACGATCGTCGTATTCTTTGTGATATTACGACCCTTTTTCTCCTTGCGGCGTTTAATCAGGAAGGTTCCGAATCCGCGCAGGAAAACGTTTTCCTTGCGGATCTGGGCGGCACGCACCTCTTCCATAAAACCTTCCACGACAGCTAAAACGGTCGCGGCCTCGACGCCCGTTTCCCGGGCAATCTGCTTTACAATTTCTTGCTTTGTCATCGATGCTTAATTTTATAATTTATATGTCGTTATTCAATCTACGAATCGGTTGCTAAGATCCATCCGTTCGTGAAGGATGCGCACGACCTCGATCGCCCCGTCGTCCGGAATACGGTAAAAGACGATGTGTTTGTTGACCTTGAAGCCGTACACCTTCTCCCCGAGTTCCTTGTATTCCCGGCCGAACAGCACGGGATTGCCTGCCAGCTTGCGGCAGGAGGCGATCAATAACCAGTAATAGGTGTCCGCCTGTCGCTCCGACCATGTATCCGCCGTATAGTTCCAAATGTCGGAGAGATCCTCGACCGCTTTGCGGGTAAACCGAATCTCAGCCATTCGCCCGCTTCGCTTTCAGAGTTCTCAGATGCTCCGCAGGATCGAATCCTTCGGCCACGCCGCTGTCGATTCCTTCGCGGATGGCGGCTTTCAACTCCGTCAGACGGCTTTCGTTTTCCTCCAAAAGCCGCAAACCGGCCCTAATAACCTCGCTGGCGTTATTATAACGTCCCTGTGCGATTTTCGCTTTAATGAAATCCTCGAAATAAACCCCGAGGGCTACCGATGTCGTTTTCATAATCACGCTGTCTTTACGCAAAATTACCAATATTTAATAATAAAACAAAATCCCGGCCGGATTTATTGCCTCGGCCGGGATCGACGATTCGGATTTCGACTTTTCAGGTATGGGTCATCCAGCCGTGAAAGGGACGGTCGATAAAACAGCACGACCGATCCGGACATCCATGATAAACCAATCCGCCGACAACGCCCAGACTCCCGTCGGGATAGCGTTCCTTGAAGAGGAACGAATAGGGCGCGAAGTCCCTGTAAAGTTCGATCTGGCACGGATGATGGGGATTTTGCTCACGGCGTTCGAGGCGCTCCAAACATTCCCGAAGCGTGCTGTCGCCGATGCTTTCGGCGTATTGCACTACCTTATCGTAGTGCTCCTGACACATGATTTTCATAAGGCTTGATTTTTAGGTCTATTTCCCCATTCCGGGGTGTTGTTCCAGAAAGAGCATCCGCTGCCGGATATAATGCAGCAGCGGTTCTCCGTCGCCGACAGATTCCATAATGTTGTTCGTTCCGCCAATATCCTTCAGCACTTTCAATGAGAAAGAGTTGTGTATCTGCCCCGAATCGAACTGCAAATCGTGTCCGGACTCGGTAAAGGTGATGCAGACAGGTCTTCCCCGCTTTGTTCTGCCGAAAACCGTGATAGCACCACGCAGGTCTATCGGATAAAACTCGTCGTTATTCTCCCAGTCGATCTCAGGAGTCAGGCGGACGATCTCCGCCATGACCGGACGGAGCAGCCCTTCCGTCCAATGCGGATCATTCAACCGCTCCCGTTCTTGCTTCAGATGTTCAATCTCCCGATCGATCTCCTTGCGGCGCTTGTCGCACTGCGTTTTATGCAGGCGGTAGCGCGTAATGATATTCTCAATAGCATTATATTATGCATACCAACTGCACCGCAGGGGCTGCCCGTCCCATTTCCACGCAGTACGGTATGAGTCGATGCGGATATAATTTTTCGACAGACGGTGCGTATGGGTCTTGCCCTTGAAAACATCGGGCAGCGGGACGGTCGTTCCGCACATATAGCCGTCTTCGGTAGTTCGCTGGTCGAGCTGCCGCAGGTCTATCGCGCTGCCGCGGATCGCTATGACCTGATAGAAGTCGATATTGGTCTGCTCCCAGCCCCACGACGAGTAGAGGATGTCGCCGACGCGCAGCGAACGTCGGAACTCCTCACTCGACCGCGCTACGGCTTCGTCATGGCGCCGGAAGCGCTCGGCCTCCTGCCGGATACGCTCCATAGCCTTGTCGTATTCTTCCGGGGTGTGGGCCTTGTAGACATACCGGGGGGGGCGCTTCATCCCCGGTGTCCATGCCGCGATACAGCGGCCGTTACGGCCCTGAAACCGGACAAGCGAGATGTTATAGATCAATTCGGGAGCGAAGCCCGTCCCCTGCGCGAGACGCGCGGCGTTCTTGTTGATGCGATAGGTTTTCATTGTATTTCGGATTTAGGGTTCGTTTCTTCTTCGACGATTTGGAACTTGTCGGGATTCCAGCCCTTTGCGAACAGCGCGGCCTGCGCGTCGAGGACGCTCGGAAAGATGCGGCGCCTCTGCCGCGAAAAAGAGATGTATCCGACATAAATACGCCGCACAGGGCTTCTTTGATATTCGAGGTGGCAGCGGCACGGAACGGGCCGATAGTGCAGGAAGCCCCGCATGCGCAGCAGCAGGCCACGTTCGTACTCCTTGTCCTCGCGGCAGCGTTCCCACGCCTCGTATTTGTCGATGCCGTCGGTCAGCAGCGTGTAACCGACAGCCCGGTCATAGCGGGTTCGGCCCTGCCAAAGGCCCTTGAAAAAAAGCGACAGCAGTTCCAGTTCGAGCGTCGGACGGCCTTTCGTGCGCAGCGTTTCTGTCAGGGATACGACCTCGTCGTAACGGAAGTCGAGCGGGCGGATGTTGTTCGCCGCCATGCGCACCATCACCCGCAGGTCGGGGGTAATAGTGATACGTGTTATAATCTGATAGCTCATAATGATATGCAATTAAAAGACCGCAGCTTTAGGGCTGCGGCCTGATTTGACAATACGTGAAGTGTCGTGTTATTTCGGATTGGTCGTGTCCCGGAGCTTCAATCCGAAATCGCCGCAGGCCGTACGCAGATCTTCGCTGAACTTGCTGCTCTCGCAATAATAATCGCCCATCCGTCCGGCCAACTCCTGCAGATCGCTGTCTGTAATCGTCGCAGTATCGTATCCGTGTCTTTCGAGTACCGCACGGTTCAGAAAGGCGATGTCGAACTCCGCATTCGGATCATCCTTACTCGGAACGCTTCGCAGTTTCTCGTCGGTGAATCGGTAAATCTCGTCGAGGTACTCCTTCTCCATCCGGTTTGCATCTCCGTGCTGCCGGGAGAACTCGTCGCCCCAGGCAATGAGCGTCGCGGCCGTATCGCGGGAGTTGTCCGAGGGCCGGAATTTCCTGCGCCCAGCTTCATAGGCGATATCGACCAGCGCCTCGGCATAGTCGCGCAGGGACACATTGCCCGGAAGCGCTGCGGACTGCCTTTTCATAAAGGCAGTAATGGCCTCGGCATAGATCCGAAGCTGCAAACGGTCGCGCTCCGCGGCGGCTTCGTCGCGGTTCAGCCCGAATTCCGGGGATTCATGTCCATCGAGGAAGTTCTGCAATTCACCCAGCCGGAAAACGTCGTAGCGCGTAGGATATTCCGGCAGGCAGCGTTCCACAAAATCTTCCGTAAGATCGCTTGTCGTCTGCGGCGCAGCTTCGGCGGACGGGATGAAATCGTATTCTTCCAGCCATTCGACGATGCCTTGCAGGGTATCGCAGGAGAGATTTTCAAGCGGAAGCGGGAAACCATCCCCGCCGTCCATCAGGCAGACGGGAGTCAGCCCGTCCTCACAAAATTCGAGGGAGATTACATTGCGATAAAGACCGTCGTATCTGATTGTAAGGGGCGACTCGTAATACTCCTCATAGGCGAGGCCGTCCGTATCTGCCAGCCGCTCGCGGTCTGTCGCATCGGCCAAATAGGTTTTCAGGCGCCCTTGCCGGCTGGCGATGACCGAGCGGATGACGCCGATCTGATAAGTGCGCAGTTTTTCGAGTGTTTCTTTGTTTTTAATAGTCATAGAGAATCAAGTTATTTATAAGAAAATTCCGGTCTGACGAAATAGCAGACCGTGGTGTGCCGCCCGTGATCCTTGACGAGTTTCACGGGTTGGGGCGCATTGTAGATGCGCCGCTCTGTAACGGGAGCATCGAGCGCATCCCATTTCTCTTGCGATACGGCGGTCTGCTCGTCCCGATAGCACCAGACGATGACGGATTTCGGGTAGGGAGCTGCGAATGCGGTTCCTTCGTAATCAGAAAGAAACATTTGAAATTCCTTCTCCGTCCGAAACGAAATGCAGTCGCCCCGGTAAAGATCGCTGCTTCGGCACTCCGTATCCTTGTAAAGGCTGATCTTGCGCCATTTCTCGGTCGAGAAATCGCCGTAAAGCGATTCCGGTTCCCGGTATTCCCACAACGGCACCTCGGCGCAGAACCGGACGACTCCGTTGCCGCAGGCGCCGCAATGTCTCCAATCGCAGAAATCCCCCGGCACGGTTCCGGTCGGTTGTAGCGCTTTCGGCGCCACGATCGTAAAAGGCCCTCCGCTGACCGCGCAGCCGATGCCGTCGGCTGTCCTCCACACGAAAGGCACGTACGGGCACAGGCAGATCGAAAGCATTCCGTCTTCACGGACAGTCTCGATCAGGGCATTGCCGTAGAAGTCGCCGTGGCGCGTGGTATAGCGCACCCGGTCGCCGACCTGCGGGACACGTGGGTTGCGGGTGCGTTCGATATGACGCACCAAAGCATTGGCGGCATCTACATCCGCCTGCGTCAGGTGGTGTTCATGGTCGTAAAGCGTATTCATCGACAGCAGCGTTTCGCAGCTGTACCGATCTTCGGCTTTGGATTGTTGCATATTGCTGATAATGAAAGCGCCGCGGCCTTTCGGCCGCAGCGCAGGTTAAACGATCTGTTTTACGTGTTTTAGGCCGCTTCGGCCGGAATCGCTCCCGGGGTTTCCGGCTCCTGTTCGCAGGCCAGCCGTTCGGAGATCATCCGCGCGGCACGGTTCACGTCCGTGAGGATGTCGAACAGGTAGGTCGGCTCTTTATGGAACTCCGCCAGCCAGTCCTTGATATAGGCGGCGCTCTCCTCACGAGGCGTCGTAGCGAAGCCCAGCATCGCACCGCACAAGGCCGCCGTAAGTTCGGCGACCAACTCTTCGCGGATGTAGTCGGCATCTCTGTAGCAAGCGCCAAAAGGACGGTTCAGACGCTCCGCATGCCCCGTACTGTGCGTGACTTCGTGGAGAAGTGTCGTGTAGAATGCCGCGCCCTCCGGGAACTGCCGTTTTTCGGGGCAGACGATCCGGTCGAGCGTCGGTGAATAGGACGCCCTGTTGCCGGATTTGAGCAGGATGGGACAGAGCCACGACTGCTCCGCCAGCATCCGATCGAGCACCTCGCATGTCAGACCGTCCGAGTAGTCTTTCGGCCCGGTCGGTGTCGTAAGCGAAGCGTAGCGCTCCGGCTGCTGTTCCGACATATCCGTCTGGTCGATGTTGAAGACCGGGTAATAGCGCATCACGGGCAGCACGTCGTATTGCCGCCGCTGCTCCTGCGGCAGGCGGTAATAGTCCGCCAACTCAATCTTCTTGCGGGTCTCCTTATGGCGGATATACAGTTTCCAGAAGAAGACCGGAAACGAACCGGAGCCTTTGAGGATGTTCAGGCCCTCCTCCTTGGCCTGCTTGAAGGTCATAAAGAGCGGCGTACTGTAGCCTGCGATCTCCGAGAGGAACAGCAGCATCAGGATATTCCCGCCCCGGTAGGGCGTGCCGCGCAGGTTGCGCGGAAGACCGTGCGCAAGGTCGGCGATCCACGGCTTGCGCCACGCTTCGGTAAGCGTTTCCATTTTCTTTATCATCAGCTCCGTCAGCTGCGGAGCGATCTTTTCAATCAGATTCTTATTCATGGCTCTTCTCTTTAAGTTATTCTTCCTCCGGAGCGGTAGCTTGCCGCCAGAGACGGATCTTCTCGCCGTTCGTCCTGCCGTTCCACCACATGTCGCAGGCATCGCGGAAAGCCTTGCGATCATCCTTCGGGCTGAAATTTTCCGGATTCAGTCCGGTGATAATTTCCCGGTCTTCTTCTGTCGTTCCGTCATTCCACCACGGCTCGACCGTATCGGACATCAATTCGCTCTCGCGTACCTGACGGGTGTGTTCTGCACAGTCGTCGCACCATAAGTCATCTTTGTCTTCCGCCATAGACTGTACTTCGTACGTGTTGCTGTCCACCCAGACTTGGCAGGATACCCGCAGCGAACCGCACGCCCCGCAGCGCCACGGATCGGCGGGCATCTCTACTGTCGGTTTTTCTGCAATAGGTGTCTGTTCCGGAATCTCTGAAATCTTATTCATAACAGTAGTAATGCAAAGACGGAGCAGGCATAACCTGCTCCGTCGGTTTGGACATTTAGTTCATGTTGTTACTATGCCGCCGTTTTCATCTCCTCAGGCATCCGGATATCGGGTTCGATATCCGGGTCCATAGGAATAATCAGCGGCTCCGGGGTGGGTTCTATAGCGGGCGTCTCGTCCGGCAGCAGCTCGGGCATCTCCGGTTCGGCATCCGGTGCCTCCTGCATCGAAACCGCCATCTCCTCGGCCTCGGCTTTTGCCTGCAAAGCGTCGATCTGTTCCTGAAGACGGGCTTTGCGACGCTCGTAGACTTTCAGATACTCCTGCTGCACCTTCTGGCTCTGCTCCGAGAAGTTCAGATCCGCAAAGCGGCACATCATTCCCGTCAGGAGCGTTTCGTCCGTACAACGAAAGTCCGGAGCCGCCGAGCGGAAGTAGTCCACCAGATACGCGCGGACCAGCGCCGCCTGTTGCTTGGCCGTGATACGTCCCGCCGCGGCAAACTGCTCCCGGTCGGTCAGGTAAGAGCCTTCCTTGGGTCGGAAACCGCACTGACGGAGTTTCGAGTCGCTCATTACGCGCTGCATCACGGCGTAGTAGAACATCTGCTGCTCCTCTTTCTGCAAGGGCTTGTTCGCAACCTTCACATCGAGAAAGACACGCTTCATATCGGTCGTGATATGTTCGTAGCAGATTTCCCGGTAGCGACGCTCCTGTTGGAGCAGTCCCTCCAGCGGCGATGGCGGGACGACGGAGACAAAAACTTTGCGTTCATTGGACTGTCCCTCGTTTATTGTCACTTCCCGCTCTTCGTCCTCGATCTCTTCGTAGCGGAACTCGATGTCGAGGTTGCCGATGACGGCGTACTTGCGCACACGCCCTTCCGAGATGTCGAACTCCAACTGCTGCGTCTCTTCGGCGAATGCCGCCATTTCGGCTTCGTACTCTTCCTGAGCCTCGGAGAACTCCTCTTCCGATTCGAACTCTTCGGCCTGCGGAGCGTCGGGCATCTGAGGGCCTTTGTCGTAGTGATAAACGCTGTATTCCAGCTCTTCGACGTGATAGCCTTCTTTCTCAAGAGCTTCGAGTACTGCGGCAGGAGTTTCGCCGTCCGTAGCCAGCGTCGTACGCGGGTCGTCCTTCAGGAGTTTCACGGCTTTCTGTACCAAAAACTCGTTGTTCTTGCGGATCATGCACTCGCGGTTTTGACAGCCCGCGCAACCGCCCGTACATTCGTCCTTGAACAACACCTGATTGGCCGTGTTGTGCTGGCAGGAAAGGCACTCCGTCTTATCGAAGTTGTAGCTTTCCAACTTGGTCATGTAACGCTCGTAGAGCCGCCGGGCGATCTCCTTGATCCGCGCCGTCTTCCAAGAGCTGTAACACCCCTCGGCGAAATGATCGTTGTAAACCTCCTGCTGGATGTCGGCGGGATATTTGGCGATCTCTGTAGCGACGCCCACCGAAATCTCCTCTTTGTCGAGCATCCCGGCCAAGGCGTCGATCAATTCGCAGAGTTTTAGACGCGAGCGGATGTAGGCTTCCGACTTGCCGAACTTGCCCACGAGGCTCTCGACCGTATGCCGTCCCGACTGAAGGGCCCGCTTGTAGGCAGCGGCTTCCTCGCGCGGCCGCACGTCCTCGCGCTGCAGGTTCTCCGTGATGGCGGCATCCTCGGCCTCGGCGTCCGACAACTCCCGGATAAGGGCCGGGATGAATTTCAGGCCCGCCATTGCAGCCGCCCAATAGCGGCGCTCGCCGTAGACGATCTCGAAGCCCTCGTCCCTCGGACGCACGCAGATAGGTTGAAGAACGCCCGACTGTTTGATGCTCTCGGCAAGTTCCAGCAGCGTATCCTCGCGGAAATTCTTGCGGGGATTGTAGGTCGAATTGACGATTTTGTTCAGATCCAGCAGCCGGACATCCGTCTCGGGATGGGCTGCCGGTTGTTCGGCAGGACTGGTTTCTGCGACAGGATTCACAGCTCCGATATCCGTTGCCTGCGGTTCGGCGGGTTTCATGTCGGGACTCCCGGCTGCAACCGGGTCTTGCGCTTGCGCCGCAACGGCCTCGGAAACGGCCGGCGTCCGAACTGCGGTCTTACCGCTCTGCTTCGATTTCGAATTTGCTTTCGCAGTCTGCATAACATGTAACAGTTTTTACCGTGTGTCTCACGTGTTTGTGTCTGTACAACCTTTATTTGTCATTGATCGCACAGGCAATGAATAATATGTTATGAGGCTTTATATTCCGAACGGGTCGGTTGCCTCGGGAAGATTCATAAGCCCGCGGCGCAGGTGCAGGGGCGGAAAAATACCGCAGCCCCGGCGAGGATGATTTTTCCGTCCCGGAGCCGGAGAGGGAGGCCCGGCCGACCGCCCCGGGCTTATCTTTCCCGGGGCAACCGGCAGGATAGGTAATTTCCATTTATCTTTGCCGTGACAAACATCGGAAGCAGCAGCTTCGATGTCATATTGAAACCCGTCATTTCTGGGTATAATCGGATCGAAGCATCCGGCAATATCCTGCATTCGGTCGGATTCATCTTCGTTTCCGGTATATATCTCCGGAAAATTTGCCGGTTCCATACGAACTGTTAATTTTGTAATAGATTCAGTTTATCGGAATGCGTAAATCGGTATTCATACTGCTAACGGTTTTCATGGCCTGCCTGCTCTGCAAGGAGTCGGAGAATATGCCGGGCACCTCTCGGAAATTCATGGATGAAACATTCCTAAACCGTGGGGAGGAGAATTTACTTGCCAGGCAATGGCAATGTGAATATATCTATTCCGATTTAAGTTTCACCAGTGTCTTGCCGGAGGCCAAAAAGACACGCTCGACCGTATCCATGTTCCGGCACGGAGCCCATGGGCGCTTGCGTGCCACGGTTTTATCAATGTGTTGCGTCACATACGGGATTTCGGGCGTCGCAGGACTCGCAGCAAGGGTACACGGAAAAGGTTTCGTGGCCGGCCTACATGCCGTAGACTATTACGTCTATCGCCTGCACCGGCTCATTATTTAGCCATATGGCAAGAAGACTCGCAAAGGCCGGGTAAAAACATGGAATGTCCGGAAAACGGGAAAGTTGTATGTCCTGTTTTCGGGGGAATAAAATGCCCGGCTGTCTCGCGCTCGAAATTCGTTTTTTATACGTGTCGCCCCGATGCATATACGATAAATATCGCTCCGGACGGCTCTGTTCTTTCGGAGAATCCTAAAGATGGAAATTTACGATGTACCGATATGCTGACGCGTTCCGTTGTTCACGACGGAATTTTTTATGTTTTGAAGAGAGCTGTCGTGATCTCACACAACGGCCTGTACGGGTAGATGAAAAGTGTCTTTGGAGGGAGTTTTCGGTATTCCCATATGACGGTATAAACACTCCGGACACCGTTTCCCAACAGTATCCGGAGCTGACAAAATTGTGCTTGCGGTATTTTGCACAGGATAAAAATACGGATTCTTTTCGAAAGCAGCAAGCCGTGCCCCGGTTTTTCAGCTTCCGGCGGTTCATCCTCGAGAATTTGCGTTTCTTATATCGCCGCCCGTTTTAGCAATTTTTCCCGCGGGCCGATATTCGGTTTGTATATTTTAATAGACCGAAAATAATTATTTTGGAGTCCTGAAAAACATAATCTCCGTAAGCTGTATGGTAGAATTGGATAAAAGCCAAAAGAAAATTGCCCGAACACTCATAAGCCGGGCCTTGGAGCGTGAATGCTGTACCTTTCTGGCGAAACTCAAACGACTCCTGCAGGATGAAAAAGCGCAGTCCTGCCATGAGAAATATTTGGAAATATATAAGAGCATACAGACATTCGACAAAGATATAAGTCGTCAGTATGACGGTCTGAACGGCTCCCGCTATGCTTTGACGGTATTCAGCCTTTTCTATAACGGAATCCTTACGGAGAAGGATCTCTCGGAATTCGACGACAGAACCCGGGAAGCGTTCTTGGAGCACAGACGGCAGTGGAATCTGGAGTTGTAAGCCGGCAGCACGGACATATACCGCATATGAACCCGGCATGCAGAACCCGAAGGAGCCTCGCAGAAAAATTCTTTCGGGAATGGAATGCCGTGCACCGAGGGAACCGGCCGAAAAAAATAGCATCACAAAGCTGTTTTTGTGAAAAAATATCTATTTTTGGATCGTGTTAAACTACTAAATTCCATACGACCATGAATGAACTGGTAAAGACTATCGACGAGCTGTATGCGGCATTCAAGACCGACGCAGAGCTTCAGGCGGGAAAAAACAACAAAGCTGCGGGACTGCGCGCCCGTAAGGTGTCGCTGGAGCTTGAGAAGAAACTCAAGGAATTCCGGAAAACGTCGCTTGCGGCAGCTGCCAAATAGCTCGTTTTCATCGCATGACGCAGGGTGTTCTTTCGAAGGACACCCTTTTTTGTCCCGGCGGTTTCGGCCTTACCGGCGGAGGAAATGACGGCAGCCCTGTCGAAGATTCAGCCCCGGAGTTTCCCGTCGGTCGTCAGGGAGGGATTCAACCGCTCCCGAAGGCTCGTATTGCGTTTCAGCACGGACATATTGTGGACGGCATAGGCCAAGGCTTTCGTCGCACCGATCAGCACGCAGATCTTTTTGGCGCGCGTGATACCCGTATAGATCAGGTTGCGCTGGAGCATCACGAAGTGGGTCATCAGCACCGGCATGACCACAATCGGGTATTCCGACCCCTGCGCCTTATGAATCGTCGTGGCATAGGCCAGCGTCAGTTCGTCGAGCTCCGTGACATCGTACTCGACCCATTTGCCGTCGAAATCGACTTTCAACGTCCTCTCCTCCGTATCCACCTCCCGGATATAACCCAGATCGCCGTTGAACACATCCTTGTCGTAGTTGTTGCGCTGCTGCATCACACGATCGCCCTGTCGGTAGGTGTAGCCGCCGCGGCCGAGGCTCGGCCCCGAAGGATTCAATGCCTGCTGCAACAGCAGGTTCAGGTTCGCGGCGCCCACGACGCCCCGCTGCATCGGCGTAAGTACTTGAATACGGTCCGGACTTTCCCGGTAGGCGCGGGGCAGGCGCTCCTTCACCAGCCGGACGATGGTTTCGGCGGCCCGTTCGGGGTCGTCCTCCCGCATGAAGAAAAAGTCGGTGTCGCGGCCGTTGCTCGTATCGGGGAAGCGTCCCTGGTTGATGGTGTGGGCGTTCATCACGATACGGCTCTTCTGCGCCTGCCGGAAGATGCGCACGAGCCGCACGACGGGGATACGCTGCGAGTCGATGACATCGCGCAGGACGTTTCCCGCCCCGACGCTCGGCAGCTGGTCGATGTCGCCGACGAACACCAGCCGCATCCCCACGGGAACGGCTTTCAGCAGGTTGTTCATCAAAAGGATGTCGATCATAGAACACTCGTCCACGATCAGCGCGTCGCCTTCCAGCGGGTTCTCGTCGTTGCGCTTGTAGCCGTCCTGCGGGTTGTACTCCAACAGCCGGTGGATGGTCTTGGCCTCCATGCCCGTCGCCTCGCTCATACGCTTGGCAGCACGTCCCGTCGGTGCCGCCAGCAGCACGCGCAGGCCGGCTTTTTTCAAGGCCGCGATAATTCCCTGCGTCGTAGTCGTCTTACCCGTACCGGGGCCGCCGGTCAACACCATGACTTTGGACGTGACGGCCTGCCGGATAGCCGCAAGCTGAACTTCGTCGTATTCGATGCCGGTTTCCGCGGTGAGGGACGACGGATCGAAAAGCCCGTCGAACAACGAACGGCCCGTACTCTCTGCCAAATCTCTCAGGCGACGCGACGTACCGCACTCGGCATGGTAGAACGGAGGAAGGTAAATGGCATCCTTGTCGAGAATAAGGTCTTCGGCCTGAAGCATCCCTGCAAGGGTGTCACGGATAGCCGTTTCGCCCGCTTCAAGAAGCTGCCCCGCAGTCTTTACCAGCTGTTCCTCCCCGGCGTAGACATGTCCTTCGTCCGAAAGTTGTCCCAGCGTATAGAGGATGCCGCTCCGGCACCGTCGCGGGTCCTCTTTCTCATAGCCCATCTTTGCGGCGATGCCGTCGGCGGTCTTGAAGCCGATGCCCCAGATATCGTCGGCAAGGCGGTAGGGATTCTCCCGCACCTTGTCAATACTCTCCTTGCCGTATTCCCGGTAGATTTTGGCCGCATAGGCCGTGCTCACGCCGTAGCCCTGCAGAAAAAGCATGACATTTTTGATGTCTTTCTGCTTCTCCCAACTCTCGCGGATCTTCGCTACACGCTTACGTCCGATGTTCGGAACTTCGTAAAGCCGTTCGATCTCCGTCTCGATGATGTCGATGGTCTCCGTTCCGAATCGCTGGACGATAGCCCGGGCGAACCGGGGGCCGATGCCCTTGACCAATCCGCTGCCGAGGTATTTTTCGATCCCGTACACCGTGGCGGGCATCGTCTCCTCCCATGTCGCGGCGACGAACTGGCTGCCGTAGCGTTTGTCCACCTTCCATTCGCCGCGGCACAGAAGGACGCTGCCCACGGGAACCTCCAGCAGGTTACCCACGAGCGTGACAAGGTCGTTATAGCCCTTCACCTTGACCTTCAGCACCGAGTATCCGTTCTCGGGATTCTGATAGGTGATACGTTCCACGACACAGCGCAGAAGAGTTGCCGGGTGTTCGTTCATAAAACGGACGATACTGAATACCCAGTAAAATTACGGAAAAAATCCCGGAATAGCAATGCCGCCGGGCATACGACCTTTATTCATCGTCCAAGGTATTGAGATATTCTTTGATAATATCCCTATGACATGGATAAGGCTTACAGAAGCATCCCAAGCGTTTGCCTTTCAAAGCATGGATACGCTGACGAAACTCAGGATCGGTACGCAGGCGTCCGTAAAAATAACTGCGGTAGCGGTCCAAAGTAGCACCGCGGCTCATGCCTGGCAGCAGCCGAAAAGGATTCCTGAAATAACCGTCTTCACCACGGCCGGCACGGCCGATGTAAACATCGCATGCTGCATAACGAATGTTTACCACTTCAGTTCGTTTCATGACATAAAATTTTAACATTGACGCGGGGTTCTCCCCGCGTCGGAATGCACTACGCCCGTTCCACTACGACGATCTCCGCACGGCAGGCAGTGCGTGCGAACGGCTCCTGCATGGGTGTCCGGTGGTGGATGATAAAGTGCCGCATCGTCTCCTGTACGGCTTTGGGACGCTGCTTGTCGATAAAGCCGTACGGCAGAAGCAGCACGGCACGATCGCCCGAGCGTTGCGTGCGGGAGAGCCATTGCAGGAAGTAGACACACTCCACAATCTCGAACGGCGGATTGGCAATGACGTTCTCGCAGCGGAAGTCGATCTCATGAAATTGCATCCGCAGCGCAGCAGTTTCGGGATAGAGGCGTTCGTATAGATCAACCAGCTCCGCATCGGCATCGAAGCCGAGGAGCGCCGACGGATGCACGCCCTCGAGGAGCAGGGCGCGCGTAAGTTGCCCCGTGCCGCAGCAGGCGTCCACGATACGGCTGTCATTGTCGAAATATCGCACGGCCAGTGCCGCCATCTGGCAGGCCGTGCGGTCGGGTGTCAGGTATTGCGAAGCATAGACGCCCTTGCGGCGCTGCCTTTCGCACATTACGTCATAGGGCCAGTTATCGACGCCGTAGAGGAATGGCAGGTCATTGTGCTGCTGCCAATAATCGAGAATCTCCGGCAGCGTATCCGGCCAGTAGAAATTGCACCGCAGATAGTAATTCTGAAGCGCATAGCGTTTTGTGATTCTTTCAAAGATTTTCATTGGATCAGGTTTTAGGGTTACTCTTTTTTCTGCCGCGGCACCGCAATCCAGTCGGGATTCAGCGTCATACGCCAATCGGGATCGCCATTGCGGTAAGCGAGAAGTTGGGCTGCGTAATCGTGAGCCTCACGGGAATTTTGGGCCCGATAATGAAACATCCATTTCTGACCGCATCGGGGACATTCCCAGACGACCATCGTACCGGCAGAGGTCTCGGCAAGGCCCAGCATACAGGGCACTACGTTATAGTGCGGCGGTTCGAAACCACATTCATAACAGGTATAAATACCGCGGTTATAGCGTCCCTGCGGCGGAACGCGCAGGGACAAAGGAATATCGATCATATAAGTATATGGTTTAGGTGTTCGTATCTTCAGGCGAAGCCGCGACTCCGTCCTCTTGGCAATAGTCGAATTTCATCAGCTTTGCGACACGGGCGTACTCCTTATCGTAATACGTATCGTATTCCTTTTGATATTCCTCCTTGTAATGGGTTCCGCCGTCGGGATCGTCGGGGTCATCGGCTTCGACGAATGTTTCGAAAGGTGCACCGTGTGCGTTCAGCAGCCGTCCGACGGCCAGATCGCAGGCAATATCCATAATCGACGCGTTGATCGCGTCCTTATGGTTACGGTAATATTCGTGTAAATTCATGGTTTCGTTCATTAAAATGTTCTTGGTTTGAGTTATTCCGGTCGATATCGGAAGGTTGTCCGTGATACAAGTTCCGTCTGCGGCCGAGTAAATCATAACCGTAGGATCTCCGTTATTGTTTTCTATGTCCAGTGGATATTCCGTTCCGGGAATTTGATAAGCAGCATCTTCCTGATAGGTCGGATCGTTTGACAGTTCGTCGAGTTGACCGTCTGCACACAGCTCCTTGATCTTCTGGACTGCCGTTTCGAGATTCTCGGCTTCAAAACTGAAATACCGGCAATCTATGACAGTAATTTTTTGATTCCGATAAAATTCATAGCGTTTCATTGCGCGATTATTTGAGGTTAATACTTCGACACTTCCAGTCCTTTTTTCGTCATGCTCATCGAGAAGCCCGCCTCATGGAGCTGTTTCAGTACCGAAGCGTTGCTCTCATGGATAAGAAGCGGATAGACTTGGGAGTAGTTGTCGGCGATCGGTGTGTTGAACGACACCGTGATCCGGTTGTTCCGGGTGATGATTTCCAGCGCACGCCGGAAATCGGATTCCTGCATCTTCATTTGAATGTGTCTTTAACGTTTTTTGAATACGGGACGTAGTTCGCACGGAAAAACTTCGGCTTCCGAAGCCGAAGAACAAATCCGGATGATGTCATCGTCAGAGGGTTCCTCCACGTCGTCATTACCCGAACATACGGTATAATATCCCGACGTTTCATCGGCAGGATCACGCCAGAAGACCCGTTGCCCGGGGTGAAAGACCTGCACGCGCGGCAGCTTCTCCCCGTCGAGGGTCTCCGGAAGAGCGATTACTTCCCGAACTGCAAGCCGGGGATGTTTGTCGAAATGCCAGTCTACCTCGGATTCTTCGCCGAGAGTCGTTTGAATCGCACTCAGAACCGTTCCGCATTGTTCGGAAACAAGACGTGCGGCCTCCTTGCCGGAAGCCGCACGCAGGGTAAAACAGCCGTTGAAGGTATAGCTGACCTTCAGTTTGAATTTTCGTCGCATAGTATTTAAGAGTTATTGTTTTCAGACCATTCGTCAAAAGCCGTCGCGTCATAGATGCCGTACCGGCGTATTTCAGCGTACGCCTGTCCTTCCCGGAGCAGGGGCTGCCGGGAGACGAACGTTCCGGAGAAGTTTGCCAAAGCCAGCGGAACGAGCCACTGGAAATCGCTGCCCCGACCGCCCATGACCTCGCACGAATGAAAATCGGCGGGAAGGGTTTCGGAATCGAGGCGACACATAGTGAAAAGAGCAGAGATGCCGTTGATCTCGGCCTCGCGGAAATCCCTGATATCCGCGAAAGGAATGGATGATTCGTATGCCATGATATGGAAATGACGCCGCCCGCTCGTTGCGGAGCAGGCGGCAGGTTATTAAAGAAAGATTCGGTACCACGCCCCGAGCAGATAGACATTACCTTCCACATAGAGTGAGTATAAGTCCGTAGAGACAATCCGCAGGAACAGAGTCCTGTCGCCGCGCAGTTTCCCGATCTGGCGCCGGAGCGCTTCGGCGGGAAAGGGTTTGCGCGAGATGAACCGTCCGCGGATCTCTGCCTCCGAGGGGAGGTATTCGTACAAGCGGTAATTGAGCGCCAGCCAGCGAAGGATTTTACGGCGGGTTTTCGCATCGTCCGTCCGCAGTGTGAAACGGTTGAAACAAAGATTGTTCATCGTAAATCGGAGTTAGTTCAGTGACAAGGCCTGACAGAAATAGTCCGTATAATCGAAGTCCAGTCCCAGCCCAGAACAGGCCGTTTCAAGATCGCCGTAGCACAGAGCCCCGGCATCCCGCAGTTCCCGCAGGTTGCGAAGTTCCGCGGTCAAATATTCCTCGGCGCGACGTTCGCCGCAGCGGCACGCAGTGCAGATATTTTCGATAATAATGTTTCGTTCCATAGTCGTTTAAGGTTTAGGTGTGAATTTATTGTCGGAGAGTGCAAGGAAATCGTCGAGCGTGCGGCACCGATAGTCCAAAGAGATCTTTTCGCTGTAATCCGTCTGCCGGATATCGAAAGTATAGGTCAGGCCGTTACGAATGATCTGGCCGTGACTTTTGTCATGAACCCAAACCACATCGGACAGAGCCTCCAACCGGTTGCGGTACCCGGTCATTTTGCGTTCGTTCTCCGCATCGATCCGTTCGAGATTCCGGAAACCCTGCGTGAGGTATTCCACCCAGTCGTCGATCTTCTTTTTGGTGAAGACCCCGATACGGTTCGGAGCGGTTTGTTTGTCGAAAGCCTTGCCGTAGGAGTAGTTGTCCGCATATCGGAAGAACGACCAATCGAATCGGAGGTCGTAATAGGGTTTTGGATAGAAATATTGGCGGACGAGAAACAGGATGCCGTTTCTTCGGAAACCGGTGCACGCCTCCTCGAAATAGTTTTTCAGGCTGTCCTCGGCATGTGTAACACGGTAGAACAAGGCTGCCTCCGGAACGAACTCCTGCACTGTTTCCAATACGGCCGATGCGCTTTGAATAGCCCGCTCTACGTTATCCTCGGCATTGGCGAGCAGCAGCTCGTCGAAGGTCGACTGATCGATCCACTTTCTCATCGCCGGGCCGCCTGCCTGCGGCAGGATTCAGTTTCCCGCAGGTCGTCGTTCAACGTCGGAATAAGGATCGTACACTCGGCATCGGGTCGTCCGAGGAAACATTTCACCTTTACCGATGCCTCCACGCCGTCCCGGGCGTAGGTCTTGAAACGGTAGTCGTAACCCGCCACCGCAATCTCGAATTTCTGATTCTTCATATTCGAAATGGATTTTAGTTTGACATAAGGCCGGCAGATACCCGTTATGAAAAGTGAGAAGCCGGCTTCGGGGCGGGATATTCAGCGACGGCACGGACAAGGCAAATTTTTGAGGGGCGATACGACCCGAAGGGTGGAGATCGTGCCGCAAAAATTTGACGCCGGAACGTGTCCGGCGCTATCTTGCCCCGAGGCCGGCGTTCACAAAGGGATTTTTAATTATTATTCGCGCTGTCTCAAAACAAAAAGAGACTGCTGCGGATGCAGTCAGTCCCTTTCAGCACGAACGGATCAGCGCACCTCGAACTGCGGTATCCGGGAGAGGGTCTTCCGCAACTTCCGGCGGTAGAAGTGTTCCGTAAGCGCGATCAGCTCGTAGGCATCGTAGAACATCTGTCCGTTGACGGCACGGGCGCGGATCATCCGCTTTTTACGGCATTGTTCGAGTTGGTGGCAATCCATACCCAGCACCTCGCAGACCTTGCGGGCCGAGAGGAACATCGGGCGGTCACTGTGGCTCAACAGGTGTTCGAAGAGCAGCGTGGATTGTGTCAGCATGAAATGCGTGCGGAGCAGTTTCTCGAAATACATGGACTCCACCAGATAATAAGATCTTTCTGTTGTTTCAGACATAGTATTATGTGTTAAAGATTATGGATAGCTTTTCTCAAAGACTTTTTCTGCTTATGTTCCATTTCAACACGCTCTATGAAGCGGTTGATTTCAGCCGTCGAAAACATTAGACGACGACCGAAATGGAAACCGACAAGCTGACCCGAAGTGCGATAACGGCGCAGTTGACGATCGCTCATCTTCAAAAGGTCGCATACTTCGTCGACTTCCAGAATAGGCATCCCGCAAAGCATATTACGGTGGCGTTTCATAAAGGAGACATCCTCGCGGATCTCTCGGACGATTTCCAAAATCTCATCGAGTCGTTCCATAATCGGGTTGTAGTAGGTTTTCGCCGCAAAGATGCAATGACCGAATGATGAGTTTATACAAGTATGTAAATACATAATATATTTATATACTTTATCGCAAAGTGTCTACACGGAGAATTTCGTTGCCAGTTTCTCCCGGAGCATGGTAACCTCACGGTCGATCATCGGCGGGGTGACTTTCGCATAGATTTGAGTGGTGGTGATATTTTTATGTCCCAGCATCTTCGAAAGCGTCTCCAGACTCACACCGTTCGACAGGCAGATCGTCGTGGCGTACGTGTGCCGGGCAAGGTGGAATGAGAGTTGTTTGTCAATGCCGCACTCCCGGGCGATGTTTTTCAGGCTGTCGTCGATCGAATCGAGTGTAGACATGGCAAAAACACGTCCGTCGCCGGTCAGACCCCGATACTTGTTCAGGATGAACAACGCATAAGGCAGCAACTTGACAACGTATTTGGTTTCGGTCTTCTGGCGGTTGCCGCTGATCCACCACTCGCCCTGCGCATCCTGCTCGATCCGGTCATAGGTCAGCGAGGCCATATCCGCATAGCAGATGCCCGTAAAGCAGGAGAACAGGAACATATCGCGGTTATAGTCCTGACGCTTATACCGCAGCTCGGTAGTCATCATACGCCGGAGTTCATCTTCCGTTAAAAAACTACGTTCCGGATTCGGAGCCGTATATTGATAGAGGGAAAAGGGGTTGCGAGGCATCCAGCCGTTGTTGAACGCGATTTTGACAACGTATTTCAGGCATTTGAGATAACCGCTGACGGTCGTAGGCTTGAGCCCCAGATCGGATTTAAGGTAGACGTGGTATTGCTCGATGAACGACTGTTCCAACTCCGCCAACGGCATATCGCTCACGTTATACTCCTTACGCATGAAAGTCCGCAGATGGTCGATGGATTTATAGTAGCGGTTCCATGTACCGTGGCAGCGGTCGATGCCGACACGTTTCTTGAGGTCGCCGGTGAATTTCTCGAACGCTTCGAGAAGCAGCCGGTATTTCTCTCCGAAGCCGAGATAGGCATTCTTGACCTTTTCGGCCGTAACGTATGACTCCCGGTCGCAGATATCCTGATAGTGCTTGCCGATCTGGGTGCGGATGTTGTCCAGATGACGGTTGATGCGATCCGCTTCGAGACTACGGCCTTTGGCGCGGCCGCCGCTGACCTCCCAAAGCATCTCCGGAACGGAGAGCTTCGCGCTGAACTGCGCGATGCTGCCGTTGACCGTGATGCGACCCATGACAGGGACGACTTTCTGATCTTTGTCTTTGTTCCTTTTAAGGTAGAACAGAACCTTGAACGTGCTGCGCATAAACTCTGCTTTTTAGGGTTGCAAAAATAATTTCAGCAGAGTCGTATGTCAAGATGAATAACGATGCAAGAAACTGAAAATCACGTTTCTATGAATAATAGAGCGAAAGAAACGAGGTAACGATTTGGAAACCGAAACCTCGTTTAACATTACCTTATTCTACTTTTTTTCTAAAACAAAGGTACTGAAGAAAAGTGTATAATTATTTGATTATCTTTTGCTTTACACTTTTTTATACCTCTGTTTTTTATCCCCGGAAATTCTTCCGGGAGCAGGACAATTTTTCGCTCGACGACTTTTCCGAAAAGGTGATCCGCCAGCCCGAGGTCATGGAGAGCTTCTCTCGCTACAAACAGGAGTACGAGCAGGAGCGCGACATCCGCATCGAGGATGAGTTCGCCATTTCCGATTCCGCCGTCAGGAAACAGGCGCGCGCCTATAAGAGCGTCATCAAGCTCGACCGCAATTTCCATATCTATGTCCACGGCAACCGCAACCTGCTGGAGCAGGGCGAGGACGAAAAGGGCAAGTTCTACAAGGTCTATTACCAGGAGGAGGAATAACCTCCTTTTCCGGGCGGAATTGCCGTGCCGGCAAGGCGGACTGCAAGGTGCAGCCCGCTTTTTTTTGTGTATTGTGCCGAATAACCGGATTTTGAATCCCCTTCACAGGGAGCAAATAGTCGCTTATTGTGTATATTTGTATATGAAGTGGGGATTCCGAAAGGTACGGCAGGTTGCTGCGTTATCTCGCACGGCCTGTTTTTATGGTTCATTATAACCGGGTGAAGGCCGGGTCATCGTTTGCAGGATATTCCGGGACGATGCGATTATAGTGCATTCGGGCTGAAATCGGCGGATTATCCGTCTCAGGACTTCAGTGGAAGCGGTATCATCCTGCCAACTACTTATTTGTAGTTATAAATCAGGGTATAAATGCGGTAATTTGCACTATGAAAAGGCAGCGACGAAATGACTTTTTTGTCGGGCAGGTTGCTGACAGGCTGGCGAAAGCCAGACGAAGGCATAACCTGACTCAGGAAGTCGTGCGTTTCGATACCGGGCTGAATGTCGGCCGGATAGAAGCCGGATGTTCCGATATCACGCTGTCGACCTTGGCTGACCTTTGTGATTATTATGATATTTCACCCGGGGAGTTGTTTCAGGACATAGTGACGCACTCATCCTGAAGAGGGAACCGGCCATGCGGCCGGTTCCCTCGTTTTATACCCTCATGTCCCGAGGGTTTTCTCGAATGCCAGCCGTTCGCCGCTCCGGTAGCGTACCTTCCCGCAATAGACGAACCCCAGCCGCCCGAGCATACGCAGCATGTAACGGTTGTCGAAATTGGTGTCGACGCGCATACTGCCCGTGCCGCGCCCGCACGCCATCGCTTCGACGCGCCGCATGAACTCCGTCGCCACCCCGCGGCCTTTCTCGCCGTCGGCCACCGCCATGCGGTGCAGTACGACATAGTCCCCGTCGGTGAGCCAGGCCCCTTCGATGGCGTCGTAGGCCGGTTCCCCGTCGAATACCACCGCGCCGTAGGCGACGACGTTGCCCTGGGCTTGGGCTGCGGCCGCTTTTGCTGCCTGCGTCTCCCGCGTCTCCAGTGCTTCCTGCGTCTCCCGCATCTCCCGCGCTTTGCGTGTTTCTTCCGTCGCTTCCGTCGCCTCTTCCGTCGTCGCTGCCGTTTCGTCGGCGCCGGATCCCGTTGCGCCGGCCTCCCCCGTGTCCGTTATTTTCCGCGCGGCAGCCGTTTCCGGACGGAAACCCGCAGCCCCCGTGCCGTCGCTTCCCCGCGCTTCGGGGCTCTTTTCCGCCTCCGGTTTCTCGAAGACCCATCCGTAGCCGCAAGCGATGTCGTGTCCGATATCGGCCGCTGCCGGATAGCCGTCCTGCCATTGCAGGCTTCCCAGTGCCCGCATCTGCGCCTGCGCCTGCCGGATGATCTCCATGATGCGCGCCGCGTCGGCGGGGCGGGCGCGCCGGAACACTAATTTTTCGTCCATACGGCAAATATAGGATAAAATGCCGTGATACGCTACTGCCCGGGGGATATCTGCGCGGCGGAATTTCCGCCGTACGGCTTTTTTATCCCTCCTTCCGCCCGGGCGGGATGCCTTCCGCAGCCTTTTTTACCATGCCCCGTGCGAATCCGGCAAAAAAATCCGGGATAAAATCGTACATAATAGGCAAAAATCGTAACTCCAGACCCCTGGTTGTGCCCTGCGGACTTTTATCCCGATGCCCCGTCCTAAATTCGTTTTCAGCGGGACAGCCCTTCTGCGGGGCCTCCCCCGGGATACCCACCGAACCTATTTTTTAACCTTAAAATTAGTGTGTATGAGTTTTTCTACTAACCGTTTTTCCCGGAAAGCACTATTACTTGTGACAGCCGTGTTCTCTGCGTCGTTGCTGTGGGCGCAGGCCACCGGCATCTCCGGACGTGTGCTCGATGAGACCGGTGCGCCGGTCATCGGTGCGACGGTCATGGTCAAAGGCACCACGATCGCCACGGCGACCAATGTCGACGGCACCTTCAACCTGAAGAATACGGGCCGCAACGTCACGCTCGTGGTATCGTATGTCGGCTACGAGGCGCAACAGGTGGCGTCGAAGGGTGCCGGGTCGGTGACGATCACGCTCAAGCCCGAGGCCATCGGCATGGAGAGCGTCGAAATCGTCTCCGTGGGCTACGGTACCCAGAAACGCGAATCGGTCGTGGGGGCCATCTCCACGATCCGGCCCGAGGAGCTGCGCGTCCCCGTGCGGTCGCTGAGCCAGACGCTGGCCGGTAACCTGGCGGGTGTGGTCGCGTTGCAAACCTCGGGCGAGCCCGGCAAGGACGACGCCCAGTTCTGGATCCGCGGTATCGCCACCTTTACGGGCAGTCCCGATCCGCTGATCCTGGTCGACGGTATCGAGCGTCCTCTCAACGACGTCGACCCGCTGGAGATCGAGTCGTTCAGCGTCCTGAAAGACGCCAGCGCCACGGCCGTATACGGCGTACGCGGTGCCAACGGCGTCATCCTTGTCAACACGCGCCGCGGTTTCGACGGCCCGGCCCGGATCGACCTGCGTTACGAGCAGGGTTTCTCGTTCGCCAGCAAACGCCTGTCGTTCGTCGACGCCGCTACCCGCTCCGAAATGTTCAACGAGGCGGTGGATGCCGTGAATGCCTCGGCGGCACTGAAATACAGCGCCGACGAGATCAAGGCCATGCGCATGCAGACCGACCCCGAGGTCTATCCCGATGTCGACTGGCAGAAGCTCCTTATGAAAAAGGTGTCTCTTTCGGAGAAGGTGAGCGCCAACATCTCGGGCGGCGGCAAGTTCGCCCGCTACTTCACGGCCCTCTCCTTCTACAACCAGGAGGGGCAGTATGCCGTCAAACCCGGCAAATATTCGTGGGTGAGCGACAAGATCGGCCGTTACGGCGAGAATGTCAACTACAAACGCTATAACTTCCGCTCGAACGTCGACATGGACATCACCAAGACCACGGTGGTGAATCTGGGCGTGCAGGGCAACGTGACCGAGAACATGGAGCCCGTCGAGGGATCGGCGGCCATCTACCGCGACATCATCAACGCGGCGCCGAACGCTTTCCCCGTCCGCTTCAAGGACGGCGAACTGGCCGGCCGCGACGGCCTGAACAACCCCTATAACATGCTCACGCAGCGCGGTTGGAAGAAGACCACCGGCAATACGCTTCGCGCCAACCTGACGATCAACCAGGATTTCTCGTTCATCACCCCGGGCCTTTCGGCCAAGGTGAGCTACGCCTACGACGCCGTGAATTATTCGGTGGAGGAGCGTGCGCGCAACATCAACTTCTTCGAGGCCACGGGCCGCGACCAGGACGGCGAACTGATCCGCACCGAGTGGCAGGCCGACCAGAAACAGGAGTACCTGAATTACAAACAGTCCGGCAACGGTTCCCGTACGCAGTACGTCGAGGCGGCGATCAATTACAGCCGGACGTTCGGCGAAAAGCACGAGGTCGGCGGCCTGCTGCTCGGCTTCGCCAAGGATTACCGGTTGCAGGAGGCTACGAGCGATTACCTCAAGTCGCTGCCCAACCGTTCGCTCGGCCTTGCCGGCCGTCTTACCTATGCCTACGACAAGCGTTACCTGATCGAGGCCAACATCGGTTTCAACGGTTCGGAGAACTTCGCCAAGGGCAAGCGCATGGGCGTATTCCCCGCCGTGGCTATCGGCTGGGTGGCCTCCGAGGAGAGCTTCCTGCGCAACAGCGAGGTGCTGACGTGGTTCAAGATCCGTGCGTCGGTCGGGCAGGTCGGCAACGACCAGATCCCCAGTACGCGTTTCATCTACCTGGCTACGATCAACAGCGGCGCCAACGGTTACGGTAACCTCGGTGTCAACTTCGACCAAGGGGCCGGCGGTATCGGCGAAGGTCGCATGGCCAATCAGGACGTGACGTGGGAGGTGTCGACCAAATACAACGTCGGTATCGAAACCGGGTTTTTCAACGAATTGAAAATCAATGCCGACTTCTTCTACGAGCGGCGCGAAAACATCTTCCTCGCACCCCAGTTCTCGGAGATTTCGGGGCTTCCCAAGGATTATACCAACTACGCCAACATGGGTCTGATGGAGAACCGCGGCTTTGAGGTTTCGGCCGAATACGTCAAGCGTTTCAGCAAAGACCTCACCGTCTCCGTCCGCGGAAACTTCACCTTTGCCCGCAACAAGGTGATCGACGACGGCAAGTACTATGCCTATCCGTGGCAGGATCAGCGCGGCGTGCGTTACGGACTGACCATGGGCTACCGTGCCATGCACCTCTTCTCGCAGGAGGAGCTGGACAACATGCCCGACTACTATACGCAGTTCGGCCTGGACAAGCAGCAGTTGCGTGCCGGCGACATCCGCTACGAAGACCTCAACGACGACGGCAAGATCACCGAGGCCGACATGACGTGGATCGGCAACCCTGCGATGCCGGAGATCGTCTACGGTTTCGGTGCGTCGCTCAACTACAAGGGCTTCGACTTCTCGTTCCTCTTCCAGGGCGGAACCAACCGTTCCTCCTACCTGAGCGGCGGCTGGTATTTCTACCCGTTCCAGGCAGACCGCGGCCCGAAGTTCATGGGTAACGTGATGACCATGTTCAAGGATCGCTGGACGGTGGACAACCCCGATCCGCACGCCTTCTCGCCCCGTCTCTCCTACGGCGCCGATGCCAACAACTACAAGACTTCGACCTGGTGGCAGCGCGACAGCGGCTACCTGCGCCTGAAGAATGTCGAGATCGGCTATACGCTGCCCTCGGCCTGGGCCAGCAAGCTCCGGTGCAGCTCGCTGCGCATCTATGCCACGGGTGTGAACCTGTTTACGGTCAGCAAATTTATCTCCGACTACTGGGATCCCGAGACGGGTGCCGATGCCTATCCCATGCAGCGCCAGGTTTTCGTCGGTGTGAATTTAACCTTCTAATACAGCCTAAAGAATGAAAAAGAATATCGTATATTTAATGCTCGCGTCGCTCCTTTTGTTTACCGGCTGCGCCAACTATCTGGATCAGGATCCCGAAGACCTGAACTCGATGGACAAGATCTTCTCGTCCAAGATCGAGACCACCAAGTGGTACAACCGCATTTACAGCGACGATTTCATGGTGCAGGAGATGCATTACAGCGGCCAGATTCCCTATTTCTGGTGCACCGACGAATCGGCCTACATTCTCGAATCGCACGTGCGCAATATCGCCGAGGGGAAGATGAGCCCCGACAACTACTACGGCTATACGGGCTACAACCTCTATTTCTTCGTGCGTTACTACCAGGCCATCCGCCACTGCAACCTGTTCCTCGAAAACGTGGACAAGTGCGCCGAACTGGGCGAGATCGACCGCCGCACGATGCGTGCCGAAGCCCGCTTCATGCGTGCCTATTACCACTACCTGCTGCTGCGCCTCTACGGCCCGATCCCCATCGTGGAGACCAGCCGTTCGGCCGACCAGATCGGGGCTTCGCAGGCGCGCAACACGCTCGGCGAATGCGTCCGCTGGATCAACGGCGAGATCGACTGGGCCTGTGAAAACGGCATGCCCGCCGCCCGCGACGAGAAATTCACGCTGGGGCTCCCCACCATCGGTGCCGCCCGGGCCATCCAGTCGCGCATGTTGCTGATGATCGCCAGCCCGCTCTTCAACGGCAATTCGGCCTACAAGAACTGGACGAATCACGACGGCACAGTGCTCATGCCCCAGACCTATGACAAGGAGCTGTGGAAGGATGCCGCCGATGCCGCCAAGACGGTCATCGATATGACCGAATACCAGTTGCTCAAACCGGCCGCAGACGCTACGTTCGATGAGATCGTGGATAACCTCCGCGCCGTGACGACCACCTGGGGCGCCGGCAAGAATACCGAGATCATCTGGGGGCACCCCAACTCGGTGCAGTGGTACGGCATGTGCGCCCTGCCGGCGCGCTGGTACGGCTGGAACGGCCGCTATTCGCTGGCCATCGGCATGATCAACGATTTCTTCATGGCCGACGGCAGCCCGAGCCGCCCGCTCGAAGAGTGGTTCGCCTCCAAGAAGTTCTCGGCCGAAGCCGGCAACGGCACCATCGCCAATACGTTCTGGATGTTCGTCGACCGCGAGCCGCGGTTCTATGCCTCGGTTCACTTCCCCAACCAGCGCCTGTCGTACGCCTATGAGAACAAGACCGACAGCTACCAGGATGCCGACGGTTACGGCGTGGTCGATTTCTGGTACTCGGGGCTGAGCGGCAACGGCAGCACCCCGGGCGACAAGAACACCTCGGGATTCTCCGTGCGCAAGAACCTCCCGCTGGATTACCGCAGCAACAAGCAGACCAGCGAGGCGACGCGTATGCTCAACGTGCCTTTCCCCATCATCCGCCTGGGTGAGGTCTACCTCAATTACGCCGAGGCCCTGAACGAGTACTACGGCACCTCCCGGCAGGACGAAGCGCTCTATTACCTCAACGAAATCCGCACCCGTGCCGGCATCCCGGCCTACGAGGGCAGCTATTCGCAGGACGAGATGCGCGAGATGATCCGCCACGAGCGCAAGATCGAGCTGGCGTGGGAGTGCAACCGCTATTTCGACGTGCGCCGCTGGTTCACGGCCCATGGCCCCGACGGCGAGTTCAACCACGACGAATACGGGCTGGACATGTCGCGCGGTACGAGTGCCACCGACCCGGCGTTCTTCACCCTGACCAAGGTGGCCAACAAGCGCTTCGACATCCAGCACTACTTCCTGCCCATCAAGTCGTCGGAGGTCATGCTCAACACGCAGCTGGTGCAGGCGCCCTACTATTGATGGCCGCAGCCGGACACATGTTAAACTTAAAAATGGAAAATTCGCTATGAAACAGTTTTTTAAGATACTGGCGCTCGCGGCCCTGGCGCTGCCTTTCACCGGCTGCGACGTGGAATACGACCCCATCGTCGTGCAGCCCGACGTGGCGCTCGAGGATTCGGGCATGACGACCGTCCCGACGGTTTCCATCTACCAGAATGACGCCTATACCGTCACGCTCGCCCGTACCGAGGGGCTGAGCCGGGCGGCCGAGTTCGACATCGTCGTCGACGAGGCGCTGATCGACGAATATAACGAGCTCAACGGCGCTTCGCTCGAGCCGATGCCGGCCTCGGGCTATACGATCGGCGTGACGTCCGTCGCCTTCGCCGAGAAGGCCAAGACGGCGACCTTCTCGATCCAGTTCAAACCCCAGGCGATCGTGGCTGCGGCCGGTTCGCCCCGGCGGGCCGAGAACTTCGTGATACCTTTCGCCTGTGTCCCCCGGACAACGGTCAATTCGGCCTCGCAGTCCCTGAGCGCCCTCGTGCGGTTCTCGTTCAGCGAGCCCACCGTCACGGTGGATGCCCCGGTCGACCCGGTGGAGCTGATATTCATTTCGGGCGTGCCCGTGCCGCGCAGGCTGGAACTTTCGTGCCGCGCCAATTTCACGACGCTTCAAACCTCGAAGCTGGCCTTCGCCGCCACGCAGGAGATGGTCGACGCCTATAACGCGGCCAACCAGGCCGACTGCCTGCTGCTGCCCGCGGATTGCTATTCGGTCGATGCCGGGACGTTCGATGCCGAGGCGCTCACGCTGCTCTACGGCATCACGGTCGACGCTTCGGCACTCGACCCCGACCATGTCTATCTGCTGCCCCTGAAGCTGGCCGCCAACGACTATACGGTCACGCAGGACAATATGTATTACGTGAAGGTCACCATCCAGGAGATCCAGTTCACGGTGAACAATACCGACCGCTACGAGGCTGCCACGCGCCTTGCCCATCCGATCAGCCTCGACGTGGCGCTGAACGGTGCGCTGGCCGACGACGTGCCCGTGGAGTTCACCTACGATCCCTCGAAGGTCGCCGACTACAACGCTTCGAAAGGCAAGGCATACGAAGCGCTCGACGCCTCCAGGGTCACCGTCACGAATGCCGCGATGACGGCCGGGACGGTCAGGGCTACGGCCACGGTGAGTGTGGACATGGCCGGCATCGCCTTCGACGACGGCAAGGAGTACGTCCTGCCGTTCGTACTGGATGAGTCCAAACTGCCGCAGGGCAGCGTCATAATGAGCGACGAGGTCGTGTACGTCCGTCTGAAGCGTACGCTCTACGGTTCGTGGAGCAACCGCAATTCCAGCGACGATTTGCAGAAAACCGCCACGTCCGGCTGGAGCAACAGCAACTGGATGAAGGCTACCACCAAACCCAGCGACACGGCGGTCGACGGGAAGGCTTATCCCTATGTGAACTGCTATTACAGTTGGTCGACCGGTTACCATTGGTATGTTGCCTGGGACGAGGTCTATGGCGGCGATCCGAACAAGCGCGTCGTACATGCCTTCTCGAAGGTGACCAGCGGTTACAACGAGGCGCAGCAGGTAGCGCAGACCATGGATTACGGCAGCTACTTCGACATGGAGACCGGAACCGTCTTCTTCGATTTCCAGTACTACTGGAACGACGACGACAAGAACCAGGACAAGCGCCAGACCATCCAGTGCTACCTCGAAAGCCCGCTTACCGTCGCCGAGTTCTGATTTTTGAACCGCCCCGTGCGGTGCCGCATCATCCGGGCAGGGATCCCCTGCCCGGGTACGGGCGGCTCCCGGGGGATAAATTTCCGCCTATGTATCGCCTGAAATATCATGCCGCCGCGCTCGCGCTGCTTTTCCTTTCGCTCTCATGCCCCGCCTGCGGCAAGGAGGGCGGGACGGAGCCTTCGGGCCCGGAGCCGCCCGTGCAGCCCGAAATCCCCGGGGAGCCGGAACAGCCCGAACGGCTTGTCGTCGAGATCGCCGACCCCGGTTTCGAACAGGAGGTCGATTTCACCTCCGGGGCGTGGAAAAAGACGCACGCCTGGCAGACCGACCGCGCCGTATTTTCCTACGAGCCTACGGGCGGTTACAACGGTTCGGCCGGCATTAGGATCGCCTGTGTCGACGGGGATTATACGACCGACGCCGTGGTGACGCAGCCCGTTTCGGGGCTGGTGCCCGGCAAGCTCTACGAACTTTCGGCCATGGTGCGCACCTCGGGCGTCACGGGCGGCCGGGGCGGTAACATCTGCCTGTTCGGTCAGGGCGTCTGGGTCGGCTCGCCGCCCTTCGTGGGTACCAACGGCTGGACGCGCCGCAGCGTGCAGTTCATCGCCGAAGAGACAACCGCCGTCATCGGGTGCCGCCTAGGGTTCTGGGCGGGCGATTCGCGCGGCAGCGTGTGGTTCGACGACGTGGCGCTCCGCACGCCCGACGGGATGTACCACCGGGCGAGCGAACACCTCGAGTTATACCTCGACAAGGCGCTGGTGCGCGTTTCCGACGCCGTGATCGACGGCTGGCTGGCCAAGCTGGACAAGGTCTACGACGCCTATACCGAACTATTCGACTTTTTCGTGCCGTTCGGCGGGCGGAAGATGATCGTCCTCTCGAAACAGATCGACGCCTGGGCCTATGCGGGATACCCGATCGAGTGGAACCGCGACTATGTGGCCTCGACGCTCGACGAGGTGGTGCGCTACGACAATGCCGTGTTCGGCATCATGCACGAGATGGGGCATAACTTCGCGCCCGGGAACTACGTGACCGGGTCTTACGGTAGCGGCAACGGCGAATGGAACTGGAACGAGGAACTTTTCGCCAACTTCCGGATGTACTATGCGCTCTGCAGGACAGGCTATAAGGTCTACATGAACAATACGGTTTATACCGGGGCCCAAATCGCCGACATGTACCGCAAGTCCTATGAAGAGACGCTGGCGCGGGGTATCGCCTCCGACGGCGACGGCCTGATGTACGTCATGACGCGCATGGCCGACACCGAAGGCTGGGAGCCCTTCCGCAAGGCGTTCCGCGAATTGTACGGCCTCGATCCCGCCGTGTCGTGCGGCGCGACCAAATGGGAGAAGATCGACTGTTTCTTCTCCGTCGTATCGCGCTACGCCTCGAAGGATTTGCTCGAAACCTATTTCACCCCGGCACAGATCGCCGCGCTGAAAACCCTGAAATGATTGAATTTTAAATATACCGGTTATGAAAAAAATGCGATTCTTTTTGTGCGTAGTCCTGTCGGCCGCGGCGTTTTGGTCATGCGGCGGCGACGGTGACGGCGAGCCCGGGCCCGAACCTCCCGTGCCGCCCGTCGTGGATCCCAATGCCGTCGAGGTCGTCAACAGCGGCTTCGAAAAGGGGCTCGAAGGCTGGACGCGCGTCGATTTCCACAACGGCGGCAAGGTGACGGTCGAGGTGGTCGAGGGTGCCGGCGTCAACGACAGCCGCTGCATCAAGATCCAGCAGTTCCCCGAGAACGGCCGTTGCGGCGTGGGCATCAAACAGAAGCTCACGGGGCTGGAACCCGACCAGATGTACCGCATGTACGCCAAGGTCAAGTATTCGGACATCCCGCAGGACGAGGGGCGCGGCGCCATCCTGTTCGACATGTCCCAGAAGCAGTTCTGGGGCGCCTCGAAATTCCTCTACGGCACTAACCTCAGGAACTGGACGTCGCTCCATTTTGACTTCCTTTCGCAGGACGACGGGACTGCCGAGATCGTCTGCGCGCTGGGGTTCCGCTACGGCGGGACGACCAACGGCGGCTATTCGACCGGCACGGCCTACTTCGACAACGTGAGCGTGGTGAAGGTCACCGACGAACTTTTCATGCAGGAAGGCGAGCATATCCGCCTCTTCGTCGAACCCTCGCAGGTCTACGCCTCGGCGTCGCAGATCACCGAGTGGATCGCTAACCTGGACAGGATGTACGAGTCGTATGCCGACCTGGTGGGGGCGACCCCGCACGAGGGGCGCAAGCTGGCGATCCTTTCGTCGCGCGGGCTCGAAAGCGGTTATTGGGCGCTGGCGGGCTATCCCATCCTGTGGAGCAGCAACTATTCGGCCGTCACCTCGACCTTCGAGGAGCTGGCGCAGCACGGCACCTGGAGCTTCGGCCTGATGCACGAACTGGGGCACGTCTTCAATCTGGGCAATTCGAGCTGGAACTGGAACGACGAGATGTTCGCCAATTTCCGGATGCAGTACGGCCTGGAACAGAACCAGGGCAAGGTCTGGATGGACGAACGGGTCTACACCGGGCGCGAGATCCTCGACATGTACAAAAAGGATTACGACAATACGGTCTACACGCAGGTCAACGACAACGGCATCCATTACATGCTCGGTCGTCTGGCCGGCCCGGGCGGCATCGGCTGGGAACCCTTCAAGGCCGCTTTCCGCGAACTGACGACCACGGGCGGGGCACCCTCGGGCAAATACGACAAGTTCGAATACCTGCTTTCGCTCCTTTCCAAGCACGCTACCCGGCTGACCGGGCGCGATGTGGATGTCAAGACGCAGTATTTCACCGAGGCCGAGCTGGCTTCGATCCGCAAACAGTTGCAATAATAACCGCCGTATCCCGTCGCGGGGCGATGCGTCGCCTCTGCCGGGCGGCAATTAATACCCAATGCGAAAAATGAAGAGAGTGGTATTTCTACTCGCCGCCATCGCGGCGTGCGTGCTGTGCCTGTGCGCCTTCGGTTCGAAGGTCAAGGTCTTCTCCGACAATTTCGACCGGCCCGAAAGGTTCGCGCGCTACTGGAACCATAATGCCGGGGAGGTGCCCGGCACGGTCGAATACCTGCCCGGCGGCGGTGCCGACGGCGGCGGATGCGTGAAGATCGCCAGCGCCGAAAAGACCGCCCTGGCCATCAAACACAAACTTACGGGGCTGCATCCCGGCAAGCTCTACCGCCTGAGTGCGCTGATGAAGTGCGACAGCGTGCAGGACGGCCGCGGCGCCGTGCTCTACCTCGACCCCGAGGGGCTGGAACAGTCGTGGAATGCCTCGGAGTTCGCCTACGGCACCAACGACTGGACGGAAGTGTATATGGATTTCGTGCCCGACCGGCAGGGCGAAGCCGTCGTCTGCTGCGGCCTGGGATTCCCCTGGGGCACCTACAACGGAGGCAAGGCCTCGGGGACGGTGTGGTACGACAACGTGAAGGTCACACCGGCGCCCGAAGAGGCCCTCTATACCCGCGAGGGCGAACACATCGTGCTGAAACTCGACCGCGACAAGGTGACCGTCTCCGATGCCGACATCGACGCCTGGCTCTCGAAGCTCGACCGCACGTACGAGGCTTACCGCGACCTGGTGGGCGACGTGCCCTTCGACGGGCGCAAAATCATGATCCTCAACACGCCGGGCATCGAACCCGGTTACTGGGCGCTGGCCGGCAACCCGATCCTGTGGAACAGCCACGTCGCCGTATCGAAGCTGCTCGACCGCACGGTCGAGTTCGGCGACTGGGGCTTCGGCATCATCCACGAGATCGGCCATGTCTTCTCGCAGGGAAACATTTCGGGTACGGGACGCTGGAACTGGAACGACGAGATTTTCGCCAATTTCCGCATGTCCTATGCCCTCGAAGCGTGCGACGGTACGATGTCGCAGCGCGACATCTGCTACCGGGGTGCCGACGTAATCAACTACTACAAGATTTTCTACGACGAAACCATCGGCGCCGGCATCCCCAAGAACAACGGCGATGCCCTGCATTACACCTTCCTGCGCATCAAGGAGCGTTACGGGTGGGACGTCTACAAAAAGGCGTTCCGCGAACTCTACGCGCTCGGCGACTCGGGGCAGGAAGGGCTCGAGACGTCCTACGACAAATTCCTCTTCTTCCTCTCCTACGTTTCGAAGGCCGCGGGCGAAGATGTCGTGGCGGCGACCTATACGCCTGGGGAACTGGCCCTGATCGAGGAATCGCTTAGAAACTGATGCCGATGAATACCTTGCGAACAGCCCTCCTGGCCCTGGTCGTGGCCGCCGCGTTCCGCGCTGCCGCACAACCGGTCTATACCTTCCGCGTCAAGGTCGGCATCGACCGCGAATCGGTCGATTCGCTGGGCGGGCGCGACCGGGTCGTGCAACTGACCGAAGATATGTTCCGGCGCGTCAACCGTGCTTTCAACTACGGGGCGCAGCTGCGTGCGGTCTATGATTTCGTGGTGGACTGGGACGCCTTCTACATCTACGACGGCGTGTCGGCCGACCAGATCCGCAAGCCCCATCCTGACCACGATTATCTGGTGGTGATGGACGGTTACAAGTCCGATCCCCGCGAGACGGGCGGCGGCTGGTACGGCGACGGGATCCAGGCCATCTACCATTCGCGCACGCACAACGACCGTTTCAACAGCCCGTTCGAGAAGAACGCCATCGACGGCATCATCCACGAGTTCGGCCATGCGCGGGGCGTCCCCGACATCTATGCCATGAAGGTCGACGCGGACAAGAACCCCGTCAACGGACAGGCGTTTTCCGGCGTGCGGTGCATCATGAATTATCCCTATGGCGAGGAGCTCTGGAGCGACTATGCCGTCCGCATGATCGACCATGCCGCCGACCGCAATGTCGACATCGACGACCTGGTGGCGGGCGTGTTGCCCGACCGTATCCGGGTCGAGGTGGCGGATGCCGACGCAAGCCCGGCCAAAGGGGCTGTCGTGCGGTTCTATCCCGTGCGGTGGTACACCTATACGGTGACCGCCGAGCCGCAGGCCGAGGCCGCGACCGACCGCCGCGGACGCTGTACGGTTCCCGTTGCGCGAATTTTCGAACCCGAGCAGGAGTTCGGCGTGCGCTATTGCAACTGTCTGGTCGAAGCGGAATACGACGGCGTGAAAGCCTATGGCTGGCTGCCGCTCTACGAGTTGCAGAACGCCCGTTTTGCCGGGCAGCGGGAGCATACGCTCCGGTTGCGGCTCAAACGCGGCTGCGGGCTGGTTCGCGCCGTAGGAATTGACGAATAATTGCTATCTTTAGGGCTCTTAATCACAAAACACCGAACTATGACAGGAAGAACCTTACTGACTTGCATTTTCATGCTGTCCGCAGTTGCCGTATGCGGACAACGCTGGCAGATCGCCCCCGACGGGCGGGGCATCGTGTGGAAGGTCGGCAGCGACATCCCGCACGACGATCACATCGAGATGAGCGGCGAGCGAATGGCCTTCGTGCTCCGCTGGGGCGTCGACTCGCGCGGGGCGTTCCGCCAGGAGCGTTCGCTCGTCTTCCCCCTGCTGCGCACCCTGCCCAACAACACCCACGCCAGCCTGATGTACCGCATGGCCGCGGACATCCCTTCGCTGCTGGGCGTGGACGGCCTGGCCTTGCAGGACGAACGGGTCGGGCAGGTGGCCATCGACGGTGCGCTGGAGGTGCGGAGCCGCTGGGGCGTTGGCAAGATGAACGTCGGTTCGGCGCGGGACATGAAACCCGAGCCCGTCGTGGAGATGACGCGTACGATCTTCCCTTCGCGCACGCTGCCGCTCATGTGCGAGCGCTACACGCTGCGTAACGTCGGGGCGAAGCCGCTGACGGTTTCCGTACCCGAATTCTCGCAGGTCGTGACGACCGATCCGGCCAAGGGCCTCACGGGCAGCTATGTCGTGCGGGGCGACATCGCGGGCAGCGGCACCTTTACGCTTGCCGCGGGGGACTCGCTCGCGTTCGACGCCGTGTTCCAGGCCTACCCGGGCGGCGGAGAGCCCCTGCACCCCGACGTGGCGGCCGAGTTCGCCGCCCGGATGGCGTTCGTCAGGGAGTGCATCGACGCGAACCTCGTGCTCGAAACCCCCGACCCGGTGATCGACACCCAATTCCGCTATGCCAAGCTGCGGGCTGCCGAGAGCATCGTTGCGACCAAGGGCGGCTACATGCACGCCCCCGGCGGTGAATCCTACTATGCGGCCATCTGGGCCAACGACCAGGCCGAATACGTCAACCCCTTCTTCCCCTTTCTGGGCTACGGGGTGGGCAATGCCTCGGCGCTCAATTCGTTCCGCCATTTCGCCCGTTTCATGAACCCCGCATACGAACCGCTGCCCAGCTCGGTCATCGCCGAGGGCGACGACATCTGGAACGGCGCGGGCGACCGCGGCGACGCCGCGATGATCGCCTGCGGGGCGGCACGCTACGCCCTTGCGCGCGGTGACCGTGCCGAGGCCGCCGAGCTGTGGCCGCTCGTCGAGTGGTGCCTCGAATACTGCCGCCGCCAGCTTACGCCCGACGGCGTCGTGGCTTCCGATACCGACGAACTGGAGGGGCGTTTCCCCACCGGCGATGCCAACCTCTGCACCTCGATGCTCTATTACGATGCACTGCTGTCGGCCGTGTCGCTCGGCCGCGAGCTGGGCGTGGAATCCGCCCAGACCGCCCGCTATGCCGCACAGGCCAGGGCGCTCGCCCGAGCTATCGACGCGTACTTCGGCGGCGAGGTCGGCGGGTACGACACCTACCGCTACTATGCGGGCAATACGCTGCTGCGCTCGTGGATATGCATGCCGCTGATCGTGGGGCTTAAGGAGCGCAGCGAAGGCACCGTCCGGGCGTTGCTCGGCCCCGAGCTGATGACCGACGACGGCCTGCTGACCCAGCAGGGCAGCTCGACGTTCTGGGATCGCTCGACGCTCTACGCCCTGCGCGGGATCTACAACGTGGGGCAGGCCGACCGTGCGACTGAACTGCTGCACCGCTATTCGCAGCGGCGCCTGCTGGGCGACCATGTGCCTTATCCCATCGAGGCGTGGCCCGAAGGCTCGCAGCGCCACCTTTCGGCCGAGAGCGGGCTCTACTGCCGCATCATCACCGAGGGCCTGTTCGGCATCCGCCCCACGGGGCTGCGGTCGTTCGACCTCACGCCTTCCATGCCCGCTGCCTGGGAGAGCATGTCCCTGCGCCATATCCGGGCGTTCGGCTCCGATTTCGACATCACGGTCGCGCGCGTGGCGGACGGCAGGCTCCGCATTACGGTGGCCCGGCCCGGCGCAAAACCGAAAATATACCGCGCGGCACCCGGCGCGACGATACGGGTGAAACTAACCGATTAACAATCCGATTTACCTATGAACCTTTTCCGCTGCTTCGCCATTTCGTTTGCATTGTCCTTCGCGGCCGCCTGCTCGTCCGGCCCCGGGACTGATTTCAAAATCGCCTCGCCCGACGGGACGCTCTGCGTCGGGATCCGTGCGGCCGACTCGCTGACCTATACCGTGACCCGCCACGGTACGCCCGTGCTGCTGCCTTCGGCCATCGGGCTGCACTTCGCCGACGGTACGGTGTTGGGACGCGGTGCGAAGGTGACCGATGCGCGGCGCGAAACGGTGGAACGGGTCGTCGAGGCCCCCTTCTACCGGCAGGCGCGCTTCACGGAGCATTACAACCAGTTGCGGCTTACCTTCGAAGGCGGTTATGCCGTGACTTTCCGGGTCTTCGACCAGGGTTGCGCCTACCGTATCGAAACGCATCTGCCGGGCGAACGAACCGTGGCCGGTGAAGTGGCCGAGTTCAATTTCGCGGGCGACCCCGGGTTGTTCGCCGCCTATTCCGACGGCCTGTGCAACGCCTACCAGAGCCAGTATGAGAAGTGCCGCCTGAACGCGCTGGGGACGGAAAAACCCGTCCTGCTGCCGCTGGCCGCCGACTGCGGCGCCGCCGGCCGCGTGTTGGTCTGCGAAGCCGATCTGGAAGCCTATCCCGGCATGTTCCTGACGCCCTCGGCGGGCGGCCTGCGGGGGCTGTTTGCCGCCGTGCCCGACAGTTGCTACCTTCACGAGCGCCGCTGCCAGGAGAAGGTCGCCACGCGCCACGACTATATCGCCCGCGTCGAGGGCACGCGGACATATCCGTGGCGTATCCTCGCCGTGGCCGACGAAGACCGCGAACTCCCGACCAACGACTTGGTCTATGCCCTCGCCGCAGAGAACCGTATCGGCGACTGCTCGTGGGTGAAGCCCGGCAAGGTGGCCTGGGAGTGGTGGAACGACTGGGGGCTGACGGGCGTGGACTTCGAGCCGGGTATCAACACGCGAACCTATAAGGCCTATATCGACTTCGCGGCCGACTACGGGCTCGAATACGTCGTGTTGGACGAAGGGTGGTCGGATCCGAAGGCCGGCGACGTGATGTCCGTGGTCGAGCAGATCGACCTGCCCGAACTGGTGCGTTATGCCGACGCCAAAGGTGTCGGGCTGATGCTGTGGGTCGTGGGCAACGTGCTCGACGCCAAGCTCGAAGAGGCGTGCAGCTACTATGCCGGATTAGGTATCCGCGGCTTCAAGGTCGACTTTATCGACCGCGACGACCAGAAGGCCGTCGAGCTGGTCTACCGCCTTGCCCGGGTCGCCGCCGCGCACCGCCTGGTGCTCGATATCCACGGCGTTTACAAACCCACGGGTCAGAACCGCACCTATCCCAATATCATCAATTTCGAAAGCGTCTTCGGGCTGGAGGAACTCAAGTGGAGCAATCCCGACATGCCGCTCTACGACGTGACCTTCCCCTTCATCCGCATGGTGCAGGGCCCGGTGGACTACACCCCCGGCGCCTACCGCAATGCCACACGCGAAGGCTTCCGGATAGACTACCGCAACCCGATGAGCCAGGGCACGCGGGCGCACCAGGTGGCGGCTTACGTGGTTTTCGACGCACCGCTGGTGATGCTCTGTGACTCTCCGACGCGCTACATGGCCGACGAGGCCTGCACGCGCTTCATCGCTTCGCTGCCCGTCGTGTTCGATACGACGCGGGTGCTCGCGGGCGAGATCGGCGAATATATCGTCACGGCACGCAAACGGCAGGATTGCTGGTATGTGGGCGGGCTTACCGGCTGGACGCCGCGCACGCTCGATGTCGACCTGTCGCTGCTCGACCCCGGGCGGGAGTATACGGCCACGCTGCTCGCCGACGACGGCCGCTCGGCTGCGGAGCCCGCCCGCTATGCGCTCTCCACGCAACGGGTGACCTCCGCGACACGGCTGCAAATACCCGTGGCGCCCGGCGGCGGCTTCGCGCTGAAGATCGAACCGGCTGATAACAAATAACTCTATCCGAAAAATACGACCCTTATGAACCGAACCCTGAGAAAATGCTGCGCCGCCCTGCTGGCCATCCTGGCCGTATATGCGGCACCTGCGGCGGAAAAAACCGTCTACCTGAAAGATTTCCTCGCGCCCGGCGCTGCCGGGACGGATGCCGTGCCCGCCGTGCGGGCCGCGCTGGAACACTGTGCCGAGGTCGGCGCCTCGCGGCTCGTGCTGCCCGGCGGCCAGCTCCGCATGCGCCCCGACCGGGCGGTCGAAAAGTACCAGTTCATCAGCAACAACGACGAGAGCCTCAAGCGCATTGCGTTCGACCTGGTGGGTATGCGCGACTTCGAGATCGACGGCAACGGCACCGAACTGCTCTTCACGGGCTTCATTTCGCCGTTCAGCCTCGAAGACTGTGAGAACATTACGGTGCGCGACCTGACGATCGACTTCACCCGTACGTTCAATTCCGAGGGCACCGTTGTGGCGAAGGGCGACGGTTGGCTGGAAATCGAGTTCCCCGAAGATTACCTCTGCGACATCGTCAACGGCTGCCTGCGTTTCCGCGATGCCGAGGGTACGGTGTACCCCTTCTCCAACCTGCTGGAGTTCGACGCCGTGCGGCGCGAACCGGCGTTCCGTGCCACGGACTACTGGCTGTCGAACCGGACGATCCCGGCCGAAAAATGCGCCAACGGCAACATCCGCATCCTGCGCAAAGACCTGACCGCCACGGTCGGCAACGTGATGGTATTCGGCGCGGCTGCGCGTTACAACCCCGGTTTCACGCTCGCCGACTGCCGGGGCGTTGCCATCCGCGACGTCAACCTCTACCACTGCGGCGGCATGGGTGTGATCGCGCAGCGCAGCCGCGACATCGAGCTTCGCAAGCTGGTGATCGTCCCCTCGCCCGGCAAGGGACGCATGATCAGCATTACGGCCGACGCCACGCACTACGTCAACTGCGGCGGCTACATCCGCATGATCGACTGCACGTTCGAGAACCAGAAGGACGACGCGACGAATATCCACGGGCTGTACATGGCCGTCGAAAAGGTCGGGGGCGCCGACAAACTGCTGCTCCGCTGGCGCAACTCGGGGCAGTACGGCGTGGATTTCATCGTGCCGGGGATGACCCTCGAACTGGTCGACAACAACAACGTGGAGACCTATGCCCGCCGGACGGTGAAGTCCGTCAGGCGCCTCAACAAGGTTTACACCGAAGTCACCTTCACCGAGCCGCTCCCCGACGGGGTCGAGCCCATGCATGTCGTGGCGGCCGACGATGAATATCCCGAGGTGCTCATCAAGGGCTGCCGCATGCGCGGCAACCGGGCGCGCGGCCTGCTGCTGGGCTCGCGCAACCGCATGGTCATCGAGGATAACTACTTCCACATCGCCGGGGCGGCCATCCTGATCGAAGGCGACGCCAACTACTGGTACGAGCAGTCGGGCGTGCGCGACGTGGTGATCCGCCGCAACCTCTTCGAGAACGGCAACTACGGCAGTCCCGGTTGGAGCTCGGCATGTATTGCCGTGGGCAGCGGCATCCCCGACCGCGAGACCAGCCGCTACCACCGCAACATCCGGGTCGAGGGTAACACCTTCCGCGTGTTCGACCCGCGTATCGTCAACCTCTACTGTGTCGACGGGTTCGTGTTCACGCGCGACAACGTCATCGAATACACTGACGATTATCCCTATGTACTCGACGAAAAGCGCAATTTCATCACGCGGAATTGCGACCGCGTGGTCGTCGATAAGAAACAGACCGATAAAAAATAAACGACTTTTTCCGATGAAACGGCTCTTTTCCGTCGTGCTGGCGCTATTGCTGGCCGTGCAGCTCCCGGCGCGGGTGAAACTCCCCGCCGTGCTGGGGAGCAATATGGTGTTGCAACGCAATGCCGAAGTGAATTTCTGGGGCGAAGCATCGCCACGCAGCCGGGTGCGGGTCACCGCCTCATGGGACGGCCGCATGCATGAAACCCGGGCCGATGCCTCGGGCCGCTGGGCGCTGAAGCTCCCCACGGGCGAAGCCGGAGGCCCCTATACCGTGACCCTCAGCGACGGCGAACCGCTCGTGCTTGACAATGTCCTCGTGGGCGAGGTGTGGGTCTGCTCGGGACAGTCCAACATGGAGATGCCCGTGAGCGGATTCATGTTCCAACCCGTCGAAGGGGCGGTCGATGCCATCGCCGATGCGGGCATGTACCCCGGCATTCGGATGTTCACCGTCCCCAGGGTCTCGTCCAAGACGCCCCTGGACGATTGCGATGCGGCCTGGCAGACCGCGACGCCCGCCTCCGTCGGCCAGTTCAGCGCCGTGGGCTATTTTTTCGGGCGTATGCTCTACAAGGCGCTGGGCATTCCGGTCGGGCTCATCACCTCCAACTGGGGCGGTTCGACCATCGAGGCGTGGATGACCGTCGACGCCATCGACGCGACGCCGGGCATCGACCATGCCGTTGCCAAGTCGGGAACCTACGACAACAGCATTCCCCAGCGGCTCTACAACGGAATGATCCTGCCCGTCTGCCGTTATACGGCCAAAGGGTTCATCTGGTACCAGGGCGAGTCGAACCGCAAGAACTGGTACGATTACAAGGCGTTGCAGGTCTCACTCGTCAAACTCTGGCGGGAAACCTGGGGCGACGGGAAGATGCCGTTCTACTATACGCAGCTGGCGCCTTACCGCTACGAGGGCGACGAGCTGCGTTCGCTGCCGCTGGTGATCGAGGCGCAGTACCGGGCGCTGGCCGAAATCCCGCACTCGGGGATCGCTGCCACGACCGACCTGGGCAACCCGACCTGCATCCATCCGGCGCGCAAGCGCGAAGTGGGGGAGCGGCTGGCGTTCCTCGCCCTGGCGAACGATTACGGGGTGACGGGGCTGCCCGCCCCGGCGCCGGTATACAAGTCGATGGAGCGCGACGGCAATAAACTGGTGTTGACTTTCGACAACCTGCCCGTCCGGGCCCAAAACGGCGTCGACAGCTTCGTGGCCTTCGGCCCGGACGGCTATCTTCGTCCGGGCGGCTTCGAGATTGCGGGCGAAGACCGGGTTTTCCACCCTGCCGTTGCGAATTTCAAATATTGGGACAACCGGATCGAAGTGAGCTCCGACCGGGTGCCCGACCCGGTGGCGGTGCGCTACGCCTTCCGCAATTACTGCCCCGAAGCCAATGTCATGACGACGATGGGGCAGCCCCTTGTCCCGTTCCGCACCGACGACTGGCCGCTGGACGACATCGGTCGGATCAGGTAAACATCCGGCGGCCATGCATCCCGAATTCCCCCCCCCTCCCGGCTGATTTCCGGGTACTCCCCGTTGTTTGCGGGGATAGCGCCCCTTATCCTGCGCCTGCATTGCGGACGGCATCGGCCGTCCGCCCGGGGGCGTCATGTCTTCGGGGCGGGGCGGCGGACTGCGGCGCGTAGGGGCGGTGCCCCGACGGATAATGCCTTCCGCTTCGGAGCCGGACGGCGCATTTCTGCTGCCCGAAATAGGTATAATGGTGCCTTGTATTTGTATATATTAAGGAAAGAAAGTATTTTTCCCATCGGATGCTTCCGCCCCGGGAAAGGTTGCGTCGGTTTTACGGGATGGAATGATAAAGATTATAAAGTTCTCTAAAGGGTCGGCGCTATGGAATCGAGGGTGAAATGTGCGGTATGTGCGGTCGCTATGTGTCTGGTGTTGCGTGCCGGGAGCGGTATGGAGCACAAATTCAGGTATTATACCGACAACAGCGGGTTGTCGTCGAACACCATCCAGTGCCTCTATCAGGATGACAAGGGGTATGTCTGGGTCGGCACGGCCGACGGCCTCGACCGGTTCAACTCCTACGATTTCACCAACTACCGCTCCGATTACCGCCGCCGCAATACGCTCGAAAACAACTGTATTTACAGTCTTTGCGGCGAAGGGTTCCCCAACGGCGACCGCATATGGGTCGGAACCAGCGACGGGGTCTATATCTTCGACTCGAAGGACGAGTCGTTCGTCCACCTGCCCATCCTGGGCAGCGATGGCCGGGAGCGCCGCAACCTGCTGGTCTATTCGCTTGCGGCGGACGTCGCGGGCAACATGTGGATCGGGACGCTCGGCGACGGCCTCTACCGTTACAGCCTCAAGAGCGGCACGTTCGAACACTATAACGCCGCGAAATACCCCGAGGCCTTCTCGTCCGACGTCATCGTGAAGATCCTGCTCGACCACGACAACAACATCTGGGTGGCTTCGGGCGGCGGTTCGCTGCTGAGCCGCTACAACCCCGAGAACAACCGTTTCTCCACCTTCCGGGTCGAGGACACGCTCACGCGCGAGCCGATTTCGCGCATCAGTACCATGTGCCAGGATTCGTTCGGCGACATCTGGATCGCAGGGTATGCCTGCGAGCTCTACAAGTTCGAACTTTCGCGGCTGACGTTCACCTGCAACCGCCCGGAGGACGGCGAGGCGTACGGCCGCGTGCGGAGCATGATCGAATACGCCCCGGGGATAATCATGCTCGGGACGGATCACGGCCTGGTGAATTTCAATACCAAGAACCGCAGTTTCGAGCATGTCGACAACGGCACGACCAACCGGAACGGACGGCTCAACGACAAATTCATCCACTCCATCCTCAAGGATCGTGACGGCGGCGTGTGGATCGGAACCTATTTCGGCGGCATCAACTACCTCTCGCCGCTCAGTTCGCTTTTCACGCTCATCGAGGCCGGCGAGGGGTGCGGGCATATCATCAGCAAATTCTGCGAGGATCCCGAGGGGAATATCTGGATCGGCAGCGACGACGGGGGGCTGAGCCTTTACAACCCGCGTACGGGCAGCTATACGCCCGTGGCGGTCGACCCGCGCGACCGGGCGCTCAACATCCATGCGCTCACCATCGACGGCGGATGGCTGTGGGTCGGGACGTATGGCGACGGGCTTTACCGTATCGACCTGCGCACGCGGCAGATGAAGCACTTCACGCAGGCCGGCACGGGACTCGACAATCTCGACGTCTATTCGGTTTTCCGCGATTCGCGGGGGCAGTTGTGGATCGGCACCAAAATGGGCATCTGCCGTTACGACGACGTTTCGCAGACCATCACGTGCGCATTCGGCCTGGGACATAACAGCGACGTGGTGGACATCTGCGAGGATGCCCGCGGGCACCTGTGGTTCGCGTCGCTGGGCAAGGGGTTGATCCGCTACGGGTTCGACGACGGCCGGTTCGCCCTCTGTTCGCACGATTCCGGGGGCGGGCTTTCCGATTTCGTGAGCTGCCTGGCCGTCGAGGGGGACAACCTGTGGATCGGCACCCACGGCTGCGGGCTTTGCCGTTACGACATCGCGGCCGACACGCTCTCCAGGGAGTTCGACATGCTGCCCTACGGCAACTGCGCCGTGTTCCAGATCGTGCAGAACGGCGGCGAACTGTGGCTCACGACCAACCGCGGGCTGCTGAAATACAGCCCCGGGAACGGCCCGCAGTCGATCTACAAGTTCACCTCCGACGACGGACTGCTGGCCAATATCTTCAATGCCAATTCGGGCATCAAGTCCTCGACCGGGCATATCTATATCGGCTGCAACAACGGCATCAACAAGTTCTATCCCTATGATTTCACGCGCCGCGAGAATTCGGCCAAGCTCAGCGTCGTCTTCCCCGATTTCAAGCTCTTCAACCGCAGCGTGCCCGTAGACGGACGACTGCTGTCCAATACCATCGACTGCCAGCGCTCGGTGCGCCTGCGCGGACGGAAGATGTCGTTCAGCCTCGATTTCATTGCGCTCAACTTCTCCTCGCCGCTGAGGACGGTCTACCGTTACCGGCTGGAGAACTTCGACGACAAATGGATCACCACCGGCCTGGACGAAGGGGCCGGGGTGCAGCATGTCTCCTACACCAACCTGCCGCCGAACCGTTACCGCTTCGTCGTGAGCGCCTCGACCGGCGGCGAGCAGTTCGGCGAGGAGGCCGTGGTCGAGATCCTCGTGCTGCCGCCGTGGTGGATGGCTCGCGCCATGGTCGTGGCCTACGGCGTGCTGGCTCTGCTGGCCGTGGCGGGCGGCGGCCTGTGGCTGCGCCGCAGGATCGGCCGCGCGCACCGCGAGCAGATCGCCTCGATCACCCGCAAGAACAAGCTCGACCTGCTCGAGGCCAAGGTCAGCCTCTTCACGGAGGTGGCCAACGAAATACGTACGCCCGTCGCGCTGATTGCCGCGCCCGTCGAGGAGATCGCCAAGCGCGCCGGGGATTTGCCCGGGCTCCGCGACGACGTGGACATCATCCGCAAGAACTGCGAGCGGCTGCGGACGCTGGTCGACCAGATCCTGAACCTGAAAAGCGCGGAGGAGGGCGAGCATGCCGCCTCCTGCGTTCCGGAGCGCGTCGACGTACGGGAAGTATTGCGGACGGTGGTCGCGGCGGTGGGGGATGCCGTCCCGCGGCGGGGTATCGCGGTGCACCTCGGGCTGCCCGGCGAAGCCCTCACGGCCGAGATGTGCTGCGACCACTTCTCGAAGATCGTGGGCCAGATACTCGGTAATGCCTACCAATTCGCCGAGAGCCGCATCGACGTGACGCTCGAAGGCCCCGGCGGGGAGGTGCCCGGCGATGTGTTCTGGGTGCGTGTCCGCGACGACGGCGCGGGGATAGACCGGGCGGAGAAGGCACGGATATTCGAACCTTTCTATACGTCGGACAAGTGTGTCTCCGGCAGCGGGCTGGGGCTGGGGCTCGCCGTGGCGAAGAGCCTGGCGACCCGGATGGGCGCCGTGCTCGGGGTCGAAAGTGCCGTGGGACAGTGGACGGAGTTTACGGTGACGGTTCCGCTCGGTGCACCCCGTCCCGTCCCCGGGACGGATGGCGATTCCGGAGTGCCTGCCGGGCAGCCGGCCGTGGCGGCCGTGCAGCCCGAGGTGCAGAAGCGGCTGCCCGACATCTTGCTGGCCGAGGATAATGCCGACTTCGCGGACTTTTTCGTGCGGCATCTCTCCGGCAGCTATACGATCCATTGTGCGACGGACGGGCGGCAGGCGCTCGACCTGCTCCGAAGCCGGAGCATCGCGGCCGTCGTGAGCGACGTGGCGATGAAAGGGATGGACGGCGTGGCGCTCTGCGCGGCGATCCGCAACGACCCGGCGCTGGATCACCTCCCCGTGGTGCTGGTTTCGGTGGACTCCTCTTCGGCGGCGAAGGTGCGTGCGCTGGAGGCGGGTGCCGACGCCTACCTCGAAAAGCCGTTGTCGGTGGACTACCTCGACTGCCAGATACGGGCGCTTATCGGCATCCGCGGCCGGCTGCGCCTGAAATTCTCGAAGATGCCCTACCTGGTCATGGACGGGGATGCGGCGAGCCCTTCGGGCAACCGTTTCATGGCGCAGGTGAACCAGTATGTCATGGATAACATCTCCAATTCGAACCTTTCGGTCGAGGACATCGCCGCAGCCGTGAATGTCAGCCGTACGCTTTTTTTCTCGCGCATCAAGTCGCTGACGGGCACTACGCCCAACGAGTTCCTGCGTTCCACGCGCCTCAGGGTGGCCGCCGAGCTGCTTTCCAAACCCAACGACCTGCGCATCACGGAGATATGCTATATGGTGGGCTTCACTTCGACCTCCTATTTCGCCAAGTGCTTCCATGCGCAGTTCGGGATGCTGCCCACCGAATTCATGGAGAAATACCGCCGGGAGTGATCCTGATGTTACGGTTGTTTTCGCGGGGCGCAGTGCGTACGCCCGGGACAGGTGCCTGCCGCCTGCAAGGGTTCGGGGCGTGAAACGGCAATCCCGGCCCGCATTTGAATAGATGCAGGCCGGGATTGTTCACGTTTCTCCATTTACTGCCTCAACCCGTAGCCGATGCGCAGCAGTACGAGCAGGAGCAGCGTCACGGCCAGTTCGGCCGCCGGTACCGCGAGCCAGATCCCCGCGACGCCCGCCAGCCGCGGCAGCACGAGGAAGCAGAAAGCCATCAGCACGATGCCCCGAAGCACGGTGAGCCCCGTCGCAAGCCGTCCCCGCTCGATGCTCTGGTAGTAGCCGATCGTGACGACGTTGATTCCGAAAAAGGGATACCCGGCGGCGAAGAGCGGCAGGCCGCGCACGGCGATTGCATAGGCCGGGGCGTCGGGCGTCAGGAACAGCCCCACGATCCACGGGCTGAACAGCCATGTGAACCCGAATACCGCCAGCCCGCAGGCGAACGCCGAGCCGAGTGCCATCCTGAACGCATCCCTGCCGCGCCGCATCAACCCTGCGCCGTAGTTGTAGCTGATGATCGGCTGTGCCGACTGGATGATGCCGTTGTAGACCATGAAGATGATCGGGAAGATATAGCAGGCGATGCTGTACGCCGCCACGCCGTCCTTGCCGATGTAGCGGATGAACGTATAGTTGCCCACGATCATCAGGCACGAGATCGCCAGTTCGCTCAGCAGCGCCGGGAACCCGATGTAGGTCATGTAGCCCAGGTTGCGGGCCGTGAGTCGCAGGCTCTTGTAGCTGGTTTTGAGCTTCACGAAATGCAGCGTGCGGCTGCTGCGCAGCATGTACCGCAGCATCACGCCCGAGCCTACGATATAGCCGATGCCCGTTGCGATGGCCGCGCCTGCGAGCCCCCACCCGAATTCGAAGATGAAGAGGTAGTCGAGTACGATGTTTATGCAGGCCGCCATGATGTTGCACGCCATGGCGAACCGGGGCGCGCCGTCGAGCCGCACGATGAACATCAGGATGTTGAAGACGGCCAGCGGCGCGAGGAAGAGCGTGAACCACACGAGGTATTCGCGCGCGGGAACCATCAGCTCGGGCGGCGTGCCCAACAGCAGCAGCAACGGTTTGTGGCAATGGATCAGCAGGGCGCTGAGCAGCGCGATCAGCAGGGCCGGTATGACCAGCGACTGCGTGATGTTGATCTGGGCCACGCGGCGTTTGCCCTGTGCCAGGTTCACCGACGCCACCACCGAGCCGCCCATGCCGAACATCAGCCCGAGCCCCGTGCCGAGCGTGAAGAGCGGGGCGGTGAGGTTGACTGCCGCCAGTGCGTCGCTGCCGATGCCGCGGCCTACGAATATCCCGTCGGTGATGACGAACACCGCCGAGAAGACCATCCCCATGACCGTGGGGAAAAGAAAGCGGCGGAAGAGTTTGCCGACCGCCGTGCCTTTGTAATCGATACTGTCGCGTAACATAGTTGCACCTCTTTTTTTTGAGGTGGTGCAAAAGTAAGGCATTCTGCGCCGGGAAAAGTTATCTTATGGTAATTTCCGTGTCATTTGACCCCGGCGCGGATGCGGCTCAGGCTTTGGGGCGTGAGAAAGAGGTAGGCCGCGAGGTCTTTCAGGGCGATGCGCTGCATCAGCTGGGGATATTTGCGCAACATGAGGCCGTACTGTTCGCGTTTGTCGCGCCAGGCATAGTCGGCGAAATAGTCCTCGTGGCGGCGCAACTGCTCCTCGGCCATGCGCCGTCCCCAGTCGGCCAGCTCGACATTCCCGGCGAAGAGGGCGTCCATGCGGGCACGCGGGATGCGTACCAGGGTCGTGGGCTCCATCGTTTCGATCGTCTGGCGCGACAGCCCGCCGGGCTGTGTGCCGAGTGTCGCCGTTGCAGGGTCGCCTTCGAACGAGAAGGAGACGATGACGCATTTGTCCTCGCGCATGACATACGTGCGCACCGAACCCTCGGCCACGAAGCAGACGTCCGGGTCGCGCTGCCCCTCCTCGATGATGACCTCCTTGCGGGCGTGTTGCGTCAGCGTGGCGGATTGCATGAGCAGGCCCGTGCCCTCGTCCGAGAGTGCGTAGCGTTCGGTCAATATCCGTGCGAAATCCATGCGGCAAAGGTACGCTTTTTTCGGCAATTGCGAAAAAGCCGCCTGTTCCGTTGCTGGCGGAAGATTTTTTTGCCGGTTTGTCATGTCGGAATTACAGGGTTTGTGACAATTTATGACATTTTTTCATTTCCATGCGGCTGGCACAGGATTTGACCTTTTACGGGTGAAACCGCTCCGGAAGGGGCAGCGAAAGAAAACAAAGTTAAACCAAAATAAAACAAGGAGGACAAGATTATGACACCTGCAAGAACGAATCAGAACTGGCTGCCGAGCATTTTCAACGAATTTCTGGATAACAACTGGCTCGCCGAGCGCCGCAACGCCACGGCTCCTGCCGTCAACATCATCGAAGACGAAGACCAGTACAAAGTGGAGGTCGCCGCTCCGGGCATGACCCGTGAGGATTTCAAAGTCCACATCAACGAGGACAACGAGCTGATCATCTCCCTGGAGAAGAAATCCGAGGAGAAGGAGGAAGACAAGAAACGCAAGGGTACCTACCTGCGCCGCGAATTTTCCTATACGCAGTTCCAGCAGAGCCTGCTGTTGCCCGACAACATCGAGCGCGAGAAAATTTCGGCCAAGGTCGAAAACGGCGTGATGACCATTGACATCCCCAAGAAGAAGGTCGAGGAACTCGCCGCCGCCACGCGCCAGATCGAAGTGAAATAGAGGCATGCGTAGCCCAGGTGAAATACTCCTGGGAGCAGAAACCCCGGATACGAATTCGTATCCGGGGTGTTTTTTCTGTCAGCCCGTATCTGTGGACAGACAGGGATCAGGCTGTTTTCAGAATGCCAGTATGCACCGGATCAAGTTGCTGTCATTGCCCTTATTGCTGCTGGCCACAATGCCGGACTTGAAATTTATGATTTTTGCCGTACGCCCGTCTTCTTCCGAAGCCGTCCAGTAGGTAATGTTGCTTAATTGGCTTGCAGACCCGATTGTCGCCAATCTTTCGTTGATCGCGAGGCTGTTGGCTGTGTCGGGTTCGTCCTCGTACCCGAGATCGTCGATATTCCCGTCGAAGACTCCCGTGCAAAGTAATGAGAGTTCTTTTACCGAGGGGGCGTACCAGTCGCTTGAATTTTCGGGCGCTTTGGTCTTGTCGCGATATTCCTGGACATAGGTTACGATTTCGACCTCCCACCATTCGTTGGCTTCGTCCGCATTGAATGCCTCGATGGCCTTGGTATTGTTATATCCCAGCATTTTATTGAGGTTGTCGTCCATTTTATAACCGGCGAGCAGGGAGGTATAGCCTGTGAGGTTGTTTCCGAGCCATGCGCTGACCGTCGCATCGTAATCGGAGTAATATGCCTGCCACGGACTGTCGGTTTCGTGCAGGGCTACAACCAATCCATGAGTACATCCGGGATGTTCCTGTCTCAGGATCGCATCGTCTTTCGTGGGATCGCCGACCCAGAATATAATTCCGATCGGGTCTTTCCCCGTTTCCAGGGCGGAGGAATAAGAGCCGTCGGAGTAGTAGTAATCGCCGATAGCAGGTGTGGAGGGACGGGCGGTTACCGTTATTTCGCACGTTGCCGTTTTTTCACCCGCTTTTGCTGTAATGACGGTTTTCCCCGCAGCAACGGCTGAAACCGTACCGTCGTTTACTGTGGCGACATCTGTTTTAGAGGAAGTCCAGGTGATGATTTTATCGTCCGTATTGTCCGGAAGCACGGTCGCTTTCAGGGTTACGGTTTCTCCGACCTGCATTTCATGGGTTTCCTTGTCCAACGTAACCGACTCTACGGGAATTCCCGTTACTGTTATCAGGCAGGTCGCCGATTTTTGACCGGCTTCGGCTGTGACGGTGGCTTTGCCGATGGCGATGGCTGTTACCTTACCCGTATTGTCTACCGAAACGCAGGTAATGTCCGACGAACTCCATGTTACTGTTTTATCCTCGGCATTTTCCGGTTTTACCGTTGCGGTAAGCGTTTCGGACTCGCCTTTATGCAGGCTGAGAGAGGACGTGTTCAAGGTTACGCCCGTAACGGCTACCGGATTTTTGGGATCATCGTTGTCCGAACAACCGACCAAAGTAATGGCTGACGTGATGGCCAGCATGAATAGTGTGGTTAATTTCATAATAGGATTGAATTTAAAAGTGACGATAGCAAAAATACGAAAAAAAGCTTAGCGGCACATGTAATGCGTCTATTTATTTCTATTGTAGAGCTAAATATGTTATTGCGGCCGGGATTTGGAAGTTCGATAATTTATTTTGTTTGATTTATATGACGTTGGTTATTAGCCATGTTACATCCGTTTTATAGCCCAAATGGCCCGGGGGAGGACAATTTTCGTGTAAATCCGCTATCTTTGGGGTGCATACGCGACAGCAGACTAAACCAACGTACATGAAAGTAGGATTGTTCATACCCTGTTATATCAACGCCGTCTACCCCGGGGTGGGGCGTGCGTCGTACGAATTGCTCGGGCGGCTGGGCTGCGAGGTGGATTATCCCCTCGGACAGACCTGCTGCGGGCAGCCGATGGCCAATGCCGGGTTCGAGAAGGACGCCCGGGCGCTGGCAGAACACATGGATGCGCTTTTTGCGCAGTACGACTACGTGGTCGGGCCTTCGGCCAGCTGCGTGGTTTTCGTGCGCGAGGGCTATCCGCGGTTGTTGGACAATTACCGCGAGCATGCCTGCGTCGATTCGCGTATCTGGGAGATCTGCGAGTTCATCCACGACGTGGTGCGGCCCGCGAAGCTGGATGCACGTTTCCCGCACCGGGTGAGCGTGCACAACTCCTGCCACGGGGTGCGCAAAATGGGGCTGTCATCGCCCAGCGAGCTGAACGTGCCCTATATGTCGAAGCTGCGCGACCTGCTCTCGCTGGTCGGGGGCATCGACATCGCCGAGCCGTCGCGCCGCGACGAATGCTGTGGTTTCGGCGGCATGTTCTCCGTCGAGGAGAACGCCGTGTCGGTCTGCATGGGGCGCGACAAGGTGCGCGACCACATGGCTACGGGTGCCGAATACATTACGGGCGCCGACTCTTCGTGCCTGATGCACATGCAGGGGGTTATCGACCACGACAAACTCCCGATCCGCACCATCCATGCCGTTGAAATCCTCAATTCGAAGTTATGAGCACCCACTCCAAAGCCGCCGCGAAATTCATCGCCGACGCCGAACGCACGGCGTGGCACGACAAGGCGCTTTACGCCGTACGCGAAAAGCGCGACAAGATGGCACGCACGGTGCCCGAATGGGAAGACCTGCGGCGCATGTCGTCCGAGATCAAGCGCCATACGCTGAGCCATCTGGGGCATTACCTCGAAGAGTTCGAACGCAACGCCACGGCCAACGGCATGGCGGTGCACTGGGCCGCCGATGCCGACGAGATGAACGCCACGGTGTGGCGCCTGGTGCAGGAGCACGGCGGGCGGAATCTCATCAAGAGCAAGTCGATGCTCTCCGAGGAGTGCGGGCTTACGCCCTACCTGCGCGAGCGGGGCGTCGATGCCGTCGAGAGCGACCTGGGCGAGCGGATCATGCAGTTGCTGGAGCTGCCGCCCAGCCACATCGTGCTGCCCGCCATCGGCGTACGCCGTGAGGAGGTCGGCGAGCTTTTCGAACGCGAGTTCGGCACCGAGCACGGCAACAGCGATCCCACCTACCTGACGCACGAGGCTCGCCGCCAGTTACGGCCCAAATTCCTGGGTGCCGACATCGCCATGACGGGCGTCAACTTCGCCGTGGCTTCCACGGGGACGCTGGCCGTCTGTACCAACGAGGGGAATGCCGACATGGGAACGTCGTTCCCCGACCTGCATATCGCCATCATGGGGTTGGAGAAGGTCATCCCCGACATGCGGGCGCTGGCGGTCTTCACGCGCCTCTTGGCGCGTTCGGGGACGGGGCAGCCCGTCACCTCCTACACGTCGCTCTACCGCAAGCCTGCACCGGGCAAACGGATACACGTCGTGATCGTGGACAACGGCCGCTCGGAGTGGCTGGCCGATGCCGCGCACCGCAACATGCTCAAATGCCTGCGTTGCGGCGCCTGTATGAATACCTGCCCCGTCTACCGGCGCTCGGGCGGCTATTCCTACTCATATTTCATCCCCGGGCCGCTGGGCATCAACCTGTCGATGCTGCGTTCGCCGAAGCTCCACCACGGCAATGTCTCGGCCTGCTCGCTGTGCTACTCCTGCTCGGACGTATGCCCGGCGATGATCGACCTCGGGGAACAGATTTACGCATGGCGGCAGGAGTTGGCGCCCATGCATCTGGCCGACCCGGTAAAGAAACTGACGGTCAAAGGCATGGACTTCATCATGGGAGGGCGACGACGATTCTACGGCGGCATCGCGCTGGCCCGCGTCGCGGAACATCTCCCGCACGCCGTGCTCAACAACCGGTTCAATCCGTGGAGCGCCCCGGGCCGCGACATGCCGCCGTTCGCCCCCAAGACGTTCAATGCCCTGTGGAAGCGGGGCGAGGTAAAATCCGGAAAAACGAGTAAAGATGAATAACAGCAAGGAAAACATACTGAAACGGATCGCCGCGGCGGGAATGCCCGAATACGCATACCCCGACTTCGGCTACGAACCCCAGCATTTCGACGACCCTGCGGCGATGTTCGCCCAGCGGCTCCGGGCGGCCGGGGGCGAGGCCGTATGGCTGGACGGGGCAACGACGCTCGATGAGGTCGTACGCCGCTGCTACCCCGATGCGAAGAGTGTCGCTTCGGCACTGCCCGAAGTGACGCTCGCCACGGTGAATCCCGACCGGGTCGAAGACCCGCGCGAGTTGGTCGACATAGATCTGGGGGTCGTTTCGGGGGCGTTCGGCGTCGCCGAGAACGGTGCCGTGTGGATCCCGCAGGACATCCGCCACAAGGCGCTCTATTTCGGCGCCACGGCGCTGATGGTCGTCATCCCGCGCGATGCGCTGGTCGATACGATGCACGAAGCCGTCGTGCGCCCCGAAGTCGGGGACTTCGCCTACGGGTGTTTCATGTCGGGCCCTTCGAAGACTGCCGACATCGAACAGGCGCTGGTGTTCGGCGCCCACGGGCCGATGTCCGTCACCGTCGTGCTGCGCTGACCGCCTGCCCGGCCGGCCGTTTTCGCGGGCTTGTTTTTCCGGTGCGGATTTTTTACCTTTGTCGTATGACGACCGAACTTTGCGCCTACAGCGTCGAGGCGTGCGAGGCTGCCCGCCGTGCGGGTGTCACGCGCGTGGAATTGTGTGCCTCCCCTTACGAGGGCGGCACGACCCCTTCGGCTGCCGCCATCCGTATGGCGCGCCGTATCGGAGGGTTGCAGCTCAGCGTGATGGTGCGTCCCCGCGGCGGGGATTTCCTCTATTCCGATACCGAATTCCGCCAAATGCTCGAAGAGGTGCGCTTCGCCCGCGAATGTGGCGCCGACGGCGTGGTCTTCGGCGTGCTCACCCCCGACGGGCGGGTCGACGTGCAGCGTACGGCTGCCCTGGTCGCCGAGGCGGGGCCGATGCAGACCACCTTCCACCGGGCGTTCGACATGGCGTGCGACCTGGAGGAGGCGCTCGAAGCGACGGTGGCTGCCGGATGCCGCCGGATCCTGACCTCGGGGGGCCGCAATACGGCCGTCGAAGGCATCGACACGCTGCGGGCGTTGGTGGCGCAGGCCGCCGGACGCATCGAACTGATGGCCGGCAGCGGCGTCAACCCCTCGAATGTGCGGCAGCTGGCGGCCACGGGCGTCGATGCCGTACATTTCAGCGCCCGCAGCGTGCGTCCGGGCGGCATGGTTTTCCGCAACCCGCATGTTTCGATGGGCGGCTGCGGCGATGTTTCCGAATACGATCTTCTTTGTGCCGACGAACGGCTCATCCGACAAATACTTACCCTGCTCGAACCATGAAATGCATCATCTTCCTTTTGCTGGGGGCGTGTCTCTGTGCCTGCGGCCGTTACGGCTGCGGTGTCCCCGCCGGATACGAACCGCTGCTGGATGCCGCGCTGGCCGGCTGCCCGCGCGCCGACAGCCTGCGGCATTTGCTGCGGCAAACCCCGCGCGAGCAGCGCGAAGGGATGGCCTTTCTGATCGCCCACATGCCCCGGGGCGACCGCGACACGATGCGCCTCGACCTGCTGCGCGAGAATGTGGAATATGCCTACCGTGCCCGCCGGGACTACCCTTGGACACGTGCGCTGCCCGATTCCGTCTTCCTGAACGAGGTGCTGCCCTATGCCGCCGTGGACGAGGTGCGCGACAGCTGGCGGGCGGATTTCTACCCGCGCTTCGCCCGGCGCGTGGCGCTTTGCCGCGACATCCGCGCTGCGATCGACTCCGTGAACCGGAATATCGCGGCCGACGTCGGGGTGGAGTACAACACCGCCCGCGAAAAGACCAACCAGAGCCCTGCCGAGTCGATGCGGCAGCATATGGCCTCCTGTACGGGACTTTCGGTGCTGCTGGTCGACGCCCTGCGTGCGGCGGGAATCCCGGCGCGTTTCGCCGGGACTCCCGCGTGGCACGACGACCGCGGCAACCACAGCTGGGTCGAGGTATGGATCGGCGGCCGCTGGTATTTCACGGAATATTACCCCTCGGGGCTCGACCATGCCTGGTTCCTTTCGGATGCCGGGCGGGCGCTCGATGACCGTACGCACGGCATCTTCGCCGTGTCGTTCCGGCCGACCGGCGACTGGTTTCCGATGGTGTGGAACGAGCGTTCGCGCGACGTGCACGGGGTCGATGTCTCGCAGCGTTACCGCGATCTCTATGCATCCTACGAGCAGGCCCTCGTGGCGCAGGGAAGGCATACGACGGTGACTTTCGTGATGTACGACAGTGCGGCGCACGAAGGACGCTCGGACGCCCGCGTGGCGGCCAATGTCGATGTATTCTGCGGTGCCGAGCAGATGGGCGGAGGCCGCACGGCCGGGCCGAGGCAGGACATGAACGATGCGTTGAGGTTCCTGCTGGAAAAAGGCAAGTCCTATACGTTCCGCTACGAGAACGCCCGCGGCGAAACGACGGAGGTCACGGCCGAGGTGGGCGATGCCCCGCTGACCGTTACGGGATACATGCGATAGCCCCCCCCCTCCCTGTCCGGGAATCCCGCCTTTCACCGCCGATGGTGCCGGGCGGCTGTCGGCCCGCTCCCCGAAAATGGAAATCACCCTTGTCGGAGCTATCTCCGGCAGGGGTGAAATCGTAGCAACCGGGCTTGCCGGCCGGCACTTTCCGTCAGGGCTGTTTTTCCGTATCCGTGCCGGGCACTTCCGCCCGGAAGCCGATGCCGATCCGGTCGGTCGGCAGGCTCGGGATCTTCACGAGTCCGGTGTGCGGGGCGTGTCCGAGTTCCATATGCAGGATGGGGTAGGGCCGGCCCGAGGGGTCGGCCGCGTCGCGCCCGGCGGTGCGGAATCCCATTCGTTCGTAGAAACCCGCGGCCTGCGGGTTCTGCTCGTTGACGTCGACCCGCCGCACGCCGCAGTGCCGTGTGACGTAGTTCACGAGTTGCCGGCCATATCCCTTGCCCCGCGCCCCGGGGGCGACGAACAGCATTTCGAGCATCTCCCCGGCGACGCCTGCGAAGGCGGTGAACCCGCCGAACTTTCCTGCCCCGCCGGATTTTCTGCGGCAGCCTCCGGTCTTCTCTGCCCCGGCGTATGCGCCGCCGCCGCTCCCGCATGCATCGCCCGATCGATTGGTTCCGGCCTCGGATTCCCTTATGACATAAAGGGTTGTACCCGGCAGTGCTTCGTTGCGAACCATCTGCCGGAAGAAGGGGATATCTTCCTCGCTGAGGAAATCGTGCGTCGCCCGCACGGAGGCCTCCCAGAGGGCGGTCAGTGCGTCCAGCTCTGCGGGCGAGGGCTGCGGGAGGTGTTCGATCATGCGGTGGTAAGGGTTACAATAAGGTCACGGGCGGTTTCAGCCGCACGAAATTCCGGGCCAGGGCGGCTGCAAAGGGCGTGCGGAATGTGCGGGCACCGAAGGCGCACCCTTTCACGCAGGCGCAGCAGCGGATGCAGCGTGCCGGGTCGGTGTGCAGCTCGTCGCCGCGTGCGATGGCCTGCGTGGGGCACAGTGCGACGCAGCGGCCGCATTGCGTGCAGCGTGCGGCATCTCCCTCGGGCAGCAGGACGACGGGGTTGCGTTTCTGCCGGCGGCGGTAGCCCAGTACGAACCGGATGAAGCGCAGCTTCGGGAGGAGCGGCGTACGCGGTTCGCGCAGTTTCGCGGGGTCGATGGGGACAAGGGCGCCCGTTGCGGGGGCCTTGGCTGCATCCATGCTGCCGGTTTGGGTTGCCCGGGTGGTTGCTGCGGTGTCGGATGCCGTTTCCGGGTTCCTGCCAGGGGAAGGCCTTGTTTTCGCTAATTTTTCGCGCACCTGAGCCCCGAATGCCGTGGCGGCAGCCAGATCCCGTGCGTCGGGGCGTCCCTGTGCGATCGGGGTTTCGGGTGTGCTGTACGAATGCTCGCCGACGAATGCCCCTGCCGCTACGGGCACGAATCCCCGTCCCGCGACGAACGAGGCGAGCTCTGCGACGGCCGTGCCGAACGAGCGGTTGCCGTAGACGGCCAGAACGACGGCCGGGGTGCCTTCGCCGCGGATCTCCCGCAGGCGTTCCAGGGCTGCGGGCGCCACGTGCCCTCCGTAAACCGGCACGGCGAATATGGCGACGGCTTCGCCCGGCAGCGGGGCGGGGTACCTGGCGGGATGGGTCAGGTCGATGGCCGTGACTGTCGGTTCCCCGTGCATGCTTTTCGTTTCGCCCCCGTTCCCGGCGGCAGGTTCCGGTGCCGCTGCCGCTGCGGGGCCCGCTCCCGGGACTTGCCCGGAAGAGGGTGCCTGCGCCGTGTCCGCGTTGTGTCCGGCGGACTCTTCTGTGGCTGTCCCTTCCGTTTCTGTCATCCCCTGCGCCACGGCCGCGGCGATTTTCCGCGATGTCCCGGTAGGCGAGAAAAAGAGGGTGTAAATGCTTGTCGTTTTCATGTTCCCGGCAGATTTTTTTTCGGTGTAAAGATAGCGTTTTTCCGGTTGAATTTTTATATTTGCCATGAAACCTGTAAAATTGAGAAGAGATGACTACGAAGATTTTTGCATGTGCGGCGCTGCTGCTCGCATCATGCGGCGGTACGCAGACGGCCGGGGAGCAGGCGCGGGCCCCCGAAACGAAGACCGAAGTGAAACACGGGCCGGAGATCGCACTCCTGAAGCCCGACCCGAAATCGGGCATGACGATCAACGAGGCGTTGCAGAACCGCCGCTCCTCGCGTGAATATGCCCCCGAAGCCCTTTCGCTCGAGGAGTTGTCGGGCGTAATGTGGGCGGCCGGCGGCATCAACCGCCCGCAGGACGGACGGCTCACGGCACCTTCGGCACTGGCGTTGTATCCCATCCGCATTTATGCGTTTTTCCCCGAGGGCGTTTACAGCTACGATGCCAAGGGGCAGAAACTGGTGCGCGTGACGGAGGGCGACCACCGGAACCTTGCCGGGGCGCAGCCGTTCGTGTTTACGGCGCCGCTCAACCTGGTTTATGTGGCCGACATGTCGGTCTATGAAGGTAAGAATATCCCCGCCGGGCATGTCCGCTACCTTTGCGGGCAGGATGCTGCAGGCTATGCCGAGAACGTCAACCTCTACGCCGCAGGCCATGGCCTGAAGTCGATCACGCGCGGCAGCGCCCCCGAGGCCGAGCTGCTCGAGGCCCTCGGCCTCGATCCCGGCCGCTACTTCCTTGCGCTGGCGCAGACGGTGGGCAAATAGCGGTGTGCCCCCGGAATGGAAAAGGGACGGCTTTTAGGCCGTCCCTTTTTTATTTGTCCGCAGGTGCGGCTATGGCCGGTCGGATGGCGCGCCCCGGCTTTGTGCCCGTCCCGGCTTTGTGCCCGTCCCGGCTTTGTGCCCGTCCCGGCCTTTCGCACGGGCTGTTGCGGGGCTGTTGCCGGGGCTCGTCCGGTCTTCCGTTTCCAGCTTGTCACCGTCCCGTCCTGGGCTCGGTCACGGCCTTTCGCACGGGTTGTCCCGGGCGCGTTCCCCGGTGTTGTCCTGAAGGCCGTTTCCGGCTGTTCCGTCCTTAGTCTGCCGAAAGCGTTTCCTTTGCCGCATCCCGGCCGTCGGGTTCCTCCAGCGGGACGATATAGAATCCGCGTCCCGGTGTCCACTCCACGCAGAAAAGTTTTTCCGCATCGGGGTACCCCGCCTGCCGGAGGTGGCGCAGGAGCCACCGCTTGCCCTTGCCGCTGCGTTCGAGTGCGTCTTCCATGACCTTGCCCCCGTTGACGAGCAGGTACGATTCTGGCGGTTCGTTGCGGCGCGATATGGTTATCCGCCCGTTGGTTTCGAAACGCACGTCGTCGACGTCGAACATCGAGAAGATGCCGTTTTCGCGCAGCATGGTGCGGAACTGTTCCATTTCGAGCCCGTTGCGGCGGAATTCGCGCATCACCAGCCGGCGGTCGCGGACGAGCATCACCGAGTCGCCCTTGATCGCCCTGCGGATGCGGTGGAAGCGCATCAGGTAGCGTAGCGAGACGTTGGCCGCCGTCCACACCGCGAAGGCGAATACCAGATACCATACCGGGGTGTCGGGGTTGTAGATTACGCCGCCGACCAGCGCCCCGAGTACGAACGAGTTTACCGAATCGAGGGGTGTGAGCTGTGCCATCTGGGTCTTCCCCGATATGCGCAGGAAAAAGATCACGCCCAGCATTCCGACCAGCAGTTTGATGGCGATGGATAGATACATGGTGTGCAGGTTTTGTTTGCCGTTTCCCCTCACCCTGCAAATTCCGCGCAAATCCGGAAAAACCTACCCGGCGGGGAGGACTCCATCCTGCGAATAACGTGGTACGGCCGTATCTCCGGCCGTCTTCCTCGGGGCTAAAGGCCGTACTCCGCGGCGTAACGCCACAGGGGTGCGGCCATCAGTGCCTGCCGGATGCGGCCGCTTTCGAGCAGGTCGCGAACCTCGGCGCCCGAGAACAGGTGCACGCGGATGTCCTCCGTAGCATCGAGGTGCTGTTCGCCCAGGCGTTCCACGCCCGTCGCCAGGTAGCAGTACGTCAGGTTGTTCTGCGTCGAGGGGTTAGGCGCCACGACCATTAGCTCGCGCCACTGGCCGCCGCCGTACCCCGTCTCCTCGGCCAGTTCGCGCTGTGCCGCGGCCAGCATCGAGGCGTCGTCGGGCTCGGCTACGCCCGCCGGGATTTCATAGTCCGTTTCGCCCAGCCCGTGGCGGTACTGGTCGATAAAGACGAATTTCCCCTCTTTCGTAATGGCGATGACGTTCACCCAGTCGGGATATTCGAAGACGTAGTAGTCGGGTATGCGGCGCCCGTCGGGCAGTTCGATGCTCTCGTGGCGTACCGTAAACCAGGGTTTGCGGGCGAGGTATTCGCTCGTGAGAACTTTCCAGTTGCGTTTTTTCGGATTTTCCATGGCGGCGTCTTGCTTGTCGGATGCAAAAATAGCGAAAAATAGTTATCTTTGTAACATCCGTAAAAAAACATCCATGTTGTCCCAGAACGAACGAAAGCGTATCATCGCCCTCATCAACCGCGAAGTGGTGCCCGCCATCGGGTGTACCGAACCGATCGCCGTGGCGCTGTGCACGGCGCGTGCAGCCGAACTGCTCGGCTCGCGTCCCGAAAAGGTCGCCGTGCGCCTGAGCGCCAATATCCTCAAGAACGCCATGGGCGTTGGGATCCCCGGTACGGGGATGATCGGCCTGCCGATCGCCGTGGCGCTCGGGGCGCTCGTCGGCCGTTCGGAGTACCGGCTGGAGGTATTGCGCGACGTGACGCCCGGGGCCGTGGATCAGGGCCGCCGGTATATCGACGAAAAGCGCGTATGTATCGACCTGAAGGAGGGTATCGCCGAGAAACTCTATATCGAGGTCGAGGCCCGGGGCGCCGGGCACTGTGCCACGGCGGTGATCGTGGGCGGCCATACCTCGTTCGTATACCTCGAGCGCGACGGCGAGGTGACGCTCGACAAACGTACGGCCTCGGCGGCCGAAGAGGATGGGGGCGAAGTACCCCTCACGCTGCACCGCGTGTGGGAGTTCGCCACGACAGCGCCCCTCGACGAACTGCGCTTCATCCTCGAAACACGCCGCCTGAACAAGGCCGCCGCCGAGCAGGCTTTCGCCGGGGAGTTCGGCCACTGCGTAGGGCGTACGCTCCGTTGCGAGCGAGAACGGAAGATTATGGGCGACAGCATCTTCTCGCGGATACTGTCCTATACCTCCGCGGCGTGCGACGCCCGCATGGCCGGGGCGATGATCCCCGTGATGAGTAACTCGGGAAGCGGCAACCAGGGCATCGCGGCGACGCTTCCCGTGGTGGTCTACGCCGAGCAGACCGCAGCCACCGAACAGCAGACGATCCGTGCGCTGGTGCTGAGCCACCTCACGGTGATCTATATCAAGCAGAGCCTCGGCCGCCTGTCGGCCCTGTGCGGCTGCGTGGTGGCCGCCACGGGGTCGAGCTGCGGCATTACCTACCTGATGGGCGGCGACTACGGGCAGGTCGCGGCGGCGGTGAAAAACATGATCGCCAACCTTACGGGCATGATTTGTGACGGAGCCAAGCCGAGTTGCTCCATGAAGCTCACGAGCGGCGTCTCGACCGCCGTGATCTCGGCCATGATGGCGATGGACGGCCATTGCGTGACGCCCGTCGAGGGAATCATCGAAGAGGATGTCGACAAGTGCATCCGCAACCTCACGGCCATCGGCCGCGACGGCATGAACGAGACCGACAGGGTCGTACTGGGAATAATGACACATAAATGCTGACTATGAATAAACTGACCATGAAAATGAGGCTCTTTGCGGCGTTCCTGTTGCTCGGCCTCTGGGGCGCCACGGCCCAGACCGCCCGTGAGCAGATCGCCGCCATGCCCGAACGCGCGGGCGGGATTTACCACTCGTACGAGTACCTGCCCGGCCCCGCCGTACCCGCCCCGAAGGGCTATGTTCCCTTCTACATCAGCCACTATGGCCGCCACGGCAGCCGTTGGCATACTTCGGAAAAGATCTATGCCGAGCCGCTGGGTATCCTGCGCAAAGCCGACTCGGCCGGGGTGCTGACCCCGAAGGGGCGCGACCTGCTGGCTAAGGTCGAGGTCATCGCAGCCGATGCCCGGGATCGTTACGGCGACCTCTCGCCCCGCGGCGTGGCGGAACACCGGGGCATCGCCGAACGCATGTATAAGGCCTATCCCGAGGTCTTTTCGACCGGGGACGGCCGCGAGTGCTTTGTCCAGAGCCGTTCGACGCTCGTGCCGCGCTGCATCCTGAGCATGGCGGCCTTCAACGAGCGCCTCAAGGAGCTGAACCCCGAAATCCGGATGACCCGCGAATCGAGCCAGCGCTACATCCCTTATATGAGCAACGGCGCAGGGTTGAATTCCCAGCGAAAGGCATCCGGTGCCGTGGCCGACAGCCTGCAGGATGCCCGCACGCATCCCGCCCGTCTGATGGCGTCGCTCTTCTCCGACCCCGCCTTCGTGGAACGCGAGGTGAAAAGGCCTGCGAAACTGATGAACCAGCTGTTGGCGCAGGCAGCCATCATGCAGGACGTCGAATACCTGGGCATCTCGCTCTACGACCTCTTCACCGAGGAGGAGATATACGCCGCCTGGGAAGCCGAGAATTTCCGCCGCTACGTGATGTTCGGCCCGTCGAAGCGTTTCGGCGACCCGATCATCGCCGATGCCAAGCCCCTGCTGCGCAATATCGTGGAGACTGCCGAACGGGTCGTCGCGGGGGAGGAGAACCTCTCGGCCTCGCTGCGTTTCGGCCACGACGTGAACGTCATTCCGCTGGTGGCGCTCCTGGGCGTCAGGGAGGCTTCCGGGCGCGTATGGACAGCCGAGGAAGCTGCCGGGGTGTGGCAGATACACCGCGTATCGCCCATGGCGACCAACGTGCAGTTCATCTTCTTCCGCAACCCCGAGACCGGCGACGTGCGGGTGCGGGTGCTGCACAACGAGCGCGATGCCGAACTGCCGATCGGCGGCGGCCCCTATTATCCCTGGGAGACCCTGCGCGACTACTGCAAGTCGCTCTATGAATGACATGTCCCGGTGCCGGGCATAAAAATAAAGGGGCTGCCCGCCGGTTCCCGGAATTAAAATCACCCTCGTCAGAAGCATCTCTGACGAGGGTGATTTTTTAAGCCGGCTTGCCGGGCAACCTTTTCCGCGGCCTTTCTGCGGCCTTTCCGTGGCTTTTTCCGTGGCTTTTTCCGCGGCTTTTCCGGGGTGGGACGCCGATAGTCCCCTCTTTGGGGACGGCTAATGGAAGATGGTCTTGACGATGATGTTCGTGGCGCCCTGGTGACGGGTGGTGTAGTCTTTGGCTATACGGCTTGTTTTCAGTAGGAAATCCTCGTTGTCGCGCAAGGGGATGAACCACGTGCGCAGTTCGTCGTAGTTTTTCACCGAACGGGCGGCGCCGAGCGTCACCAGGTCGCGTGCCTCCTTGAATTTCGCGTAGTTGGGGCCGAATGCCACCGGAAGCCCGAATGTCGCCGCTTCGAGCGTGTTGTGTATCCCCACGCCGAACCCGCCGCCGATATAGCTCCACGTCGCGTAGCCGTAGACCGACGCCAGGATCCCCACCGTGTCGAGGATCAGCAGTTGCTTCGACCCGTAGGCCGTGTGGGGCGTGCACTGCGTGTAGCGGAGCGTCCCGCCCTTGGCCTCGGCCGCGAGGCGTGTCATGCGGCCTTCGTCCATCTCGTGCGGAGCCACGATGAATTTCACGTCGGGGTTGTCGTTTATCAGGCGGATCAGCAGCTCTTCGTCCGGGTTCCAGGTCGAACCCGCCACGAAGAGGCGTTTGTCTCCCTTGAACCGGTCTATGATGTCGATATGTTTGGCTGCGGCGGCGATTTCGGCCACGCGGTCGAAACGCGTGTCGCCCGCTACGATCACGTTGTCGAAGCCCAGCCCGGCCAGCAGCTTTTTCGACTCCTCGTTCTGCACGAACATCACGTCGAAGGACTCCAGCGCCTGCCTCCACATGCCGCCGTAGGGGCGGAAGAAGATCGAGTTGCGGCGGAAGATGGCCGAGACGATATAGGTGCGCACCTTGCGGCGGCGCAGGTCGCGCAGCAGGTTGAGCCAGAATTCGTATTTTACGAAGATTGCGATTTCGGGATGCGCCGCATCGAGGAACCGGCGGGCGTTGCGCGGCGTGTCGATCGGCAGGTAGAAGATGTAATCCACACCCTGGTAATTCTTGCGGACTTCGTAGCCCGAAGGCGAGAAGAACGTGAGCAGGATCTTGTATTCGGGATGGGTCTTGCGGATGCGTTCGATGATGGGCCGCCCCTGTTCGAATTCGCCGAGCGACGCGACGTGCACCCAGACGATGCGGTCGGTCGGGTCGATGGTCTCGGCCATGCGTTTATAGAGGTCTTTGCGCCCGTCTATCCATAGCCGTGCCTTCGGATGCCTCGGTGCGACCAGCCGGATGAGCCACACATAGAGTGTCAGACCGAAATTATATAACCACATCGGTGTTTACGGTTTGCGGTGTTGAAATACTATACGTTAACGTTCGCCGGGTGGGCCCGGGTTTTTCCGGCCCTGTACGCAGGGCTTTCATTTTCAGTGCGACAAAGGTAGTATAATTTGTCGGAAATGCAAAATTACCAGTTGTATTCCATCGCCTGCTCCACCAGGCGCACCTCCATGCGCCCGTCGGGCATCACGTCCACGGCCGCCAGGTCGAACTGCGCCTCTTCCTGCCCGCCCGTTGCGGCCAGGTAACGCACGGCCGCCCGTGTCAGTGCGCGGAACTTCTGCGGCGTGACGGCAGCCTCGGGCGGCGTCAGGGAGCCGGCCCTGCGGGTCTTGACCTCCACGAAATGCACGATCCCCGCCTTGCGGGCCACGATGTCCAGTTCGTAGCGGCCGCTGCGCCAGTTGAGGGCGCAGATTTCATACCCCGCACGGCGGAGGTATTCCGCCGCGGCCCGTTCGCCCGTACGTCCCGTTTCGGCCGTCGTACTCATGCCTGTCAGTGGATGATGCGCTGGATCGAGTTGGCCCGGTCGAAGGCGGCCTTCAGCCCTTCGGCGTCGTCGCGCTCGATCATCCTGCGCATGATCTGCAACTGGTGGATATGCTCGCGCAGCACGTCCAGCAGGTTGTATTTGTTGCGCAGCATGATCGGCACCCACGTGGCGGCCGAGCTCTTGGCCAGCCGCACGGTGCTCTCGAACCCGCCGCCCGCCAGGTCGAAGATGTGCCGCTCCTCGCGTTCCTTCTCGAGCACGGTCAGCGCCAGCGCGAACGAGGTGATGTGGGAGATGTGCGACACGTAGGCCGCATGCAGGTCGTGTTCCTCGGCGCCCATGTAGACGGCGGGCGCCTCCAGCGTGCGGAAGATCCGCTCGGCCATCGCCAGCGCGTCGGGGTCGCTCCGCTCCACTTCGCACAATACGACGTTGCGCCCCGTGAAGGCGCCGTGCTGTGCGGCGCGCGGCCCGCTGTATTCGGTGCCCCACATCGGATGGACGGCTACGAAGCGCCCGCGGCGGGCGTGCATCGAGATAACCTCGCACAATTCGGCCTTGATGGAACCCAAATCCATCACCACCTGGCTGCCGTTTACGCGGTTGAGGGCTTTTACGGCCATCAGGGGAATTGTATCGACAGGGGTGGCCAGCACCACGAGGTCGGCCTGTGGAATGCCCTCTTCGAACGCCACGATGCGGTCGGCCAGCCCGAGCCGCAGTGCCTCGGCGGCGTTACCCTCCGAACTCTCGACACCGAGTATTTCGTCCGCGATGCCGCGGTCGCGCAACGCGAGGGCAAAAGAGCCGCCTATGAGGCCCATGCCCGCTATCAGAACTTTCATACCTATTTATATAAATATTTTTGATTGCGGCCAGAAGCGCTTCCGGCCGGGGATTAGAGCAGGAACGACAGGTCGCTGCCCGGTTGTACTTCGAAGGGCTCCATGCCCTTGCGGAACATGCGCATCGGGCGCTTGCCGATCAGTTCGAGTTTCCCCTCCGCATGGCGGAGCATGCACCCTTCGCGCAGCCCGGCGACCCAGCGCCGCGGGTTGGCCTCGATGTATTCGAGGATGCGCTGCTCGCGCGTCTCGCCGGCGTGCCCCTCGGGGTTGGCGTCGAGGTAGTGGGGGTTTATCTGGAACTTTACGGCCCCGACGGCCTTGAACGACTGCGGTTCGACGATGGGCATGTCGTTTGTGGTGCAGATGGTGGGACATGCCACGTTGCTGCCCGCCGACCAGCCGACATAGGGAGTCCCGGCCTTGATTTTACGCAGGATGGCGGCCATAAGCCCCTGTTCCTGCATCTTTTTTGCCAGCGCGAAGGTGTTGCCGCCCCCGACGCACAGGGCTTCTGCCTCGCGTACCATGCGCGCGGGGTCTTTGGCCCGGTGTACCGAGCGCACGCGGATACCCAGCTCCGAGAAGCGTGCCTGCACCTTTTTTTCATACTCGGCGTAGGAAAATGTCACGGCGGCATAGGGGACGAATACGATTTCGCTGACGCCCTGCAGGAAACGCCCGATTTCGGGCATCGGGTAACGGAGGTATTCCTCCCCGGCGTTGGTCGAATTCGAGATCAGAAGCAATTTCATAAGCCTATGGTTTTGAATCGGTTAATTTAAAAAATGTGCTAAATGTCGAAAAAGTTGTGAATAAAAAAAAGGTCTGTTTTGTCAAAAGTAATAAAAAAAGTGTTACTTTTGCGCAAAATTACCCCGGAAATACGAAAGAACTATTTCCAAATAATTGTTTAACTAAAAAATTAAAATTATGTCAGAAGTTCAATCAAAAGTTGTCGAGATCATCGTCGACAAACTGGGTGTCAAGGAATCGGAGGTTGTACCCGAAGCAAGCTTCACCAACCATCTGGGTGCTGATTCGCTCGACACCGTAGAGCTGATCATGGAGTTCGAGAAGGCTTTCGATATCCAGATTCCGGACGAGGACGCTGAGAAGATCGCTACCGTTGGCGACGCTATCAAGTATATCGAAGAGCACAAGAAATAATTTATAAAAAGAGCATTCACAGCCTCTTATAGCCTTAAATTTATGACAGAAAGAAGAGTAGTTGTTACGGGCATCGGTACGATCAACCCGCTCGGTAATAATATTGAAGAGTATTTTTCGAATTTGGAGAAGGGAGTCAGCGGTGCCGCACCGATTACTCATTTCGATGCAGAGAAGTTTAAGACGAAGTTTGCTTGTGAAGTAAAGAATTACGACTCGAACCTCTATTTCGACCGTAAGGAAGTACGCAAGTACGACCTTTTCACCCAGTATGCCCTGATCGCGGCCACGCAGGCCGTCGAGGATTCGGCGCTCGACCTCGAGGCCGTCGACAAGGAACAGGTGGGGGTGATCTGGAGTTCGGGCATCGGAGGAATCAAATCTTTCTTCGATGAGTGTCTGGGCTGGGCCGCAGGGGATGGAACCCCGCGGTTTAGCCCGTTCTTTATTCCCCGCATGATCTCCGACATCGCAGCCGGTTTCATCTCCATGAAGTACGGCTTCATGGGGCCCAACTACTGCACGGTGTCGGCGTGCGCATCTTCGAACCACGGCATGATCGCCGCGTTCGACGCCATCCGCTACGGGAAGGCCGACGTGATGGTGGCCGGAGGCTCCGAAGCTGCGGTCAACGAGCCGAGTGTCGGCGGGTTCAACTCCATGCAGGCGCTCTCCACGCGCAACGACGATCCCCAGCACGCTTCGCGTCCGTTCGACAAGGATCGCGACGGTTTCGTGATCGGCGAAGGCGCCGGAGCCCTGATCTTCGAGGAGTATGAACATGCCAAGGCCCGCGGTGCCAAGATCTACTGCGAAATCATCGGCGGCGGCGCTTCTGCCGACGCTTACCACTTCACCGCCCCTCATCCCGAAGGGAAGGGTGCCATGAAGTCGATGCGCGACGCCATCAAGGACGCCGGCATCAAACCCGAAGATATTGATTATGTGAATGTCCACGGTACCTCGACCCCCGCGGGCGACATCCCCGAACTGAAGGCTGTCGCCGGTGTGTTGGGCGACCACGTTTATAACGTCAATATCTCTTCCACCAAGTCGATGACCGGTCACCTGCTGGGTGCTGCCGGGGCTGCCGAGGCCCTGGCCTGCATCTTCGCCATCACGCACGGCGTGGTTCCCCCGACCATCAACTGCGAGAACCTCGACCCGGAGATCGACCCGAACCTGAACCTCACGCTGAACAAGGCGCAGAAGCGCGAAGTGAGGTGTGCCCTGAGCAATACGTTCGGTTTCGGCGGACATAACTCCACGGTCATTTTCCGTAAGATCTGATTACCTTAAAACCGTCCGGGCCCGTGTTCGATTTCATACTGCGCCCCCTTAGAAGGAATTTCGGGCGGGATAAGGCGTATTACAAGATTGTCGATGATATGTTCGGGTTTATCCCGAACAACATCGAACTTTACAAGCTGGCTTTGATTCACAAGTCAGCTTCTTTGGTTCTGGAGGACGGGCGCCCGATCAACAACGAGCGGCTCGAATTCCTGGGCGACGCCGTGATAGAGGCCGTTACCTCGGACTACCTTTTCATCGAGTATCCCGACCGGGACGAGGGGTTCCTCACGCAGCTGCGGTCGAAGATCGTGTCGAGGCAGTCGCTCAACGAGTTGGCCGTAAAGATCGGTCTGGATCGGCATGTCATCTCGAACGCCAGTACGAGCATCAGCCAGAAGCATATCTACGGCGATGCCTTCGAGGCGATGATAGGTGCCGTCTACCTCGACCAGGGGTATGAGTTCACCAACCGGCTGCTGATCAACCGGATCTATTTCCAGGCCCTGAACCTCGACGAACTGACCGAGTCGGAGACCGACTTCAAAAGCCGGCTGATCGAGTGGTGCCAGAAGAACCACCTCAAGATCGTATTCCGCACGGGCAACGACAAGGGGTACTCCTCGAACCACCCCGTGTTTTACTCCACGGTGCTGGTCGACGGCATAGAGGTGGGGCACGGCTCGGGCGATTCGAAGAAAGAGGCCGAGCAGCATGCCGCATTCTCCGTGGCGGAGTATATGACCGACGAACAGTGTGCGTCGCTGCTGGACAGGGTCGACCGGCTGACGCAATAACTTTTGGTTATACCCGGCGGCCGAAGCCAGGGGCATTGGGGCGGAGCGGCCCGGGTTGCGAACCTCCGGATTCCATGTCGGCATCAGGGGGGGGAGCTGTGGCCGATGCTGCGGCAGCTGGCTGCTGGTAGAACCCGGAAGCCGATTGCCCGGCTCCCGTAGCTGGTGTCCCGGCGGCCGATGCACGGAGCCGATGCACGTATGCCGGAACAACCCTGGCACACCTTACTTGCCGATGCCCGGAACTCTCTTAGACGGTCGATGCCCTGGGCCGGCCGGATACTTACGATATGCGGCCCGGTCTTGTGTCCGATAACTTTTCCGCATACCGCGCGATGTACACCCGATATTTCCCCTATGAAGACGATAACCGATAAGATGGCGGCACGGGGTGCCGAATCCCTCAGCGATGCGGAGTTGCTGGCCGTGCTGACCGATGACGAACAGATGGCCGGGGCGTTGCTCGCGGCCTGCGGCGGTGCGCTCGCGCGTATCGCGTCAGAAGATGCGGCCCGCCTGCGGATGGTCGGCGGGTTGGGGCTCAGGCGTGCCCGCCTGCTGCTTGCTGCCGCCGAGTTCGGCCGCCGCGTCGCGGCGTCGCGGGCTGCGGAAGCGGATGTCATTGCGACGAGCGACGACGTGGTGGCGCTGTTCCGCCCGCAGCTGGAAATGCTTGCCTATGAGGAGTGTTGGGCGGTTTACCTCACCTCTTCCAACCGCATCATCGAGCGCCAGCGCATAAGCCAGGGCGGGGTGCAGGGAACGGTCGTCGACCACCGGCTGATCGTCAAACGGGCGTTGGAACTGCTCGCCACGCAGCTGGTGCTGATCCACAACCACCCTTCGGGGGCTGCGGCGCCCAGTCCGCAGGACAAGGTGCTCACCGAGCGTGTCGCACAGGCTGCGGCACTGTTCGACATCCGGCTGTTGGATCACATAATCATAGCACGCGAAGGCGATTTCTCGTTCCTGCGCGCGGGGCTGGTGTAGCACTATTTCTTACTTCCGGCATTGCCGCATATTGCTATGATAGCGATGGCAATGAGCGCAATCAGAAGTTTCATCGTTCCCGTCATTTGTTTGGGTCATTTCATCGGGGCGGGACGCAAAAGCGCGGACTCGATCCTACATCCACGGCAGAGGTATTGGACGACCCGAACGGTAGAATGGTAGAATATGCCCGCGCTGAAAAACAGCGAGAGCATCAACCTTCGTTCCTTACCGTCCGGGAAAGTGTCCAATTTTCTGCCGGAAGAAAAAAGCCGATGCACTTTTTTGTCTCTTATGTCGGCGGCCCATGGCAGGCCGCCGTGGCAAATATAGAAATAAATTCGCTACGGAAAGACGTAGTTCCCAATTATTTTGTACTTTTGTAATTCGGAAAATAATTTAAAAACAAGATAAAATGACGCAGGAAGAACTTTTCAAAAAACTGGTGGCGCACTGCAAGGAGTACGGGTTCGTATTCCCCTCGAGCGAGATATACGACGGGCTCGGCGCCGTCTACGACTACGGCCAGAACGGCGTGGAGCTGAAGAATAACATCAAGCGTTATTGGTGGGATTCGATGGTCAAGCTGCATGAGAATATCGTGGGGCTGGACGCTGCGATCTTCATGCATCCCCGTACGTGGGAGGCTTCGGGCCATGTCGGTGCGTTCAACGACCCGCTGATCGACAACAAGGACTCGAAGAAGCGTTACCGCGCCGACGTGCTGATCGAAGACTGGCTCGCCAAGCAGGATGAAAAGGTCGAAAAAGAGGTCGAAAAGGCCCGCAAGCGCTTCGGGGAGTCGTTCGACGAGGAGAAGTACCGCGAGACTTCGCCCCGTGTGGCCGAAACCCTCGCCAAGCGCGACGAGGTGCACAAGCGTTTCGTGGCTGCCCAGAACGCCAGCGACCTGAATGAACTGCGTCAGATCATCGTCGACTGCGAGATCGTGTGCCCGATTTCGGGTACGCGCAACTGGACGGAGGTGCGCCAGTTCAACCTGATGTTCTCGACCCAGATGGGCTCGACGTCCGAGGGTGCCAATACGATCTACCTGCGTCCCGAGACGGCACAGGGTATCTTCGTCAATTTCCTGAACGTGCAGAAGACCGGCCGCATGAAACTGCCGTTCGGAATCGCGCAGATCGGAAAGGCGTTCCGCAACGAGATCGTGGCCCGCCAGTTCATCTTCCGTATGCGCGAATTCGAGCAGATGGAGATGCAGTTCTTCGTACGCCCCGGCGAGGAGATGAAGTGGTGGCAGCAGTGGAAGGAGACCCGTATGGCCTGGCACCGTGCGCTGGGCTTCGGCGACGACCGCTACCGTTTCCACGACCACGACAAGCTGGCGCACTATGCCAATGCCGCTACCGACATCGAATACAACTTCCCGTTCGGTTTCAAGGAGGTCGAGGGCATTCATTCGCGTACGGATTTCGACCTGGGCAACCACCAGAAATTCTCGGGCAAGAAGATCCAGTATTTCGACCCGGAAACAGGCGAGAGCTACGTACCCTATGTCGTCGAGACCTCGATCGGTGTCGACCGCATGTTCCTGCAGGTGATGTCGGCGGCTTACACCGAGGAGCAGCTCGATGGCGGCGATTCGCGCGTCGTGCTGCGTTTGCCGGCTGCGCTGGCGCCCGTGAAGGTGGCCGTGCTGCCGCTGGTGAAGAAAGACGGCATGCCCGAGGTGGCGCAGCGGATCGTCGACGACCTCAAATACGATTACAACGTCGTTTACGACGAGAAGGATTCCGTCGGCAAGCGCTACCGCCGCCAGGATGCCATCGGTACGCCGTTCTGTGTGACCGTCGACGGGCAGACGCTCGAGGACGGTACCGTGACGGTGCGCCACCGCGATACGATGGAGCAGGAGCGCGTCATGATCGAGTCGCTGCCTTCGCTCGTCGAAGAGGAGTGCTCGTACCGCAAGCTGTTCCGGAAAATGAACCTGTAGCGGGGCGATTATGGGCCGGTTCAATATTTTCGATTCCGACAGCATCGTCGAGGGTGAAAAACGGCGTTTCCCCTGGTGGGCGCTGCTGCTTTGCCTGGCGGCCGGAATGCTGGCCGGCTGGCTGCTGAGGAACTACTGTTATATGGGCGGCGAATCCGGCTTGAACCTTTAGTGCATGGGACGGATACTTGCCATAGACTACGGGACGAAGCGCACGGGGATTGCCGTGAGCGACCCGTTGCGTCTGATCGCCGGGGGGCTCGATACGGTCGATACGAAGGGACTTGAGGCGTGGCTGGCAAAATATTTCGCCTCGGAGGACGTTAGTACCATCGTGGTGGGAAAGCCCTCGCGCATGGACGGCACGCCTTCGGAAACGTGGCGTTTCATCGAGCCGCTGGCCGTGCGCCTGCGGAAGGCCTGGCCCGACAAGGAGGTCGTCTTCCACGACGAGCGTTTCACCTCGGTGATGGCGCACCGCACGATGCTCGAAAGCGGTATCGGCAAGATGGCGCGCCGGGACAAGGCGCTGGTGGACAAGATCTCGGCCACGATTATTTTACAGAGTTATATGGAGTTTAACAAATGATTTATCCGATAGTAATTTATGGTTCGGACGTGCTGCGTAAGCCCTGCGAGCGGATCACGCCCGATTATCCCGAGGTGAAGAAACTCGTGGAAGATATGTTCCTGACGCTCGGCGAAGCCGAGGGCGTCGGGCTGGCAGCACCGCAGATCGGCAAGAATATCCGCCTCTTCATTGTCGATTGCACACCATGGGGCGAGGATGATCCCGAATGCGCGGACTACAAACGCGCCTTTATCAACCCCGAGATTTATGCCTTGTCGGAGGAGAAGAAGACCTACAACGAGGGATGTCTCTCGTTCCCCGGCATCCATGCCGACGTGCCCCGCTCGCTGGCGATCCGGATGCGTTATATGGACGAGGATTTCGTCGAGCACGACGAAGAGTTCCACGGGCTGAAGGCCTGGGTCATCCAGCACGAATACGACCACATCGAGGGCATCGTCTTCACAGACCGGATTTCGCCCCTGCGCCGCAACCTGCTGAAAGGGAAGCTGATGAACCTGGCAAAGGGCAAATACCGCTGCGCGTATAAGACCAAATGACCCGTATGCCGGGGCCATGCGCCCGCAGGGGCGGCCCGCAGGCTGCGCAACAGGTTCCGTCCGGCGGAAAAGTTGTTCCGGCCATGCAAAGGCAAACGGGACGTTCGCCCGGCCGGCAGGCTCCGTAACGGTGCGGCCGCGGGGAGCCGACGGTTTTGCCGCATGGCGAAACAGGAAAGAGGCTGCCTGACAAGCTCCCAAGATAAAACGCACCCCTGCCAGAGATTGTTCTGGCGGGGGTGAAATCGTAAAATGCGGACTTGTCAGGCAGGCCCGTCTGCGTCAGGAACGGCCTCTGTCAGAACCTGTATGCTGCGCCTACGAAGACCACGAGCGGATTGCTGCGGCCGCTGTCGAACATGGGTTCGTATTTCAGACCTGCGGAGATATTCCAGCGGCGCGCGACGTTGAAGTCGAAACCACCGCCGACGCTCATGCCGAATGCCCAGTCCTTGATGTCATTGGCGACAACGCCCACCTGGGGATAGACGCCCCACCAGTCGGCGATGCGGAATACGTAGTGGGCGTCGAAATTGATGTCGACCGAACTGTCCTTTTCCGTCAGGACATAGATCGACGGTTCGATACGCCAGTGGGAATCGAAACTGTACCGGTAGTAGGCACCGATTCCGACGGATGCGTCGCCCGTATTGGTATAGAAGTTTACGCGCGGACCCACGGCGCTGCGGTAATTTTCCGGCGTGCTGCGGTAATTGCCCGCCTGGGCCGCGTTGCGGTTGTTGTCACGGGTGTTGCGGTAGTTGCTGTCCTGGGCAGACGCCGTCCAGGCAAACAATGCCGCGGTTGCGATCAGAAGAATTTTTTTCATGGTTTTCAGTTTAATTTTATATGAATAATCAAGTGGTTGTCAATTAGTCGTAGGATCCCATTCCCGGCCCGGGGACGGCCTTCCCGACGCACTGTCTTGTCGCCGAATGACGTACAACACTCGTGCCGCGATATGCGTTTTCCGGATTTTGCGGATGGCGGTTTTGTAATTCCTATCGTTGGAGCCGGCTTCCTGCGGATTCTATTCGGGCGGCGGGGGAGATGGGCGGGATTGCATCGGCGGGCATGAAAAATCCCGGCACTTAACGAATAAGTGCCGGGATTTTTGTTTCCTTCTCGGAGGGGGCTAAAACCTGTAGGTCGCGCCGATATTGATGACGATCGGGTTTTTGCGCTTCACAAAGCCGGGGATATAGTCCTTGGCCGTCTGGATCATCCATTTGAAACCGGCCGAAACGTCCCAGTTGCGGGTGATCGAGAAGTCCGCGCCGCCGCCGAGGTTGATACCGCACGACCAGTCGCCGATGTCGTTGGCGCTGATACCTGCCAGCGGATAGATATGCCAGTCGGGGGCGATGTTGAACAGGTACTGTACGTCGGCGCTGATATCCACCGAGCAACCCGTCTTGCACAGGGCGAGGATGCTCGGGGCTACGCGCCAGTTGTCGGTGATGCTGTACTGTCCGGCCGCGCCGATACCGAAGATGGCACCGTCGGCACCCGCATTCGTATACACCCCGATTTTGGGGCCTACTCCCCAGTCGCCTTTGTACTGTGCCGAAACGGTCGTCACAGCCAAAAGCGCGACGATCACCGTAAGAAAAATCTTTTTCATGTCTGTTACTTTAATTTAACAAAAGTTGCGTGTTATACTGTTTGCCGTAACAAATATACAAAACTTATCCGCTGCAGCAAAAATTTTTCAACGAACCGGACTTTTTTGTCGCTAAAAACGAAAGCCTGCGGCATGCACGCCGCAGGCTTTCGCTGGTATGGGTGTTCCGGCGGTTGCCGGTGAAGGCTTATTTCTCCTTGAGGGCTGCGTGTGCGGCCGCCAGGCGTGCGATGGGCACGCGGAACGGCGAGCAGCTCACGTAGTTCAGGCCCGCATAGTGGCAGAATTCGACCGACGAAGGTTCGCCGCCATGCTCGCCGCAGATACCGCACTTGAGCATCGGGCGCTTGCCGCGGCCCTTGAATACGGCCTCGCGGATCAACTGTCCTACGCCGTTCTGGTCGAGGATCTGGAACGGGTCGTTCTTCAGGATGCCCTTGTCGAGGTAGATCGGCAGGAACTTGCCGATGTCGTCGCGCGAGAAGCCCAGCGTCATCTGCGTCAGGTCGTTGGTGCCGAACGAGAAGAACTCGGCGACCTCGGCGATCTGGTTGGCGGTCACGGCTGCGCGGGGAACCTCGATCATCGTGCCGACCATGTAGTCGATCTTGTCGTTGCGTTCCGAGAACACCTGTTCGGCCGTCGAGTCGATGATGCCCTTCTGGTAGCGCAGCTCCTTGTGGTTGCCCACGAGCGGAACCATGATTTCGACGTGTACGGGGGTGCCCTGTGCACGGACGTTCATGGCAGCCTCGATGATGGCGCGCGCCTGCATCTCGGTGATCTCGGGGTAGGTGTTGCCCAGACGGCAGCCGCGGTGTCCCAGCATGGGGTTGAACTCGGCCAGCGACTCGACCTTGGCGACGATCTTCTGGAGGGGTACGTTCATCTCCCTGGCCATCTCCTTCTGGCCTTTCTCGTCGTGCGGCACGAACTCGTGCAGGGGCGGGTCGAGCAGGCGGACGGTCACGGGGAAGCCGTTCATGGCCTTGAACAGGCCTTCGAAGTCGCTGCGCTGGATGGGCAGCAGCTTGGCCAGTGCCACGCGGCGTCCGGCCTCGTCGTCGGCGAGGATCATTTCGCGGAAAGCCTTGATGCGGTCGCCCTCGAAGAACATGTGCTCCGTGCGGCAGAGGCCGATGCCCTCGGCGCCGAACCCGAATGCCTGTGCGGCATCCTTCGGCGTGTCGGCATTGGCGCGGACTTTCAGCACGGCGTATTTGCCTGCCAGATCCATCAGCTGGCCGAAGTCGCCGCTCAGGTCGGCGGCCATCGTGGCTACCTGTCCCAGGTAAACTTCGCCCGTCGAACCGTTGAGCGAGATCCAGTCGCCCTCCTTGACGGTGAAGCCGTTGACTTTGATCGTGCGGGTTTTATAGTCGATTTCCAGCTCCCCGGCGCCCGATACGCAGCATTTGCCCATGCCGCGGGCAACGACGGCCGCATGCGAGGTCATACCGCCGCGGGCGGTGAGGATGCCGGCAGCGTCGAGCATGCCTTTGAGGTCTTCGGGCGAAGTTTCGATGCGCACGAGGATCGCTTTCTGACCGGTTTGGGCGAGGGTTTTCTCGGCATCTTCGGCGAAGAATACCACGGGGCCCGTCGCGGCGCCCGGCGATGCGGGAAGGCCCTTGGTGATGACCTGTGCATTGGTGAGGGCCTTCTTGTCGAATACGGGGTGGAGCAGCTCGTCGAGCTTCGCGGGCTCGCAGCGAAGCACGGCCGTGCGTTCGTCGATCAGCCCTTCGCGGAGCATGTCCATCGCGATCTTGACCATGGCCGCGCCGGTGCGTTTGCCGTTGCGGCACTGGAGCATCCACAACTTGCCGTCCTGGATCGTGAACTCGATGTCCTGCATGTCCTTGAAATACTGCTCCAGGTGGTGCTGGATCTCATCGAGTTCCTTGTAAACCACCGGCATGACCTCTTCGAGCGAGGGATATTTCGTGCGGCGGTCTTCCTCGGAGATGTTCTGTGCGGCCGCCCAGCGCTTCGACCCTTCGAGGGTGATCTGCTGCGGGGTGCGGATGCCGGCCACGACGTCCTCGCCCTGGGCATTGATGAGGTATTCGCCGTTGAAGAGGTTTTCACCCGTCGCGGCGTCGCGCGAGAAGGCTACGCCCGTCGCCGAGTTGCTGCCCATGTTGCCGAATACCATGGCCTGTACGGTCACGGCCGTTCCCCACTCGGCGGGGATGTTGTTGAGCTTGCGGTAGAGGATGGCGCGGTCGTTCATCCACGAACCGAATACGGCGCATACGGCGCCCCAGAGCTGATCCCAGGGACATGCCGGGAAGTCCTCGCCGGTCTGCTTCTTGACGGCAGCCTTGAAGTTCCTGACCAGCTCCTTCAGGTCGTCGGTCGTCAGGTCGGTGTCGTTCTTCACGCCGCGTTTGTGTTTCTGCTCCTCGATGATTACCTCGAACGGGTCGTGGTCTTCTTTCGATTCGGGTTTCATGCCCAGCACCACGTCGCCGTACATCTGTACGAAACGGCGGTACGAGTCCCATGCGAAACGGGGGTTGCCCGTACGCTTGGCGACGGCTTCCACGGCCTGGTCGTTCATACCCAGGTTGAGGATCGTGTCCATCATGCCGGGCATCGAAGCGCGGGCTCCCGAGCGTACCGACACCAGCAGCGGCATCTCCTTGTCGCCGAATTTCATCCCGGTGAGCTTCTCGATATTTTTCATCGCCTTCTCCACTTCGGGACGGAGCATCTGGATCACGGCGTCCTTGCCGTGGGCGTAATATTCGGAACATACTTCCGTGGTGATCGTGAAGCCCGGGGGGACGGGGATGCCGATGAGGTTCATCTCCGCGAGGTTCGCACCCTTGCCGCCGAGCAGCTCACGCATTTTGCCGTTGCCTTCGGCTTCCTTGTTGCCGAAGGTGTAGACTCGTTTAACGTCTGCCATAATTTTTCTTGGTTAATTTAATTGGTATATAAATTTATAAATTTTTTGTCAACTTGCCGCTTTTCACAGACGAAAATTGCGGTGACATTCCTGTTACCGCCTCGTCAAAGAATTCATATTCGCCGTTGGGAATGCGAATATATAAAAACTTTTCCGGAATTCCAAAAAAATCTACTCCAAGTAAACGAATACCGGCAGGGCGTAGCCGTAGCCGCCCCTGTACCGCCTTTTTTCGTAGGTCGGAAGCGGGGTACCCGTCTTGGGGTCAATCAGATAACGGCGCGCATAGACATCGCCCGCCGAGGTGCGGAGCGCCGTGTCGGCCAGAATGCGGTCGCGCATCTGCCAGCCGCCCCGGCGGCGGACGTTGCCCCGCCCGAGCCGTGCCGGGCGCTCCAGTGCGTCGCGCAGCCCGAAGGCTCCGGGGGCGAGCGACGAGGTGCGTCCCGCGACGAGCAGCTTCACCCCAGGGCGCTCTTCGCGCAGGTCGCGGACGACCCATTCGGCCATGCGGGTGTCGCTGCACAGCACGAGCCCTATGGTGTCGGTGCGCGTGGGGCGGACGACGCGTCCGGATCCCCGTCGCATGGGTTTGCCGCGGCGGTAGAGGAGGCCCTCGATGTAGAGGTAGCGGCGCCCCGGCTCGTCGTAGAGGGGCTCGAAGAGGTCGCCGTAATAGAGCAGTGCGAAATCCATGCCGTCGAGGGAGTTGAGCGTGCGGTGCAGGTAGCTGTAATCGCCCTTGCAGGCGGCTGCGATGTCGCGGACGACGGCTTCGTTCTCGACGCCCCACAGCGCCACGAGCGGCATGCGCATCGAGTCGATGACGGCCGCCGTATGGCGTATCTTGCGGCGGTAGCGCTCCGTGTCCCACGCCAGGCGTCCCGAGGGCGTGTAGTCGGTGTCATTGTAGAACAGGGCGGGGACAGTGTCGTAGAGATGGTCGAGATCCCAGTAGACGATGCCCGTGCGCGGTTGTGCATGGGCGGGGATGCCTGCCAGGAAGAGCAGCAGGGCGGTTATGATGCGTGGCAGCCGTTGCAAGGCGCGTAAAGCCCGGCTGCCCGGGACGGGGCGTGCGTGGCCGGTTGCGGCGAGGACGGTTATGATGCGGCGCAGCGACATAGGCCGGGGTTATAACGGCTCCTCGGGCAGGAACTTGCGCGGCGAGCAGCCCAGGAACCGGGCGATCTCGTTGATATGGTTGAGGTTGTATTTTGAAGGATTTTTCGGGCTTTCAACTTGTGAAATGAATCCGTCGCTTACTCCTATACCATAAGCCAATGTGGCCTGTGAAACACGTTGAGCCATCCGCTCTTTGCGAACTGCGGCACTGACGTATATGTCGAAAGCACTTTTCGGTTTCACAAGCATCTGTTTAGATGATGTAAAACTAAAAATTATGCCATTGTGAAAGTATAGTTATAACTTAAATTCGCCTATGTATAGGTAGTTATTAAGCCGGTGTACTACGGCCTTTGTGCCGGAATTTTTGTTTTTGGTATCTTTGGAGGGGAAATGTATACGATTCTTTTGGTTCCAAGAGTTTTTTTGCAAATTCCGCCATGTACTTTTTTCCGCAAAAAGTACCAAAAACTCTCCGACGGATGCCTCGCCTGCTCTTGGCGTCCTAACGCTGGAAACGGGCGCCTAATCGCGGGTTTGCAAGCAAACCTGCCCCGTTTCTCGCGCTTTTAGTCCGCCGTCCGCCGACGGCTCCGGCATCAAGTCGGAATCTTTGTTATCGTGTTTCTCTGTTTTTTTGCCGCACAGCGAGAATTCCGGGCAGCAGGATTTTCCGCATTTCGTTTGCAGCGGATAAAGAGCGGCTGCAGCGCCGAGCGCCCGGAACGGGCGTGCGAAAAGCGCAGTCTTTCGTGCCCGTTCAGCGAGGCTCCGCAGTTGCTCCCGCGAAAACGGCATGCGGATGGTTTTGGGTACCTTTTGCCACCAAAAGGTACAGATCGCATGCGTTGCTGAAAGCAACCCGACTTTTCCTGAAATACGGATTATTGGCGTTTCAGGTGAAAATCCGGGCTGGAGCGGGATTATTCCGAGATTACCCCCGAACCGACCAGCTCGTCGCCGTCGTACCATGCGGCGAACTGCCCCGGTGTGATGCCCCGCTGGGGGGCGTCGAAGAGGATGTAGGCTCCCTGGTCGCGGACGAAGAGCGTGGCCTCCTGCAAAGGCTGGCGGTAGCGGATGCGGACGCTGAAGCGGGCGCTTTGGCCTGCCGGCATCGTGCGCGCGGGGTTGACCCAGTGTATCTCGCGGGGGGCGATATGCAGTGCCTGTCGCCACAGGCCGGGGTGGCTGTCGCCCTCGCCGACATAGATGACGTTCTGCATGGTGTCGGTGGCGAGGATGAACAACGATTCCTTGCGCCCGCCGATGCCGAGCCCCTTGCGCTGGCCGATGGTGTAGAAGTGCGCCCCGCTGTGCTCGCCGATTTTCTTGCCGTCGCGGACGGTGTAGCGCCACGGGGCGGCCAGTGCCGCAAGCTGTTCGGTCGTGGGGGGTACGTCGGCCGCGTGCTGTCCGCCCGGGGAGTAGGGATCCCCGTCCGGGCATCCGGTGGCGGAGATCGGCTCGGACGCCGAGGACGTGACGGTCTGTCCGATGCCGGCGGACGTGTTTGCAGAGGACATGGGTGCAGAATGTCCGGCGGCCGGGGATGCCGGGGCGGGGATTGCCTGTCCGGCATCGGGTGTGCCCGCCGGGATTCGGGCCTTGGGGCCGTATTTCGGCCACGTGGGGAGTATCTCGTGGACGTTACCCCTTTTCGAGGCCAGCTTCTGTTGCAGGAAGGCCGGAAGGTCGACCTTGCCCACGAAGCAGATGCCCTGCGAATCCTTGCGCTTGGCCGTGGCCAATCCCTGTTCGGCGGCGATGCGCCGCACCTCGGGTTTGAGCAGGTCGCCGACGGGGAACAGGGCGTAGCGCAGCTGCTCCTGCGAGAGCTGGCAGAGGAAGTAGCTCTGATCCTTGTTGGGGTCGGCGCCCGCGAGGAGTTTATAGATTGTCCGCCCGTCGGGCAGCGTCTCCTCGGCCTTGCGGCAGTAGTGTCCCGTGGCGACGAAATCGGCGCCCAGCCGGAGCGCTTCGCGCAGGAAGACGTCGAATTTGATTTCGCGGTTGCACAGCACGTCGGGGTTGGGCGTGCGTCCCTTTTCGTATTCCGAGAACATGTAATCGACCACGCGGGTGCGGTAGTCCGCCGAGAGGTCGACGACGTGCAACGGGATGTCCAGTTTTTTTGCGACCAGCTCGGCGAAGACGCGGTCGTCGTGCCACGGGCAGTCGCCCTCGAGCGTTCCCGTCGTGTCGTGCCAGTTGATCATGAACAACCCCACGACGTCATGCCCCTGCTGTTTGAGCAGGTAGGCGGCGACCGATGAATCCACGCCGCCCGAAAGTCCGATTACGACACGTGTCATATTATGGGATAAAAGCGATTAAGTTATTCAAAGCATGCACCGCGACCACCAGCCAGAACGCCTGTGCAAAACCGCGCCGTTCGAGTCGGCTCAAGTAGGCGAAAGCCCAGACCAGCCCGACGAAGAGCATGCAGACTGCATAGATCGGGCTCGCGGCGTGTCCGCAGCCGAACAGGATGCCCGAAACGGCGATCGGCAGGAGGAATGATGCCGGGGCAACCCAACGTACGAGCCGGATGACCAACGCCTGGGCTATCAGCGTTTCGAACAGCGGCGCAAGGATTACGGCGATGAACCAACCGATGCGTTCGGCGCGGTCGGAATCCATATCGGCGTCGTCGATGCCCGCGGTGAGCCCGAACAGCAGCAGCGCGAGCAGTTTTGCGGCGAAGGTCATGACGAGCAGCAGGACGGCGAATCTCCACCATGCCATGTGTCCCAATGCTATGCGCCAGCGGTGCAGGAGGCGGGGCATACGGCGGGTGTTTGTCGGGCGTAGCGGTTTCATGGGTGTTACAGGTCGAGCAGCCCTTCGGGCAGCACCAGTTTCATCGTGCGCCCCTCGAAGTCGATATGGGCGATGAACTCCTCGGCGGCGGGGACGAGTACCGTGCGGCCGCCGATCTCCAATTCGAAAAGCGGGTTGGCGTCGCTGTCGTAGTAGTCCGTGACCGAACCCGTGAAGGCGGCCGCTCCCTTTGCGCCGTCCGCGCCCGCTTCGGTGCAGGTCACGGCGAAGCCGATCAGGTCTTCCAGGTAGAATTCGTCGTCGTCCTCCTCTTCGCATTCGATACGGAATTCAAGCCCGACGAGCTCCTGAGCCCGGCGCTCGGTGTCGAAATCGGCGAATGAGGCCACGGCGCCCGAGGTGCCGCGGCGTTCGAAGCGCTCGCAGTAGAGCGGCACCTCGAGGGCGTCGATCGTGACCAGCAGCGGGGTGCCGGTATCGAATTCCTCCGGGAAATCGGCATAGAGCGACAGCATCACACCGCCGTCGGTGCCGAAAAGCCTGTTGATCCTGCCTGCGGGAATAGTAACGCTCATATCGGTTCGTTTTTTTTCTCTTATGTCCGTATCGCGGTGCGGAACGGGGGAAGCGGGTATCCCGGCGCTCCGTTACACCCGGCCCCGCTGTGCTGCCGCCTTGTCGTGCCGTGCAGCGCCTCGCTGTGCCTTGCCGGACGATTCCCGCACGGGATGCGCCCGCGTGGGAACTATCTGCAAAAGTAATTTAAAAAACCGGTAAACCTCCCGTTGCGGGAAATTTACCGGGATTCCGGAAAGAAGCTTTCCTGGTGTTATTCTGCGGCAGGAGCCTCTGCTGCGTCCTCTGCGGGAGCCTCGGCAGCTTCGGCGGCGGCAGCCTCCTCGGCCTCTTTGGCGGCAGCTGCGGCAGCGGCCTGCTTCTCGGCGATGGCCTTTGCGCGCTCCTCCTTGATCTTGGCTTCGGCAGCCAGGCGTGCTTTCTCGGCCGACTTGGCATCCGTGGCGAGTTTGTTGCTCTTGGCCTCGATCTTGCCGGCCTTCTCGCTCAGCCATTTGTTGAAGCGGGCTTCGGCTTCGGTCTCCGAGAATGCGCCCTTGGCGACACCGCCTAACAGGTGCTTCTTGTATAATACGCCCTTGTACGAGAGGATGGCCCGACAAGTATCCGTAGGTTGTGCGCCTTTCTGTAACCAACCCAATGCTTTCTCGAAGTCGAGGTCGATCGTAGCAGGATTCGTGTTGGGGTTGTAGGTTCCCAACTTTTCGATGAATTTACCATCACGTGGCGCTCTGCTATCTGCGGCAACGATGTGGTAGAAAGCAAAACCTTTCTTACCGTGGCGTGCCAGACGAATTTTAACAGCCATTTGCTATAAAATTTTGTTGTAATTAATTAAAAAACGCTCACCCACTTTGGGCTTTTAAGCCTGCAAATGTAGACAAAATATTCCGCCCGGCAAAATAATTCGCCGAAAAATCGGTGCGACAGGCTGTTTTTCTGCCGGATACGGTGCATGGCGGGCCGCGGCGGGAACTGCCGGAAAAAGGGCGGGCTTGTGGCTGTGCAGGGTCGTGCCCCTAATCGGGTTCCCGCGGGGTTGCAGGCCGTTGCACCCCTGCGGAAAGTGATATTTTTCGTTCAGCCGGGGGCTGTTGTGAAAAAAATTCCTATCTTTGCGGCGCAAATCGTCACCGCAGGGTGCGGTTTTGCCGATGGTTCCGTAGCTCAGTTGGATAGAGCAGCAGCCTTCTAAGCTGCGGGTCGCGCGTTCGAACCGCGCCGGAATCACCCGGAAAAGGGAGCGCTGGAATCGAATCCGGGCTCCCTTTTCGTTTTCCCGCCTGCATCTTCCTTCGCCGGGTTTGGCGTCCTGCGGACTTTTTCGTAAATTTGGGTCGAATCCGATATTTTCAGGCATGGAACCGCTACCGGGCTGCAACATAAAGTATCTCAACATCAGCCGCAACGACGAGGCGTGGGGGCTGGTCGTCACGACGGCCGGGTACCAGGCGGTCGCGGCGCACAGTTCCTACCCGCAGGCGCAGCATCCCGAATCCCATATTTTCGACCCCGGCAAGGGGCGCGTCCTGAAGGAGTACCAGTTGGTCTACATATCGCGCGGGGAGGGCTATTTCGAGTCCCGTTCGTGCCGCCGCCAACGGATCAGGGCCGGGACGATGATCCTGCTCTTCCCCGGGGAGTGGCATACCTACGAGCCCGACAGGGCTACCGGGTGGTTCGAACATTGGGTGGGATTCCGGGGTGGCAGCGTCGATGCGCAGGTCGCCAACGGGTTCTTTTCGCCGCGCAACCCGCTTTTCGGGCTGGGATTCAGCCAGACGATCATCGGCATGTACGAGGAGCTCGTCGGCTATGCGCTCCGGGAACAGGCCGGTTACCAGCAGGTCGCGGCGGGGATCGTGCAGTTCCTGCTGGGTTCGGTCTACTACAAGCACCGGAACCTTCTGTTCAACGACTCGATGGCCATCCGCAAGATCGACGAGGCGCGCGCCCTCATCAAACGCGAGGTCGAGGGCGGTCTCACGCCGCAGGGGATCGCCGAACGCCTGTCGGTCAGCTATTCGTGGTTCCGCAAGATGTTCCGGCAGTATGCCGGAGCCTCGCCTGCGCAATATCTCTCGCAGATCCGGTTCCTGCGTGCCAAAGAGCTGCTCGATACGACGGAGCTCACCGTCGCGGAGATCGCATACAGGCTCCGGTTCGAGACCCCGAGCCACTTTTCCACATTCTTCCGCAAAAGGGAGGGCGTCCCGCCCCAGCAGTACCGCCGCGAGCGGAGGCAGCCCGGGCGGTAACCTCCTCAGCAGACGACCGTCACCGGGATTCCGAGCAGCGCGGCGTATTTGCGGATCGCTCCGGCGACCTGTCCCACACCGATGGCGCAGTGGTGCGAAGGCCCCGCCTTGCTCCAGCGGTCGATGAATTCCCGCGCGGGAAGCGGGAACCTGTAACGGCTGTTGATGTTGCCGATGTTCAGCACGGGGCCCGGCACCGATTCGCCTTCGGCCAGCAGGAACGAAATCCCGTCGCGTCCTTCGACCACCGACAGGAGCGTCACCGGGCCGTGTTTCACGGACATCTGGATCGACAGCCCCTTGCCGGGTTTGCCGTGGTAAACGGGAAGCGGCACCAGGCGGGCTTTCTCTTCGCCGAGCAGGAAGTGCGCCGGGCCGTCGTGCCCCAGCAGGATGACGTCGTCGGTGAAGTCCATGCCGTAGAATTCCGAGAAACAGCCCCCGGCACCCAGCAGCGACATGATTTTCATGGCCTGCACGTTCTTCACCTCGTATTCGCCCGCGACGGGGATGCCGCGCCCCGTCAGCAGGGTGTTGCCGGCGATGACCGAAGTGACGATGTCCTCGTAGGCGTTGCCCGCCGCCCCCGCGTAGTAGTAGGCCAGGGAACCCAGCCGGTGCGCTTCGGCGAGCTTGTCCAGCGCTACGGAAGTGCGTGCGGCGCGCTCGAGTTCCTCCCGCGTGCAGCCCTCGTCGATGACGAACGCCTCGCCGAACGCGGCAACCCTCGCGTCGGCCTCGCGCTGCGTCACCGAGCGGCGCAATTCGTGCAGTTCGCACATCTCCAGGATTTCGGCATGGGTGCCGAAGACGGTGCTCTGCAGCCTGAGGTCGGAGTAGACGTCGACCATGCCGCCGTAGTAGTTGCCCAGCAGTCCCATGCGGTTGCGGCGCATGCCGCAGGCGACCTTCGCCGCGTCGATCCACCCGTAGATCTCGGCCCAGGCCTGCGCGTCGTCGAGGTAGCCCGTCACCACGTCGTATTTGGTGCCGGCGCGGTTGAATACCGAACAGAATTCGGGCAGCGAACAGGCCTGGCAGTTGGCAAGCCACTCGCCCGTCATCTCCCCGCGGTCGGACATGCCGTTGAGCCGGGTGTAGTCGATGGCCGGGGCGGGTTGCAGGTTGAGCAGCACGACCGGGATGCCCTCCCCGAGGAAGGGGATGAGCGTGGACGAAAGGGCGTAGGTCGAGATGAAGATGAACAGCACTTCGGCTTCGTCGCGCCTGAAAAGGGCCGCGGCTGCGTGAGCCTTGTCCACGTCGTCGACCATGCCTGCGTCGGCGACGATCTGCCCGCCGTAGGCTTCCATTTTTTCCTTTATGGCGTTCCGGTAGCCGTCGAGCCTTTCGCGCAGTCCGCCGAACTGGTTCCAGTAGGTGTTCAGCCCTACTGCGATCAATCCTATTTTCATGGTTTGTGATCCGTTATTTTGTCATGACGATTTCGAAATCTTCCAGCAGGCCGTAGTCCCGCTGGTCATAGTCGCTGCCGGGCAGCTGTTTGGGCACATTGTTCCAGTGCCACGGGCCTGCGATGCCCTTGTCGGCGCTGTAATGGGGGCCGAAGAGGTTTTTCAGGCTGCCCACCACATGCACTTCGACGCGGTTGCGTCCCTTGCGCAGGTAGGGCGTGAGGTCGAACGCATAGGGCTGCCAGGCGATGATGCCCGCTTTGCGGCCGTTCACGCAGACCCGTGCGAGCGTCCCTTCCCAGGCTCTCAGCCGGAGCGTGTAGCCGGCCGCGGGGTCGTCGATGTCGTAGTCCCGGCCGTAGGCCATGTCCCACGAATAGAAGGGGAGCCCCTGCCGTTTCCAGCTTCCCAAGGCCGGTTTCCCGGCGGGTTCGCGGACGATCCATCCCGCCCCGGCCGATTCGAGCGCGAAGTCGCCGAAAAGGTAGACGGGGGCTATTTCGGCATAGATGCTCATGGGCGAGACGCTCAGTTCGACGGTGTTCGTTCCCCGCCGCACCAGGTTGCCTATGGGGTAGATCCCGAAGCGGCTGTCGAGCAGCGTGTCGGGCGCCGCGGCTTCGACGGGCGTGCCGTTGAACTTCACGTTCCAGATGCCGGGTTGTTCGGCGACCAGCTTCATGCCGCGCGTGTCGAAGTCCCCGGCCACGACGAAGTGGTAGCTTACGCGGATGTCGCCCGTGGTCAGCGTGTCGCGTTCGACGATAGTCTGCCTGTACTGGATGGCCGAGTCCCACGGGTTGCCTGTCCCGTAGCAATGGTTGAAGAGTTTGTTGCACGCCTCGAACGTGTAGAGGTTGCGCTCGGTGCGCCCGTCGACCGTCAGGTCGCAGAAATCGAGGTTGAGGACGTTGTCCTTCAGGCGGGTGACCTCCAGCGGGCCGGCGGGCTCCAGCTTGACGCTCTCTGCCGTGGGACGCTCGGTGCCGGATGCCGCCCGGGAGGTGCGTGCAAGGGCGCTCCGGCCCGAAGCCGGGGCGAAGAGCAGGAGACTCCCGGCGGGCGGCAGGCTGAAGTCCGCCCCGACGCTCTTCCCGTCGGCGGTGTGCGGATAGGGACGCATGTCGCCCGTGACGGCGTCCAGCTCGACCAGCTCCCCGGCCGGGAGGCCGACGCTGCCCGTGGCGGTGTCGCTTAGCGAGGAGTTGACCAGGAACAGGAGCTCCCCGTCCTCGTAGCTGCGCCGCTGGTGGTAGAGGTCGTTGCCCCTGACGTTGCAGAAACGGATTCTGTCGTCTGCGAACGATTCGGCGATCGCCTTACCGTCCAGAGCCGTGTAACGGCGTATCCGGGAGGCGTTGCGGTCGAGGAAATCCGCCAGTTCGGGGCTGGGCCGCCCGTCGACGAGCGTCGGTTGGGCAAAGAGCACCAGTTGCCCGCCCGCCTCGACGAATTGGCGGATGAGGCTGAAAGTCCCGGCGTTGAGGTTCTCGGTCATGGGCGGGATCACGACCTTCGCATAGGCGCGTTTTCCGACGACGAATTTACCGCCCCTGACCGAGCCGCGATCCTTGATGATGTTCTCCGAGCCCAGGTCGTATTCCGCCTGCGCCTTTTCGAGCGTGGTGACGAAACGCTGGAATGCGCTGCCGATCTCCATGCAGCGGGGGTCGTTCATGACATAGGAGTAGTAGAGCCAGATCGTCGTGGTCGGTTCCAGGACGAGGATGTCGTTCATCTGTTCGCCCTGGCTGAGCACGAGTGACAGGCGTGCGAAGTAGTCGTTCAGCACCTTGTAGTCCTCCCACCACGGCGAGAGGCGGGTGAAGACCGGGGGATAGTCGTATTTGCGGGCGCCTACGATGGTCATGTGCGAGAGGTGCTGGTTCATGAAATTCACGCCCAGCGCATATTCCCAGTCGCCCAGCCGCTTGAAATCGCGGAACGTCTCGTCCCAGCTCCCGCCGCCGTAGGTTTCGCTCAGCGTGCGTACGCTCCCCGTCTGGTTGGCGGCGCTGCGCAGCTCCTTCACGGCGCGGACGTTGCCGAACTGCGCCTGCGGGCTGCCGTCGTTGTACTGGTTGAAGAGCATGTCGATGGCGGGCATCTGGTGCCACGCGTACATGGCCATATTGTCGCCGCCCTGGTACATGCTCGGCCAGTCGTGTTCCCAGTAGTGCCCCGTCCAGAGCATGCCCTTGCGGTCGCAGTAGGCCGACATGGGCTTCGCCCAGCGGTCTACGAACATTTGCGTCAGCGTTTCGAGGTAGTTGTGGCGCACCCGTTTCCAGTCGCCCGTCTGCTCGGAGAGCAGGGGCAGCGAAGTTGCCAGGTCGTAGCCCCACTGTTTGCGGAACACTTCGAACAGGTCGGGCGTCCAGCGCACGCCGCCCGAACTGGGAATGCACGGTTCGTCGGAGAAAAGCCCCTTGATGACCGGGCCCAGCTCCTTGCCGAAGGTCTTTTCGTAACCTTCCATGGTGATGCCGAGGAATTTTTCGGTGACGCCCTCGACCAGCAGGTCGACGTACGAGTAACCCCCGTGCCAGCCCGAACGGCCGTAATAGGTCTTTTCGTAAAGGTAGTATTCGCCCGGGACGTCTTTGTAGCGGCCCGTGTCGGCGGTGATGTCGCGGAACGTGCCGCCCTCCTTTTTCAGGCAGAGGAAGTATTTTCCCGCATCGGCCGGGGGCAGTGCGGTTTTGGTGAGCGCGAGCCCCTGTCCCTGGTCGTAGGATTCGGGCATCTGCGCGGGAACATGTCCGCCTGCGAAGCCGCTCGGGTAGGAGTTTTCGTCGTAGATCCAGATGTCGAGCCCCAGTTCTTTCCCCTTTTCCACACTGTATTTATAAAGGTCGAACCACTCGTCGGAGAGGTATTCGGTGACCAGCCCCGGCCGCGGGTGGACGAAGGCGCCGCCGAAGCCCTGCGCCTTGAAGTCGCCCAGCATCCGGTCGATGTCGGCGCGGGTGACCTGTGTGTTCCAGACCCACAGGGGCGCCGGGCGGAATGCCCGCGGGGGATCGGCGAATTCCTTTCGGAGCTTCTCGAATTTCATTTCCCGTTTCTGGGGGGCTGCGGCGTAGCTGGCGAGGCACGATGCCGCCAGGGCGGCCGCCAGCAGGCTCTTGATTGCGGAGGGTTTGGTTTTCATGATCGTTCCGGGTTGTGTTTGCTTTACAAAGGTAAAGGTTATGCGCTTCGGGCGGTAACGAATCCTGATAAACGACTTTTCATTTCTGATAAAGCGTGCGGAGGATGGCGCGGGCGAACCGGGCGAACCGGGAGGTTCGGGGCGGGATGCGGAGCAGGGAGTAGGGAGTAGGGAGTAGGGAGTAGGGAGTAGGGAGTAGGGAGTAGGGAGCAGGGAGTGACGGTATGGCCGGGGATGCTGCCGGGCCGGGCAGGCGGGAACGTTAGGAACGGGGGATTGGTGGAATCGGAGGATCGGAGGGCCGGGTAACCGGGAGAACGGTGGGGGTGCCGAAAGCCGGCGGAAAAAACACGGCGAGCCGGGGCGGGTGCCCCGCACGGCCGGGCATGGCGGGTGCGGGCGGGGTTATCTGCGCGGCAGGATGGCGACGATGCGCGTCCCGCCCGTGTATCCGGAGTCGATGTATATCTCCCCGTGCAGGTGGGTGACGATCAGGCGGCAGAGGTAGAGTCCGAGGCCGTTGCCCTGGCTGAAGGTGTCGAGCTTGGTGAAACGCTCGAAGACATAGCCGTGCTTCTCGGGCGGAATGCCGCAGCCCGTGTCGGTGACGGCGATGAAGACGCGGTCGTCGCCCAGACGGTCGCATTCGAGGCTGATCGTGCCTTCCTGCGTGAATTTATAGGCGTTGCCGAGCAGTGCCGAGATGAGTATCGCCAGGTATTTGTCGCTGGTGTTGAGCGCGATTTCCGCGACCGGGATCGCACCTTTGTAGACGATGCCCGGCTTGGGGTACCTCACCTTCATGATCCGCAGTTGCGCATGGCATACGGCACAGAGGTTCGTATACTGGCACGGCAGCGGTGCGTGCAGGTTTTCGAGGTAGGCCACTTCGAGCATGTCGTCGAACAGGAAACGCAGCTGGCGGCGGTTGTCCCGGATGATTTCGCAGTATTGGACGCGGGATTCCGGGGTGACCTCCTCGGCGCAGAGCAACTCGGAGAACCCCAAGATGCAGTTGAGGGGCGTACGCACTTCGTGGCAGACGGAGTTGACGAATGCGGCCTTTTTAAGCTCGCTTTCGTGGGCGTGCTTCATTTGCAGGAGCAACTCTTTCTGCAGTCGCCGGGTGCGGCGGTTGCCGACATAGATCGCACCGACGACCGCGGCGATCACCAGCAGTGCGAGCGAGACGTAGACCAGGGTCGTTTTGTGGTGGTGGGCCGTGAGCAGCGCCGCGTCGAGCGCCATCCGGTCGAGTTCGTACGACTCCTGCTTCTCGCGGATGACTTCGCCCTGTTCGAGCCGCAGCAGCGAATCCCGTACCTTCACGGCACGGGCATAGGCCATGCAGGCCTCGGAGTCGCGGTGCAGCCTGCGGAACATGTCCGCCCGTTCCTTGTAGCAATCCGTGAAGTGCACGCCGGCCACGGGGTGGCGTTCGGCGGTGCGGATCAGCGAATCCGAGAAGGCCAGGGCCCTGGCGTACTCCCCGTGCCCGACGGCATCGAGATAACCTTCGCGGTAGTGGCGCATGCGGGCGAAGTGGAGCCGGTCGGCCTGGTGCGTACGGATGAACCTGCTTTGCAGGAAAAGGTGCATGCCGGGCGTACCCCCGAATTCGTTGTCGCCCTCGGGTTGCAGCGGCTGCGCCGTTGCGGCGCAGAAAACCGCGAGCGCCAGGCATATTGCCGGGAAGAGTATCGGTCGGCGTATGCTCATGGCTTGGCGGGGATTGTGAAGATGAAACGTGCGCCTGCGGTATATTCCTCGTCGAGGGATATGTTGCCCGAGAGGTGCCGGGCGATCAGGCGGCATAAAGCGAGGCTCAGCCCCGGCGTCGCCTTCGAATCGTCGGAGGGCATGCCGAAGATGTCGTTGCGTTTTTCGGGCGGGATGCCGCAGCCCGTGTCGGTCACCGTAACCCGCAGTTGGTTGTGGCGCGGGTCTATTTCATAGCGGAGCGTGACGGAGCCTTCCCGGGTGAATTTGCGGGCGTTGTCGAGCAGCGCGCGCACCACGAACGAAAAGTATTTGGCGTGTGTACGGACGGTGGCCGGGTTCTCCGGGGCTTCGATCGTGAAGGCCACCCCGGGATTGCAGCTAAGCCGCGAAGCGGCGAGCAGTTCGGCGCGGCACACCTCGTCGATGTTGGTTTCCTCCAGCCGCAGGGCCTCGGTCAGGCTGTCGAGGTTGGCGGCTTCGAGCATGTTGTCGAGCGCCGAAAGCAGCAGGTCGGCGTTGACGCGGATGGATTCGCAGCAGGCGTTCCGCTCGGTTGCGCCGATGTCCGACAGCATCAGCCGCGAGGCTGCGGTGTCGATGGCGTCGAATGCGGGGCCGACGCCGCGGCAGATCGTGTTTACGAAGACCGATTTCATGTGTTCGCTCTCCTGGGCCTTGCGGCTGTGGCGGAGGATGTCGGCCTTCAGCCTGCGGTTATGCAGCAGCGACCGCAGGAGGTAAATCCCCGTGCCGGACATCAGCAGCACGATGACGACGATCGAGAGGCTCGTGGCTGCGCGGTTGCGGATCAAGGCCCGCGTTTCGGTCAACTTGCGCTTGTCCAGGTCGTGTTGCCGGCGGATCGTTTCGAGGCGTTCGCGGCGTTCGGCGGTGAGGATCGAATCCTGCACCTGCATCGTGTGCTCGAAGGCCTCGAAAGCCTCCGGGTAACGCTTGGCCTTGGTGAGCAGGATGCTGCGGTCGCGGTAGGCCTGGTAGACCTTGTTGGGCAGCATGCTGAAATAGCCCTTGCCACTCTCGATCAGGCGGATCAGCGAATCGGAATACTGGATGCTTTCGGCATAGGCGCCGGTGTTGGCTTTCCAGAGGTAGCCCATTTCGTAGAGGTAACTTTTGTTGCGCAGCAGGTTTTCCCCTTCGGCCGCGAGCATACGGCTGCGGAACTCGTTGAAGTACCGGGCGGCGTAGTCGTTGCGGCGGATGTTGAGCGCACATTGCAGCAATTGCTGGTAAGGCCGCACGTAGCTGTTGTCCTTGTAGAGGTAGGGGCGCCGCCCGAGGGTGCTGTCGGCGGAATAGTAGCGGTCGAGCAGTGCGATCTGGTCGTTGGTGAGCGCGACCTGGTCATCGTGGCGGTAGCTCTGGTTGTAGGCGCCGCTCAGCACGTAGTAAATGATGTTGGCGAAGCACCTGCGGATATTGAGGTTCGGCATTTGCCTCGTCAGTTCGTAGGCTTCGCGCCACGTGTCGGTCTGCGGGATGTAGGCCCGCCGGTTTCCGCCCTCGTAGTAGCAGAGCGTGATGTTGGCATAGCCGCGCAGAAACAGGCGTTTGGTGCGCTGGTAGATGTTCTCGGGTTCTTCGGGCGGGGTATTGCTCCAGTCGTAAACCTCGTGTGCCAGCCTGAGGTTCTCCGCAAGGTCGTACTGGTGCCCCAGGCGGTAGAACCCGATGCACATTTCTGCATAGGCGTCGGCACCCTCTTCGGGTGTGCCGGGAGTCAGGTCGCGGAGCGCCTGTAGGTAATAGCGGAGCGTATCTTTCTTTTCGGTGTAAATCGAATACCGGCTGAGGATCGGGATGATGGACACGGACATGGCGTAGGTGTCGCGGATGGCCGCCGCTTCGCGGAAAAGCTGGATGGAATAAGGCAGGTTGAGGTGCGTGTCCTCGTTCAGGTCTTTGAGGTTGAGCAGCAGTTGCACCCGTTCGCGGGGATCGGACGTATGCGCCAGCCTGCCCTGGAGGCTGTCCGTGACGGAGGACGGCGCGGCCATAAGAGATACGCCTGCGCCGAAGACGACGCAGTATATGCATAAAAGCAGGCGGACAGGGGACATGTGGGTGTAACGCAAAATTGGGACTAAGGTAGTAAAAAAAACGGGCCGGACAAAAAGTCCGGCTCCGTTCTATGGAAAATTATGGGGATCTTATGCCTTTTTCAGGCTCATATCCAGATACATTTTCAACTCCCGGGGCATTACCGGCTTGGTAATAAAGCCGTTGCATCCGGCTTCCTCGGCGATGCGGCGATCCGTGTCGAAGGCATAGGCGGTCTGCATGATAACGGGTAATTGGGTGGTATGCCGGCGTATCTCCTTGAGTGCCTCGATACCGTCCATTACAGGCATTTTGATGTCCATCAACACGGCATCGGGATGATGCTCCAATGCATAGTCGACGGCCTCTCTGCCATTTTTCGCCCATAGCAGCTCATACTCTTTTTTGAGTATTATTTCCAGCAATTTGTAATTGCTTTCAACGTCTTCCGCAATAAGTATCAGCGGTTTACGTGCATCTGGATTGTTGTATGTCATTGTTTTTACAGTTGGGACGAGTGCAAATATAAAAAAATTTTCCGGAAAACAAATAGGATTACCGGCGAATTGTTCCTTCCCAGCAGGCCGTATTGCCGCATGCGTCGGTCAGGATGAGCCGGACGCTGTGGCTTTTGCGGGCCGGGGGTTCCTCGAACAGGTGGATCAGCGTGCCCTGCATCGGGAGGCGGTCGCAGGGAACCCATTTGCCGTCGATGAGCAGGGTGCAGGAGGCGATGCCCGAGAAGTTGTCGCCCACGCGGAAGCGCATGCCCGAAGCGCGTGTGAGGTCTGCCCCGTCGGTGAAGAGCGGGCGGATGCGCGGCGGGATGGTGTCGGCCACGACAAACAGTTCTCCGGTGGTGCGGGTCGTGGCCGTGACGGCACCGTCGGCGTATTTCCCGCCGATGCAGGTAAGGCGCCCCTTGACGTTGCGGGCGGCCAGCACCGTGTGGGGCTGCAGGTTTTCGGGGACGAACGCCCGCACGCTGACCGTCATCGCCCGGTGCAGCGGCGTGGTGGCCGGGAGGATGCGGTAGCCGGGCGAGAGGACGATGAGCGTCGAATCCGAGGCCGGGGCGGGGCAGCGTTCCGCGCGGCAGAAAACCGGTTCGTAGAGCGCTCCGGCGGGGATGCGTGCCGTGACTTCGCGCCCGAGGCGGACGATGCCCGTCCGCTCGGGGGTGAGCGCCGTGGCGGCGCTGTCGGCTTCGGCACGGAAGCTTGCCGTCCGGCCGAGGATGTCGAATTCCAGCTGCGAGCGATTGCCGCAGTCGTCCCATGCCTCGATGCGGATGCGGCGGGTCTGTCCCGCTTCGGTGCGGACGATTCCGCGCTCCTCCATGACGGGGTAGAAACAGGCGGGGGATTGGGCCAGCTGTGCAGCGCGGATCACCTCGTTGCGCGAGGTGAGTTGCAGCGGGTAGTAGCTCACGGCATCGCAGCAGCGCGATTGCGCTTGCTCGAAACCGTCCATGCGGTATTCGAAAAGGGGCTTGCCGTCGGCCGACAGGGCGAGGCGCCACAGGCCGAAGGTGTTGCCCACGCCGTTGCGGCGGTCGCTGGCCTCGACGACGAAGTAGCCTTTGCGCCCCGCGCCGACGGGCTCTTCGCGCGTCAGGCGGTAGCTGCCCCCGGCGCTGCGGACGACGGCATAACTCTCCGGGCGGCTGTGCACGGGGATGCCCTGCACGGTGTCGACCTCGATGTAGTGGATACGCATGATGCGCGGCGGGAGGTCGTCGTCGGGGCGGATGATCCCGGCGCTTACGACGTTGTAAAGCCGCTGCGTGCGGGTGTCGCGCAGTTCGTAGTGGAGGTGCGGCCCCATCGACGAGCCGCTGTTGCCCGAATAACCGATCACGTCGCCCTGCTTCACGGGCCAGGTGTCGGGGCCGAACCAGAGGTTTACGCTGTTCGAGCGGCGGGCGTGGCGCTCTTCGCGCACGCGCTCCTCGATGTCCTTGCGGAAGCGTTGCAGGTGGCCGTAGACGGCCGTCGTGCCGTTGTGCAGCGTAAGGTAGACGGCGCGCCCGTAGCCGTAGGCGCCCAGGCTTACGCGCGAGACGTAGCCGTCGGCCACGGCCACGAGGGGTTTGCCCTCGGCACCGTCGGTTTTGATGTCGATGCCCGCGTGGAAATGCGCTGGGCGCATCTCGCCGAAATTGGCCGAGTAGAGCCCTTCGACGTCGCGGATCGGGTATATGTACTCCTCCGGGGCGGGATGTTGTCCCCGGGCCCCGAGGCAGGCGGCGGCCAATATCAGCAGTGTCAGAATTCGTCGCATGTCTCCGTGTCCGTCACGAGCCCCGAGGCGGCCTCCACGACCGTTTCGTAGTCGTAGCCCAGCGAAAGCCCGTAACGTATCAGTTTGGTTTTCAGTTCGTATTGTGTCGAATATTTCGCCGTTCGTGCCTTCCGTTCCAGTTGCCGGCGCAGGCGTTCGCCCATCGCCGGGCGGTCGGCTTCGGCGAGTGCCGCGTCGATCAGCGCCCGGTCGATGCGCTTGCGTTGCAGGGCCGTGCGGATCTTGTATTCGCCCCAGCCGCTCAGCCGCAGTTTTTCGCGCACGAAAGCCCCGGCGTAACGGGCATCGTCGATGAAGCGGTCGCGGACGAGTTTGGCCAGCACCCCCTCGGCGTCGCGTTCCGCGAGTCCCCAGCCGCGCATCAGCCGCCGGGCGTCCTCCTGCGATTTTTCGGCGCGGGCGCAGAGCCGCATGAGCGCAGCGAGTGCCTGCTCGGGTGTCTTGACCTTCTTTTTCCTTATTTCATCCGGCTGCATACCATGCGGGGTTTTCCGTTGAGGTCTTCGCGCACCTCGGTGTCCGTATATCCCTCCTCGCCGAGCAGGAGGCGCATCTGTCCGGCCGAGCGTTCGTAGATCTCGAAATAGAGCTTCCCGCCGGGGCGGAGCATCCGCCGCCCGGCGCGGGCGATGGCGCGGTAGAATCGCAGTGCGTCGTCGTCGGGGACGAACAGCGCCTCGCGGGGTTCGTACCCGCGGACGTTGGCGTGCATTGCCGCAAGGTCGCTTTGCGGCACGTAGGGCGGGTTCGAGACGATCGCGTCGAACGGCCCCGGGAAGGCTTCGTCCAGGCCGCCGAGCGCATCCGCCCTGCGGAGTGTGACCCGGGCGCCGAGCGTGCGGCAGTTCTCGGCGGCGATCGCCAGCGCCGCGTCCGACAGGTCGGCCGCGCAAACCTCGGCCCCGGGCAGCGCGAGCGCCAGGCTCGCGGCGATGCAGCCGCTGCCGGTGCCCACGTCGAGCAGGGCACGGGCCCTGCGTTCGTCGTGTACCACCCAGGAGACCAGCTCCTCGGTTTCGGGGCGGGGGATCAGCACCCCTTCGCGTACGGTGAAGCGGTGCCCGTAAAATTCCGTGTGCCCCACCACGTATTGCACGGGACGGCCGGCGGCGAGTTGTGCGGCCATCGCCTCGAACCCGTCGGCTGCCATCGGTGCGCCGGGGTCGGTCAGCAAGGCCGATAGGGGAAGCCCCGCCAATTCGGCGAGGGCGATCAGGGCGATGCTCCGTGCCTCGCGGGCGTCGTAAAGTCCCGTGAGACGGGCTGTGAGCCGGTCGAGGAGCCCGCGGCGGGTGGTGACCTCCGGCGCCGCCTGCGAGGGCGGGTTGCCGTGGCCTTCTGCCGCGTCCAGCGGCTGCGGGGCGTCCATGTATCCAGATCCGTCCTGCGGCTGCGGGGCGTATGGGGCTGAGGTTTCGGGGACAGACATCAGTGCCGGGTCAAGTTGGCCAGCGCGATGGCCACGGCGGCTTCGACGACCACGGCCCCGCGCAGGGCGACGCAGACATCGTGGCGGCCGCGGATCGTGAGCGGCTCGACCTTGTCCGTCGCCAGGTTGTAGGTATTCTGTTCGCGCCCGATGCTCGGGGTCGGCTTGACCGCCGCGCATACCACGATCTCGTTGCCGTTGGTGATTCCGCCGTTGATGCCGCCCGCGTTGTTGGTCGCAGTGGTGCCTTCGACGTCGAGCAGCGGGTCGTTATTCTGCGAACCGCGCAGACGCGCCCCGGCGAAGCCGCTGCCGAATTCGACCCCCTTGACGGCCGGGATGGCGAACAACAGGTGGGCGATCAGGCTTTCGGCCGAATCGAAGAAGGGTTGTCCCAGTCCCAGCGGGACGCCCTGTACGCGGCATTCGATGATTCCGCCGACCGAATCCCGGTCGGCCGCCGCCGCGCGCAGCACCTCGTCGAAGCGCGCAGGGTCGGTGCATCCGCCGATCTCGGTGATGCGCGTGTCGAAGGCGATGCCCGGCGGGAGCATCTTCTTGGCGACGACGCCCGCGGCGACGAACGCCACGGTCAGGCGTGCCGAGAAATGGCCGCCGCCCCGCGGGTCGTTGAACCCGTTGAAGCGGTGGTAGGCCACCAGGTCGGCGTGCGAAGGCCGGTAGTGGCGGGCTACGGTGGCGTAATCCTGCGAATGGGTGTCGGTGTTGGCGAATTCGATGGTGAGCGGCGCCCCCGTCGTCATGCCGTTGTAAAGCCCCGATACGATCTGCGGGATGTCCGGCTCGCGGCGCGGCGTGGTGCCGCGGGCCCCGCTGCGGCGGCGTGCGAGGTCGGCTTCGAAATCTTCCGCCGAGAGCGGAATACCTGCGGGAACCCCGTCGATCGAGATACCGATCTGCGGGCCGTGCGACTCGCCCCAGATGGCGAGCCTGAAATTGTGTCCGAAAATATTCATGGCGTTCAGATTCTGATTTTTTCCAGGTCTTCGAAGAATCCGGGGTAGCTCTTGGCTACGCATTCGGCGCCTTCGATGGTCATTTCCCCGTCGCAGAGCAGTCCTGCGACGGCCATCGACATGGCCATGCGGTGGTCGCCGTGGCTCTGCACGCGGGCCTGGCGGATCCTGCCGCCGCGGATGCGCATGATGTCCTCCTGGGAGGTGTCCACCTCGATGCCCGCCTTGGCGTACTCTTCGCGGATGGCGTCCGCACGGTTGCACTCCTTGTGTTCGAGCCGCGAGGTGCCGCGGATGACGCTCTCGCCCTGGGCCGCCGCCGCGAGCGCTGCGAGTGCCGGGAAAAGGTCGGGGCAGTGCGTGGCGTCGAATTCGAAGGCGCGCAGGGGCCGGTGCGAGGCCGTCACGGAGTCCTCGTCGTTGATGACCGCGGCCCCGGCCCGCACGAGTGCCGTGCAGATGGCCGTGTCGGCCTGCTTCGAAAGCATGGAGACGTTCTTCACGGTGACTTCGCCCGCGACGGCGCCCGCCACGAGCAGCATGGCCGCGGCGCTCCAGTCCCCCTCGATGCTGAAAAAGGCCGGGCGGTAGCGCTGTCCGCCCTCGATGTAGAACTCCTTGTAGTCGTTATGGCAGATTTCCACGCCGAAACGTGCCGCCGTGTCGACGGTCATGTCCAGATAGGGGGTCGAGACGGCGCTGCGGACGTGGAGCGTGGTGTCGTGCTGCGAGAGCGGGAGCGCCAGCAGCAGCCCCGTGATGAACTGCGACGAAACCGAGCCGTCGACGTCGATCTCCCCGCCCCGGATCGGGCCGCGCACTTCGAAGGGCAGGTAACCGTCGTTGTCCCGCACCCGGACGCCGAGGCGGCGCAGCGGGTCGATCATCATGTGCATGGGACGCCGTAGCAGGGTGCCCTGGCCTTCGATGGTGACGGGCATCCCGCAGAGCGAGGCGATGGGGGTGAAAAGCCGTGTGGCGAGCCCCGATTCGCCGACGTGCAGCACCTTCCCGCGGGGATGCAGCCCGCCTTCGATCGAAAGGGTCGAGGCGTCCACGTGCTTTACGCGGGCACCGAGCGTCTCGATGCACCGCAGCGCCGAGCGCGTGTCGTCGCAGAATTCCAGATTGCGCAGCACCGAGGTCTCCCCGCAGAGGAGCGATGCCGCCAGGGCACGCTGTGCATAGCTTTTCGAACAGGGCGGCGTCAGCGTGCCTTTAACGCGGCCCAATGGAACCGTCTTGTCCATTGTGTAAGTTATATGCTTTTATGGGCACCGGGGTTGGCCGGCACCCTGAAATTAAAATCCTCGCCTCTATTCCTGTGTTTCGGTCTCCTCCCCGGCCTGCTGCGCCTGCTGTCCCTTGCGGTTCTTCATCTGCTGGGTCAGCTGGTGGCTCTTCTTGAGCTCGAAATGCTGGCCCAGGTAGACCTTGCGAACCATCGGGTCGGCGGCCAGTTCCTCGGCCGTACCCGTCTTGAGGATCTTGCCCTCGTAGAGCAGGTAGGTGCGGTCGGTGATGGCCAGCGTCTCGTCGACGTTGTGGTCGGTGATGATGACGCCGATGTTCTTGTGCTTGAGCGTCGCCACGATCGACTGGATGTCCTCCACGGCGATGGGGTCGACGCCCGCGAAGGGCTCGTCGAGCAGGATGAACGCCGGGTTGATGGCCACCGCGCGCGCGATCTCCGTACGGCGCCGTTCGCCGCCCGAAAGCTGGATGCCGAGGCTCTTGCGAACCTTTTGCAGGCGGAACTCCTCGATCAGCGACTCGACGCGCTCGGTCTGGTACTCCTTCGAGAAATCGGTCATTTCGAGTACGGCGCGGATGTTGTCCTCGACCGACAGGCGGCGGAAGACCGATGCCTCCTGTGCCAGGTAGCCCACGCCCATCTGGGCGCGTTTGTAGACCGGCTCCTTGGTCAGTTCGGCGACCTTGCCTTCGTCGTCCTCGAGGAAGATGCGCCCCTCGTTGGGCTTGATAAGTCCCACGATCATGTAGAAAGTCGTGGTCTTGCCGGCTCCGTTGGGGCCGAGCAGTCCGACGATCTCCCCCTGGTTGACGTCGATCGAGACGTGGTCGACGACGGTGCGGGCCTTATATTTTTTGACAAGTTCGCTGGTGTATAGGCGCATTGCGTTCTCTCGCTATAAAATTTTTACAAAGTTATGCTTTTTTCCGAAAAGTTTTTTAACTTTACATTGAAATTTCTGATTTTAGAGTAGAAACGGCGAAATGAAACAATTTGAATCGTCCCTGTTGCATGACAAGCTGAAGGAGTACTTCGGCTTTTCGTCGTTCAAAGGGAACCAGGAAGCGGTGATCCGCAATGTGCTGGAGGGGAAGGATACGTTCGTGCTGATGCCTACGGGCGGCGGGAAATCCCTCTGCTATCAGCTTCCGGCCATGCTCATGGAGGGCGTGGCGATCGTCATTTCCCCCCTGATCGCGCTGATGAAGAACCAGGTGGACGCCATGCGCACCTTCTCGGCCGAGTCGGGCATCGCCCATTTCCTCAATTCGTCGCTCAACAAGACGGCCGTCGCGCAGGTGCGCGCCGACGTGCTGGCCGGGAAGACGAAATTGCTCTATTTCGCCCCCGAATCGCTGACCAAGGAGGACAACGTGGCCTTCCTGCATAAGATAAAGGTATCGTTCTACGCCATCGACGAGGCGCACTGCATTTCGGAGTGGGGACACGACTTCCGGCCCGAGTACCGCCGCATCCGCCCGATCATCAACGAAATCGGCGCTGCGCCGCTGATCGCCCTGACGGCGACGGCGACGCCCAAGGTGCAGCTGGACATCCAGAAGAACCTCGGCATGTCCGACGCCTCGGTGTTCAAGTCGTCGTTCAACCGGCCGAACCTCTATTACGAGATACGCCCCAAGGGGGACGTCGACCGCGATATCATCCGCTTCATCAAGCAGAACGAGGGAAAGAGCGGCATCATCTACTGCCTGAGCCGCAAGAAGGTCGAGGAGCTGACCGAACTGCTCGTGGCCAACGGTATCCGCGCGCTGGCCTACCATGCGGGCATGGACGCCGCGACACGCGCCGCCAACCAGGACGACTTCCTGATGGAGCGGGTCGAGGTGATCGTCGCCACGATCGCTTTCGGCATGGGCATCGACAAGCCCGACGTGCGCTATGTCATCCATTACGACATCCCCAAGTCGCTCGAAGGCTATTACCAGGAGACGGGGCGTGCCGGCCGCGACGGCGGCGAAGGTTACTGCCTTACCTTTTACAGTTACAAGGACATCCAGAAGCTGGAGAAATTCATGCAGGGCAAACCCATCGCCGAACAGGAGATCGGCAAGCTGCTGCTGCTGGAGACGGTGTCCTATGCCGAGAGTTCGATGTGCCGCCGCAAGACGCTGCTGCACTACTTCGGCGAGGAGTATACCGAGGAGAACTGCGGCAACTGCGACAATTGCCGGAATCCCAAGCCGAAGATCGACGCGCGGGCGGCGCTCAAGATGGCGCTCGAGGCGCTGCGCGACATCGGCGACAAGTTCAAGGCCGACTACCTGATAAACGTGCTCACGGGCAAGACCACGGCGCTCATCAAGAGCTACGGCCACAACAAGAGCAAGTGGTTCGGGGCGGGTGCCGAGCACGACGCGCGTTTCTGGGGCGCCGTGCTGCGCCAGGCGCTGATCCTGGGGCTGGTGGACAAGAATATCGAGAATTACGGGCTGATCTCGGTGAACCGCAAGGGCGAGAATTTCATCGCCATGCCCTTCCCCGTCACCGTGACGCTCGACCACGACTATGACGAGGAGGAGAAGGAGGCCGAGGCCGTCGTCCCGATGGGCAAGGGCGGCGCGGCGGACGAGGAACTCTTTGCGATGCTCAAGGATTTGCGCAAGAAAGTGGCCAAGCAGCACGGGCTGCCGCCGTTCGTCATCTTCCAGGATCCGTCGCTCGAGGACATGGCCGTGCAGTACCCGATCACCATCGAGGAGATGCAGAACATCACTGGCGTGGGGGTGGGCAAGGCCCGCAAGTTCGGCGAGGAGTTCATCAAGCTCATCAAGGCCTATGTCGAGGAGAAGGAGATCATCCGTCCGCAGGACATGATCGTCAAGTCGGTCGGCAACAAGTCGGGCAACAAGATCTTCATCATCCAGTCCATCGACCGGAAGATGGATTTCGAGGACATCGCCCGTGCCAAAGACCTCGATTTCGACGAACTGCTGACCGAGATCGAAGGCATCGTCAACTCGGGTACGAAGCTCGACATCTCATACTATCTGAGGGACTTTATGGACGAGGACAAGATCGAGGACATTTACCTCTATTTCAAGGAGGACGCCGAGAGCGATTCGCTCGATGCGGCCATCGACGAACTGGGGGCCGACTATACGGAGGAGGAGATACGTCTGGTGCGTATCAAATTCATTTGCGAGCAGGGCAACTGACGCCCTGGACACCTGCCATCCCACGGCTGTTGCGTCACTGTTCCGAGGATTGACACTAACTTAATAATACGCCTATGAACAAAAAGACTTTTACTGTTGCCGTGATTTTCCTGATCGTGACACTCGTGTGGCTCGGAGTCAATATATTCTGGGCCTTGTCGAACAGCAATTGTATATTCGACCTTGTCGTGGCCGTATTGTTCGTGCTTGCAGGCGTCGGGATGGTGTACAACGAATGCCACAAGCGCAAACGCAAGCACCTCGACGAGGTGAACAAATACAAAATACCGTAACCTATGTGTGCCATGCAACGGTTCCTGACGATCATGTCCGTGTTTTTCTTCGTGTGCGGCGTCGTTTCGCTGTGGCGGATCCTGTCCGACGACGGGCGGGATATCTGGTACGTGCCGCTCGTACTGATCGGTGCGTCGGGGATTTTGGCCGTCCGCGCCCGGAGCATGGGCCGCAAAAATACGCAAAACGAAGACTGATATGAAAACCAATGTGATGCAGATAGTCCGCCTCGTGATGATGATCGTGGCGGTGGCCGGGATAATCTACGCCCTGGAGTATATGGAGCGCGGCATTGCCGTGTGGTTCTGGATCACGCTGCTCGGCGTGGGTTTCGTGGGGCTGCTCTATACGTTCCGCCTCACGCAGCGCCGCGTGCGGCTCGAACGCCGTGCCCGGGAGCGGCAGGAAAAGAAAAAACCCCGCCGGTCGAAACGCTGACCTTCATCCGCCGGACATCGTTGCCCGGCGGTTCGGTTTCCGGGCGGAGGCTTGCGGTTTCCGATGGGGCGGTTTTCCCGGGGCGGCAGTTTTATTCCGGAAGAGCGGGCTTGTTTCCTGCCGCTGGATTTCGCCGTCGTGGCAGGCGGCAAGGCCGTGGGCGGCGTGGGGTTCGTGCTCGGGACGGATGTCGAGCGCTTCGGCGCCAAAATCGGCTTCTGGCTCTCAAGCCGCTGCCGGGGGCGGGGCATGATGACGGCGGCCGTCCGGCAGGCCGTGGAGTGGATGTTCGCAAATACCCCGATAATTCGTATCTTTGCCGCGGCTTATGCCACCAATTCCGCATCGCAGCGGGTGTTGGTGAAAGCCGGGTTTCGGCATGTCGGGACGTTCCGCAAGGCTTTTTTCAAGAACGGGGCGTTCGTGGACGGCTGTTATTACGAATTACTGAAAGACGAAAATGAGTGAAGTAAGGGCAAAAAAGGCGCTGGGACAGCATTTCCTGGTCGACCTCAATATCGCGCGCAAGATTTGCGATGCGCTTTCGGGGGGCGTAAGACCGGAGGCCGGGGCGGAAACCCGGGCGGTGGCGGCTGGAAGTGCCGATGCCGATGCGGAAACCCGGACGAGGGTGGCTGGATATGCCGGAGCTGGGGCGGAAGCCCGGACGATGGCGGCAGGAAGTGCCGATGCCGGGGCAGAAGCCCGGACGAAGGCGACAGGAACTGCCGATGCCGATGCGGAAACCCGGAGGGGTGTAGCTGCAAGTGCCGATGCCCGGCTCGCGGCGGATACGACCGCTGCCGGTGCGCCGGCGGCCGCGGAAGAGGAACGGGGCGGCGCAGTCCCCTGCGACGTGCTGGAGGTCGGCTGCGGGATGGGGGTGCTGACGCAGTTCCTGCTCAGGCGCGGCGACATCACCACCTACGGCGCCGAGATCGACCCGGAGAGCGTCGAATACCTGCATGCGCATTTCCCCGAGTTCGCACCGCGGCTGATCGAGGGCGATTTCCTGAAGATGAACCTGCGCGAGCGTTTTCCGCGGGGACTGAAGATCATCGGGAATTTCCCCTACAACATCTCCTCGCAGATATTTTTCAAGGTGCTCGAGCACCGCGACCTGGTGCCCGAATGCGTCGGTATGATCCAGAAGGAGGTCGCCGTACGGATCGCGGAGCCTCCGGGGTCGAAGGAGTACGGCATCCTGAGCGTGTTGTTGCAGGCGTGGTACGACATCGAATACCTCTTTACGGTCAACGAAACGGTTTTCAACCCGCCCCCCAAGGTCAAAAGCGCCGTTATCCGCCTGCGCCGCAACAGCGTCGGACGGCTCGGCTGCGACGAGGCGCTGTTCGTGAAGGTGGTGAAAGCGTCATTCGGCCAGCGCCGCAAGATGATCCGCAACTCGCTGCGGGCGGTGTTCGGCGATTTCGGCGGCGCAGAACATCCCTTTTTTACGCAGCGCGCCGAGCAGCTCTCGGTCGCCGATTTCGTGCAGCTGACCAACTGGGTCGCGGCCAACCGGAAATAATCGCGGCGGGTCGTGGACGTCGGATACCGCAGTTTGGGTGCGGGTTCGAGCCGTCGGATGCCGGGCCGGGAAGGGCGGACAGTGTGTACTGGAGGCGGAAATGGAAAAGCACCGGGATTCCCGGTGCTTTTTTCGTGCCGTTCTGCGGGCGGGGTATTGCTCCGCAGCCGCAATGCGCAGGCGTCTATTTTCGCAGGTCTCCCGCAATGACCGTCACCAGTTCTTCGCGGGAGAGGTATTTCCGAGCCAGTTGCTGCACGTCGGCCGGCGTCATGGCCTGTATGCGGCGGATGTTCTCGTTGATGACGGTATGGTCGCGGCCGCAGAGGATGTTCTCGATCGTAACGTCGGCAATGCCGAACGGCCCGTCGAGGATACGCATCATCTCGCCGACCATGATGTTCTTCACGAGCGAAAGTTCGCCCTCGGGCATCGGCTCGGCGCGCAGCCGTTCGATTTCGGTGTAAATCTCGCGCAGGGCGTCCTGCGTGACCTCCGTCCCGACCTGTGCCGCTACGGCGAAATAGCCCTCCCGTTCGAAGTTGACCATGGCGGCCACCACGCCGTACGTATAGCCGTGCTCCTCGCGCAGGTTCTGCATCAGGCGCGAACCGAAATAACCGCCCAGGGCGGATGCCACGACTTGCATGCCGAGGAAATCGGGATGCTGGCGCGGGAAAAGCAGCCTTCCGATGCGGATCGACGACTGTACGGCGCCCGGATGGTCGACCCGCACTTCGTGCTGCGTCACGGGTGCCGGGAACGGGATGCCGGCCTGGGGTTCGCGCCGCGGCAACCGTTCCGCCAGCGCCGCGACGGCCTGCCGTTCGTGGTCGCCGATGCGCCCGCTGCATATCGTGAACCCGTTGTCCGCCGTGTAGTGGCTTTCATAAAACGCCGCTACATCCCCGCGCGTGAGTTTATCGTATTGGGCTTCGTCGGCCGAGATGCCGTAGGGGTGCGAGGGCCCGAAAAGGGCGCGGGCGAAAGCCTCGCGGGCCTGGGTGTCGACCTTCGTGCGTTCGACGGCCAGCCGCTGCTTGCGCTTGGCGCAGTAGGTGCGCAGTTCCTCCTCGGGGAAAACGGGGTGCAGGAGTATCTGTTCGGCTACGGCGAGCGTTTCGTCGAAGAATTTGGAGAGCGTGCAGAAGCTGATGTAGGCATAGTCGCGGTCGATGTTGACGTCGTAGTACGAGCCGTAGTAATCGAGCCGTTCGGCGATCTGGTGCGCCGTCATGTCGCGCGTCCCCTCGGCGAGCATGTTGGCGGCGGCCGATGCCGAGAAGGGAACCCGCTGCATGGCCGAGCCGGCGCGGAACACGAAGGTGATGCGCAGCACTTCGAAGTCGTCAGAGGCGAGCGTGTAGAGCGCCGAGCCGTTTGCCAGCAGGCTCTTCCCGGCTTGTGCGACCTCGACGTCGGAGGGTATTACGAGGGGTGGTTGTGTCATTTTTTCGCTTTGTAAATAAGGGTGGAACAGTTTTCGGGGCGGAAGGTGCGGCGGCTGAAGGCGAGGATGTCGCCGGTCGTGACGGCACGGTAGGCCGCGACCTCGCCGTTGACTAACGGCAGGTCGCCCAGCATCTCGTAGAAGCCCAGGTTCATCGCCTTGTTCATCACGTTCAGCTCGCCGAAGAGCGTGTTGGCCTCGAACTTGTTTTTGACCTTCTCGACCTCGTAGTCCGATGCCGGGATGCTTTGTAATGCTTCGATTTCGGCACGGAAAGCCGCTTCGGCCTGTTCGGGAGCGGTGCCCGGCAGCAGTTGCCCCGTAAAGACGAACAATCCCGGATCGATGTCGCCCGAAATGTAGGCGTTGACCGAGGCCAGCAGGCGCTGTTCCTGCACCAGGTGTTTGTAGAGACGCGACGAGTCGCCGCCCGACAGGAGGTCGGAGACCAGGTCGGCGGTATAGAAATCCTGCGAGGTGCGGCCGCCCATGTGGAATGCCAGCGACAGGGTCGTGGCGGGCACGTCGCGTTCGACCGTCTCCCGGCGGGGCGCCTCCTGCTGCGGTTCCCGGGGGATGGGCTGAGGAGTCACGGTGCGGTCGGCGAGCGGGGCGAACCATTTTTCGGCAAGGTCGAGCATGCGCTCCTCGTCGAAGTCGGCCGAGACGGACAGGATGGCGTTCGAAGGGTGGTAGTGGGTGCGGTAGAAGGCCTGTACGTCGTCGAGTGTCGCTCCGGCGATGTGGTCGGGCGTGAGCCCGATGGTCGCCCAGCGGTAGGGGTGGACTTTGTAGGCCAGTGCCCGCAGCAGCATCGGCTGGTCGCCGTAGGGCTGGTTGAGGTAGCGCTGGCGGAACTCCTCGATCACCACGCGTTTCTCCGCCTCGAGTTTTTCGGGGGTGATGTCCAGCCCCTCCATGCGGTCGCTTTCGAGCCACAGTGCGGTCTCGATGTTGTCCTTCGGGAGGGTGATGTAGAAATCCGTATAGTCGTTGTTGGTGAAGGCGTTGTTGTCGCCGCAGGCCATCTGCACGGGCAGGTCGAAATTCGGGATTTCGCGCGTGCCGCGGAACATCAGGTGTTCGAACAGATGGGCGAAACCCGTGCGCGCGGGGTTCTCGTTGCGCGCCCCGACCTTATATAATATGTTTACTGCGGCGAGTTTCGAAGCCTTATCCCGGTTGACGACGACCGTCAGGCCGTTCGCCAGTGTTCTCTTCTTGTATTCGATCATGGATGCAAAGATAGTAAAAAAGCAGCGGCAGGAAAATTTAGTGACGCCTCATTTGAAGATGGATTCGAAGACTATGAAGTTTGGGGATTGGAATCCATTACCCTGCCGCTGCGTGTGGAAAACGCTTCGGCAGAAAACGGGAAGAGTGGTGCCGAACCTGTGGCCCATGGCTCTGGTCAGCCTCTATCCCACAAATCACAGCACGCACCCTTCTGGGTACGATCTGTATTGTGGGATAACAAAAAATTTACCAGATTTTAGGGCCCCAATACTATCGTTTATACACGATGATATGTAAAGAACGAATTATGGAACAAAATTAGGAAAAAAATCCCGATTTGCAATCGCCGCGCCCGAACAACCTATTTATCGGCCTTTATTTCCCAGTGTTTCGCCGCGTAAAATTTGTTGACGGCCAAAAAATTATCTGTTTTCTCAACCGCCAATGTGCCTGTGAAAAAATTCCGCAGCTTTTTCCGGCCCGGGATTTGCCTTGCCGGCAGGGGTGGCGCTCCGGCCCCGTGCACGCACAGCCCGGACTGTGCCCGCGAGGGCGTGGCAGGTAATCCGCTATCGGATAATAAGTTCGGCAAGTCGGTGATTATCCGCGAGTTCGCTGTTAAATAAATAACAACCCCGTTGTTATTCCAATAACATCCTGCGTAGTGAAAAAACCGGATGATTTGTCAGAAAATCGGACTGATTTTTCCGCCGGAATTGTTATCTTTGCAACGCATTTTGTCCCGAATCCAGGAAAAACACACAATATCATCTAAAATTTCAACAAAATGGCAGAAAAGAAATTTATCACTTGTGATGGTAACTACGCTGCGGCACATGTTGCATACATGTTCTCGGAAGTTGCGGCGATCTATCCCATCACGCCGTCGTCGACCATGGCCGAACTCGTGGACGAGTGGGCCGCACAGGGTCGCAAAAATATTTTCGGCGAAACGGTGAAAGTTGTCGAGATGCAGTCCGAAGCCGGTGCTGCAGGCGCCGTACACGGTTCGTTGCAGAGCGGTGCCCTGACGTCGACGTTCACCGCGTCGCAGGGTTTGCTGCTGATGATCCCCAATATGTATAAGATCTCCGGCGAATTGCTGCCGGGCGTGTTCCACGTTTCGGCGCGTGCGCTGGCCGCACAGTCGCTGTCGATTTTCGGAGACCACCAGGACGTCATGGCCACCCGCCAGACGGGATTCGCCATGCTGGCGACTTCGTCGGTGCAGGAGGTGATGGATCTGGCGGGCGTGGCGCACATCGTGTCGCTCAAATCGCGCGTGCCGTTCCTGCACTTCTTCGACGGCTTCCGTACCTCTCACGAGATCCAGAAGATTGAGCTGATCGACGAGGCCGCTCTGACGGCGATGCTTGACCGCGATGCGCTGGCTGAGTTCCGCCGGCGGGCGCTCAACCCCGAGCACCCCGTCACCCGCGGTACGGCGCAGAACCCCGACATCTATTTCCAGACCCGCGAGGCCGCCAACCGCTTCTACGACGCCGTGCCCGACATGGTTGCTGAGGCGATGCGCGAGATTTCGAAGATCACCGGCCGCGAGTACAAGCCGTTCGTATATTACGGAGCTGCGGACGCCGAGAACATCGTGATCGCGATGGGGTCGGTGACCGAAACCCTCCGGGAGACGGTCGACTACCTGAACGCCCGTGGCGGGAAGGTGGGCGTCGTGACCGTTCACCTCTATCGTCCCTTCTCGGTGAAATATCTGGGCGAGGTGCTGCCCGAAACGGTGAAGCGCATCTGTGTGCTCGACCGTACTAAGGAACCGGGTGCAAACGGCGACCCGCTCTACCTGGATGTCGTCGAGGCATTTGCCAACTGCAAGGATATTCCGGCCGACCGCAAACCGCTCATCATCGGTGGCCGCTACGGCCTTTCGTCCAAGGATACCACGCCGGCGCAGATGCTGGCCGTGTTCGCCAACCTCGGGGCCAACGAGCCCAAGAACCAGTTCACGGTGGGCATCGTGGACGACGTGACCTTCCGCTCGCTGCCCGTGGGCGAGGAGATTTCGCTCGCCAAGCCCGGTACGTTCGAGGCGCTCTTCTTCGGCCTGGGTGCCGACGGTACGGTAGGCGCCAACAAGAACTCGATCAAGATCATCGGCGGCACGACGAACAAATATTGCCAGGCATACTTCTCGTACGACTCGAAGAAGTCGGGCGGTTACACCTCGTCGCACCTGCGTTTCGGCGACCTGCCGATCACTTCGCCCTATCTGGTCACCACGCCCGACTTCGTGGCGTGCCACGTGCCTTCGTACGTCGACAAGTACGACGTGCTGAAAGGGCTGAAAGCCGGCGGTTCGTTCCTGCTCAACTCGGTGCACGACGCGGCTACGACCTGCGCCACGCTGCCCGACCACATGAAAGCCTATCTGGCCAAGAACAAGATCAATTTCTATATCATCAACGCTACGAAGATCGCCGCAGAACTCGGACTGGGCTCGCGTACGAATACCATCATGCAGTCGGCATTCTTCAAGATCGCCAACGTTATCCCGTTCGACAAGGCTGTCGACGAGATGAAGCATGCCATCCTGAAATCCTACGGCAAGAAGGGCGAGGACATCGTCAACATGAACTATGCGGCCGTCGACGCCGGCGGCAACGCCGTGGTGAAGGTCGAGGTGCCGGCCGAATGGGCGCAGATCGACGACAACGGCTTCGCACATGTTTCGGATGCGTCGTATCCCGAGTTCGTGCGCAAGATCGTCGAGCCGATCAACGGGCTGAAGGGCGATGACCTGCCGGTATCGGCTTTCACGGGCCGTGAGGACGGTACGTGGGAGAACGGCACGGCCGCCTACGAGAAGCGCGGCATCGCCGTGAATGTCCCCGAGTGGAAGATCGAGAACTGTATCCAGTGCAACCAGTGCGCCTATGTCTGCCCGCACGCCGTGATCCGTCCGTTCCTCGCGACGGAGGCCGAGGCTGCCGCATCGGGCGTGGAATGGAAGCAGGGGCTGGGCGAGACCAAGGAGTACAAGTTCCGCATCCAGATCTCGCCGCTCGACTGTACGGGCTGCTCGAACTGCGTCGACGTCTGCCCGGCCAAGGAGAAGGCGCTGGTAATGCGTCCTCTGGAGGAGCAGATGCCCCAGCAGAAGAACTGGGACTACATCACCAAGCATATCGGCTACAAGCAGGTCGTCGACAAGACCAAGTCGGTGAAGAACCTCCAGTTCGCACAGCCGCTGTTCGAGTTCTCGGGCGCCTGCGCCGGTTGCGGCGAGACCCCCTATATCAAGGCTATCTCGCAGCTGTTCGGCGACAAGATGATGGTTGCCAACGCCACGGGCTGTACCTCGATCTATTCGGGTTCGGCACCGTCGACCCCGTACTGCACCAACGACAAGGGCCAGGGCCCGGCATGGGCGAACTCGCTCTTCGAGGACAACGCCGAATTCGGCCTGGGTATGCACCTCGGCGTCGAGAAACTCCGCGACCGCATCCAGGCCAGGATGGAGGAGGCGATTGCCAACTGTACGAAATGCTCCGACGAGCTGAAGGGCGTCATGAAGGAGTGGATCGCCGCGCGCGGTTCGTCGGCCAAATCGGCCGAGGTCTCGGCGCGCCTCGTCCCGATGATGGAGGCCTGCGGCTGCGATTACTGCAAGGATATCCTGGAGATGAAGGACTGGCTGGTGAAGAAGTCGCAGTGGATCATCGGCGGCGACGGCTGGGGCTACGACATCGGTTTCGGCGGTGTCGACCACGTGCTCGCATCGGGTGCCGACATCAACATCCTGGTGGTCGATACGGAGGTTTACTCGAATACCGGCGGCCAGTCGTCGAAATCGACACCCGTGGGTGCCGTTGCCAAGTTCGCTTCGGCCGGTAAGCGCATCCGCAAGAAGGACCTCGGCGCCATCGCCATGACCTACGGTTATGTATACGTGGCACAGGTTTCGATCGGCGCTTCGCAGATGCAGTTGTTCAACGTGCTGAAGGAGGCCGAGGCTTATCCCGGCCCGTCGCTCGTGATCGCCTATGCGCCGTGTATCAACCACGGCATCAAGGGCGGCATGACGCGCACGCAGACCGTGGGCAAGGAGGCCGTAGCCTGCGGTTACTGGCACCTGTGGCGTTACAATCCGGAGCTGGCCGAAAAGGGCGAGAACCCCTTCAAACTCGACTCGAAAGAGCCCGACTGGAGCAAGTTCCAGGCGTTCCTGAACAGTGAAGTACGTTATACTTCGCTGGTGAAGGCTTTCCCGGCCGAGGCACAGGAGCTTTTCGCTGCCGCCGAGGAGAACGCCAAGTGGCGTTACAACGGCTACAAGCGTCTCGCGCAGATGGAGTACTAACCGTCTGTTCCCGCTGTAAGGGCCGCATCCCACACGGGGTGCGGCCTTTTTTGGGCGGTATTCCGCGAACGCCCGAAGCGTCGCCGGCGTTGGAAGGCCGTGCTTTCATCCTTTTCGGCAGCCGGTTGTTGCGCAACCCGAATATATTGCCTATATTTGT